>Ga0335396_10001214_pt1 | contig 33653 bp, 32 predicted proteins | sample FRY02_FD_205743 | JGI IMG/M metagenome (GOLD analysis project Ga0335396, IMG submission 205743) | Freshwater microbial communities from Lake Fryxell liftoff mats and glacier meltwater in Antarctica - FRY-02 (spades assembly) (version 2) | ecosystem: Environmental > Aquatic > Freshwater > Ice >... | reverse complement strand
GTCGCCTCCATCGCGCCGGTGTAGGCGTCGGTGCCGTGCATCGCCAGGCTGAACCAAAACGGGAGACCGCGGGCGCGGCGGGTGAGGTGATGTGCGAGATCTGCGGGGTTCCACGCCGCGTCGATTGGCTGCGAGTCGTCTTGATCCAACACATCTAGATATTCGGCGTGTTGCGTGTGGGCGTGTCGGGCTTGTGTCGGATCGCGATAGATGAGAGCGCAGCAGTCGTACGGACCGAACAACCACTTGTGCGGGTCGACGATCAGGCTGTCGGCGTGTTCGATGCCGTGAAATAATTTGCGTACGCTAGGCGCACATAATGCCGCAGCACCGTACGCGCCGTCGATGTGATACCAGGTGTCGATTCGTTGCGCCTGGGTTGCCGCCCCTTCGAGGTCGTCGATGACACCAACGTTCGTCGTGCCGGCGGTGGCGACGATGGCGCAGATTCTGGCACGATCGGCGTTTGAGAGCGAGTCGATCAAATCGCGCAACGCCTCGCCTGTAAGGCGGCCACGCTCATCGGCGGCGACCTTAACGACGTCTGCGTCCATCACTAGCGCGGCTTGCTCGACAGACGAGTGCGCGCCGGTCGAGGAAATAATGATCGGGCGAGTCGCATTCATCTCGCCACCAGCGCGATGTCGCCAGCGCCAGCGGGCGGCGAGCAAAGCCGAGAGATTTCCCGCAGTGCCGCCGCTCACGAACACCCCACCACTCGTTGGCGGCATGCCCGCGAGATCAGAGATCCATTTCAACGCCGCGTTTTCGGCGTAGACGGCACCGGCGCCCTCGAGCCATGAGCCGCCGTAGATGTTCGAGGCAGCGACGACCAGATCGAACAGCACCGAACTCTCGGTTGGCGCGCCCGGCACGAATGATAAAAACAATGGATGATCAACACTGATGCACGACGGCGCCAATTCGTCGACAAACTCTTTAAGCACGTCAAGGCCGTTGCGCCCTTCTGGCTTGATCGTCTCGCCGACGATCGCGCGCAACTCGCTCAGCGAGTAGGGCTTATCAAGCGGTGGAGGATCCATCCGGATACGCAGCATCGCGTACTTGACAATCTCGACTGCCAGCTCGGCACTCTCATCGTCGTAGAAGTGCATGCGCCGAGGTCTGGAGATTTCGTTCATTTAAATTTCTCGCATCACGAATCGCCAAGTGCTTCAAGTACCGCAGTGTGCGTCGGCAATGATGGCACTGCGCCACGTTTCGTTGTCGCTAACGCGCCCGCGACCACGGCCAACTTGCACGCCTCACTCACGGATACGTCGCGCGCAATCTCGGCGCACATCGCCCCGATGAAGGCGTCGCCCGCGCCGACTGTGTCGACGGGCGTGACCAGATGTGCCGCAAAGCCCTCGTTCAGCACAGCGGCGCCGTGCGAAGTAATCATCTCTGCGCCATTCTCGCCACGGGTAACGACGATCGTTTTGATGCCAGACCGTCGTAACTCGTCGACGCCACCAAGACTTTGCGTCTCGGTCTCGTTGGGCACAATGATGTCAGTGACAGCATAAATCTCGCGGGAGATCGTCGCGGCTGGCGCAGGGTTGAGCACGGTTGTCGCGCCGAATTTCTTTGCTTGTTCGAAAGCGTTAGAGATCGTTGTCTGCGGGATCTCGAGTTGAGCGAGGACAACTTTGCACTGTGGAATCACGAGATGTTCGTCGAGTGCGCCATCAACGACGCCGACCATCGAATTGGCGCCGAGGATCACGACGATCTCGTTCTCGCCGTTGCTGTCGACATTAATGAATGCGCGGCCCGTTGGTTCAGAGACGCTGCGCAACAGACTTGTGTCGACCCCCTCTAGATCGAGCACCGAGCGCAGGAAACGACCGGCGTCGTCGTCGCCAACGCATCCAACGAACGCGGTCTTGGCGCCCATGCGCGCGCACGCCACAGCCTGATTCAGGCCCTTGCCTCCCGCGTGTTCGGCGTAGCCCGATGCCAATAATGTTTGCCCTGGCTTTGGCAGGTGCTCAAGTTGGGCGACGAGGTCGAGGTTGGCGCTGCCGATCACCACCACGTCGAATGCCATCTCTCTACATTGACACACGACAACTAGTCTTTGCACAATGATTCAGCCAACGCAGACGACCAAAATACCGATGATCATCGACTGCGACCCGGGTCACGACGACGCCATCGCGCTCGTTGTCGCCGCCCGACACGCCGACCTGATCGGGGTGACCACAGTCGCCGGAAACGCGCCGATAACTGCGACCACGCGCAACGCCCAGATCGTGCTCGACCTGCTCGGATCGAAGGTGCCCGTGCACCGCGGCGCCGAGCGGCCGCTCGTGGCAGAGGCGAAACACGCGGCCTACGTGCACGGCGAGAGCGGCCTCGATGGTGCAGACCTGCCAGAGCCTTCGCGCGGCCCCGTGAGCCACGATGCCGTCGGCTACATAATCGATACCTGTCGAACGACAGAGGGCGTCTGGCTCGTGCCCACCGGACCGCTCACCAACATCGCCTTGGCGCTGCGTCTAGCGCCAGATTTGGCAGGCAAGATTGCGGGCATCTCACTGATGGGCGGCGGTACTTTTGGTAATCGCTCGGCGGTCGCCGAGTTCAACATCTGGGCAGACCCAGAGGCCGCGGCGATGGTCTTTGAGTATGGCGGTCCATTGATAATGGCGGGACTCGATGTCACACACCGCTTGCAGGCAACACCCGAGCGAATCACCAAGATACGCCAACTACCAGGCACTCTCGCCAACGTCTTGGCCGACCTGTTCGATTTTTTCTCACACGTGTACGTGGCTCGCCACGACAATATGCTTGGCGGCGCTGTGCACGACCCGTGTGCGGTGTTGGCTCTCACCCACCCCGATCTATTCGAGCGCCGATCGTCGCATGTTGTCGTTGAGACATCGGGCGTCTACAGCCGCGGCATGACGATAATCGATCAGCGCGGACTAATCGAGCGGCTCAAACCGAACTGCGATGTGCTGTGTAGTGTCGACGCCGATGCGGCGTTCGACGTGATCATCGAAGCGATTAGTCACTTCTCGAAATAGACCGTGCCGTGCTCGTAGCCGCCATCCAGCACAACATCGTTTGGACCAACCGACAGGCAAATTTTGTCGCTCTAGAGATTTTGATTGCCAAGGCTGCAGAAAATGGCGCCCGCCTAATAGTTCTCAGCGAAATGTTCTCGACAGGGTTCGTTGTTGATGATTTGTCGATTGCCGAACCCGAAGGCGGACCATCTAGCGATTTTCTCGCCAACCAGGCCAAGAAATTCGGCGTGTGGGTTGCGGGAAGTTGCCCCGAACTATCGCCCCAAGACAACGACAAACGCCCATTTAATACTTTGGTTGTCGCGTCCCCCACTGGACAGTGCAATCGCTATCGAAAAATCCACCCATTTTCTTACGGCAACGAAGATGACCACTTTCGTTCAGGCTCCGAATTAGTGACAATCGAAATAGAAGGCTTTAGGTGCTCGCTGTTTGTTTGCTACGACCTACGCTTTGCGACTGAGTTTTGGAATCTCGCTACGAAGACGGATGTGTACATAATCCCAGCCAATTGGCCCGCTTCGCGAATAGATCACTGGACCGCGTTGCTGAAGGCTCGTGCGATCGAGAATCAGGCTTACGTAATTGGATGCAACCGAGTGGGTGTTGGCGGGAACCTCTCATATAACGGACAAAGCAGAATCTTTTCACCAACCGGCGACACACTCGCCGAGGGTGGCGACACAGAACAGATTTTGTATGCAGAGGTAAGCGCCAAAGTCGTGCGCGAAGTCCGCGCCGAATTTCCATTTCTACAAGACCGCAACGAATAGTTACAAGACTCGTCGAAGGACCCTGAGTTTGCGCTTGGTATATGGCGGATAGGCAATCGAGGGGTCGAATTTTGTCGTACGAGCCAGCACGGGCTTGAGGTGTTGAAAGACATCGATGCTGGCCTGACCGTGATACGCACCAATGCCGCTCTCGCCGATGCCGCCAAATGGCAGGTGCGGGCTCGTGATGTGCATGATCGTACCGTTGACGGTCACTCCGCCCGAAGTCGTTTCTGCGACAACCTGGTCGCTGACCTTGGAGTCTTCGGCGAAAATATAAAGAGCGAGCGGATGCGGTCGATCGTTGACAAAATCGATCGCCTCTTGCATCGAGTCAACCGAAACTATCGGTAGCAGAGGCCCGAAGATTTCTTCTTGCATGATCGGCGCGCTGGAGTCGACGCCGACCAAGACTGTCGGGGCGATATAGCGCGATGCGGCGTCAACCGAGCCGCCGACAACAGTCGTGCCCGTACTCAGCATCGCCCTGAGCCTGCCAAAATGGCGGTCAGAAACAATGCGCGAATAATCTTTGCTCTGTTGCGGGTCGGAGCCGAAAAATTCTGTCACTGACTTGCCGATCTCGACGACCAATTCGTCGACGATCGAGCGATGCGCCAATACGTAATCAGGGGCCACGCAAGTTTGGCCCGCGTTGATGAACTTGCCCCACGCAATGCGCCGGGCGGCGACCTGGATATTGGCCGAGGCGTCGACAATCGTGGGACTCTTGCCGCCCAACTCGAGCGTGACTGGCGTGAGGTGTTTGGCGGCGGCCTGCATCACGACTCGACCAACCGAAGTGCCGCCCGTGTAAAAAATGTGATCAAACTTCTGCTCCAGAAGTTCAGTCGCTGTCTCAACTGCGCCTTCGACAATTGAAATCGCCTTGCTGTCTAAATACATCGGCACCAATTTCCCCAAAAGCTCAGAGGTCGCCGCCGAAACCTCGGACGGCTTCATCACCACCGCGTTGCCAGCCGCAATCGCACCGGCCACTGGGACTAGCAACAACTGCACCGGGTAGTTCCACGGCGCGATCACCAGAACGACGCCAAGCGGCTGCGGGACGCGCTTCGAAGATCCGGGCCGTGATACGGCCTTGGTCGGAACCTTGCGCGGAGCCGTCCACTTGGCGAGATTCTTAATCATCAACTTAACTTCGCTTCTAGTTAGCGCGATGTCTAGGAGGAAGGACTCTGCGGGGCTGCGACCCAGGTCGGTTCTTAGCGCAGCCTCAAAGTCATCTGAATGCTCTTCGAGCATCTTGATAATCGCCTTGAGCTGCGCGCGACGCCAATCGAGCGGCTTTGTAACACCCGCATTGAAAGCCGCGCGCGCTTCGGAAACTAGATTCGCAATCATTGTGAAAATCTCGCAATCATTTTGAGCGGACGACGAGATTCGAACTCGCGACCCTCACCTTGGCAAGGTGATGCTCTACCAACTGAGCCACGTCCGCAAACTAACTTTTTTAGTTTATCAGGGGGTCAACGACTCCGACACCTGACCGTGAGCCTAAAGCGCGGCTAGCGAGGTCTGGCGTTCGAGACGCTGACGACGCTGCGCGAGGTTGGTCACGCCGCCAAGAGATACCAGCACGCAAACCGCACCAGCGAACTGCATCACGGTGATGCTCTCGTTGTAGACGAAGTAGGCGCCGATGGTCGAGATCACGGGGCAACCGAGCGTCAACATCGATGCAATCGTGACATCAATATGTTTAAGTGCCCAGGTGTGCAAACCGTGCGCGCCGATGCCCTGTACGACAACCATTGAACCCAACAGGACGAGATCACGGCCGTCGAGGTCACCAAAGCGAATGCCGACGAACATACCCCACGGAATGCACAGCATCGCCGACCAGGCGTAGTTGCCGCCGAGAAATGCCCAACTGTTGATCCCTGCCGTGCGCAACCTCTTCGTGAAGATCAAATATGTCGCCCACGTAATTGTGCCGAGACCAGCCAGCACGTCGCCATAAAATGTCGCGCCGTTACTCGAGCCAGCACCAAAGATGACCACCCCGATGCCCACGAGCGCCGCCAATCCGAGCAACACCTGCACCCTTGTCACGGTTTCGTTTAAGAGGCGCGGCGCCACGATCATCAGCAGCAATGGCGCCATCGAACCGACGAGTGTCTGATTGGCTATCGACGTGTGTCGAAGCGAGTCAAAACTAAGTGCCATCGAAAGAAATGAAAATATCCCAGAAAAAAATGTCAGCTTCATCATCTTTTTGTCGATGCGCCCACCTGTGCGCGAGGCGATGTAGGCCATCACTGGTATCGCCGCGGTCAAACGCACGATCATGATCGTCGGCGTGGTGGCACTCACGCCCCGCACGATCAACGGACCTACCCCCCAGAACAACACCGAGAAAAGCGCCGCCAGCAGCGGGGCCTCGCGCCGCCACAGTGGCTCGGCGTGGACTGTGCTCGCCTCTTGGTTCACTTGCGGGCTTCGGGGCCACGCGAATCGGGGTCAGATGGTGAGGCCATCACCCAAAACTACTTTATGAGCGGGTCGATTGGCGCACGGCGAACAGGCTGCTCAGTGGTAGGAGTTCTAGATGACGAAGTCGTACCAGGGTTTCTTGGGGTCGAACCAACCGTTCGGCGCGCGGCGACGCGCGGCGCCGCCGAGACGAGACCGCGCACCGAGTCGACCATTGCCGAGCGCTCATTTTCTGTCGCCTTCTTGTAACGGCGATCGCTCATAATTTCGAGTGGCGCGAGGGCCAGCGACTCGGGTCGCGCCGACGACCAGAACCTTAAGGTCAGGCCCACGAGCGCGAGACCAGCTGCGACCAACAGTAGGCCGATTGCGCCGACCTTTGGCGCGATCGCCAACACCGCGTAATCAGTCAAAACGGCGACAATCATCACAGACAAAACTACCCTGCGAAATTAGTCGCAAGAAAACGGCCGATCGGCGGACCGACCTGATCGAGGTTGATCAAGAACGCGTCGTGGCCATGGGGCGAGTCAACCTCGATATAGGTGCTCGTCACGCCGTTGCCGCTGATCAACGAATGCAACTGTTGCTGCTGATATGTCGGGTACAGCATGTCGCTAGAAATGCCCATCACCAGCGTATTGGCGCGAATGCGACTCATGGCGCGCTCGAGCCCGCCGCGACCGCGGGCAACATCGTGCAGATCCATCGCCTTGCCGATAAACAAATAACTGTTGGCGTCGAAGCGGCGATTGAGTCGATCACTGTGATGGTCGAGATAGCCCTCGACCTCAAAGCGATCCCACAGACCAAGCCCGTTGTGAAATGCATCGCTGTCGACGAGTTCGCGACCAAAGCGATCGGTAAACACGTTGTCGCTGCGAAACGTGACCTGTGAAACCATGCGCGCAATCGATAGCCCCTCCCACGGGCCATCACCAGCTGCGCCGTCGTAATATTCGCCGCCACGCCACTTCGGATCAAGCGCGATCGCTCGGCGACCGATTGCGCCCCAGGCGATTTGTTGTGCGGTTGCCTGCGCACACGTAGCGATCGGCACGATTGTGCGCACGCGATCAGGGAAGGTGATCGCCCATTCGAGTACCTGCATGCCGCCCATTGATCCACCAATGATCGAGTGCCAGGCGGGTATTGAGAGCATGTCGGTAAGACGAACTTGCGCGCGCACCATGTCGCGCACCGTGATCACCGGAAATCGTGAGGCGTACGGTTTGGCATCGTCTGGATGCGGCGACGCGGGGCCAGTCGAACCTTGGCAGCCACCAATCACGTTGCTGCAAACAACGAACCATCGATCGGTATCGATGGCGTGGCCAGGGCCGATCGCGTTCTCCCACCATCCCGGCGTCGGGTGGCCGTCCTCGGCCGGCCCAGCGGCGTGGCTGTCGCCAGTCCACGCGTGGCAGAGCAATACAGCGTTAGTTTTCTGATCGTTAAGCGTGCCCCAAGTTTCGTAGGCGATAGTCACATCTCGCAGCGAAGTGCCACCATCGAGCGCGAACGGGCGGTCGGCGGGAAAGTTCGCGAACAGGCGCCGACCAGCAGGCTGGCCGACTTGCCATGCTCCTGTTGCGGGGTAATCGTTACGAGTCATCTGCGCTTTCAATTCTTGTAGAACTAGTAACACTATTGAGGCATACGCAATCGAGCGACAAGTAGAGAGATGGTCCGTTGCTTCGCCGTGCTGGCGAAGCCACATCCCCACCCGAAGGTGGACTGGCACCGTGGGACTGTCCCGGTTGCCGGACCAAATGGTCTCTCTTGATGTAACTTTATTGCCCGAATTACTGTACTGCCCGATATCGTCAAATCAGCACAGCGGGCGGAGTTGAGGCTGTGAACGTCGTTTGGACAACTTTCTTTCACCTCTCGCCAGCACGAAGCATGTCGTCGGCAAGGGTTACGGCAGTCGCTCGACTTTGATCAGCGTGCCCTCGACGGCCTGGCCGGAGAGTTAAACGAGACCAGAATGATTAAGTTGTAGCAACCGATGTACAAATTTCTCTACGCCCCGAAGTGGATCGTGCTGCATCTGGCAGTCGCACTAGGTGTATTCGTGATGATCAACCTGGCCTTTTGGCAAATTGATCGACTAGATAAGAGACAGGATTTTAATGCGATTATCTCGTCGCGCTTCGACGTCGCATCGCGACCGCTTGATGCCGTGCGTGTCCAGTACCAACAACCAAGTGACGCCGAATGGTTTAAGGTGCAGATCACCGGCCAGTACCTGAGCGACGAAGATATCACCATCGTCAATGTCTCCCAAGACGGTCAGGCCGGCAAAGACCTCGTCACCCCACTACAACTACCCAGCGGCGAGATCTTGCTGGTCAACCGCGGTTTCGTTTCACTAAATATGGCGCCGCTAGTCGCGCCGAGCGGCAACGTCAGCATCGAGGCCAGGCTGCGCCAATCTGCGACGCGACAAATGGGCGCGGTTACAGATGCGCGAGACGGCGACCTGCGCGAGGTCCAGCGCATCGACATCCGTCGGCTCGCCCCGCAACTACCTGGGCCCGTGTACGACATGTACGTGGAAATGCTTGGCTCCAACCCCGCCGACAGTGTCAATCTTTCTCAGATCGCTGCGCCCAGACTCAGCAACGGGGCGCACTTAAGTTATGCCATGCAGTGGTTCTTTTTTTCGGCGTGCGCAATCGTGGGCTGGATTTTCGCCGTTCGCCGCGAAATCAAACGCGTTTAACTAACCGAGGCTGTAAGAGGCCATCGTTTTAGAGTTTTGTGAGACCAGTCTTAAGGTTGCGGACGGCTTGCGCAATGCGCTGCTCGTTCTCGATCAGCGCGAAGCGGGCGTAACCCTCGCCGCCAGGACCAAAACCCGAGCCGGGAGACAGAGCGACATGACAATCTTTCACCAGGTGCGAACAGAATTCGACAGAATTCATTTCGCTATACGCCTCGGGGATAGGCGCCCATACAAACATCGAACCGCGCGACTTGGGAATGTGCCAGCCGATACGCGCGAGACCGTCGATCAGGGCGTCGCGTCGGCTTTGGTAAATACCGCAGACCTCTTTAGGGAACTCGGGAAGTTCATTGAGCGCCACCGTCGCGGCGATCTGAATCGGTTGAAACATGCCGTAGTCGAGATAGCTCTTTAGCTTGACCAACGCCTGCACGACCTCGGTGTTACCGACCATGAACGCGCAACGCCAGCCAGCCATCGAGAAGCTCTTGGTCATCGAATAGAACTCGACGGCGCATTCGAGCGCGCCCTCGGCTTGCAAGATACTCGGCGGCATGTAACCGTCAAACCCGACGTCGGCGTAGGCGAAGTCGTGCACCACGATCATCTCGCGTTCGCGGCAAAAATCGACGACGCGCTGCATAAACGGCAGGTCGACCGTGGCGCCAGTTGGGTTGTGAGGAAACGAGATCACGAGCACGCGCGGGCGCGGCCAACCGACGTTCCAAGCCTCGGTGAGGTTGTGGAAGAACTCGTCGGCGTATTGCTTATCGTCGACGACCTGCTGGCTGCGCATCGGCACTTGGCGCACGTCGGCTCCGGCGAACAGTGGGCCGAAGATATGAATCGGATAACTCGGGCTCGGCACAATTGCGGCGTCGCCGCGGTCGAGTAAAACCCACATCAGGTGGCTGAAGCCCTCTTTGGAACCGATGGTGTTGGTGATCTGCAACTCTGGGTCGAGCGTGACATTCCAGTTGCGCTTGTACATGTCGGCGACTGCCTCGCGGAGTTTGGGCAGGCCGCGTGACACTGAATAGCGATGGTTCTTCGGGTTCTGCGCGGCCTCGATGAGTTTGTCTACGGCGATCTGCGGCGAGGGAATGTCTGGGTTGCCGAAGCCGAGGTCGACAACATCGGCGCCATCGTGACGTGCCTGAATTTTGAGGTTGTTGATGATCGTAAAGACATACGGTGGCAGATTCGTGATCCGGCGAAATTCCATTTAGTAAAACTACTCGTTTAGTAAAGGGAAACGAAGCCGAATTTTATTTTTAGTGCTTCGGCAACAGTGCAGCGCCGATGGCGCCCGCGTACTCGCCCAACTCTGCTGCGCACAGGCGCGGGTGAGTCCGGTGTTGTGGCGAATACAACATCTCTGAGAACCACTTTTGCACAACTGGCATCAGGATTTCTGAAGAAGTGGCGAGCCCACCGCCCAAGACGATGCACGACGGGTCGGTCATATTTGTCAAATTGACCAGGCCCATGGCAACCCATCTGGCGAACACATCGACGACACCGATTGCGTCCGGCTCGCCACACGCCGCCCGCGCGATTAGCGACTCGCCCATCTCGCCCCCAGCGAGGTGTGACAACGCACTGCCAGACGCATAACGCTCCCAGCATCCGAATCGACCACACGGGCACTTCACGCCATCTGGTTGCACGACCATGTGCCCAATCTCGCCGGCATAGCCATGCGCGCCGCGCTGTAATAATCCGCCGCTGATTAAACCGCCACCGATGCCGGTGCCGAGGGTGACCATCCAAACATCGTTGAACCCACGCGCCGCGCCGATCTCAAATTCGGCCAGACATGCGCAGTTGGCATCGTTGTCGACCCACACGCGCGACTTCAGGCGTTCTTCGAGTTGCGACCTTAAGGGCAGTTCGACAGCACCCCGTAGATTCGGTGACGCGCGAATAACGCCGTCTGGCGTAATCAGGCCTGGCACACCCACGCCGAGACTCTCGCATTTACCCAACTCGCCGAAAATCTCGGCTAGCAGATCAGCAAGTTCGTTCGCGGGAGGCGTCGGTTTACGAATCGTTGCCTGCACGACACCGTGCTCGTCGATTGCCACTCCGAGGCACTTCGTGCCGCCGACATCAATGCCAGCTCGCCGAATCACGCTTCGCTGCGGGTCTTCAGTTCTTTAAGCGTATTCAAGATGCGCATCTCAGCACGACGCTTGACGAAGCCTGGTAGCGGTATTACCAATTCGATCGCCATCTCGTATGTGGCGCGCGTGCCCTCGGCGACTGCGTCGAACGTGTAGGCACCCTTGATGGCGCGCATGATGTCGCCCTCGACCAGCGACCACGACAGTCGATTCGGCGCATCGCTGTAGTCGTACGTCAAGGTGTAGTGCGTGCTGCGGCCAAGAGCAGATGCTCGATACTCAACTTTTAGAGCACGACCCTGTGCGTCGCGCTCTAAAACCGTTACTTCTTTAACGTCGCTTGCCCACTGTGGATATTTTTCGAAATCAATCGCGATGGCGAAACACTTCTCGGGTGGAGCCGAAATTAACGCTACGTCTGAACCGCTATCAACCATGATCTACATCCTTGCCGATCTCGGTGGCAGATGTGAGAGATTCGGCATTCTTTCGAGCAGAAAATGTTCCGTTTCGGCTGGCCCATAGGCCGTTAAGGCCTAACCCGAACAATGGCACCAATACCCCGAAAGCCAGGGTGCTACCCGACTTCCCATCGGTTGATGTGCGACTAAGAGCGGCTCCGAGTGCCACAAGGATCTGTGCGGCAAGACAGCCATTCATAGCCATACGCACCCTTGACTCAGCAACTCCAGCAGTTAGCAAGAAAAGGTTCGTCACTGAAATCTCGTCGTGTCGACTGCGTTGCACCGCAGTGAAATATCCCCAAATAAAAGTAGCCACGCCAATCGCGAACAATGCCAGGGCCACGGCTACCCCGACGGTGCGGGCATTTGGGGTGAAGATAGCTGCGGCATACGTCGCCGATATCAGGAACAGCGCCGTGCCCGCGATGTTGCCCCGAACGATCGCGTCTTTCACGACTCGACCTGCAACACGATGCCCAGTCGCGCAGCCAATACGTCGTAATCGAATTCGTTGACCGCCCGCTGTCTGGATGCTATTTGCATGCGCGAACGCAGATCGTGATCGGCCAGCAGATCGGCGATCGCGCTGGCCACGTCACTAACGCTACGCGGATTACGGATGACTCGCCCAGTCACGCCGTCGAGCACCGCTTCGGCCGCGCCGCCCGAGTCGCCAGCAATCTGCGGTATACCGCACGACGCGGCCTCTGCGAACACGATGCCGAAGCCCTCTTGCTCGAGCCCACCCCAACGACTGCGACAGATCATCGCCGCGATATCGGCGCAACCGTATAGACGGGGCAGCATCTCGTTGCTGACCCGACCGAGAAATTGCACCGGCGCGTTGAGTTCGGTGCGCAACTTCTCTAGTCGATTGCGGTCTCGCCCAGCGCCGGCAATAGCGACAACTAGATGCGGATGCGAAGCGCGCAAATACGCCGCCGCTCGAATCAGCGTGTCGAATCCCTTGCGCGGCACCAATCGACTCACACCGACGACGAGTTGCGCGTCTTGCGCGATACCTAGCTCACCTCGAGCCTCACTTCGTTGCGCACTACTCAGCGACACAAACCGATTGGTGTCGACGCCGGGCGCAATCACAGTGATCGGCAGGTTTGCCCCACCAGCGCGACGCGCCTCTGCCGCCGGGTACGATCCCGCGGCGATGATGTGATTGGCGCCGCGCAATACATAACCCAAAGCGTTGCGCGAAACCGGCAAGCGCCCAGGCACGGTCACTTCGGCGCCGTGCACGACAACCATGTACGGCAGACTGAGCGAGCGACCGACAAGACCCAGCGGTACAGCAGGGTCGAGCACGACGAAATCGGCCGCTATGTCTGCGGCGAAGTGATTAATGCGCCTCACCATCAACGGATGCGGCAAGAGCACTAACTCGGGCACGCGACGGATCTCGAATGGCTGAGCGTCGTCGAACGCCTTGGCATCTTTGTGGGGGCTGGTGAGTACCGCAAACGAATCGGGCGGCAGACGGCGCCACCACTCCCACAAAAGATTTTGGATGCCACCGACCTTGGGCGGAAAATCGTTGGTGACTAGGAGATGTTTCATAACTCTTTCATATTCCCACGCGGGCGTCGGGCAAACGCGACAACTCCGCGATTACTTCTGGCGATTGATCGTTGAACGGAATCAACTCGCGTAAGTTCAGTCGTGCCGCCGCCCACACCGCGTGTGCCCGCAGCATCGGCTCATCGTGCGCCAAGTACCGAAACAATACCTCGCGCACCGAGGCGTCACCATTGTCGCCGATGTTGCCAAGAATAATTAGGGCGTTACGCCGCACCCACATCGGATTGCGCTTGGCGATGTACCACTGCTTGACCGCGGCAAGCAGTTCGGCGTCGCCGGCATTCAGCAAGAACATCAGCGAGCGGAGAGGGGTGACTTCAACCTGCGAGTTCCCTTCATCAGATCGCGAACGACTAGTTGGTGGGCAGACCTCTTGGCAGTCGTCGCAACCGTAGATCCGATCGCCCAATGCGACACGAAAGTCCCAATCGAAAACGCCAGGCTTTTGAATCAACCAGGCCAAACACTTGCGCGCATCGATGACTCCTGGTTCGATAATGGCCCCCGTGGGGCAAGAGTCGAGGCATCGCCTACACGCGCCGCACGAGTCGGCGACCGTTATTTGATTTGCCTCTAGCGGCGCGTCGGTGACAACACTGCCCAGTACGAAAAAACTTCCGGATCCTTCTATCAATAGGTTTGAGTTTTTGCCGTACCAGCCCAGGCCTGCCAGGTATGCAGACTCGCGATCGACGAGCGCGTTGTCGTCGGCCAGCACGAGCGCGCGCCAACCGTCGTCGCGCAGTACGTCGGCGATCTCAGTCAGCGCAGCGCGCAGTTGCTGGTAGTAATCGGCCCAGGCATAGCGAGCGACGCGCGCGCTTAATTGTTGTGTTGCGCTAGACGATTTCGCGTCGCTCGTAGGCGTGGCGTACGAGTACGCGCCGACGACCAGCGACCGCGCGCCTTCGACGCTCAAGGTTGGGTCGGTGCTGCGCTCTGGGTTGCGAAAGGTGAACTGCATCGTGTCGCTGAGGCCAGAAATCTTGCGTGACTGAATTGTTGCACGAGCGCGGATCATGACGGTGGCGGGTGCGATACCGACGCGCGCCAACCCGGCCGCTCGGCCGATGTCGAGTAAATGCCGCGAGTACTGCCCTATCTGGGCCTGATCGAGATTGGTATTTTTAGCGAACCGCACAATGCCGAAGCGTAGGCACCATTCCGGCTTTTGCGAGCAAATGCACCGCTCGTTGCTCTTCAAGGTTGAAAACTACGGGGCTCTCGGTGGTGTCGCCACACATAAAAGTGACCAAGCAATCGTCGCAAGCGGCGCTGTGCTTCATAACACAGGTGTCACAACTGATGACCAACGGCTCGCGCGCGATTCGACCGAACTTAACTTCGACGGGTTTAGACATGTTTGCACCTCACACCTAAATAGTGCCCGAGGGGTGCTACACGGTTAGCGGTGTTATTCAGCGCCGAGAATTTGAGCCCCGACCAGGTCGATGTCGAGGATCTTGATCTCGCCACCTCGCGGCAGCGAAGCGACCACGCTCAGGACATCGGCCTCACTGCACATTGCAGCCACTGTTGGCCCCGATCCCGAGAGCCACGCACACCATGCTGGCCCGCTGAGCGCACACGCGATTGCTTCGCGGGATGGTGGTGCCCCGGTCAGGCGCACATCTTGGTGCAGGCGATCCTGGGTGGCCACGCGCAGGGTCGCCACGTCTCCTGCGGCGAGTGCCGCCATCAGTAATGTGGCGTGTCCGATATTAAACACGGCATCTTGTAGAGAAACTGTGTCGGCCAGTGTCGTGCGCGATTCACGCGTAGATGTCTTTGACTCCGGTACCCAAACCACGATCTTGGGGCGCAGTGCCAAAGGCAACTTCGCAACCTTGCCCGACGCGCTCGCCGTGACACCGCCGACTAAGGATGCCGCGACATTGTCGGGATGACCTTCGAGATCGGTGGTGATTGCCAAAATGTTTTCACGCTCTACGCTCAACAGATTCGAGGCGCTTGACTTTTGCCGCAGCGCCGCGATGACGCCGCCGACCCGCGCGGCGCCGCTGAACCCGAGGCCACGACCCATCGGTATTTCATTGCGAGCCCACAACGAGCCGCTGCCTCCCGCATAGACGAATGCCTGCAAGGCGGGGTGATGTTCGGTGAGCACCTCTGCGCCAGGTGGCAAATCGCCATCAACGAGCCCTAATTCGAAATAAAGCGTCAGGGCCATCCCGAGGGCATCGAATCCTGGTCCAATGTTCGCCGAACTAGCGGGAACCCTGACTGAAAATTTCAATTCTTCAACAGACATCCCCGTGTTCACTACTACTATCGTGCCACAGCGCGGCTGACGCTAATGAGCGCATCGAGAACTTTCTGCGCAGAACCCGAGTCAATGCTCGCGGCGGCCATCACCACGGCTTCTCGCATGTCGTCAGCCGCGCCAGCGACCACTAATCCGGCGGCGGCGTTAAGCATGACAATGTCGCGAATCGCGCCACGTTGCCCGTCCAACAAGTCGCGTACGACCTGGGCGTTATGTTGCGGGTCACCGCCCCTGATCGCTACGACATCTGCTCGCGCTAAACCGAATTCGAGCGCATCAATTTCGAAACTGCTCAAAGAACCGTCGCGCAACTGCGTGACGGATGCGGGCCCGCTGAGCGACAGTTCGTCGAGGCCGCCGTGGCCGTGCACAACCCACGCGCTCGTTACGCCGCGCGTGATCAACACCTGCGCCATCAACGGGGCAACGCTCGGGTCGCCGACGCCCACGACCATCGACTTTACCTCGGCTGGGTTAGCCATGGGCCCGAGCAAGTTAAACGCCGTCGGCACGCCGATCTCGCGGCGCGAAGGACCGGTATGTTTAAACGCTGGATGAAATGCTGGCGCGAAACAAAAGCCCATGCCGGCCTCGACCACGCACTGCGCCACGCCCGCGCCGTCGAGTTCTAGAACGACGCCAAGCGCCTCGAGCACATCGGCCGCGCCGCACTTTGATGAAAACGCGCGGCTGCCGTGCTTACAAACAGGCACGCCAGCACCGGCGACTACGAGCGACGCCATCGTCGAGATATTTACCGAATGGCTGCGATCGCCGCCCGTACCGACAATGTCAATGCAGCGCGAGGCAATCCCTGGGGGCAGCACAACATTGGTAGCGGCGAGTCGAACCTCCGCAAGCATGCCCTCGAGTTCTTGCGCTGTTTCACCCTTGGCGCGCAGCGCAACTATAAATGCGGTGATCTGTGCGCTAGTCGCCTCGCCGAGCAGGATGGCCTGCGTGGCGGCGCGCGCCTCTGCTGTCGAAATGTTTTCTCTGGCCAGCAACCGACCAACTATTTGCGCCCACGAGCCCGCGCCATCGATGGCGCCCACTACGAGACTCGCTTAGGCGCTAACGCGGCGGGTGCGTAACATTCGGCGACGCTCGCGCGCGGTGGCGCCACCCCAAACACCCTGGTACTCACGATTTTCGACGGCATAGTCCAAACACGCTATGCGAACCGCACACTCGGCGCACACCGATTTAGCAATATCGGCGTGGTCGTCGTTGTCTGGATAAAAGATTTCGGCGTCAAGCCCCTGGCAGGCTCCCCTCGCCCTCCACGACACATCAACAAATGCCACGCACGAACCCCCTTGTTCGTTTGCCTCATTGCACTTTTCCCAAGTCGGATTGTACGACCACGAGTGGTATCAGTACAAGTCCGTAGGCAAATCGCAGGGGATCTGGGCGCCACAAGACTCGAATAGGGCTTTAGTATTGCCCCATGACTTACTTCGATCGCAGCGTCGGACTGAAACGTCTCGCGAACGAGCAATACGATATTTTGGTGATCGGCGGAGGTATTACAGGGGTTGGCGTTGCCCTTGACGCCGCCAGCCGAGGCCTCAAGACCGCCCTCATTGAGCGCGACGATTTTGCCTCGGGCACATCCTCCAAGAGCAGCAAGTTGATTCACGGAGGTCTGCGCTATTTACAGCAAGGCGAAATACAACTCGTATACCAGGCACTGCACGAGCGCCAACGCTTGCACCGCAACGCCAGCCACCTCGTACAAGTACTCCCATTTATGATCCCGATTCTCACCAAGGACGGAGTCGTTTCTAAAAAGATTGCGCGCGCGCTGGGCAGCGCTTTGTGGATGTACGACCTCACTGGCGGCTGGCGTATTGGCAAGTTTCATCGGCGTCTGAAACAAAAACAGGCACTGGCCCACATGCCAACTTTGCCGAGCGCCAAGGTCTCATCCGCTTATGTTTATTACGACGCGGCCGCGGACGACGCCCGATTGTGCGTGGCAATTGCCCGAACCGCCGCCCACCACGGCGCCGTGGTCGTAAATCGTTGCGGTGTCAAGACGCTGCTACACAACAGCGATGGCAATGCTGTCGGTGTGCGAGTGAGCCCGATCGACGCTCCGGAGTTTGATGTACGCGCCACCGTCGTAATTAATGCAGCGGGCGTATGGGCCGACGAGATTCACCAGCGCGATACCAATATCGACCCTGAGAGTATTCGCCCCGCTAAAGGCATCCACCTCACCGTCCCGTGGAAGCTTGTACGCAACGACATCGCCGTCGTGATCCCCGTGCGCAGCGACAAACGCAGCCTCTTCGTGGTGCCGTGGGTGCCCAACGGCGACGGTACCTACCAATTCACGTACATAGGCACCACCGACACCGACTATTCGGGAAGCGTCAATGAGTCCCAGTGCAGCAGCGACGACATCACATATGTGATCGACGCGCTCAATGCCTCGATCACAAATACCGTCACCCGCGATGATGTCACGGCGGTGTGGTCGGGGCTGCGGCCGCTAGTACGCAGTAGCACGGGCTCGACATTGAAATCAAAAACACAAGACCTCTCACGTAAGCACAAAATAGAACACTCACCGTCTGGGATGATCTCGATAACAGGCGGCAAGCTGACCACGTACCGCAGGATGGCCCAAGACACCGTCGATGTAGCGTTGGCGCAACTCGGCCACAAGGCCCGCTGTCGCACAAAGCGGCTCGACGTGATCGGCTCGCACGGATTCTCGTCGAAGAACCTAGGCACAACCGAATCACATCTAGCCCACCGCTTCGGGTCAGAGACGGCCGCGATCCACGAGATCATCGCCGCCAGATCGAATCTTGCGGAGCCACTTATTAATGGCCTGCCCTACCTAAAGGCTGAGGCGATTTTTGCGGTGCGCAACGAAATGGCCATGACTCTCGACGATGTCTTGAGCAGGCGCACTCGCGCGCTGTTAATCAACCGTCGAGCCACGCTGAATCAGGCACGAGAAGTCGCCGAGCTAATAGCACCAGACCTCGGTTGGTCGGCGCACGAGATCGACAAACAGGTCGCCAGTTTCGTCGACATATGCGCTCGCGAAGAAGCAGCCGGAGCGGTCACCGAGGCCGAGTTCTTAGCAAGCAACGCTTGATGCGTAAAGTATTACCTCATGAGCAAGGTAACTGAACCAATCGAGTTTGGTGTCGACGCGGCGTTAGTTACCGAAAAATTCACTGCGCCAACAAACCCGGTCAGCGACGCAGTCGTCGCCGACTTAAACAAAATTTGCTCAACTTCAATTGACCCAGCCGACACGGCCCAGCACGGCCGCGACTGGTGGCCGATATCGATGCACTGGTCTCTGGCAGGGCAAGTACTCCGCCGACCAGCGGCCGTTTGTAGGCCGCGCACCACCCAGGATGTCGTTGCAATCGTGAATATTTGCAGGTCCCACGACATTGCGCTCACCGTTTCTGCGGGCCGCAGCGGTGTCTGCGGCTCGGCAGTGCCGCTATACGGCGGCGTCGTTCTCGATACGACAGAGATGAGTGCCGTTGTTAGTGTCGACGCGGAGTCTGGAATAGTCGAAGTCTTGCCAGGCATGTTCGGCCCCGAGTTCGAAAAATTGCTGCAATCGCAGTACAACCTCACCTGCGGCCACTACCCGCAGTCGTTTGATATCTCGACGGTCGGCGGATGGGTGGCGTGTCGCGGCGCCGGCCAATTCTCGACGCGCTACGGCAAGATCGAAGACATGGTGGTGGCTCTCGAAGTTGTGCTCGCCGACGGCACAGTGATCATCACTGGCGGTGTACCCGCCGCCGCGACGGGCCCAGACCTGACCGCAATGTTCGTCGGCAGCGAGGGCACCCTCGGCGTGATCACTCGTGTTTGGCTTCGCGCCCACCCGCTGCCGACTTTTGAATTGCGCAGAGCGTTTATGTTCGCAACTTTCGCCGAAGGCATCGCCGCCTGCAGGGACAGCGTTCGCCACGGCGCGACACCTGCCGTATTGCGGCTCTACGACGCCACAGAAAGCAAACGCTCGCACGGCCTAGATGGCACACAGTGCACGCTGTTAGTACTTGACTCTGGCGAGCAACAACTTGTCGAGGCGACGATTGGCGTTGTCGAGCAATCCGCGGCGCGGCATCACGCAAAACCCGGAGACGTCGAACTCGTAGAGAACTGGATGCACCACCGCAACGACACGAGCGGCTTGCAGGCCCTCAGCCGCAAAGGCTTCATCGTCGACACGATGGAGGTCTCGGCAGTGTGGTCAAAACTGACGAGCATCATCGCCGCTGTCACTGGCTCGATTATGGCAGTTGAAGGTGCGCGATCGGCTTCCGTCCATCTCTCGCACAGCTATCTAGACGGGGCCTGCCTTTACTTTACTTTCGCTTCAGAGGTGCCACCAGAGATTGGCGTCGACTCGCAATACGTCAAACTTTGGGATGCCGCGCAACGCGCAGCCTTGTCGAGTGGCTCGAATGTTTCGCATCACCACGGCATCGGAATTAATCGCGCGCGGTTCATGGCCGAATCTCTCGGTGCCGCATTTAACGTTCTCGCCGCGATGAAACACGCGTTAGACCCGAGCGACATCATGAACCCCGGCAAACTCGGACTGCCAACGAAACGCGGCAAGGTCGTGTGGCCTTGAGCATTCTGGTTATCGACGTTGGCACTAGTGGTCTGCGCGCTGGAATTGTTCGCCAAGACGGCGCGATTACCAACCTCAACTATGAGCCATTCGCCCCATCGACGCCGTTCGCCGGTCTCGTCGAATTCGACGCAGTGGCGATGCGCGAGGCCGTTTTGCGCGTCGCTAATAAATCGCTACTAGCGAGCGGCCCTGTCGACGCCGTAGGCATCACCAATCAACGCGCTTCGACAATTGTTTGGGACTCAACGACGGGCTTGCCAATTGGCCCCGCGCTAGGTTGGCAAGATCTACGCACTGTGATGGAATGCATCACTGCGCGAGCCGAGCACGGCTTCGTGCTGGCGCCAAATCAGTCGGCGACCAAGGCCGCCTGGATGCTCAAGAACTACGCCGTCGATGACAGGCGAAATATTCGCATCGGTACCGTTGACACTTGGATTGCCTTCGTACTCTCAAAGGGCGAACTGCACGTCACCGACACGAGCAATGCGGCCGTGACCGGTTTACTGTCACCAGATACGTTGCAATGGTCGCCGCGCGCTCTCGAACTGATGCAGATCGATATCGAGATGTTGCCACGCGTCGTCACGACCAGCGGCGTAGTCGGCAACGCCACTGCACTGCCTGGCGCGCCGCCGATCGCTAGCCTCGTCGGCGACCAGCAGGCCTCACTGATCGGTCAAGGTTGCATCACCCCAGGCAGCACCAAGATCACTTTCGGCACCGGCGGCATGCTCGACGTCTTCACCGGAACTCGTCCATCCATCAGCGGCCAACGTGGCGCGCACGGAACTTTCCCAATAGTTGCGTACAGCGATGCCAGCGGCGTGCAGTGGGGCGCGGAGGCGATCATGTTGTCGGCCGGAACGAACATCGAATGGTTGCGCGACGACATCCAACTAATTGACAGCGCGGAACAAAGCGAACTAGTCGCCTCGCAAGTCGAAACGAGCGAAGGCGTTGTCTATGTGCCCGCTCTGCTCGGCCTCGGTACGCCGCATTGGGATTACGGCGCACGCGGCGCGCTGTTTGGAATCACGCGCGGCACAAACCGTGGCCACATCGTGCGCGCAGTCTTAGAGGGCATAGCGCACCGCGGTGCCGACCTCGTCGACGCGGCCGTCGGCGACACGGGGATGACCATAAGCACATTGCGCATCGATGGCGGCATGAGTCGCAATCAAGTATTTGTTCAGGCCTTAGCCAACGCGTCACAGCGCCCGATCGAGGTGTCTCCCGTCACCGAGGCCACCACCCTTGGGGCCGGGTTCTTGGCCGGCGTGGCGGTCGGTACCTGGACATCGCTCGCGCAGGCCGTTACCACATGGAAGCCAGCCAAAATCGTCGAGCCGAACGAAGTCCTCGACCGTGGCCAATGGCAACACGCCGTGGCTAAGGCGCGGGGCTGGATACCTGCGTTATCATCTCTCGACTTCTAGATTTGTATGGTTCAGTTAGTCTCAAACCGTTACCCGAAAGGAAATTAAAAGTGCCTCAATTGAAACCAGCGGCCGCCGCGCCACCACCAACAAGGCCGACTAGTGCCGATGTCGAGTTGTTGGCCGTCGCCCAGGGCGCCGAGCTTGCGGTTCGCGACATCTACGCCGACGTAATCGCCGCCAGAGCATTCTCCGACGAACAATTATCGGTGCTCACGATGTTTCATGATCACCACAACGAATACGCCCAAGCGCTCAACGGCTTGCTCTCTAAGAATGCTCCAAACACGCGCAATCAGATGCTGTATTCAACCTTCGCCAGCAGGGCCAAGAGCACGACGACGGCTTTATCGGCATTGCACGAACTCGAGAACATCCTCGTCTCAACAAATACCGACCTCCTCGGCCGGCTCGTCGGCCTAGACGGCGCCAAGTTGGTGGCGTCCATCGCGATCGTCGAGTCGCGACACGCAGCAGTCTTTGGCTCGACTCCAGAGATGGTCATCTCGGCAGCACTAATCAACCAATCAAGTTCGCTGCTCTCGGCGATACCGAGGCCTTCGGCAACTGCAGATGTTTCAACTACAACGACTGTGGCGGGCTGATCATGACGAACACCTCAAATTTCAGCCGTCGCGAACTTTTGCGAATTGGCGGCATCGGCGCCATCTCGACAGCACTTCTCGCCGCGTGTGGCAACGAAGCAGGCGTGGTCGCTGATAAAGCAATCGCCAGCCTCGGCACTGTGCCGCCGACAACGGCACTCGCCGAGGCCGAAGTAACCGACATCGTGTTATTGCGCACAGCGGCATCGCTCGAGTACAACGCCATCGACACCTACAAGTGGGCACTTGATGACGGGCTATTCACGGGCGACTACGCCGAAGCCGCCGAAGCCGCAAAGCGATTCAGCGACGATCACCGGCTTCATGCCGACGCGATCAACAAGATCGTTGTTTCTCTCGGCGGCAAGGCGCATACCTGTGCCAATGAACGCATCGACCGGCTGTACATCCAACCGGCAATCAAATTGATCACGACCAACGGCAACGCCGACTCTTCTAAAGATGCGGTGATGCTCGCCCACGCCTTAGAGAGCCTGGCGGCGCAAACACATCAAGGGTTGGTCCCCGTCGTGATGTCGCCTGAGATTCGCGGCGAGATGATTCGCATCGGCGGATACGCCGCTCGTCGCGCGGTGATTCTGGCGCAGATTCTTAACCCAGGTCTCGCTCTAGTGGGCCCAACGGTTGACGCTACGACTGGTGCGACCAATGTCGCCTCTGTGCCTTCGGCATTCGGCGGTCTCGCCAGTATCAAGGCGTCGTTTGGTCCTGCGAACTCTGAGGGCGCCAAGACAGCGTTAGCGATGGAAACGCCGAGCCTCAACGGCCTGGTATACGAGTTCGTCACCTGCTGAGCTCAGCAGCCAAGACCATACACTGAACACGATGGTGAGTTGACCAGATGATCGCGGGGCAATGGTTTTTAAACCACTGCTCTGAGGAAAGTCGGGGCTTCATAGGACATAGTGCTGGCGCGAGCCAGGTTGGGGCGACCTGACGCAGGGTGCAACAGAAAACAAACCGCCGATGGGCGCGGCCGCAAGGCCAACGTCACAGGCAAGGATGAAACGGTGCGGTAAGAGCGCACCAGCGCGCAAAGCGATTTGCGCGGCTTGGTATCGCCACTAGAAGCAAGATCACGCAGAAGGGATGGGCTGTCCGCTCGCTCGTTACTCGTAACGAGCCCCCTTCGGGTAGATCGCATAGAGGGATGGTCATCGGCAGCGGCCCGCAAGGGCCGAGGTTACAGAACCCCGCTTATCGGTCGACTCACCGTCAACCCATTTCTTTAAAATCCGATCAAGTGCGACGTGTTGTTGAACGAATACATGGCCGGCCCATGGTCTCGAATGTTGATAATTGAAATCGATGCCTGATCTAGCAGGCACTGCCAAGTTGAAGCGACCGTCGCACCCATCGACCACGCGATGGCGGCCTTGATCGGCGAAACGTGACTAACGATCGCGATGTTCTCGGTCTTGGCACGCTCATAAATATCTTCAAGGGCTAGACGAACTCGCAAGTCAAGTTCGTCTAACGACTCGCCGTTTGGTGGTCGAAACGAAGAGTCGGCGCGCCACTGCGCCCATGTCGAGTCGGGTACTTCTGCTGGCGACATTCCATCAAAGTTGCCGTAGTCAAGTTCTATCCACCGATCGTCGACAGTTACAGATTTACCAATCGCCTTAGCAGTCTCAAAGGCCCGTTTCAGTGGGCTCGAAATCACGTGGTCGATGTCGGGCAACGCTCTCGCAATCGCTTTTCCCTGCCTGACCCCGACTTCGTCAAGCGGCAGATCGATACGACCCTGCAGTTTGTGAGACTTATTTAAAGATGTGCGACCGTGCCGAACTAGGAAGAGCATGATTTGAACCTAATGAATTTGCTGCGCGGTGTTTCGCTTTCGCGACCACCAAACGATCAGCAATAACCCAACGACCTCGAGCGGCAGGTTGATTAGTCCCCTCTCCAATGAGGGGATCTTGGCGCCGCCGAATTGCGCACCGCTGAGCGGCCACCAAAACATGCGGGTGTTCAAGAACGCGCCGTCGTATACCAAGTGCATAAAGAGCCCGATTACGCAAGCGAGAAGAAATTTGCGGCGCGGTCTCTTGCCGATCGTGGTCAACATCACTAACGCCAACAATGCGATCCCCGTCACCACACTGTGCATCGGCCCGGCGTTACCGAACCAGATTTCGATAATGTCAGGCGCGAGCGCGCCGATCACAAGTGGCCGATAACTGAACTTCGGATCTCCGAACACGATCCACGATGACGCCAGCGCCGTTCCGATAAACCAAAAAAACATGTCCGAATTAGATTACGAGGTAGCAGTCACAGTTCGGGCACTCGGCGAATTCGTCTGGTGGCAACGCCTTCAGCACTGCGAGTTCGCCGCGCGAAATATCTAAGTGACATGACTGACAAGTGGGCCCGCGCAGTTCGGCGACCGCGCCGCCAGAAATATGTTTGCGCTTGTGTTCGTATTGGGTCATGTACCGCGCCGGGATCACTAGGCAAATCGCCGAGCGTCGATCTACAAGTTCGGCGATCTCGCCCTTAACTAACGTCTGTGCCGCACGCAGGTTCGTCAGAGCCGCCGCCACCGCCGCGACCAACTCAGCCTCGGCGAGAGTGTATTGCGCGATCTGCGCTGTCAAAGTCTCGGCGAGTCCCATTAACTCGAGTTCCTTGTCATCCAGTTCGCTGCGGTCTAGTTCGCACTGGGCGATCTCGTGTTGCAACGCCTCTGCCTCGCGCGGTGCGATCACGGTGCGCAGCTGCTTCTTGAGCCGCTCGGCCTTCACATCCACCTGGTGACTCTCGACCTCACGCTTGCCAATCTCGGATTCGGCGTGCGAATTTTGTTCAACCGCGAGTTGCATCTGTGTCTTGATCAACTCGAGCCCCGCGACACCCTGCTTGTGTAGCGCGATCTCGGGTAGATGAATTAGGCGGTGGTTGGCCTGAACGATTCCGGTATCTGTCTTTTGCAGCGAGAGCATCTCTATCAACGCGCTCATCGCTAACCAGCGACGCTTGTCTGCACAGATGGCGGGAAGGGCGTGGCGCAATTGTAGACCCAAGTGTTGCCGATCAGGATGGTGTTCACGGGCGAGAACGGGTTGAGATCTGTCGCCGCGATCGTCGTGCCCGGGTCAAGCACCCTCACAACAACCGTTCCGCTCGCTGGGTCTGTTTCTGCGGTGCCATCTTGTCCTGCTGGTACCGTAGTCGTTTTATTGGGCTTGCCCGCAACTGTCGTTGTCGGGATCGTGCCCGAAACGACATCGGCAAGGCACTCGTTACCCGGCAAATAAATGCGTGTCGGCGACCGCGTTGCGGGCAGCGGCGCATCCCAATCGAGAATCGGCAAGTCTTTGTGTGCGGCGTCCATATACATCTTCCAGATCTGTGCCGGAAACATCGCGCCCTGCACGCGCCGCACGCCGACGGCAACGAACTCGGGGATATCCACCATCGGCGTATAACCCTTGGGGTTGCCGACCCACACCGCCGTCGTCAGTTGCTTGGTGTACCCGACGAACCAAGCGTTGGTATTGTCGTCTTGCGTGCCAGTCTTGCCGCCAGCGGGACGATCGTTTTCTAGTGGCGTGCGCCGCGCGGTGCCGAACTTGATGACGCCCTTCATAACATCGACGGCGTTGTTAGCGGCTTCGAGAGTAATCGCCTGCGTACCCTCGAGTTCGTGTTGGTACAACACGCCCTGGGCATCTTCGACACGCTCGACCATGAACGGTCGCATGTGCATCCCGCCGTTGGCGATCGTCTGCGCGCCAGAGGCCATGTCGAGCGGGCTTAGTTCGTTGGCGCCAGTTACTAAACTCGCGTAGGCATGCAGTCGATAGACGTCGGGGTTCAACCACTCGCTATCCATCATCGCGTACATCGTCGCGATCGTGCGGTCTAGGCCGACGACTTGTGAAAGTTTGGCATACGCGCAGTTGATACTCAGCGCGGTCATTATTCGCAACGGCGCGACCGCGCGGCTGACCCCTTTTGTAATCGCGAATGGCTCTTCGGGCTTGCCAGGATTTGGCAAAGTGCACGGCAGCGTGCCGTCGATCAAATCATCGGGGATGATGCCGGCCTGTAATGCGGTGGCCAAGACGAACATCTTCACGCTCGAGCCGGTCTGACGCGGGCGCATTGCCATGTTGACCTCGCTCTGGCCAGCGACAAAACCGGGCCCGCCGACCATCGCGCGAATGCCGCCGGTGGCGTTGTCGATCGAAAGCACTGCCGCTTCAAAGCCGCGCTTATTGGCGGGAAGTTTTTCTTTGGCAGCCGCCTCGGCAGCTCGTTGTGCCGCGGCATCGAGAGTTGTATAAATCTTGATGCCACCGTGAAACAGTTTGTTGTAGCGATCTTGGTATGTAGGGCCCAAAATGCTGCTGCGATTTAGCAGCCAATCTTTGACCTGCTCAGTGAAATACGTGCGACTCGAATTATTCCTCGACACACTTTTAACAATCTCAGGAAGGATCCACGTCTCGCCCAAATCGGCAGCCCGCGCCTTGGTCAGCAGTTGCGTGGCGACCAGCCGCGCCAAGGCCTGCTTAAAACGCTTGCGCGACGGCTCGAGATGCTTAATCGGGTCATATGTCGACGGCGCCTGAATCAGCCCCGCAAGAAACGTGCCCTGCACGACGTCCAGTCGCGCAACGGGCACGCCAAAGTAAACCTCTGCGGCGGCCTTCAGACCGTAGGCGTTATTGCCGAAATACACCGTGTTCAAGTAGCGCTCCAAGATCTCGCGCTTGGCAACCTCTTTTTCGAGCATCACCGCGTAGCGAATCTGCAAGACCTTGTAGCGCCCGTCGCGCGGCAAACCCGCCAAGTATTCGTTCTTGACAACCTGCTGAGTTATCGTCGAGGCGCCCTGGCGACCCGTTGACGACTCAAAGTTCGACAGCATCGCCCGCACTGTTGCCCTTAAATTGACGCCCTCGTGCTCATAGAAGCCCACGTCCTCGACCGCGAGAATCGCGCCGATCACATCTTCAGGTATGTCGTCAATGAGTGTCGGCTGACTATTTTGAGTTTGGAACACGCCGACCTGTTCGCCGTTAATTCCATAGACATAACTGCGCTGATTGAGGCCCGAAAAATCAGGCAGTGCCACCGACGTTTGCGAATGCGCATTTAACACACCCCAGGCCTGGGGTGCAATCGCGCTGACCAGCGAAGTGACCAGCAGTGCTCCAGCCAAAATGACGAGAGCCAGGCGAATAAATGGCCGGAGAATGGGGTTCACGACGCCGATAACGCTACTCTGCCCCAATGACTTCGTCACGGCAGTTCCCCATCAAGCCCTTCCGCTTTGGCATTCAGGCGTCATCGCAACCAGACCGCGCCAGTTGGATCGATCTCGCTAAGCGCGCCGAGGCCAACGGCTTCGATGTGCTGACGATGCCAGATCACTTCACGGACCAACTCGCGCCCGTGCCCGCGCTGATGGCGGCGGCCGATGCAACGACATTGCTACGCGTCGGCGCTTTGGTGTGGGACAACGACTACAAGCACCCTGTGGTGTTGGCCAAAGAGCTCGCCACCATCGACGTGCTCTCGGACGGCCGGCTCGAGTTGGGCATCGGCGCGGGATGGATGATCAGCGATTACGAGCAATCGGGCATCGCCTACGACCGCGCGGGCGTCCGCATCGATCGGTTCATCGAGGGTCTCGACGTGATTCGCGGATGCATGGCCGAGGGCGCATTCTCATATGCGGGCAAGCACTACACGATCACAGATTACAACGGCTCGCCCAAACCGATTCAGGCGCCGTGCCCGCCAATCTTGATCGGCGGCGGCGGTAAGCGCGTGCTCACGTACGCCGCGCAACACGCCGACATCATCGGTATTAACGCCACGATGACTGCGGGCGCTGTTGGGCCCGAGGCGATCTCGACGATGACCGCCGAAGCTGTGGACGGCAAGGTCGACATCGTGCGCGACGCGGTCGGCGATCGCCTTGATCACATCGAGATGAATATCCGTGCGTTCATGGTCAATGTCACCGAAGATGCGCAAGGTTCGATCGAGCGCCTCGCCAAGGCTATGGGCGTTGAAACCAAGATGATGGCCGAGACGCCGTTCGCGCTGATGGGCCCGCCAGCGAAACTCATCGACGACCTGCTCGCGCGCCGCGAGCGCTGGGGGTTTTCGTACATCATCGTCGGCGGCGAAGACGTCGACAGTTTCGCGCCAGTAGTCGCCGCCCTTCACGGCAAATAACTCGTCAAACGGCGCGCTGGTCTGGCACGGGGGTCATACCGTCTGGCGGTAAATTCTCGCCGCGCGCAATCGGGAAGTACCTGTGGTGCCACTGCCCCGTGACCTCGTAGATGGCGGTGCCCACCGAGCCGTCGCTCGTGCGCACAGTCATCTCGCTCAGCCCGCCACCCAGCGTTGCGCCCGTGCGCTGCGCAATGTTGCTGTAGCGCTGTGCCCAACGACCCTCGGCCTCGATCGTGATCACGCGCCCGCCTTGCAGCGTTAAGCGCACGGTGCCGGCCAAGCCGTGCACGTCGTCGCCGTATTGCTCGTACGAAACCTGAGCGTCGTTTTCGCCGCGCCAATGCAAATCGTGGTCGAAACCAATCAGCGGTATCGGCTCGTTGCCGTCGCTCGGCGCGAAGCAACCGTCGGTGTACACGCGCGCGCCATTGGAGTACTCCCAACACCACACGCCGATCATTCCCTCTGGCAACTGAATCGCCAGCCACATCCACAGCGGGCAGCGGCTGTGGCTGCGAATGCCCCACGAGTGGTCGCGCTGGCCCCACCAGTTGTCGACGTCGTACTTCACTCCGTCGTGCACGAAGCTGCCGTTGTAGTTGCCGCTTTGAAACATGTGCGACTGATCCCACACCAGCTCGTGACCAGCCCTCATGGTGCCGCGACGCAACTGGTAAGGCTGGGTGCGCGCCGTAAAGGTGACGTCCATCGAGGCGCTCGACTCGGGCGACTCGGCCACCACTAGGCGCACCCGCTTGAGTGGCTCTTCTATATGTATGGATACTGGCCCGACCCGAAAGTCGTTCTGGTCACCATTGACGGCGCGGGCGTGGCGGGCGAACAGCGGCTTGTCGCCTACACGACCCAGTTGTAGCGAGTCCATCTCGGCGCGTGCGGGAAAGTTGGCCAAGGTCAGCGTGACCACGTCACCTGGTCGGTCGCGCAGGTGCATGATGAAGAACAGGCTCTCGCGCCAGTCTTGATGGTGCACGACGGTGTTCGGAAACGGTTCTGGTATCTGGTGCGCAAAATTCTCGTCTAGCGCCGTAAATTTGGCCATCACTATTCTCCTGATCTAGTCACTTGCTGAATATCTTTTCGGATTCGAGATCAATCGCCTGACGGCCGTGTCGCGCGGCCATCGCCATAAACATCTCGTCGCCGCGTTCGGTTTGCTTGACCAACATAGATGCCGCGATCGCCATCGCAAAACCCGAAAATGAGTACAGCCGATACTGCGACCAAAGGTCGTCCCAATCCAATACGACACCGTGCTTCAACATGCGGCTTTGGTATTCGGCAACCAACATCTCTTCGTGGGCGCGACGATCATCGACCAACAGGCCCGCGCCAATAAAATACGAGAGGTCCGAGATGCCAGGGCCCTGGGCGACCGTCTGCCAGTCGACGACCGCTACTGTCACCGCGCCGTCGGTACTTTTGCCAAACAGCAAGTTATCGAGCCGATAATCGCGGTGCACTGCGGTGTGCACCTGCGAGAAGCAAGAGAAATAGTCGCGCGCGTTGGCCACGAATCTGGCGCCGAGTTCGATTACGTCGTCTTCGAGCCTGTCGGCGTAACGCTCACAGAACCCCGGGTAGAAAGCCTGATAGAGGGCGGTGTTGCCCTCTACAAAATCTTTGGTTGGTTTACTCAGCCACGACATTTTCTCGAGCACGGGGTGGCGCCACAACGGGCCGTGCAAACCAGTGAGCTCGTAGACCGCCGCCAGCGCGTGTTCAACGGTGCAGCCCGCCAACTGATCGCCTTGCAGTGACGGCGCCAAGTCTTCGAGCAGCAACAAGAAATCGTCCGCCTCAGCGTCGTACGAATCGTGCAAGCATTTCGGTGCCCGAATCTGGGTTAGGCCGACCATCTCAGAATAAAAACTGGTCTCAAGTTCGTAGCAACGCGTCAGACGCGACGCACCCCTGCTGGCCTCGTTCAACGACGGAACTTTTGCAATAACGCTCGCCGGCCCGTCGCACCGCGCCGCGTATTGCAAGCGCAATCTGAAACTGTCGGCCATTTGACCGGTGCCGACCGAAGAGCACTCGACCGCCGTGACCGCCACGCCGCCAGTCGCGCCGGCGAGCAATCCACTCAGTCTCGGCGCCGATAGCCCCCGTTCAATCGCAAGTTCGCCGCTCATGACCCCCCAGTAACACCCCGTAACGCTTGTAAACCTTAGCCCTGCCTAGATTGTGCCATCGCCGCAGAGAAGCGGCAAAGAAGCGGCAAAGAAGCTGAAAAGAAATAGTGGAAATGTGTCCCGTCTACTCATAGTCTTAGAGGACGGAATTGCTAAAAGGGCTTTTCCATTTATGAAAAGAGATATCACATGCGAGGTACAGTTAAATTTTTCAACGCGGAGAAGGGCTTCGGCTTCATCTCACGCGAGGGTGGGGATGACGTGTTCGTACACTTCTCCAACATCGTCGCTGAGGGCTACAAGTCACTCAACGAAGGTCAGGCCGTCGAGTTCGACGTCGCTCCTGGTCGCAAGGGCGAGGAAGCCCAGAACGTAAGGCCCGTCTGAGAATTTTCTCAATTTGACGTACCTGCGCAGTAGCGCAGTTCTTTAAAAATCCGGCACGATGACGAAAGTCAAAGTGTCGGATTTTTTATTTGTACGCGATTAACTAGATTATTTGACTGGGTCAATCGGCGTGGCGAGCCCGCAGCTTGTTTCGATCTGCTCGGCGATCGCCAAGCACCTCAGATCGGTGAACCGCCCGCCCATTACCTGCACCCCAGCCGGCATTCCGCCAGCCATACCCGCGGGCACCACGACACACGGCAACCCCAGCAGGTTGCCTGGCAAGACGGACCGAATCAATTCGAGAGTTGCAGCGGCGCCGGCCTTGTCTTTGATATCGGCGTCGAACACGAACGGCGGCTGTGTCCACACTGGGCACAACAACACATCGAAACTTTCGAACCATAATCCCCAGCGCCGACCAATACCGTTGCGCTGCGCTTGCGCGTTTGCCCACATCGCCATGTTGGGATCGGGCATTATTTCACGGCACAAACTAAGAAACTTCATTCCGCCCTCGCCGACGACCATCTCGAGCATCGGCCACTGCAATAGCAACTCGCCGTTCAACTGCGTCGCCCACACTTCGCCCGCCAACTCAAAATCTGGCGGGTTCGTCTCGGTCACGCTGTGACCAGCATTTGCCAGCGCGTCGCCAGCGCGTCGCACCACCGCGGCGATCTCAGGGTGGGTCGACCCACCAGGCGGCTCGGCCATCACCGCCACGCGCAACTTCTGCCCGGGTGCTAAATCGGTTAGTCGCGCGGGCACGCTGATCGGGTCGCGCGGGTGCGCGCCCATCGCAACCTTTAGCCCCGCCCGCACGTCGGCGACGCGCCGTGCCATTACCCCCTGAGTCTGCATCAGCTGCGCGCTCAAACCAATGTCTTCAACCGGAAACTTCTGCGCGTCTGCAATCACGCCCGTGGTCGGCTTGATTGAGGCGATGCCGCAACAGTGCGCGGGGTTGCGCAGCGAACCACCGATGTCGTTGCCAAGCCCGAGCGGGCTCATGCCCGTAGCCAGCGCCGCGGCCTCACCGCCGCTCGACCCGCCAGTCGTGCGATCCAAGTTCCACGGATTCTTGGTACGACCGTACAGAGTCGAATCCGTGTGAACGCGCAGACCAAGGTCTGGCAGGTTGGTGCGAGCAATGGGGATAGCGCCTGCGGCGCGCATCTTCTCGACTATCGGCGCGTCAATGTCTGGCACAGCCTCGGCCAGTGCCGGCACACCCTGCGTCGTGGGTAGACCCTTCATGTCGATATTCGCTTTTACGGTTATCGGCACGCCGTGAAGCGCGCCGAGCACGTCACCGCGTGCAGTTGCGGCATCGGCGGCTGCAGCGCCAGCCATCGCCTCGTCGGCAAGCACACGCACGATCGCGTTGATCTGCGGGTTCACTTCGGCGATGCGCTGGAGGTGCGCCTCTACGACCTCGCGACTCGAGACCTTGCGCTCGCGAATATCACTAGCAAGTTCTACCGCTGATTTACGCCACAGATCACCACCCATAACGCCACGCTACTCGTCGTACTTTAACCAAAAAAATTTACAAGTGATAAATAGATGACGGTTGAAGTGATTAACCAAAAGCCCGAACCGGCCGGACGAAGATGGTGTAGCTCTTGAGGCCGTTGGTCTGACTCCCGCCGCCGAAGTACTGGCCCCACGCGCTGGCCGCATTGCCCTCCGAAGAACTCCAGTAGTAGTCAGTCGCAAAACCACCAACAAGGTCCCTTTGCTTATACAACTGATTCAGTTCGTCCTTCGATGGCAAAAACCAGTCGCTTGTGCCATTCGGCGACACATATGTATCCGCGGAGTTAGCCGCACCTCTTTGGCATTTCTGGACCATCGCGGTGGTGTTGCTCTGACCCGTTCCGATTGCGGTTTTCGTGCCAACCAAACCCTTCCAATCGCACCAGCTGGGAAAACCGATGTCTGAAGGCGCTGCCTCCATGTATCGATACCCGAATTTTATGAACAAAAAATCTGGTGCGACATAGAAAACTTTTCCGCCACCGGGGCCGACGTCGCCGACATTGCAAAGTCCGCCTTGCGCGCAGGTCTTGACCTCTACCGAACCAAACGCCCGGATGGGGCGAACCTTGAATGGCCGGACCGGTTTTTTATTGCCTGTCAGCGTCTGCACACGGTCAAACTGCTGCCCATCATTGAAATACTGTGTCCACGCGGTGTCGCCGTTGTAGTCGGTGGATGTCCAGTAGTAGCCCTTGTCGAACCCGCCGAGCGGCGTTGGCTGCCCTACGCTCGAATCCTTAATTAATGGGCGATTCTGAGCGATGTTGTTGTACACCAGATCGAGTTCATCTTTAGACGGCAGAAACCAATCGTCCTTGCCGCCGCAGACCGAGTCTTCGGCAAATTTCGCGGCGTACGAACCCCGGCCGAAGGCAACCGTGAGAATTCGTGTATTGACTTTGCCCATGCCAACTCGTTTAGCGAGCACACGTAACTCGGCGGCAGTTTGACCGCCCATCGTCGTCGCGTACGGTTTTTCAGCGCCGACCTTAAACGGCAAATTCGACCCCTCGCACGACGCAGGTGCAACCTCTAAGTAACGTCCCCACCAGTCGTCAACGCCTGCGTCGTGAAAAATGATCCCGCCGCCAGGGCCGACGTCGCCGAGTTTGCAAAGGCCACCCGGCTTACAATCTGTGTTCACAGTCGGCGCGAGTGGCGCGGCGAATGGAGGCGGCGGCGTGCCCGTGC
>Ga0335396_10001213_pt1 | contig 33660 bp, 33 predicted proteins | sample FRY02_FD_205743 | JGI IMG/M metagenome (GOLD analysis project Ga0335396, IMG submission 205743) | Freshwater microbial communities from Lake Fryxell liftoff mats and glacier meltwater in Antarctica - FRY-02 (spades assembly) (version 2) | ecosystem: Environmental > Aquatic > Freshwater > Ice >... | reverse complement strand
TGGGATAGTCCCAGGGCAGAAGGTCTTCTATTTCTGTGGACGGAAGGCTTGAGCGAGTTTTTCCATCGCCCCTGACAGCTCGCCCGGGATAATCCACACCTTGTTGGCATCACCCTGAGCCATGAGGGGCAACTGCTCCAGGTAGCGATACGCCAGCATCGCTTCATCCAATTCGGCATCTTTTACCGCGCTGAAAACCTGCTTCACGGCTTTGGCTTCTGCTTCGGCCCGAAGAATCTGCGCTTTTGCCTGCCCTTCAGCGTTGAGGATTTGAGACTGGCGTGACCCTTCGGCGACGAGAATCTGGCTTTGTTTTTGACCTTCTGCCGTCAACACGGTGGCGCGTTTTTCACGCTCGGCCCGCATCTGCATTTCCATCGCAACCTTCACCGTCTCGGGCGGCTCGATGGATTTGATTTCTACCCGGTTGACGCGAACCCCCCACTTGCCGGTGGCGTCATCCAGAACACCGCGCAACGCTGCGTTGATGGTCTCGCGTGAGGTCAGCGCCTGCTCCAGGTCAATTCCACCGACGACGTTTCGCAGCGTGGTGATTGTGATTTGTTCAATACCCATCACAAAATCTTCGATTTCATACAGAGCTGATTTGGGGTTGGTGACTTGGTAGTAGACCACCGTGTCAATTTGAACCACAAGGTTGTCCGAGGTGATGACCGGTTGCGGGGGGAAAGACACCACCCGCTCGCGCAAATCAATCAGGGGCCGCAGCTTGTCGATGAAGGGGATGATCAGGTTCAAGCCCGCCTCCAGTGTGCGACTGTAGCGACCAAGCCGCTCCACCACACCGGCGTTTGCCTGGGGGACGATTCGAATTGCGCGGGAGAAAAAAGCCACGACAGCGACGATGAGGATGAGGGGGATGAGGGATTCAACTAAAAGCCCGGTGATGACGTCGATCATGATGTCTCCTCGCTAACGATGGCTGTTGCGCCATCAATGGTGGACACCGTGACGCGGTGTCCCAGGGGGATGGTGCCCTCGTGGGTGCGGGCACTCCAGACTTCGCCGCGCAAATCAATTTCTCCAGCGTCTCTGGTGATGATGGTGCGGGTTTTTGCACTGGCGCCGATCAAGGCGTCGGTGTTGGTATTGGCTTGCGGTGTGCGCCGCTCAATCTCGCGCAGGGCGAGTGGGCGAAGCAGGGCAAGGGTGATCAGCGCGGCAATAGCGAACGCTATTCCTTGGGCGAGAAAGCCACCACCGGCTAGAGCAGTGACCAGAGCGGAGCTCGCGGCGACAGCAAGGGAGGCAAACAACAGATTGGCGGTCATCGTTTCAACGATGGCTAACACCCCTGCTGCTACGAGCCAGAACCAGATTGCCATGGACGCATCCCTTCCCTTTGACCCAGTGTAAAGCGGAGTGCTGACACCTGCCTGGGCGCAGGCCCAAGCGCTTTCGCTCTATTCCCCAGCAATGGCGGCGGTACTGATTACAAACACGGTGGCGGAGTCGGTAATGGCGATCAAGCGCGACCCTTTTTCATCACCAGCGAGATCCCGCACCCGCTGACCCAGCGTGATGCGGCGGATTTCTCGCGCCTGATCGCCATCCCGGGACACCACGATGATGGCCTCGGAGGCTAAGCCGCCGAGAGCCATCAACGAGGAGGAAAGGGACACCACCCCGGTGGGGGCAATGGCGGGAGTCCACCACAGGGCCGGGTCTGTGGTCCCGGGGATGATTTTTTGCCCATTATCAAGCCACGGTGCCAGTAACTGGTTGGGGTCATCCGGCCAGGATGACCGGTCATAGGGCTCCCCCATCGTGGTCAAAGGCCAGCCGTAGTTGGCGCCGCGGGCAAAGAGGTTGAGTTCATCACCGCCCCGGGGACCGTGATCACTGATCCACAGGGATCCTTCCCCATCAAGGGTGATGCCCAAAGAATTGCGCAACCCCTTTGCCACAATCTGGGGCTCGCCCCCATCGAGAGGAATCTCGATGACAGCGCCGATTGCTGCTGCGGGATCGGCAAGAAGGGCATAATCCTTTTCCGTGTTTGCCAACCCGATCGCTTGGGCCTGGCTCAGAGAGCTCGCTGCCAAATGAAAATCGCCGATGGTCAAAAAGAGCGAATCAGTCAGTGGGGAATACACCAGCGCGGCGCCCAGGTGAGTTCGAAGGGGTGAGGCTTCGCGGTAGGGGTCCTGATAGGAAACACACGGTGTGGATTGATACACGACCTCGGTGGTTGCCTCTGATGCGGGGGAGAGCAGATCAGACAGCGACAGGGCATGGACATCGATGCGCACGCAGCGCTGGTCGGTATCAAGAACACCATCGGAGATAAAAACCTGATTCCCGGCAAGGGTGGAGTCCCTAAAGCCCCATGTCGGACCCCCCGATTCCACACCCGGAGCGGAAAGGGACCGGGTAGCACCCGAAGGGCTCAGCGTGGGGCCCCGTGACCAAATACCCTCATCCAGATCGAGCAAGCGAGATTCCCCTGTGTGGGTGAGCACAAACCAGAGGCCTGGACACACCTCCAGGACCGTGTTGTAGCGAGAAGCATCGGCAGCAGGCAACACAAACCTGGAAACAACGGCGTTGTCTCCAAGAGGACCAGAAATCTTTTCTAACTCGAACCATTCCCGCTGGCCAGGCTGGAAGGACACGCAGACCGAAGGCTCGACACCCATCCCGCCTGTGGTCTCCGCCGGGGCGGGTGGTGCCGCAGGAGCGGCAGCGGGAATAGGGGCTGGGGGCGCTGGCGCGCAGGCGCCGAGCCCCCACACCAGTGCGAGGGAAAGAAACAGAGCCGATTTCTTCATGGCCCCAGGTTAAAGCGGTGAGCTGGGAACTCTGGTGCGAGCGAAGCTCACACTTTGGCGTGATACTTTTCAGCGATGGTGCGAATCCTCAGTGTTGAGCCGGCTCTGCCCGCCTACCCGCACGCTCAAGCTGATATCACCGAAGAACTGGTGGATGGTTTAGCCACTGATGCCACCATGGCCGAAGTCATCAGGCGCATTCACCGCTCCACCGGCGTGGACACCAGACACCTGGTGATGCCGATCAAGGAGTATCGCAGCATTGAGGGCTTCACCCATGCCAATACCCTTTTCCGCGAGCACGCGCTAGCGCTTGCCAGCACAGCCATCACCGGGGCGCTTGAGAAAGCAGGGCTAACTGCTGCGGAGGTGGACTACCTCTTCTTCACCACGGTGACCGGTGTGGGCGCACCCTCACTTGATGTCGATTTGGTGACGACACTCGGTTTTCGACCCGATGTAATCCGGGTGCCAAGCTTTGGGTTGGGCTGTGTCGCAGGGGCATCAGCGATTGCCCGGGTAGCGGATTATTTGCGCGGTCACCCCGCAGCTGTGGGCTTAGTGGTGTCCGTTGAATTGTGTTCCCTCACCGTCCAATGGGATGACCCCTCCATGGCGAACATCGTGGGAACCGGGCTCTTTGGCGATGGTGCAGCAGCGGTGGTGATGGTGGGGGAGCACTCCCCCCACGCAGGCGGCATCAACGTCACCGGTTCGCGCAGCGCCGTGTATCCCGATAGCTCCGAAGCCATCGGCTGGAACATTGGGACCAGCGGGTTTCGCCTTATGCTGAGCCCTGCCGTGCCCCACCTGATCGATCAGCACCTAGCCGGTGACATCGACGCCCTACTTGCCGAAAAAGGCCTCACCCGGGCCGATATTGGATCCTGGATTGCCCACCCCGGGGGACCACGGGTATTAGAAGCATTCTCCGAAGCACTCGATTTGGCCCCGTCTGACCTGGCAACCAGCTGGCAAGTAATGGCAGAGGTGGGAAACCTCTCCTCCAGTGCAGTCCTGCATGTCCTGGCTCGCTCCCTAGAGCGAGAGCCAGGACACAAAGCCCTGCTGTTTGCTTTGGGGCCAGGAATCAGCGTCGAAATCGTCCTCTTGGAGTGGCCATGATCCTTTACACCGCCTTCGTTTTTGCCACCGGCTTAGAAAGACTCTGGGAATTACGTATTTCCCGGCGCAACGCAGCCCTCGCTTTCGAGCGAGGGGGCAAAGAATTTGGTTTTTCCCACTTCCCCTGGATGGTGGCCCTCCACACAGGCTTACTGTTCGCAGCCGTTGCAGAAGTGTGGATTTTTGACCGACCCTTCCTGCCTGTCTGGGGATGGGTGTTTCTCGCGCTTGCCGTCTTATGTCAGGTCGGACGCTACTGGGTGATTTCTGCGCTGGGAGATCAGTGGAACACCAGAGTGATCGTGGTGCCAGGAGCTACGAGGGTTCGCCGTGGCCCCTACCGCTTCACCTGGCTGTCTCACCCCAACTACTGGATTGTTGCTATCGAAGGCATTGCGTTGCCAATGATTCATTCGGCCTGGGTGACAGCGATTGCCTTTACGATCCTCAACGCCATCCTGCTGTTGGGATTCCGTATTCCCACCGAAAACAAAGCGTTAGCGTCCCTGACATGATCACCCACGATGTGACCATCGTGGGGGCGGGCCCTGTGGGCCTCGCCACCGCCATATTTGCCAGGAATGCTGGGTTGAGTGTCCAGGTCTTAGATGGTGGAGCTATCGATGGCGACAAAGCGTGCGGTGAAGGCTTGATGCCTGGCACAGCACCTCTTCTGGCGGAGTTGGGGATTGACCCCCCAGGACACGCTTTAGAAGGAGTGGTCTATCACCAGGGTTCCACCCGGGTGGAACATTCTTTCCCTGGTAAACCAGGACGCGGCGTTCGAAGAACCGAGCTTCGGGATGCGCTTGTTCAAAGGGCAGAGGACTCTGGAGTCATGATCGAGCGGGCAAAGTATGTCTCGCTCACCCAAGATGCCCACAGCGCCACCGTGACCACTGATTCAGGCCAGCACATCACTTCCCGCTATGTGATTGGCTGCGATGGTCTGCATTCCCGTGTTGCCGAGGATATGGGTGTGGTGAAGAAAGCTCCTCGCGGCGCCAAACGCTACGGGCTTCGTCAACACTTCGCGGTAGCACCGTGGTCTTCGAATATCGAGGTGTTTTATAGCCCCGATGCCGAGGTGTACATCACCCCGGTGTCATCTGACACCGTGGGTGTTGCCGTCCTCGGGCCCAAAGGGGTGAACCTCGAGAGCGCTGTGGCAGCTATCCCCGAATTGCACGCGCACCTCGCAGGAGCACAGCCCGCTTCCACGCTTCGTGGAGCGGGTCCTTTCCCACACAAAGCCAGGACCCAACGCATCGGCCGGGTCCTGTTGGTGGGGGATTCGGGCGGATATGTCGATGCCATTACGGGCGAGGGCTTGCGCGTCGGGTTTGCCCAAGCCAAAGCAGCCGTTGAAGCACTGAGCAAAGATGCACCGGGGACATACCCACTGGCGTGGAAGCGGGTGACCAGGGAATTTCGGATTCTGACCAAAGGCTTGGTCGCGCTGGCTTCGTCACCGCTTCGCAGCAGTATCGTTCCCTTGGCCCATGCCATCCCCGGCCTTTTTGGCATTATCGTCAACCGTCTGGCCCGCTAAATGGCGATGGCCTGGGCGTTACTGCGCTCCACCCACCCCGGCCCCTCTTTCGCCGTTGCGGCTCTTGCGGCCATTCTGTCCTGGGGTTTTGGTGTGGGTCTGATTCCTGCGATCCTGGTCGTCCTGTCGGTGTTGTTTAATCAGTTCTCCGTTGGCCTATCCAACGATGCCCTTGACGCACCGCGTGATCACGAAGCGAAACGCAGCGATAAACCCTTGGTGGCCGGCGAGATTTCCCTGGTGGGCGTGTGGGCATGGGCCATCATTTTTGCGGTGGTGTCCCTGACTCTCGCAGGCCTTCTTCACCCGGGTGTTTTGATTTCTCAAGCGGTGTTCTTGCTGGCTGGGTGGCTATATAACCTGGGCCTCAAATCCACGGTGTATTCAGCACTTGCTTATGCGGTGGGTTTTGGTGCGCTGCCGGCCATCATCAGTTATGCAGCACAGTCCGCAGCTTTTCCACCCTGGTGGAGCGTGGTGATTGCTGCGGGACTGGGAATAGCAGCCCACTTTGGCAATGTGGTGCCCGATAGGGAAGATGACGCGGCTCAGGGTGTTCGAGGGTTGCCCCAACAGTTGTCCGCTCGGGTGGCCGCAGGCGTACTGACGGGCATGATCATCGTGATGGCTGGCGTTTTGGTCTTAGGCGCGGGGACACAGGCTTTTCCCGCATCAATCCCGAGTGCTGCGGTTGCGATCGTGGTCGCTGTGGCCGGTGGTGTGTGGGCTCTTTCGCGCCCCCGATCCCGCCTTGCTTTTCGGGCATCCATTGTTGCCTCGCTGGTGTTAGCAGCCGGGCTCACCGGATCTGTGTTGCTGGGGGGCTAAGCGTGTGGGCGAGAAGGGTTTCGGTTTTCAGCTCCACGCCCTAGGGTGAGGAAATGACAGAGAAGAAAGAGCACACAAAGAGCGTGATCCCCGCCCGGTGGGCCGAGGGGATGGAAGAGATTTTTCATGTCGTGCTCGGGGTGTTTCTTTTTGGAATTGCCGTTGCCGCACTGATTTTTTCTGTGGTTCGGGTGTTCACCACTGATCCGTTTTTCCCCAACGGCATGATTCAGGCCATCAATGACATTTTGTTCATCATCATCATTTTGGAAATCATCCGCACCGTCATCGCCCGATACACCGATGGTGTGTTCCAACTGCAGAACTTCTTGATTATCGGCATCATCGCCGCTGTTCGACACATCTTGACGGTGGGGGCGTCGATGACCTTGGGCGCCGAGAAGCCCCAGCAAGCGTTTGACCGGGCCGTCATTGAGTTGGGTATTAGCTCCGCCATTGTGGTGGCACTGGTGTTTGCTATTTTCTTGTCAAAGGCAGCAGATGGCATCACCCAGAAAGGGATGAAGCAGAAGTCCTAAACCAAGGCCGAGTGCCCGTTATCGGGTGAAGTGCAGGCTCACGCTCGCAATGAGCAGAAGTAATCCAAAGACCCCAATAAACCGGTGGGCGTTGCCCTTCCACACCTTCTGAACCTGGGTGACAAGAAACTGGATGGGCTTGGAATCAGATTTCCGCAATCCACCATCGGCCAACCACGCGCCAATCGCTGCGATGACGAGGTAGCCGGACATGCAAGAAGACTATCGTGTGGTGGTTATCAGCTACCCTTTGCGTTTTGTCGGCTAGCTTGGGGGATACGGCACGAATCACACAGAGATGAGCACATCATGGGTTTCGCAGAGGCAACCAGATCTTTTTGGAAAAACTACGCCACCTTCAAGGGTCGCGCACGTCGCTCGGAGTACTGGTTCATTCAGCTCTTCCTTGTACTGACTAATCTCGCTGCCTTCTTTATTGATCTAGCGCTGCTTGGTGGCGACCTCGAGCGGATCATGGCGATGGGCGGCGGCGGCATCGTGGGCCTTGTCTGGATACTCGCCACCATCGTGCCAGCACTGGCAGTACTCATCCGACGCCTTCACGACACGGATAAGAGCGCCTGGTGGGTATTGATCGGGCTGGTTCCCTTCGCGGGAGGCATCGTGTTACTGGTGTTCACCGTGCAGGATTCAACACCCGGTGATAACAAGCACGGCGCATCCCCCAAGGCCCTGCAGGAATAGGTTTTCTGACCGCTAGTCGAGGTGGGTTTCGCGTCGCTTACGCGATTTCTTTCTCGATTTCTGAATAAGGGTTCCAAGACCAAACACAAGGCCAGCACTTCCGACATAAACGGCCCAGCCAAAAAATAGATCACCCAGCATGATCGTCTCCTATTGGTTCCATTCGGCTTCTTCATCAAAGTCACTGCCGTATTGGGTCTCGGGGTAGGCGGTATTGGGGGAGTATCCAGCGGGACCGCTGTGATAATCGCCCTGATTCATCCCATCCCACCCGCACACAGCACACGCGGTGGCTCCGGGAATCAGGGCAGCGAGGCATTCTTCGCAGTTCTGATGGGTCTTCTTCGTCATTTGTCCCTCCCGTTGAGGTGATTGGCCATCACCGTGATTTTCATTTCTTCCAAAGCCGAGTGGTGCAATCCCAATTGCGAGTGATAGGGGAGCCCTGGTGAATGGGAAGAAAAATACCCATCACTGCCGGGTAGTGAGGGATGAACCACGCTCACACTCAGTACCCAACCGGTCACAAGAGCGCCGGCGTCGCCGTCGATGTCGGAAAAGGTGCTGATGGCTGAATCGAGTGCCTTGTGGGCTTCGGTGCTGTCCATGGTGAGCCTTTCTGGTAGGTGAGGAATAACCATATGCCCCACCACTGACACTCCCTTCGGGATACACCGCGTCAGTGGTTGCTGATATCGTCCTCGGTTCTAGTTGGCCCATCGAGAGGAAAAAGTGAACCATTTCACCTACGAGTTGTTTTTTGAAGAGCGCTCCGAGGTCCAGCGCAATATTTTGTTGGCCGGCGACACCCTCGAAGCATTCGCGTTTCTGGATAGCTATTTTCTGGAGCTTCACCACACCAGGGAGGAAACCCCCACCTCACTGCGCTTGTTCGCAGAAGAAAGCGGGCAAGAGCTAGCCCACTACGACATGCATTTCGATGCGCTGGGCTAAGTCAGCAGAAGGCTCGATTGCCTAGGTAAGAAAAGAAAGAGACTCACCCGTTTCCGCAAAGCCTGCGAATACCAAGGCCAAGAAGAAGGCGCTCTGAAATCCAAAGACGGCGCCGGTGGCGAGGGGAAAGCGAAAGAGTGACGGAGGACCGGGTTCACCCGCGGTGTCACTGGAGAGAGCAAGGGAGATGAGTATCGGCCCGACGAAGGGCAAAAGCGCCAAGAAAAGCCAGTACCACCCTCGATTCATGTCCCGCAGACGCTTCAATGTGGCAACACCAAAGAGGTAATACACAACAGGGATAAGAAGTGCCATGGGCAGGAAGAAAAAGGAACCTAACCCCGCAGCAAGGGCAACGAGTGAGAACGCAGCACCCTGGCGCAGATAGGGATAAAGCCCGAGAGCTTGCCGGGCAACCAAGAATTTTTGCCAGCGACCAGTCGTCGGGTCGGCTTTCTCTAGCCCGGACACGTCACATCGACAACCTCGGCAGTGCCGAGGAAGTAGGCCACCAGGACGTCGTTGATGCACGTGTTGTCATAGCCTGCAGCCGGTGCGTGCTTGCTAGATTCCACACTCACCAGCGGTGCACCAAGAAGCTCTGCGGTGTCTTGTGCAAACGCATACGGGGTGACTGATTCATTAATAGAGCCAATGATCAGCAGCTGCTTGCCGGAAGGATTCGAAGGAATAAAGGGAGTGTTTGGAGGGTCGGGAATCAGATCGTCAGCTTTGGCGAAGTCATCCCAGCTCAGTCCCTTGGGGGGCCCAATGTATCCATAACCACTGGTGTCAGAAGTGAGGGCAGACAGCAGTGGGGCGACCGCTAGGAGCTTTTCGCTGAGTTCCTGCTGTTCTTCGATGGTCAGCGGGTCCCCGGAGTAATCCATCGTGTTCACGATGACCATGACTTCGTACTGATTCGAGCGGATGAGGTTTTTAGCCTCGAGGGATCTGCCATCCAGGGAATCGGGGTCATAACCATCGAGGGAGAGACCCAACTGCTCGAAGGTTCCATTCCAGCTCGAAAAATACGCGTCATCGATGGCGGTATTGAAGATTTCTTGCGCGTAATCCTGGGGGTAGTAATTCAGGGTCCGCACCCCTCTCACAAAGAGCGCTTCTGAGCTGACCATATTCCCCGGGCTCGCTTCGCTTTCGATATAGCCGGCATACCCAATCAATTGGTCGTCATCCGCTTTTTGGCGGATGGTCAACATGCGCTCCCACGCTTCGTCAAAGCTGATTTCGGAATAGCTGGCATAGCCCTCGACAAAGCCACGAAGCTTCGCTTCGTCGGCTGCAAAGCCCTCCACTGCGCTGGCGATCCGGTCATTATCAACGGTGGTGGGGCTATCGAAGACGACTTTTCCCACCCCCTCGGGGAAAAGGCTGACGTAGCGACCAGCAATGGTCGTGCCATAGGAAGCACCAATGAAGTTCAGTGCTTCACCGGGGGTGAGAACTTGGCGAAGAAGGTCGAGATCCCTGGCGACATTGTCGGTAGAAAGCGTCCACCAGTAGGGGTTGGCGTCAACGCAGTCTTGGTAGTAAGCGTCACTGCCTTCAATCAGGACATCGAGTTCTGCCTCGCTTGCAGGGGACCCTTCCTGGAAATAGCTGATGAAGTCCAATTCATCCGAGCATTCGATTTCGGTGCCATCAGAAAAGTCAGAGAACCCCACCCCTCGGGGGTCAAAGCCAATAAAAGGAAATTCATCATGAAGCTCTTTAGGGAAGTTAGAGGTTTGCACCTGTTCCAGGCCGGAACCACCAGGGCCACCGGGATTGATGAAAATCCCGGTGGTGGGGTTTGATTCTGCACCGTCACGGATCACCCTCATCACCGCAAGGGAGAAATCAGGGATGTCCTGGTTGCCCTGGTAGGTAGCAGGGACCAATACGGTGCCACATTCCACTTCAGATTGCGCCAACACCGAACTGGGGCCGTTGACTATCCAGTCGGTGGGGCAGCTACCCCAGGAAAAGTCTTGATTCAGGTAGGGCGTAAGGTCTCGATCCCCCGTCATCAAAAGGGCGGTTTCTTCCTCGCTCAGCGCGGGGGTTTCGGTTGCTGGTGTGCAGGCCGATAAGGCAAAGGCCACAACAGCTACCGAGGCAACAAGCGAGAAGCGGATCATGGGGTGAGCTCCTGGGAGTCTGTGGAGGGGATTCTTGCCCCTGGTTTCTTTCACTGCGAGTGTATTCCGCTGTGCTGACATAGTCCCGCGTGGTGAAGCTAGAGGCGGGTAAACGAAGGGCCGGGCAAGCGATAGCCACACTGCACACAAAAGTCATTGCCCCAGACCCAGGGAGCGCGACACTTCGGGCAATACCGGGGTTCTCAATGGCGGCCGCTTCCACTTGCCACTGGCCAGGAATTGCGGGGCCACCCACCGCGGCAATGCTGACCGCGTCGTGAGAATTATCTTAGAGAACGTTCACGGTCCCGTCGATGGGATCAACGACCCAGGTGATTCCAGATTACGACTCGCGGGCCTAGCCCTCTTCGCCCAGAAAGCCAACGCGTGCGCTCGCTTAGCCCAGGAAGCCGCGCAGCAGAGCAGCGGTGCCTTCGAGGTGGTCGCGCATTGCCATTTCCGCTAGCTCCGGCTGACCGCGCAAAATAGCGGACACAATCTCTTCGTGCTGCGCAGTGGAGTGCTCGATATTGGGGCTCAGGAGAGGGATTTGATCGAGTAGTTCATTGACCCGCATTCGAGTCGAGGCCACTTCACCGATGAGGCGGCGCGAACCGCTGATTTGCGCCACTAAAAGATGAAAACGTGAGTCGAGGCGACGAAAATTTTCCGACGACGACGTCGAAGAGTCGACGTGTGCTCTCCACAGCGTATCCCGCATGTCGCTGCTGAGCTCCAGAGTTGCTGCGGCACGCGCTGCTCCCACCTCGAGCACCTCGCGAAACACAATCAGGTCGCGGATATCTTCCGCGGTCATCGTGGATGGTGGTGTGCTGGGTTGAGAGTCGCTCACTGCAGAATCGTTGAAAGTCTCGGAGACAAAGGTCCCGCCGTATCGACCGCGACGAATATCGAGAAAACCGGCGTCAGCGAGAGACGAGGTGGCGTCTCGCACCGTGTCGCGAGACACCTCCAACATAACCGCCAACTCGCGCTCCGAGGGGAACCGGTCACCCGGCTTCATCAGACCGAGACGAATAGTTTGAAGCAAGCGCTCCACGGTTTCTTCGTAGCTGTTACCGCCAGGAATTGGGGTGAGCAGCAGCAGAGCGCGCGTGAAACTCTCCGAGGCGCCGCCCTGTGTCCCGCTAGACACGACCACGCCCTACACCGGAGTGACGTAGTGGCCAGAGATTCCACCATCGACCAGGAAAGTGGAGCCGGTAATGAACGAGGAGTCATCTGAGGCCAAGAACGCCACCGCTGCCGCCAGCTCCTCGGGCTCCGCAAAGCGTCCAATGGGAATATGGATGAGTCGCCTCGCTGCTCGTTCGGGATCCTTGGCAAACAGCTCCTGCAACAGCGGGGTGTTGACTGGTCCCGGGCATAAGGCGTTCACGCGAATACCTTGGCGCGCAAACTGAACACCGAGTTCGCGCGACATCGCCAGCACACCACCCTTGGACGCAGTGTAGGAAATCTGGCTGGTCGCCGACCCCATCACGGCAACAAACGAAGCGGTGTTGATGATGGATCCGGACCCCTGGGGAACCATGTGGCGCAACGCCGCACGGCAGCACAGATACACGGATTTCAGATTGACGTCCTGAACTTTTTGCCAGGCGGGAAGCTCTGTCGTCTCGATGGAGTCGTCGTCGGGAGGTGATATTCCTGCGTTGTTGAACGCAATATCAATACGCCCGTAGGTCGCCATCGCGGTGTCAAAAAGATTGTCGACCTGAGCTTCGTCTGCGACGTTGACCGCCACAAAAAGACCGCCGACCTCGGCTGCAGCCTGCGCCCCGGAGGCCTCATCCATGTCACCGATAACGATGGTGGCGCCTTCGGCGGCCATCCGCTGTGCGGTGGCAAAGCCGATACCGCTGCCTCCTCCGGTGACGACAGCCACCTTGTTGGCCAGGCGTTGCGAGAGGTCCATCGTGGGTTTTGACATGTGTTCTCCTTGGGGTTAGTCGTGAGGGATAAAGACGTTTTTTTCTTCGGTGAAGTGCAAGGGGGCATCGGGGCCGAGCTCGCGCCCCAGACCCGATTGCTTGAACCCACCGAAGGGTGTCGAGTATCGAACAGAGCTGTGGGAATTGACCGACAGGTTGCCGCTCTCCACACCGCGGGCCACTCGAATCACGCGACCTACATCGCGGCTCCAAATAGAACCGGAGAGGCCGTATTCGGTGGAGTTAGCCATCTCAAGGGCGTGCGCCTCATCTTTGAAAGGCATCACCGCAACAATCGGTCCAAAGATTTCTTCCGTCATGCACCGATCCTCCATCGATGAGGGCGTCACGACAGTCGGGGCAAACCAGTTGCCCGCGCCTGTGGGCGCAGTACCGCGGAAGGCGACCTTCGCATCATCCAGGAATGACGAAACACTCTCGAGGTGTGCACCAGTCACTAGAGGGCCCATCTCGGTGGCCTCATTTGTGGGGTCACCCACGGAGAAAGAGGCCACTGATTTCTCCAGCCCCTCCATGAAGCGATCGAAGACCGAGGCCTCGACCAGTATTCGCGACCTCGCACAGCAATCCTGACCGGCGTTTTCAAACACCGAGGACGGTGCTGTTGCAGCGGCCTTGTCTACATCGGCATCAGCGAAAATGATGTTGGCGCTTTTGCCACCGAGCTCGAGGGTGACGCGTTTAATCTGGTCGGCCGCACCGCGCATGATTGTTTTGCCGACCTCGGTCGAGCCCGTAAAGACAACTTTGCGGACGTCCTCATGGGTCACAAAACGATTCCCCACCACAGACCCACGGCCGGGCAAAACCTGGAAAACACCCTCGGGCACTCCGGCCTGAGCAGCGAGCTCCCCGAGCCGCACGGTGGTGAGTGGGGTCCATTCCGCGGGCTTCACAATGACCGCATTTCCCGCGGCAAGCGCTGGTGCAAAACCCCAGGATGCAATGGTCATGGGAAAGTTCCAAGGCGTGATAATTCCCACGACTCCGAGGGGCTCGTGAAAAGTAATGTCGATTCCGCCGGCAACAGGAATTTGCTTACCCATCAGACGCTCGGGTGCCGCGGAGTAGTACTCAAGAACACTTCGCACATGATTGGCTTCCCAGCGGGCCTGGGACAGCGGGTGGCCCGAGTTGCGGACCTCCAGCGCTGCGAGGTTCTCTACATCACCTGCGACGGCGTCAGCAAAATGACGAAGAATCTCGGCGCGCTCTGCCGGGGCAAGACCTGCCCAACGCCGCTGCGCAGACTTCGCCAACGCGATGGCGTCATTGGTCTGCTCCAGAGTGCTGGCCTCGACCGTTTCCATCGCCTCGGCGGTGGCTGGATTCACAAGTTGGTAGCTCATTGGGTCTTCTCTCGATAATCAGTAGAGGCAGAAATCAGGGCGTTGAACAGGGTCAGGTCTTCGAGTGTGGTTTCAGGGTGCCACTGAACGGCGAGACCAAAGACGTAGTTCTCCAACTCGATGGCTTCGATAAGCCCATCAGGACTCCACGCGGATACGACCAATCCATCACCAAGTTGATCAATGGCCTGGTGGTGATACATCGCGCACGGGCCTATCGTCGTCGCGCTCATGAGCGTGTGAAGGGCTGTACCCTCGACAATCGAGACGTCCATCGGTGAAAATACCGCCTGACCTTTTTGATATCGGGTGTCGCCGATGACATCGGGTACGTGTTGAGTCAGCGTTCCCCCGCGATGGACGTTGAGCATCTGGGCACCACGACAGATTCCCAAAATTGGCACCCCCGCTCTGATAGCCGCCCCTAGAACGAGATCCTCCATACCGTCGCGACGAGTATCGGGTGTCTCCGTAGTCGCCAATGGCTCCTGGCCGTAGCGCTGTGGCTCGATGTCCCGTCCACCGCAGAGCATTAGTCCATCAAGGCCCGCCACCAGTCGATCAGCTGCTGCCGAGTCGAGGGTTTGCGGTGGCAGAAGAACATGGTGACCGCCGGCGCGCTCGATGGCCTCGAGGTAGCCACCGGGGATCATCGCAAACTCACCCGACCAAACGCCGGTCGTGCCGGGCTGCCGATAGGTCGTGATTCCAATAAGGGGTTTAGAGGCGCTCAAAACCGCGCCCCCTCTCCCATTCCGTCACAGTGCTGTCGTAGGCCTTGATTTCGGTTCGGGCGTAGTGCACGTAGTGGTCGACGACAGCGTCGCTCAGCGCGCTCCTGGCCAAGCTCGACTGGTCAAAAAGCTCGGCCGCTTCCCGCAGCGTGGAGGCTACGCGGGGCTTGTCAGCGACATATCCATTGCCCGCCGTGATCTCTTCGAGAGTGAGACCGCGCTCAATTCCCGAGATGCCGGCGGCGATCATCGCTGCGGTGGCCAAATAGGGATTCACATCGCCACCCGGGACTCGGTTCTCGACGCGCATACCGGGCCCGTGTCCTACGACGCGGAAGGACACTGTGCGGTTGTCCATGCCCCACGCGATTGCGGTGGGGGCAAAACTGCCCTCGACGTAGCGCTTGTAGGAGTTAATCTGCGGGGCATAGAGCAGTGTGAGCTCCTTCGTATGTTCGATTTGGCCAGCGATGAAGCTCTTGAACACATCAGACATTCCGCGCGGGTCTGAGTCATCGGCAAACACCATTGAGCCATCAAGCGCCCGCAGTGACATGTGAATGTGGCAGCTGTTTCCCTCGCGCTCGTTGTACTTCGCCATGAAGGTGATTGATTTTTGGTGGGCGTCGGCGATCATCTTGGCCCCGGACTTGTACACACCGTGGTTGTCGCAGGTGCGCAGGACCTCATCGTAGAGAAAGGCAATCTCTTGTTGACCGAGGTTGCACTCACCCTTAACTCCTTCGCAATACATGCCGGCCTGGTCCATCTGGTTGCGGATGTCCCGCAACAGCGGCTCAACCCGGGTGGAGGCGAGAAGGTCGTAATCGACGTTGTAATCCGTCGAGGGAAGAAGGCCCCGATAGCCCTTCGCGAAGGCCTCGCGGTAGGTGTCGTCGAACACCATGAATTCGAGTTCTGTTCCGACGAATGCTTGGTAACCCATTTTTTCGAGCCGGGCAATCTGCGCCTTCAAAATAGATCGCGGTGACTGCGCCACTTCCGTGCGGGTCGTGGATTCGAGGTCGGTGGTCACGATAACTGAACCGGGCAGCCACGGCGCCATCCGCAACGTGGACATATCCGGAACCATCACCATGTCGCCGTATCCGGTGTCCCATGAGGCGAGCTCGTAGCCCTGAATGGTGTTGTTCTCGACGTCCACAGCGAGGAGGTAATTGCAACATTCCGCCCCGTGGTGGGAAATATTGTCAAGAAAGTGTCGTGCCGCAACACGTTTACCAATCAGGCGGCCCTGCATGTCGGTGAACGCCATGACGACGGTGTCAACCTCGCCCGCGTCGTAAAGACCCTGGAGTTCACTCTCGGAAATGAAGCCCTGATTCATTATGTGGCCGCCTCGCTATAGGTTGGTTTTCCAACCTTTAGACAACTGCGAAATGAGCCAAATGTCAAGTATTTGCTCCAAAATCCGGGGTGTGGTGTGGATTCAGGTTTTCATAGTTGAAAATTTTCCCAAAAATAAAGTGTCTAAAGGTATGGATATCCCCCCATTAAGTTCGATAGGCTGACCCCGCAAATTCCTTTTCACAAAGTCGTGGCGAGGGTCTCTGTCCAATCAGGGCCAGAGGGTCTCCATCGACAGATGGGACACCGAACATGAGCAATGACAGTACCAAGGTGGCTGGAGTCACCTATAGCAAGGTCGATAAGGCCTATTTCGATAAACGCCAACTCACGCGAGCAGCGGGTGTCTGGGGTCTTTGGGGTCTCGCGGTCGCCGCGGTTATCTCTGGTGACTTCTCTGGATGGAACTTCGGACTAGACGTCGGTGGTTTCGGAGGGCTCTTCATCGCCTTCATAATCCTTGTCGTGATGTACTACGGCCTCATCTTCTCGATTGGAGAAATGTCGGCTGCCATGCCACACACCGGTGGCGCGTACTCGTTCGCGAGAAGTGCCATGGGTCCATGGGGTGGCTTCATAACCGGTCTTGCAGAAACCATCACCTACGTCGCTACGACAGCGGTCGTGGTCTTCTTCTCGGCGGCTTATGCGCAGAGTGTTCTCGAAACCCTCACCGGGGCAGTTCTTCCTGGCTGGGTCTGGTGGTTGATTCTGTACTCGATTTTCATCGGTCTGAACGCCCTCGGAGCGCACGTGTCTTTCCGCTTCGCGTTGATTGTTGCCATCATCGCCATTGCAATCCTGTTGTTCTTCTCTGTGATGGCGATTTTCTCTGGCCTGTTCAGCTTTGACAACCTCTTCAACATTGCTCCTGAGGCTGGTGGAAACGAATTCCTCCCCTTCGGAATGATTGGAATTCTGTACGCCATCCCGTTCGCCGTGTGGTTCTTCCTCGGTATCGAGGAACTCCCCCTCGCTGCCGAAGAGGCTCACACCCCCGAGAAAGACATCCCGCGCGCGGGAGTGTGGGCTCGTGGAACTCTGATCCTCACCGGCCTGCTGGTGTTGTTCTTGAACACCGGTGTTGTCGGCGCCGAAGAGATTCGCGTCTCTGGTGAGCCGTTGCTCGATGGTTTCCGCGCCATTTTCCAGAATGAGCAGCTCGCTGCCATTCTGGGACTGATGGCTCTCATCGGACTGTTTGCCTCACTGCAGGGAATCATGTTCGCCTACGGGCGCAACATGTACTCACTGTCTCGCGCTGGCTACTACCCGAGAGGCCTCTCGGTCACGAACAAGCGGAACACGCCTGTGGTCGCGCTCGTTGTCGGTGCTGCCATCGGGTTCGTTGCGTTGGTCCTGATCGACGCACTTGCTGCCCTTGGTGCTGAAGGCGCCAGCGCAGTCGCTGGTGCTGTGGTTCTGAACATCGCCGTCTGGGGAGCAATGCTCGCCTATGGCATGCAAGCAGCTGCGTTCCTGCTCCTGCGCAAGAACCTGCCAAACATCAAGCGCCCCTACGTCTCCCCATGGGGTGTCTTTGGTGGCTGGGCTGCACTCATCATTTCGGGAATCACGTTCGTTGGGTTCTTAATAAACCCGGCGTTCTTGCCCGCCATCATCGCGATTGCGGTGGTGTACATCGTGATGCTCATCGGCTTCACTGTGTGGGGCCGACACCGCCTGGTGCTCTCGCCAGAGGAAGAATACGCCCTCACTGCCCGAAACGAGCTTTAGCTCGGGCAAACGTTCACAGTGCGGGTCGGGAGTTATCCCGGCCCGCACTGGCTTGTAGCCCCCGAAATCGCAGGAGGAACGCTGTGGCTCATATTGGTTCCCTCGATCTATTCCGCATAGGAATTGGGCCCTCGTCATCTCACACCATGGGACCCATGAGGGCCGCACGAGCCTTCGCCGAGACTGTTACCGAGCGGGACGTCCTCGATCAAGTGGCACGCGTGCACATCAGTCTCTATGGCTCCCTCGGTGCCACCGGAGCCGGGCACGGCACAACGAACGCCCTCGTTCGTGGGCTTGCAGGAGACCAACCCGAGTCGTGTGACCCCGAAATCCTGCGGCAGGCTTTTGAACACGCGGTCGTTGAATCCAGGCTCTCCCTTCATGGCCGCGAGGTAGATTTTTCCAGCGAGGATGTCTCTTTTCATCCCCTGACCAAACTCCCCCGCCACTCGAATGGGATGAGGTTTCACGCTCTCACCCTCTCGGGCACAGTTCTCGTCGAAGCGGTGTACTACTCGGTGGGCGGAGGATTCATCGAGACTGACGACGCACAACCCCCGTCCACCGCAGACGATGCTGTCCCCTACGAATTCCACAGCGCAAAAAGCCTCTTAGAGCTCACCCACACTCACGGACTCTCGATTGCAGAAATTTCCCTTGCTAATGACTCAGCGATTCACGGTGGCGATGTCGTTTCGGAAAGGCTCCACGCCGTGTGGTCGACGATGACCGAGTGCATCGAACAGGGACTCGCAAATGAGGGGATGCTGCCTGGCCCCTTGCGCGTCGCACGACGCGCTCACTCTTTGGCAAAACAGCTTCGGCATCAGGATGCTCTCTCAGATGGTGGAGCAGAGTGGTTGCAGGCCTATGCCATTGCAGTCAACGAAGAAAATGCCGCCGGAGGGCGTGTCGTCACAGCGCCCACGAACGGTGCGGCCGGAATCATTCCCGCTGTTGCCTACTGGGCTAAGGCAGTCAAGAAAATTTCCGACCGGGATATTACGCAGATTTTTCTGCCCACGGCAGCTGCCATTGGCAGTCTCTATAAACGCAATGCCAGCATCTCCGGCGCGGAGGCGGGTTGTCAGGGTGAAGTGGGCTCGGCGTGCTCTATGGCTGCTGCCGGCCTTGCCGCCCTGATGGGCGGCACGCCAGAACAAATCGAAAACGCCGCCGAAATCGCGATGGAACACAATTTGGGGCTCACCTGCGACCCTGTCGGGGGTTTTGTCCAGATGCCGTGCATCGAGCGCAATGCGATCGCGGCGGGGACTGCAGTCGCGGCAACGAGGCTTGCCCTCCTGGGCGACGGGGCCCACAAAATCAGCCTCGACACGGTTATTGAAACCATGCGTCAAACCGGCATCGATATGTCCTCAAAATACAAGGAGACATCAATGGGCGGTCTGGCGGTCAACGTGGTCGAATGCTGAGTCGACCCGTCTCATCTGGACCGCACCACTCACCGTGACACTGTGGCGAGTGAGGTGTTGTGGTTCACGACATCAAACCCCCGAGTGCTGGCGAAACGTATGCATGACGCTTATGGTGACTCCATAAGCTCCAACCTTCTGTTGAGAAGTGTCCCCACTGATATCCACCAAACGCTGGTTCCTCGCCCTCAGAGTGAGGGAAAGGGCTCCAGGAGTATGTGTTGAGCCTGCTCAGGGAGTCGGCCGGCAAACCCACGATGGCGGAAGGGATGCCGGAGAGTGAGGCCAACCGTGCTGTGCACCCTCGTCCCTCGATAACCACTGAGGAAATAGTGGCAGGTATTCGCGAGGGACGTGAAGATCGCACCAGGCGACTGCTCGGATAGTGGCCGCTTCGATGGTTGTCGATGCCAGTGTCGTGGTCGATGGGCTGTTGGACCCAACAAACGTCGGGGATCACGCCCGCGCAGCGATGGGGCAATCTGGGGTGTATGTTCCTGGTCTTCTCTATCCAAAAGTCAGCCATGCTCTGCGCACAGAAGAAGTCCGCCAGCAGCGCTCGATGGAACAGGAGTGTGCGTCCCTTCTCTGGTTGCCCTGGGATCGAGTACCCTTTGGCTCTTTCGGTCAACTCACCTGGCCGCTTCGGCATGATGTATCCCTCTACGACGCGGTCTCTGTGGCGCTGGCGATGGTACTGCAGGTTCCCCTGGCCACCACAGATAGGAAGCTAGCCCGTGTTGCCACCCGCTATTGCGCGGTAGTTATCCCGGGTGAGTAAACCAGGAGGTCTGTGAGTGACGTAGACCCAATAGCGTCTGGCAGGACAGTCCATCCGACAACCCCTCCTGCTCAGAGGGACTGGATTCGAATTCCACCCGGATCGGGTGAGGACAACCATCCGAAGCCGTGTGAAGGGGAGTCTGATGGTGAAGCAATACACCCTATTCTTATCGAATATGATAATCTTTGTGGATGGACGAGCAAAACAATCAAGCGTCTGATTTCGTCAGGCTCACTCCCACGATGCAACGAGTGATGAAATCTGCTGCGAAGCTGCAGATGGTGATTCCCGATGCTGTTCTGGTCGGCGGGACGGCAGCAATTATTTATGCCAGGCATCGGGATTCGCTGGACCATGATCACGTGGTGGCAGATCTCGCAGAGCGCTACGAGATGGTCTTGGACGCCGTAGAGGCTAGCGAAGGGTGGGCTACCTCTGTTCGCGCTTCCCGACCACCCCTAACACTTCTGGGGTCCCTGGATGGGGTGGAGGCGGGCTTGCGTCAATTACGCCGATCTCGGCCGCTCGAGACGGCGGAGTACGTGTTGCCCGATGGTGCCCGCCTCGCTGTGCCCACGCTTCGCGAAGCGTTACGCATCAAGGCCTACCTGGTCGTCCAGAGAAACGCGGTACGCGACTATCTCGATGTGGTGGGCCTTGCTGATCGGGCCGGCATCGCCTTTGCGGCAGAAACGCTGATCGGTATTGATGACTACTACCTCGATCGAAGCGAATCCGATGATTCGGTTCGAACACAGTTGGTCCTCAAGCTTGCCAAGCCCGCTCCCCATGACCCGGTAGTGATGAACGAGCTTCATCACTACCGAGGGCTTGCTGAGAAATGGCACGACTGGAAGAGCGTTGAGGCAGTCTGTCACGAGCTTGCTCTCGCGGTGGGTCAGGCGTAATGGTTGTTCCGTTTCGAAACCTCCGCATCACAGGTGAAGACCCCGTTGAGTCGTGGCCCTATGAAGCCCTGGTCACGACGATGGAGCGGGGGATGGTCTCTGACTGGCAACCGATTCTCACAGCTATACGGGAGCAACCCTTCGGTCGCGCGGCTCGCTCTGTGGCGGGGTATGTGAAATCTGACCCTGACGATCAGCCTGCCGCGGCATTCTTCGCCCTTGCCCTGAAACGCTCCCGCCACACTCTGGAGGAAGCAGAGAAGGAGGTCGTCATCACTCGGATTAAGGCAGCCCTCCTCGCTTCAGGCCTGTCCCAATCCGATTTTGCTACTCGGATTGGGACCTCCGCTTCACGGTTTAGTACGTATGTCTCGGGCCAGGTCACCCCCTCGGCCAGCATGCTGGTGAGGATCGAACAAGTGCGAGATGGACCCAACCCGCCTAGTGATTAGCTTTCCGTCAGATCGTGATGCGTTCAGCTAATTTGTGGGCCCATTTCTCTGTCTTTAGCGCCCAATGGTCGTCCAGACGTCTATGGGTCTAGTTTTCTTAGCAGTTAGCCAGCCCCGTTCGGATGGCCTCGAACTCGAAATTATCCACGCTGAGGTCCCAAAACAATTTCACTGCGACCCAATCGTTGAGGTAGCTACAGTGATAACCCGCATTGGGTGGGAGCCATTCGGCCGGATCGTCGGCCCCCTTGGAGCGATTTGATCCGGCTGTGACTGCGATGAGGGAATTGCGGTTACTGAGATCGTTGGCAAAATCTTGCCTACGATCCGCTGACCACTCATAGGCCCCGCTGTCCCAAGCCTCCTTTAGTGGCACCATATGATCGACATCGAAGTCTGAAGGGTTTGTCGTGGTGGCGCCGTCATATGCGGAGAACCATTCCCCACCCTCTAGGGAACAACCAGCTCCCACGGTTACCGGTACCCGTGATTCTTCAATCAACACTTCTCGTCGGGTGTCGCACCCATTCCCGTCGGCATCGATCCAGTGGTTAAAAAGGTCTCGGTTGTAGCCATCTGGGCGTTCTGCTTCTATCCGAAGGGATGCGGCATTTCCGACAAATTGGGCGTCATCGGTGGGCGCTGACTCGTCGCTTTCCCTCTCCTGGCTTTCGCTTTGACTCTCCGAAGGAGGAAGCGTTTCTGGGACGGACTCGGTCGCAAACGTTATTTGGGCGATGTTGGGTGCGAACGCTAATTCTTGGCATCGCAAAGAGATGCGTTGCGAGAGGGAAGTGATTTCGAGCACTGCGGCTGATTCACGTCCGTCGTTCACTGGCGCTGAAGTGTTCTCAAGCTCCCTCGCCAAGGAGTTGATGTCGCGACCTAGTCGAGCAGAAGCGGGCGGAAGAGCCTTGGTTCGGAGTTCTTGGGCGAGAAATAGGGGCTCTGCGCCCCCCAATTCCAAAGAATCAGGCGCAGAAATAGTCGCCACACCCTGACAAGCCTCTGTGTCGCGAAGATCCTGGCTGAAAAAACTGCATCCGCCGAGGGCGAGGGGCAAGACGATCAGCAGGGAAAGACGTCGACCCCGCGTGCGCATCATCGGACACCCTGGGAGGACCGTGCGGGGCTAGCCCGTGGGGTGATGCGAAAGAGTCGATCTATCCCACGGCGCTGGCCGGGAAAAAACAAGGAGATCAAATCGAATGCGACGAGAGCAAGGATGAGCCCAGGAATCAACCTCGAGTGCAGCGAGTATCCCCCTACATCAATCAGCAAGCCAAAACCCCATAAGAGCCCAGCCACGACATAGAGACCGAAAAGGAACGACACAGTTGTGCGGAGGATCATGCGCCAGGCGCCCAGGGGTAATCCTGAGACGGAATCAACCAGGGTGAAGCGAAAAAGGCTTCCAGCGGGGGTTTGAGAGCGTCTAAGAACAAGTCCTGCCCAGATGAGCCATCCCACGCCCACGGTGACGATGCCAAGGACCACATCGACCACAAATGCTAATACCCTCCGGACAACGGTCTGGCTTCGAGAAGGGGCCTGACCCTGCCTGCCACGAAGAGATGCGGGAAGGGGCGGGGGCTTAGGGGCTCGTGTGTGAAGCGCTGGCCCCGACCCTAGAGAAGGCGGCGCTGGCACCGAGCAGTGAGCGCACTGGGAGCTGCCGGGTCGAAAAGGCCTCTGACACCTGGGGCACGATGGGAAGGTACGCAGTGAGGACATCACAGGTGATTTTTTCCCCCTCTAGGAAGGGGGCTTCTTCCTCCGGTCGCTGTCAAATGCCCCGGCCACGACTTCGGTGCTGTATGAATCCTCGTCCCCGCTATCCACAGCACTCGCGCGATGCCCCGATACCAGCCTGAGTGCCCGCAGATTGACGGGCCCCACAATATCGACTCGAATGACCGAATCGAGAGGCCTCGCTACTTTCGAGTCATAGGGGGTTGCCTGGAGCCCTGCTGACACAGCAGGGTCAAGCTTTGCAAACACATGCTCGGGAATGAGGGCGTAAGAGGTGACATTTTCATGCTCTCCCTCCATCACGCGCTCAGGCGCGATCGACATCGCTGAGAGCGCAGTAACCGGGTCCGCTTCACCATTGTTGAGTGTCAGGGTGTGGCTGAGGAAGTCATCCCACTTTTGCCGGTTGGTGTATTCATCAATTTCTTCGATGTCACCGCGGAACTCACGGAGTGGATCTTCTTCAGCTTGAACCACTTCGGGCCTCGCGTTAGCCATGGCTTTTCCCTGCAGGTCTTCAATCAGAGGCTTCAGATACATCACCGCGATTTTTTGCAGGATATTGCTGTCGCTCATGTATTTCTGGAGGTGTGCTCTGGAGTTGTTGGAGGCGTGAGGCAGATCGCGGTCAAGGGAGTCCAGGCTGAAGGCTTTGGCGCTCTTTCCCGTGTGATCTTGTATCGCTTTCACGAGGCGGTCAAAAGCCTGGCGCCGCCAACCAGGTTGCCCCAGCTTTGTCTGGGCAGCGTCCAAGAGAGTCGCAAAAGAAGCATGATCACCCTCATCCGCTTGCGCCACGCGCATGGCGTAGGGAAGAGCATCCAAGTCCAGCGTCTTTAGTCCAGATTCCAGCCACGATGGCCGGACCTCCCAAGGCTGATGGGTCACGGTTGCGAGGATCTTGAGCCAGTCGATTCCTTGGGAATGCAGTGCAGTGATGCGCTGAATCTCACTGCGAGCGATTTGAGTACCTTTTTCTATCCGTTCCAGGTTGGTGAGCTGGACTTCGACAGCCCGCTCAAATGCTGACCACTTTCGGTAGTAGGGGATAAACAAGAGAAGAAGGCTGGTCAGCAGAACCAGCGGGGTTGCCACGGCAGTCCAGAAAAGAATTTGTGAGCCAAGATCTTTCACTCCGTGGGCGGCAACCAAACTTGTGAGGGTTGTTTGATAATCCCTAACCTGTTCGATCTGGGGCTCCAAAGTTTCAATTTTTGCTTGAGCTTCCTGGTCATTGGGGTCTGTGACAAGTGCCGCCTGGGCGTCAACCAAATCTGTCGACAGCGTTGAGGCCACCGAGGTGGCCTCCCCTGAAAGGACCGGGAGGTTTGCCTTGGTGGGAGCCAAGGGCTGCGTGATGATTTCACCCAGTCCGGCTTGTTGTTGAGTGGCGATCGGGACGAGCGAGTCCACCTGGTTATCGCCTGTTGCCCACAGCGACCAACCAATACCTGCTGCGATACCGGCGAGGGCAAACAAGATCCCATGAGTAATCAGGAGGCTCTTGTGAAACTTCCGACGGAGAACCGTGAGTGTTCCAATGGTGTGAGGCTCGATGGTTTCCAGCGCTGCCTGGAACTTCGCTACGTCAGATTGCCCCCGCTTGAGTGCGCGGTCCATTCGAGAACGCAGCTTCCACAATAAGGAGCGATCCGTGCTGGATTGCCACTGACGAAATTCCTCAACAACTTCGGCGCGTTCGGCGGCCTCATCTTGAGCAGCAAGAGAAGCAGTCTCCGCCTGGGGGATAGCGGATACCAAAGTGGATTCCCTGGAACTGAGAGTCTTATACTCCCGAACGAGGGCTTCCACCGATTGTTCCAAGGTGATGGATTCCGGTTGGTCAGCGCTCGCAGATCCTGACTCAGGCACAGAATCAGAGTCTTCGGTTACTACCTCGGGAGCGGAGGCAGCTAGCAAAGCCTTGTCAATCCGCTTAGCCTCGGCGATGCTAATTATTTTCACCGCCCCATCATCGAGGTCGGTCAGCGCGTCGTGCTCGCGAAGAAGAGGTTCTAATTCATCGAGGCGTTTCCCAATGTCGCTGCGCTCCATCGCCCAATCGCCCAAATCGGTGTTGATTCTGTCGATTCTCGCCTCGGATTCTTTGGCCCACTGGGTGAGCTGCCGTCCAATGTCAGAGGCGTCGCCGTAGTTTTCCCAGTCAATGCTTGTCGGCATGCCCTGGGGAAAGGAAGCATCCTGGGTCAGGGCAAAAACAGCGTCGGGGCTGGGGAAGAGCTCTTCTGGAGAGCGAAAGATAGGACGAATTGTCGTGTCGACCCGGGGAAAACCTTTTTCCGAGAGGTCAGCGCCACCATCAAGGGAGCCAAACACCATGTCGCGAATGCTCGACCACAAATAGGGGGTTGAGCGAATTTCGCTCAACCGCACGGGGGCGGCACTGGCCTTGCGAGCTGCACGCTCCCGTTCTTCTAACATTCCTTGACGGGTCAGGATCACTCGGTCGCGCATGTCGAGCGGCTCTTCGCGCAGCTCACGTTCTACATCGGCGTAGCCGTCTTTTCCTTGGAGGCGTTTTTGAACACCCTGGGCGAAGATGTTGCGGACAAATCGGTAGGCCCAATAAGGAATTCGGAGGGACTTGGTCCAGGCGAACCCAAAAAAGGCCGCGAGGGCCTGCCAGATCCCCATATTTGCCTTCTCGGGGTCTTCGAGCTCAGGGGGCTGGTGGTAATCCAAGACTGCGTCATCGAGCTTCATCAAGTAATTGACCATCGAGTCGATGTATTCGTCCTTGACGTTGTCCTCGATGTATGCCGAACCTGAGGGCGCAACGGTGTGCTTCACGTGTGGGTCTATTACGTCTTGCAGAACCTGGGCAGAGACGCGGCGCGCGAGCCCGTCAGTCAGAACCGAGGACACAAAAACTCGCGACAGAAACACAGATTCACCGGCAGAGTTTTCGCGCTCGAAGAGTTCCAATGTTCCCACTGGCAACCCCTTCCATAGGCCTCCAGCGGTCGCGAGGTGCATCAGAACAAAGCCCACGAACTTTTTCCCGTTGCGCACGAAGGCGTCCGTGGACCAGGGGCTGGAGCGGTCTTCAGGTGAGGCCACAATGGTGGTACCTCCGCCACTGGAGAGGACTTCGTGAAGCCGCTGCTCAACGGTGTGGGACGAGGGAGCTGCGATCAGATTGATCACCTGAAAGCCCATGTAAACCCTGCGGTTGTCTCGGGTATCGCCGGCCGGGATAACGGAATACACCGCATCTTCAACGAGCCTGGCGACTGTGTTTTGAATCTCATCAAACTCAACAGATGGCCTGACGGAGCGCACTTGAATCAGCCGAATCGTGTTGAGGTTTTCTTTGGCAAGCTGTTCGAACAAGTCGACGGCAATTTGCACGTGGTTGCCGGAACGGTCGTTGCCCAGCACGACCGCCTCGACCACAACTGGTTCACCCTCTGGAGTTGATACCCGCTTGGGCTCAACCCACAACGCGGGGCCGAGAAGTCCCACTTCGGACCAGTTTTCTGCAAGGTGGAAGAGTTCTTTGCCTTCGTCTCCACTAGGGAGGACAACGATCGTTGCCTTCCCATCCAGCCAAAACCCCTGTGACATCAAAAAGCCGGCTTCACGATTCCAGAATCAAGAACGTCAAGCCCTGAAACTAATGAACGCAGCGTTCGCAGCGCATCTCGGATCTCATCCTGAATTTCCCAAACGATGGGGAATTCGTAGACGCTCTTCGTCGCCATACTTTGTCCCAAGTCAGTGTCGAACTTCTGCAGCTGGTCGTCAAACCACTCGATGCCGATTTTTTTTCTCTCGAAGAGAGCAGTGCTGTCTCGTGGGTCCGTGCCGGAATCTGCAGAATTACGAATCAACGCCTCAAGCTCCGCGTTGAGTTCGCCTTCTTCGCCCCCGAGGTCCCTGAGTCGTGAATATGCCTCCAGGGGTTTCAAGTTGCCGTATGCAGAACACAGGGCCGTGGCAATAATGCTGGACTCCAGGATGGCGGCGGGCTCATCAAGGGACTTCAGTTTTCCGATATGAAGGAGCGGGTGGGGGAACGCGACCACTTCACCGTTGCTTTTCTTGACCTCAAATTTGGGGCCGAGGTCGACGTCGTCGGTCTTTGTCCAGTTCCCCATGAATTGAGCCACATAGTATCCGCGAAGGATAGCGCGGAAGGATTCGTGGTCCATCGGGACTGCTGCCGGCAGCAACCGAGCACGGGCCCAGCGCCAAAATGCACTCCGTCCAAAAGCGGTGGAGGACTGTGACTGCCATGCTGCAGCGATCGGTTTCATCATCGAACTCATGACAATTGGCTGCACCGGGTAGCCCTGCATACAGAAGAACTCAATGCTGTCTACGTTTTGATCACGGAACATTTTGTCGACTTCGTCTTTGATGCTCACGCCGTCACCAGAGCTGGTGGAGGGGACTTTTGCGAGCTCCTCGACGAGAAAGCTATGCAAGGGTTCATATACGGGTGAATCTTTGCCAAAGGGAAGCGCGGAGACGATGACCTGGTCATCTTGGCCAATCGCACGACTGTGCACCTCTGCCAGCAACCCAGAGTCGAGCAGGACGAGCGGGCCGGCTGCTTTGAATGCTGATTTGGTGTGGCTCAAAAAGCGCGATTGGCGTTTTGCGTATTCGGCAGGAGGAAGGGTGGGGTCCAAATAGTCCTTCATGTTTTGGGTGATAAAGGCGTAAAACGGTGTTCCCCGCTGGGACATCCATTCGGTAGCTCTGTGGAGGTAATCATCTACCTGGTTATCCATGGAAAATTGGGGGCGTTTTCCTTTGATGCCCACCATCGTCGGGTCCGCCGAGGTGGTCGGCGCCCAGGTCTGAATCACCGAAACGAGGTCGTGGTCCTCGAACCCTGCAAGCTGCTGATTCATAACCTCGAGGATTGCGTCCATGAATCGCTCTTTTTCTGTGGAGGCCATCGCCAGCCGATTGAACTCATCGGAAAATTCGCCCGGCTCGAGAAGCATCTTTTCGTTAGATGATGGGAAAAATTTCTTGGCCACAGCCGCGGAATTTCGCTCTGGCCAGAAGGGAAAGTCGTTTTCCCGACCGTCAGCGCGTTCGGGGGCGATAACGCTTCCTGAGAGTGCTTCAAAACTCGACCGCAGGAACTGCCGCAGAGGGTTGAGGAATTCTTTCTGGAGTTCCACGAGCAATCGAGCAGCAGTTTCACGCAGCTCTGCCTCTGATTCCCACAGAAGCGAGTCTTCAATTCGAGTCAAAGCACCTTGAACGGCATCACTATCTGGTCGGAGGCTATTTGAGTCTCCCGCTGTGCGCAGCGCCTCGAACACGTATCCAGAGAGGGAATTGAGGTATTCACGATAGGTACTTGATTCACTTCGCAATTGGTCTGCGGACCTTGTCACAGCACCGCCCAAACGGGCAACCAGCTCTTCGGTCACCCGGAGACCGTAATCAGCGATGAAAGAAGACACCGTTTTGGGGAAATCAGTCTGTACCTGGCTTGACCAGGATGTCATCTTGTTCTGGCGCAATTCGCGCTCTTGCTTTAGCGCCCGTGGCAGAAGGTCAGATCGGATTTGGATCAATCGCGCGTGCCACGTATCAACATCAAGCCCGCCGTTTTTGTCTAGCCCGACGGCCGTCTTGGATGCAATCTCGAATTTGTATTCACTAGCAAGTTGAGCCAGCTCTGCCGTGGGGCGAAGAGCGTCGATCACTTGGTCGTTTTCCCCGCGGTCATCGTTGAGTTCGTACATACCGGAGGCATGGAAAAAAGCGATTTCGTTCTTTTGCGCAATGTCCATGACGTGGGCATCTTCATCCATAATTTCGAAGTTGGGGTCCGATTCTGTATGGGCCTTGAGAATACGGTCGATACATGCCCGGGCGAAGCGTTCCGCGGCGTACTCGACGAACTTCTCCCGGGCGAGGGTGACTCGACCAAATCCAATTGCGCAGGCAACGGTTCCCAGAGCGTCTGCTTTGCGAAAGGGCGTATTGTCAGCTGTTCTCAGGGCTCGCTCTTCCCAGTTTCCTTGAGCGTAGGAACCGATATTGCCTTGAAACTTGTCGTCGGTCATCCACGCGGCGAGGGTCGTCGAGATAGCGAGATAAATATCCGTCTGTCCAGCAAACGAGGCATTTTGTCCTTGGCGACCAACAATGAATGGATACCGGACTCCACTTCGGTCGAGCGCGCCCCCGCTGCTTAGTTGTAAACCGGCAGCTTGAAACATGTCAATGGTTGAGGAGTCGGGAGTTTTGTTCCAGTAGCCGTTTACGGTCTCTGAAATCGTGGCCAACGCGTTGCGGGGGACACCCGTTGTTCCCTTGATTCCGTCAAAAACATCGGGTGCATATAAAATTCCATAGCTCTCTAACGACCACGGTGCACCGCCAAACTGTGCCTTTATTGCGTCCACAACGTCGAGGTATTGTCCGGCACCAGAACCTCCTGCGACCGAGGAGACCATAATGAAAACCGGGTCTGTCGACGTCCCCTGCTTGAGGTCCGAGCCAAGGACTTCGCCCAGACGTTGCAGCTGGCTAATGCTGTCTGGCTTTTTGAGCCTGTTGTAGGAGGCTTGGGCCGCTCCGGCAATCGCGCCAAGTTGGGCAATTGCTACGGTCCTTCCTACCCCTCGGTACTGGCCTGCTCCCAATTGGATAGGAACCCCTACTTTGTCTGGGTCAGGAAATTGCCGGTTGATTTGTTCTTTGTTTTTTCCCGGCAATTTTGCGTTGATGCTGTTGACGACGTTGCTGTATTTTGCTCCGGCAGGAACCAACCCAACATAGGAATCATGGGGCAGGAATGGCGCGGGAAACTCAGCACCGTCTTGAACGAGCGGGGTATCAACATGAAGGAACTGCCAGGCGTCCGGGATTCCCTCTTCCCACCCAGCCACGCGAAGCCGCAAATCAAGGGCGTATCTGACCGCGCGAAGCGTTTTTCCGCCGGAACCGCCGACGCCGACGATGAGGAAGGGCCTGAGCATAATGTCTCCTTGTGTTGGGGTGGTTGCGAATCAGTGGTTATGGACGAGAGCCAGGGCGCGGGGGAAGCGGTGGTAGCGGTGACCCACCTGCTGGAGGGGTTGCGTTTGTGAATGGCCCTGGGCTGCGGCCGGGCAAAGGAGGGAGGGTGGGCACGGGTTTGCCACCAGTAGTGCCGGGTTTGTTGCCCTTGGAATCATCCTTCTGCTGTTGTTTGGCATGGAGAACCTTTTGAGCTTCAGCGATGGCGTTCGAGCTCCTCAGGCTGTTCAGAATCCCAGCCATCGTGTCTTGCATATTGACCGATGCGCCAAAAGAATCCCTCGAGAAAACGACGAGCTTGCCGCGAATATCATCAGAACCCGATTCGGGCTTGGCCAGCTCGGATTCCGAGAAACTCAAAGCCCACAGTTTGCTCATATCGCCCGAGAACAGCGCCTTCTGGCCCCCTTCGAACCGCTTTTTATAGATTGGTGGGGCTGTCTTGTCTGTGAAAACAGTTGTTCCCGCCCGTGGGGTGATTTCAAACCAAGGGGCACGCAAAGGGTTGGCGGAAACGACCGCTGACAGGGTTCCCAATTCTGGATCGTTGAACTTCTTGAAGTCATCTATCGGGGTGAGGAACGTGAACGCGTCTTTACCCACATCCGCCATAGAACTAGCTTTGCCATCTGCGGGAGCGAGGGTCTTCTTTTCTTTGTTGTAGATGACCGGGAATGTTGCACGGCGCAATTCCCTTCCGTGGAAGCCCTTCGTCGTGAGAAGTGCCACGAGATAAAGCACCACGAAAGGCAAAATGATTCCCAGGGCAATCAAAAGGATTCGGACGATATTTCCCACGACGGGGAAGTAAATCCGCTCGGAGGGAAAGACGATTTCTTTGGTAATCGGCAACACGCCCCCACTGCCGTCACCCAGTGTGATGGTGGTCAAGGCTTGGACAGCCGAGTCGGCGCTAGATGGGTGGCTAGCGCTGAAAGCTACAGTCGTTTGAGCCCCTGGAGCCAGCTGAACACAATCATCGATAACACTTGCCTGATCGGCGGCAGCGATCGACCACTGCCAGTTAGTCAAGCGGTCTGCGCTATCACCCACAATGGTGGGTGCTGGCGTTAGCTCTCCCGAAGAGAGACCCGGGAAGCACACTTCGCCGGGGTTGCCATCGGCAGGTGCGGTAAGGGAAAAGGTTCCTTGGGCAGGGGTAATAGACCCGATTAACGCCTGGGTGATGGTGGGGTTGCTGACCGTGGGGAATTGCGTTGGTGGGGTGATGGTGACGTTTTGTTCCGCAACAATCGCTGCCAGAGGAACCTGGCCTTGTTTGGTCCGCAGGTTTTCTGTGGTGTATCGGATTTGAACTTCGCTGTAGGCCGGATTCGGTTCAAACACAAGAGTGTTTGCTCCCGACACGAGCTCAGTGGAGGGAATGGATTGTGTTTCTTGGGTGCCATCGGGGTAGGTCAAGCGCACGGCCAGCGTGAAGTCATAATCAGTGACGGCAACGGAAGTTGACCCTGCGGTATCCAGGGTGAATCCCACGCTTTGCTCAGCACCACCGGCGGCCTTGGGATCCCGCTCGGGCACCAAGACCAGTGCGCCCCAGACGATCGCTGGCGGGCTCCAACCGGTCGCGGTGACAGACCATGTTCCATATTCCGCGTCATTGAGCACTTGGGCGTCAATAAAGCCATCACTTCCGGCGGAGGGCATGATCGCCCTCCCGCTGGGACTGGTCAAAATTGCGCCCGCGTCTACTCCAATGACCTGGAGTCGTGCGACACCCTTCGGGACGGAAATTTTGTCTTTGGAAATCATCGTGGCGTCACTGCCGCCGCTGAGTCGGGCCGCGAGCTTCAGGAATTCATTGGAGAGAGATCCAACACTGTCGGCTTCGATATAGGCGCCAGCAGAAAAATCCTCGGGAATAGGGTTTACTCCGCAGGTCGTGGAACGTCCTTCAATTTGCCCACTGCCTTCAGCTAGAGGCTGGAGAAGTTCTTGCCGCCAATCCTTGGGGCCCGAACCAACGTTCAGCAGAACCGCGAAAACGGTGACCCCGCTTTGCCGAAGCGCATGGAAAGTTCCATTGGGCGCGCTGGCCGTGTATCCCTCGCCGAAGAAGTCAGAACCACACAGGTTCACACCGCTTTGGACCGCAGCGGGAAGGGTCTGGTCAACATTGATACCGCCGTCGGTCAACCACACCATCATCTGGCAACCAGGACTGGCGCTCTGTTGCTCTTGGATCGCACGATGCGCCTGCGTCACTCCGGCTTCCCAGTTCGTCAGCCCGTTTGGTCTTTGGTTGACGGTGACCTCGGTCGTGATGCGCGACTCAAGGTCTGCCACGGTGCTTTTTGTCAGCGGCGTCCATCCCACGCCAGGCGAGTAGGAGCTGGCGAAGAACCCGAGGGACAGATTAATACTTTTGGCCGAGGAGCCTTCGGTGAGCTCTGCGAGGCTTCGGAGGCTCTGATTGATGATGTCAACGCGGCGAAAATCCTCATCTGTTCCAGGACCGCCATCAGGTGTGCTGGCAAGGCTGCCTGAATTATCGATGAGGTAGAAGACGTTGAGAACATCAGAGGAGCTGAGGCACCTTCTGATGTCTTCCACGGCACGTTCCCCGACCGGGGAGAGAGTTGCCCCAGCCACGCCTGCAAGGGCTGCTGTGGGGACGGGGGAAGCCGCGGCAGAGAGGGAGAAACCTATTCCTCCCACCATAAACAGAGTGGTGATGATTCCTGCGAGGGCCTTTTTCATGTCACACGCCCACGATTCCTGAAATGTAGAGCCACTCACTAATTCGTTCGGCAATCGGGACGCTGATCAGGAGAAGGTGAACCACAGAGACAAGGATGCCCGCGAGCGCCAACACTCGAAGAATGCTGGAGTAGTTCCGCCGGGAAGCAAAATTCGGATTGATCCGGCCCCGGCGTTGAGCGGCTGCGTCCCAGCCCCAAAGAAGGGGGGTGGCAAACCCGGCCATCAAGTACCCAATCACACCTTCGAGGACAAGGGTGCCCCCGTTGTCTTCGCCAACGGCGATTGCAAGAAGAATCAGCCCGAACCCCACGCTGACGATTCCCAACACAAGCGGAAGTGGAGACGCGCGGAGCGAGTTACTTCCCGATCGCCCAGACCCCTTCTTCGGATTCTGTTGGGGGCTTGACTGCGCCCGCTGTGGCGGAGCTCCAGGTGAGCTTCGCGGGGGTAGCTGTGGCGCGGACAAATTGTCATCTCTTTTCCGCACTAAGGCAGGCAGACAATAAAATGATATTGGCTCGCCTCCACACTCTGCAACTAACAGAATCGGCTGAGGGGGATCTGAAGCTTAATTTTAAAGGGTGACAAAGTCGCTACCCTGACTTCCCCCGGATTGAATGGCTCTAAATACGAGTGTTTGTAGTAAAGTTTTCCCACTGAATGAAAGTGAGAGAAAAACATGACAAACCCAGTGCAACCCATGAAGACAAATACGATGGCGATTCTCTCGCTTATTTTCGCCTTCTTTTTCCCCCTGTTAGGCGCCATTTTTGGACATGTCGCC
>Ga0335396_10001210_pt1 | contig 33688 bp, 37 predicted proteins | sample FRY02_FD_205743 | JGI IMG/M metagenome (GOLD analysis project Ga0335396, IMG submission 205743) | Freshwater microbial communities from Lake Fryxell liftoff mats and glacier meltwater in Antarctica - FRY-02 (spades assembly) (version 2) | ecosystem: Environmental > Aquatic > Freshwater > Ice >... | reverse complement strand
TCTCCTGTTATTTCGCCGATTTTGCGCTGTGCCAGCCAGCGAATTGCTCCAGCCCCGACAATTGTTGTACTTGGTATTTGAGCGCGCCGGTATATTCCAGGTATATTCCAGGTATATTCCAGGTATATTCCAGGTATAGTAATTATACCATGGAGTTTGAGTTCGATTCCGAGAAAAGCAATGGAAATAAGCAAAAACATGGGATTGACTTCTACGAGGCGCAGGCTCTGTGGAGTGATCATAATTTAATTGAGATCCCAGTGAAAACCGATGACGAACCAAGGGTTTTGGTAATCGGAAAGATTACAGGAAAGCACTGGTCAGGAGTTATTACTTATAGGGGTGAAAAGATAAGGATGATCTCGGTACGGCGATCCAGAAAAGAGGAGGTTGACATATATGAAAGTTCGTGAATTTGACAAGAAATTTGATGAAGGCGGAGATATTTCCAAATACCTTGAGATATCAAAAGCAAGGAGACCAGCGCATGAGCAGAAAAGAGTAAATGTAGATTTTCCTTTGTGGATGATCCATTTACTGGATAGAGAAGCAAGTCGTTTGGGCGTGCCTCGACAATCCATCATCAAAGTCTGGGTAGCTGAGCGTCTTGAAAAGGCATCCTGAACACGTCGTCTTCGAATCGTGGTGGCTCACCACTACCATCGCGTCGAACCCAAGCAGGTCTGGACGTGGTCATCCCGAACCGCATTCCGATTCTCCCGCTCTCACGTGTGGGAGATCGCCGTACATCACGTTCCGGTACTGCTCGACGCCATCGCTGGTGAGAACCCAGGGCCAGTCAGTTTGTGATGCGAAAAGGTTTTCGGTAACGAATCAACGAATTCGGCGAATGATGTCGTCAGGAACCGTACCGATTCCGTGCAGAACCGAAGCGATTGCCTCGGCACCGTCAACAAGGCGCGGACCAGGTCGAACCATCACCGAGTCTGCGTCGATAGCGAATACTTTGGCGGCGCCTTTAAAACTTTTCAAAACGGTGTCTGACTGTTCGATTGCTCCGGCAAGACCGTATCCACATGGCGAGACGATGATTACATCGGGATTCACGTGGTTGACCTCCTCCCATGTGCATGTAACGGAGCGGCCACCTGGTACGGCAAGAACGGGAGCCCCACCACCTGCGACTACGACGTCAGGAATCCAATGTCCGGCGACAAAGGGCGGATCTATCCACTCGGCAACAAACACCGTTGGTTTTGGGCGATCACCGACGGCGATTTTTAGGCGCTGGAGTCTGTCCCTCAGGCTTTTCATAACTGCAGCGCCTCGCTCGCTGACGCCAGCGGCATCGGCGAAATGACCAACAGATGAGATCACTTGCTCAAGGGTTTGCGGGTCGAGTTGCAACACGGGTGCGCTGCAATTGAGTCGAGCGACTGCAGCGTCAACTTCGCCGCTTGGTACAGCGCAAACCCGACACAGGTCTTGGCTGATTATCAGATCGGGGTTGCAAACTTTCAGGGCGTCGTCATCGAGTTGGTAGAGGTTCTCACCGGCAGCCATTTTCGCGCGAATCATGGCGTCTATTTGGCCAGGGGTGAGCGAATGTGTGTCGAGCCCGCCCACGACAATCTTGCGGCCCACTCTGGCTTCTGGTGGAAAGTTGCACTCGAAGGTCACACCTACGAGTTGTTCCTCCAGGCCGAGGGCAAAAGCGATCTCGGTTGCCGAGGGCAACAGCGACACAATTCGGCTGATTGGGTGGTCGGTGGAGTTACTCATATCGTGCGTCAGTTTAGAAGGAGCCTGCTAAGGTGACGCCACTTCGGCAATAGTCGAAGCGTGTAGTTCCCAGCGAAGTTCGGTTAAATCCCGACACTGTCTCGCAACGGTAAAGCGACCGAGAGAAATCTCGTGCGCAAGTCCGGTCGCCTGGTTCGACACTTCATCAACCGCTCTCGCAAGAAGAGCAAGGAGACAACATTCATGAATAAGTTCCTCAAGACGGGCAGTGCCCGTCTTTTTCTTTGTGCCACTATATTTCTCGCTGCCTGTGGGACGTCCGGAGAATCTGCCGATACCACGGCCGCAGTCGATACAACGATTGCCGAAGCGACATATCCGGTAACGGTCGGTGACCTTACGCTGAATGCGCAACCAATGCGAATCATTTCGCTCTCGCCGACGGCTACGGAGATGCTCTACGCGATTGGCGCCGGCCCCCAGGTCGTGGCAGTTGACGAGTACTCAAACTTTCCAGATGCAGCGGTTGCTCTTGGCACGACGTTGTCTGGGTTCGAGCCAAACGTAGAAGCAATCGCTGGCTTTACTCCAGATCTAGTTGTTATCTCGTACGACCCAGGCAACCTTGTTGAGCAACTAAAGGCGCTCAACATCCCAGTGTTCATTGCGTCTGGAGCGGCAAGTTTTGACAATGTTTACGAGCAGATCGAACAACTTGGCGTGCTCACGGGCCACACCGCAGAGGCTGTGCAGGTTTCTTCGCAACTACAAAGCGATATTGCCGCCGCGGTTGCCAGCATCACGCCGCCAACAGAACCGATCTCGTTCTACTACGAGTTAGACCCCACCTACTACTCGGTGACCTCGAACACTTTCATTGGCCAGGTCTTTACTTTGTTCGGCATGAAGAACATCGCCGACACGGCAGAGGCTGGTAACGATTACCCGCAGCTTTCTGCCGAGGCAATCGTGTCGAGCGATCCAGACATTATCTTCTTGGCCGACACCAAGTGTTGTCAGCAGAACGCCGAAACGGTCGGTGCTCGCGCCGGCTGGGGATCGCTCAATGCCGTCGTCTCGGGCAACATTGTCGAACTTGACGACGACATTGCGTCGCGCTGGGGACCGCGCATTGTCGAACTCGTAAGTGCAGTTAGCGCCGCCCTAACAAAAGTGCTTGCCAACTCTTAAGTTTTATCAATGACACTTGCAGCAACCGCCTCGGTAGTTGAAGCAGAGGTTCTTCAACGCGATAATCGCTGGTGGTTGCCTGCAAGTGTTGTAATACTTTTTGTTGCCCTCGTTGCTGGCGTAATGATTGGGCCGGCGGGGCCTCCTTGGTGGCTAGTACCGCTCGAGTTGCTCGATCGCTTGCCGCTCGTGCAACTCAATAGCGGCGTAAGCAGCGCAGAGTGGAACATCATCTGGCAGATTCGAATGCCGCGCGTGGTGTTAGCGGCACTGGTCGGCGCGATGTTGTCTGTGGCGGGCGCGGGATACCAGGGCGTGTTTCGCAACCCGCTCGTAGACCCGTATTTGCTGGGCGTGGCTGCTGGCGCTGGGCTCGGTGCCACCGTGGTGTTCTCGCTGAACCGCAATAACACGCTGCATTGGGTTATTGACCCGCTGCCAGTCGCCGCATTCGCGGGCGCGCTGTTAGCCGTTTTCATTACGTATGTAGTCGGCACCGCGTTTGGCTCAATGCGTTCGAGCACCACGCTCGTGCTTGCCGGAGTAGCGGTGACTTCGCTGGCGACCGCAATTCAGACTTTCGTGTTGCAGCGCAATAACGACGTCGTGCGCCAAGTGTACTCGTGGATTCTTGGTCGCCTGTCGAGCGCGACGTGGGCAGATGTGCGCCTAGTGCTGCCGTACATCTCGGTTTCGCTCGTCGTGCTATTGATGCACCGCCGCCTGCTCGACGTAATGCGCATCGGCGACGACGAGGCCATCGCGCTCGGTACCAACGTGCGCCGCGTGCGGCTAATAGTTGTTCTGGCGGCCACGCTCGGCACCGCGGCCGCGGTGGCGGTCAGCGGCCTAATCGGGTTCGTCGGCATCATCGTGCCGCACGCGGTGCGCTTGCTGGCGGGCGCCAGCTATAAAAAAGTTTTGCCGCTGAGCATGCTGCTCGGGGCGGCGTTCTTGGTGGCCGCCGATATCCCTAGTCGCGTCTTAGCAAACCCAGCCGAGACTCCGATTGGCATCATTACGGCATTTTTCGGCGCGCCGTTCTTTCTAATGCTGTTGCGCACGAGAGACATATCGCGATGACGGTGCTCGGGTTTTGCGATCTAGGCATTAGTTATGGCACAGCGCCCGCAGTAGTAGGTTTTAATGACATCTTGCATTCGGGCGAGTGGTTGTGCCTGATCGGCCCGAACGGCGCGGGTAAGTCTTCGGTCCTCAAGGCTGCCGCCGGCCTCGTGGGGTACAGCGGTTCGATCGCGATCGACCAGCAAGAGATTGCCAAGAAGAGCGCGCGCTGGCGGGCCCAACACATCGCCTACGTGCCGCAGACGCCAGTTATCCCTACAGATATGTCGGTGCACGAATACGTCATGCTCGGGCGCAACCCGTACATCTCGCACTTCGCTACCGAAAGCGCCAATGATCGAGATGTCGTCGAGCGGGTGCTGAATCGATTAGACCTCGTAAGTTTTGCGCGCCGCACGCTTGGCACGTTGTCTGGCGGTGAGCGGCAGCGCTTGGTGATCGCCCGCGCTCTGGCACAAGAGGCGCCCGTGCTGTTGCTTGACGAGCCGACCAGCGCTCTCGACATTGGCCATCAGCAGCAGGCGCTCGAACTTGTCGATGGCCTGCGCGGCGAGCACGGCCTCACCGTAGTTTCGGCGATGCACGACCTCACGCTCGCCGGTTTATATGCCGATCGTCTCGTGCTCCTGCACCAGGGCTTTCGCGTTCGCGAGGGCACCGCGCAACATGTCTTACGCGCCGAGACGCTCGCCGAGTTCTACGGCGTGTCGGCGCGTGTGCACCACGAGCCAAACGGCACCGTGGTCGTGATCCCGCAGCGGGCAGCGAGCAAGTAATTAGGCCCAGCCACTAAGTTGGCTGGCAATGACGATCGACGCCAAAGCGCTAAACATGCATGTAGTTGGCTGCGCCGCCGCACACCAGATGCTGCTGTCCGCACTCGACGCGCTAACCGACGAACAGTGTCGTCAAGATTCGCTGCTACCGAATTGGTCGCGCGGGCATCTTCTTGCGCACTTGGCCCGCAACGCCGACAGCCATGTGCACCTGCTCGCCGCCGCCGGTCGCGGCGAAATCGCCGAGCAATACGTTGGTGGCTACAAGGCGCGCGTCGCCGCCATCGAAGACTCTTCAGGCCGCAGCGCAAAAGAACTGGTTACCGATGTGCGCCGAAGTATTTACGCGCTCGAGGGAGCGTGGGCGAACGCCTCGCCGACAACTTGGGTAGGAGTGGGGCTCAATAGCGCGGGCGCGACTATCCACATGAGCGAGATCGTGTTTCTGCGTTGGCGCGAAGTTGAGGTGCATCACGCTGACCTCGCGCTCGCGTTTAGTTGGCAGCAGTGGTCAGACACATATGTGCGCCTGGAACTCGAGCGACAGATCATGCTGTGGCACAGCCGCAAGCCGATGGGCATGACGGTTTTGCCAGATGCCGCGCTGGCGTTGCCGCCGCGCCACAGGCTGGCGTGGTTACTCGGTCGCGCGCAAGTAGATGGCTTGGCCCAGCCCGATCCGTTTTAGCAATACAAGCGACTGAACGGATTGGGTTGCGGCAAACTGTGTTACATCGATCTAATACAATGTCTACAAGAGTAGAAGGAGGACCGTGATGGCAGTGCAAACAGTTGAACTTGATGACACCGCTTGGGTCGCGGAACGAGACGCGATCGCTCGCCGGTTCCTCGGGATCGGCGCTGAAGAGTTTGTCGCTCGGTTTAATGCCGGTGAGTACGATGGCACTGAAGTTGATGGCCTGATGGCGGTTCTTGCGTTCTTCCCTGAACTCGACTAACAAGCCTGATGCCCGGGCGTGACGAGCGCGAGGCGTGACGCGCGTTTAAGGAACCTATCAAGAGCGCTGTTGGATGTGTCAATGTGGGTGCGCGACTCGTCGAACGAACATTCGACGATGGAGTGCGGCTACTCGCTAGTCCCAGCGAGGGGATCGGATTCGGTCCTGACCTAAAGTTGTCATTTTCCTTCCATATTGAACCCATCGTCGAAGACGGAATGTGGCGGCTGGCGACACGCCGGTACGATTTCACTCTTACACGCTCAACGCGCCCGATTGAGATCGTGTTCGCATGGCACTGGCACCCGGCTAGTAAGCAAAGCCGAATCACATATCCGCACGTCCACGTTCCTTCGGCCTCTAGGTTCAACACCCGGCACATCCCAACTGGGCGTGTTTCGCTCGAAGATATAATCCTATTTGGCTTCGACGATCTCGGAGTGAACCAGGCGCATCCCGATGCGCACAAGACCGTCACCGAAGTCAGAGATCGTCACAAGAAATATCAGACTTGGCACTAACCCAAACAAGTGAGCACCCAATGAAACGCATTTGGCAGATGATCTTCGTCTCTGTGGCGATCCTGATCGGTCTGCTGGCGCCCGCGACCGTTTCGTTCGCCCATTCTGGTCTGCTCGGCAGCGAGCCGGCGGCGTCAAGCGTGCTCGCCGAGTCGCCAACCGAAATTGTCTTGTACTTCGATGAGTCGCTCGAGGCGGTGTTCGAAAGCATTCGCATTCTTGACTCGACTGGCTCGGTCGTGGTCGCCGCCGATGCCCGACGCGACAAGGTCGAGAACTCGATCGTGCGTGGCAAAATACCGGTGCTTAAAGAAGGCGCTTATGTCGTGTTGTGGCGGGTCACTTCTGCCGATGGGCATCCCGTGTCGGGGGCATTTGGGTTTTACGTCGGCGCACAACAAGACGATGTGAGCAGTTTGGTTGACAATTTCTTGCACGAGCCTCGCGCCGACCCGTCGGGCAATGACGCCAGCATTCTGTTGCGCTGGATCATGTTTTGCGGCTCAATAGTTCTAATCGGATCTCTGGTGCTGATGTCGCTAATAGCGCGCGCCGACGAACTCGAGAAACGCTCGGCGATTGTCGTGTGGGGAGCGTGGCTGTTGGCAACTATCGGCTCGGCGGTATCGCTCATCGCCTATGGACCCAACGCCACTGGCACGAGTTTTTACAACTTGTCGCTAATCGGTGAGACGATGCAAACCGCGTACGGCCAGATGACGGCATCGCGGATGTTGTTGCTGTCTGGTCTTGGTGTTGTAATTGCTCGGCGTCGCCAGCTGACGCAATCGCAATGGACGATCTCGGTTCTGTCTGTGAGCGTGTTGTTAATTTCGACGTTCTCGCTCTCGGGCCACGCCGTCGCGCAGAGCCCTGCCGCGCTTAGCGTGTTGATCGACGTTGTGCACCTCGCTGCCGCGTCGGCGTGGATCGGCGGAGTTGTGATGCTGGGTCTCGGCGGTAAGTCGTGGTACGAAAATCACGATGGTCGGGCAATTCGAAGGTTCTCGCGATTGACCGGCTGGTGCGTGCCGACCATCGTCATCACCGGTGTCGCCCAGGCATGGCTGATGATGGACAGTTTCGGCGCACTGTTCAACACCGCGTACGGCCGCACGCTGCTGGTCAAGACTTCGGCCGTATTAATAGTCATCGCCCTCGGATTGCTATTGCGAATCACTATGCGTTCTAACGGCGCGTCATCTGTCAGGCGAGTCGTCGGCATCGAAGCGATTGTCGGCATCGTGATCATTGCGATCACGTCTCTTCTGGTCGGTACCGCGCCGCGTGAAGTGCCGACCGCTAAACCATTTACCGCGGCCCTAGTGCGTGACAACATGATCGCCAACATCACGATTACCCCAGCGAGGGTCGGTCGAGCAGAAGTTCACATCACCGTCGTGCCACCCGGCGGCAGCTTCGACGTCGTCGCCAGCGTTACTGCGCGGATGTCGTTGCCCGAGCGCGACATCCCCAACATCCCGATCGAGTTGACCAAGGTCGGGCCGAATCATTACATGGGCGCTGTAGACATTGCCTATCCCGGCGAGTGGCATCTAGACGTGATCATCTTGCCGAATAGTTCGACGACGCTGCTGTACCAAACAACCTTTAACGCAACCAAGTAACGACGACGTGGTGGCCCATGCCGGTCGCCTCGTCAATAAATTGCTCGCCGACTGTTTCGAAACCGTGGCGCTCATAAAAATAAAGCGCGCTGTCGCGGGCGCGGGCCCAGACGCACTTCGCGCCTAATGACGTCGCGTGTTCAATGCCACTAGCGAGTAACGCTGCGCCCAGGCCTAGACCCTGCGCCGTCTTGGCGACGGCCATGCCCTTGAGTTGCACGGCAGGTGTTGGCGGCGTCGCTTCGTCGAACGGGTACGGCCGCGGGATCCATGTTGATGTGGCGATCACTTGGCCAGCCATGGCATCGGGGCCTGTCTGCTCGGCGGCGCGATTTTCGCGAATTGCCAGGTGCACCGCGCCAGGCATGGTGTCTTCGGGGTAGATGGCGTCTTGCGACGGGGTGCCGTCGCGTAAAACTGTCAGACGCAGCAGCAAGATCTGCGTCGTCGTGCATCTCTCGACCTTCGGTGCCCAAGAGCGCGTCTCGTTAGTCATATATTTTTACCGATGATCCGCCGCCCGCGGCAGAGCGATACATCGCGTCGAGAACGGTGTGCGCTGCCAGCGCCGTAGTGACTGTGGGGAAGGCCGGCGTTTTGTTGGCGACCGAATTGATGAACGCAACATCGGGGTTGACTGCGCCGTAGGCGAGCGCCTTGGTGCGCTCAAGTAATTCGTCGCCATCGAGCGTGCCCGACGAGCCGTCGGCGTCGTGCCATTCGATCGGCCCGAACCATTCGTGGCCGTAAATTGTGATCGTGCGGTTCTCGCAGAAGATCTCGACGCGGCGCTGGCTAGCGCGGGTCAGGTTGTCGTGCCAGACCGATGCCAGCGTGCCGACCGCGCCGTTAGCGAAGCGCATCGTCGCGCTCACCGAATCTTCGATGCCGTCGTAACCGTGAAAGTTGGCAGAGCACATCGAGACCTCGGTAATCTCGCCAATCAAGAAGTCGAACATGTCGACATCGTGAATACCGTGCTCGAGCAATGTGCCCGCCCCGGCGCGCGCGACGTCGCTGCGCCACGATGACGCGTAGTAGCCCTGAATGGGGATGAACTGATCGTCGCGAAAGGCCACGTTCATGACGCGGCCGGCCCGCTTATCGGTAATCAGCTCGCGCGCCATCAAATACGCCGGCGCATGGCGCAACACGAGCCCGACTTGGTTGACGACGCCGCTGTTTGTCACCGCCTCGCATAATGCGCGCGAGTCGGCAAGCGTCGTGCTTAGTGGTTTCTCGCAAAACACGGCTTTGCCAGCAGCAACGACTTTTTCAACGAGCCTCAGGTGCTCGGATGTCCACGAGCACACGTACACGGCGTCGGCCGAAGCGATCACCTCGTCTTCACTCGCACACACGCTGTGGCCGCTCGCCGCCGCAAAAGCTTTTGCCCGCTCGGTGTCCGGGTCGTACACACCGGCTCGGGCAATGTTGGCGCCGCCGCGCTTGAGGCTCTTGGAGTGGTAGGTGGCGATGAAACCAGTCCCCAAAAAACCGACGCGAATGGGACTGGCGCTCATCTGTTAAACGATAGTTGGCGGTGTTAGCGCGACAACGAGCGGATGTCGACGATGCGATCGCTAAATGACCTGGCCTCTTCGTGGTCGTGGGTGACGTGCACGACGGTCGTCTTGCGGGCGCGCAGAATCTGGGAGATGTCGGCGAGCAGTCTGTGCTGCAACTCGGCGTCTAACCCCGTTAGCGGTTCGTCGAGTAGCAGCACTCGCGGATCTGCTACCAGCGAGCGGGCTACTGCCACGCGCTTGGCCTCGCCGCCCGAGAGTTGCATCGTGGTCCGGCTCGCGAAGCCATCTAATCCGACAAGCGCAAGCATCTCGCGCACCCTTTGCTCGCGCATCGATTTGCTCACACGCGCAACCCGCAGCGAATAGGCGATGTTTTCGCCGACCGTCAGGTGCGTGAACAACTGATTGTCTTGAAACACCAGGCCGACGCCGCGTCGATGCGTCGGCAGTTTGGTGATGTCGCGGTCGTCGACAAAGATCGCCCCGCTCGCCAACTTGTGTAGACCCGCAATCGCGCGCAGCAGGGTGGTTTTGCCCGAGCCACTCGGGCCGACGAGCGAAACAATCTCGGCGCTGGCGACGTGCAGCGAAAGCTTCTCGAAGAAAGTTTCGCCGTCGAAGACGACGCCAATGTCGCGCACATCAAGCATCAGGCCGCCCCGCGCATTAGGTAACTGGGCGATCTCGGCGTAGGGAGTCAACGCTCAGCAGCGCGGCGCCGATGAAAATAATCAGCAGTGCCGCCAACACGTAGGCCTGCGTCTGCACCGCGTCGCCGGGTCGGCCGAGCAGGCGGGCGATCTCGGTCGGCAAAGTTGCCGAGGTGCGCCGCGTCAAGAAACTACTGGCGCCAAACTCGCCTAGCGAAACGGCGGCCGCGAGTGCCAGCGAGGTGGCCCACGCCCGAGCGAGCAACGGTCGGTCGATCGTGCGCCACATATATATAGGTGTGGCGCCGAGAGTGGCGGCGGCCTCGCGCAGCCCTGCTGGCACGCTGCGCAACACGGGCAGCATCGTGCGCACCACGATCGGCAACGCCACCAGCGAGTGAGCGATGGGCATCATCACCCACCTTGAGCGCAGGTCGTAGATGCCCGAATCGAACGTCACCAACATTCCGAGACCCAGAGTCACGGCCGATATGGTGAGGGGCAACATTGTCAGAACCTCAAGTTTGGCTGCGGTGCGACCGCCGTAGGCGATGGCGGCGGCGGCGCTAACGCCGATGATGCCTGCGATCAGCGCTGTGGCCAGCGCAAATTGCAGCGAAGTTGCAAACGCGCTGAGCGGCGAACGGGCACCGCTGTTGACAACGCTTTTACCGAGCAATACGCCGCGCCACGCGCTGAGGTTGCGGCCCGCGCCGAGCGAACGCACGAACACCATCGCCAGCGGCAGCGCCACGATCACGGCAGTTGTCGTCGCCACGCCGTAGACGAAAGTTTTCTGGCGCAAAGTTTGCGGCCTGCGCAGCGCGACCTCGATGTGCTCGGTCGGGGCTGTCGCGCGCGAGGTTTTGATCCACCACAGCATCGCTAAGCCGAGTACGAGCAATTGCAGCAAACTTAGGATCGCGGCGCCAGAGATGTCGCCGAGTTGCACAGCGCGCGAATAAATTGCGACTTCGATGGTGGCGCGAGCGGGGCCGCCGAGAACTCGAATCACGCCATATGACGTGAAACACAATAAAAAGATGACCGCGCTAGCAGAGGCAGTCGCAGTCCGCAAAAGCGGCAGCGTCACGGTGCGCAACACCGTCATCGGCGACGCGCCGAGGGTGGCGGCGGCCTCGCCAGTTTTTGGAGAGATCTGCTCGAGCCTGCGGCCGACAACGCGCGCGACTACCGCAATGTTGAAGTAGGTGTGGGCGAGGATAATTGCCGCCACCGAGCGGTGCCACGAGTTGGGCAGCAGTGCAAGAAACGCGGCGCCGACCACGACAGTCGGCAACACGAACGGCAGGGTGACGAGGGCCAGCAGCGCGCGTTTACCCGCGAAGCGATAGCGCGCCAAGATGTAGGTGACGGGGAAGGCGGCGAGAAACGTGAGCAGAGTGCTTGCCAGCGCCTGCCACGTCGAGAACCACAGCATCTCGCGCACCGCGGGGTTGGCGGCGATTCGAGTGAACGAGTCCCACGACAACGCGCGCGACGAGATGTTGCCGAGCGGCCACAGCGCAAACACCGCGATGAACGCGAGCGGCGCGGCGGCGAGCGCTGGCGCGCTGGCGCGGTATGGCGATGCAGTCACGATCTAGTCCAGGCCAAATTTACAGTGCGTTAATTCAAGACGATCCGCGTCCACTCATCGAGCCACGCGGTGCGGTTCTGGGCGATGACTTGTGGCTCTAGCGAAAGTGGATTCTCGGGCCGCAGCGAATACTTGGTGAACGCGTCTGGCAACACAGCGCTCGTGTTTACCGGGTACACGAACTGCGTCAGCGGGAGGTCATTTTGAAACGCGACGCTGGTTAGGTAGTCGATGAGCAGGCGGGCCTCGGCTTCGTGTTTGGTGCCGCGCAAAATGCCCGCATATTCGACTTGGCGAAAGCATGTCTGCGAGGCGACGGCGGTCGGCGGCTGTGTCACTGGCGGGTCGGCGAACAGCACTTCGGCGGGCGGACTAGATGCGTAACTGACAACCAATGAACGATCGCCTTTTCCTGACGAACCCGAGAACTCGACGGTGTAGGCCTCGGTCCATCCATCCACCACCAGCACGCCGTTGGCACGAAGTTGTTTCCAGTAATCCTGCCAACCGTCCGCGCCGAACTCGGCGACCGTCGCCAAGAAAAACGCCAGTCCCGGCGAAGAACTCAGCGGGCTCGGCACAACGAGTTGATTGCGATACTGACCAGAGGTGAGCGACTTGAGCGACAGCGGCGGCGTAAGTTTGCGCGACTTGAAATAGGCGATGTCGTAGTTGATGCAGACATCACCCGTGTCGACGGGCGTGACTTCGTTGGCCGGTATGCCGAGAAGGCTCGACGGGTCTAGCAGCGCGAGGTTTTTAGTTTCATAAGGCGTGAACACATCGGCCTCGAGCGCGCGCGACAGCAACGTATTGTCTACGCCCCAGAGCACGTCTCCTTCCGGGTTGCCACTAGTGAGCGCCGCCTTCGTCACCAGTTCACCAGCGTCGCCGCCGAGCACGATATTCACTTTGACTCCGGTCGCCGCGGTGAAGGCGTCGAAAATGCCGGGCGACGGCGTGAACGATTCATGCGCAAGTAGCGTCAGCGTGACCACGTCCGAATCCGTTTCCGTTTGCGGGTCCGTTTCCGTTTGCGGGTCGGTTGGCGCCGAGGCAGATTTCGGATCCACTGCGCACCCCGCCATAAATACGAGCGCCCCTAACACGGCCAGCGCTAAAAGCTTTTTTCGGTTATTTTTCATTTCGTGCCTCCAAGGCGTTTGGTTGGATAATAAAGAGGTTGCCCGTCTGTAAAGAGACGGTTGCCTGGGCGGCAGCGAGTTGATTGCTGACGCCACGGGTCGAGTGGCTCGCAATGGTTTCGCCGTCGAGCGCCCAACGCAGGCCGCTCGTGGTGATGCCCGTGGCCGCACCGCCCATCGCCAGCAGTCCGACCTCTTCGCCGATTCGGCCCGTGATAGTGGCAGATGCATCGCCGCGCAGGGCGATCACGTGCGCGGTGTCCCAAAACATTTCGACTCTCGCGGCGCTTAACGCTGGGTGCAGCAAAACGTTGAGCACGCCCAACTGATGGTCGAGGCGTCCGCCGCCGCCCGTAACGACGATGATTCTCGTCGCGCCTCTGGCAACCGCGTACAGCAATGCCAACTCTGTGTCGGTGGCGTCTTTGTCGCGAGGCGAGCGCTCAATAGCTACTCCCGAATTTTGCGCGTCGTTCAAGATCGTCGGGTCGACAGAATCCATGTCGCCGATCACGGCGTCAATTTTTAGACCTAAGGCGCGCGCGCCGTGCAGGCCCGAGTCTGCGGCGATCACGAGATCGTGGCGAGGTAACGCGGCCGCAACGCTTGGCGACGGCGGCAACCCGCCGAGCACAACGACGACCGTCAACTCGGTGGTGGTCGTGCCCGATTCGTTATCCACTTTCGCTCCCTCCGCTGGAATTACCCAGATCAGGTCAGCGGGTCGGTGGCGGCGGCCACCCTCTCAGACCGCCGAACCAGCGGACTCCCCGTGCGTACGGCTTCAGGCTAGCGCTTGGACATGAGATCGGTCGACACAGGTAGGATTCGTGCATGAGCCCCCTTGCAGCAACGACCTTAGAAACAGACAAGATCAACACGATCATGACGATCACGCCGACGGCGCATGCCAAATTGCTTGAGTTGCGCGACAGCGAACCAGAAACCGATCGCCTCGGTTTGCGCATAGAGATTTTGTCAGAGCCTGGCGAAGAATTTCGTTACGACCTGTCGTTTGACATCGTCACCAAGGCCACCTTCAGCGACGAGGTACGCACGATTGACGGCCTCAAAATCATCGTGCCCGCGAAAGACTTAGAGGCACTACAAGACGCAGTCATCGATCACTCCGACGCGCAGGGTATGTTAATTCGCAACCCCAACAAGCCGGAGGCGCCGACCGTCGAGGGTCTGGTGCGTGGCGACGAACTCTCTGCCCAAATCGAGTCGATCGTCTCGATCGAAATCAACCCGATGCTTGCAGCGCATGGCGGGTTCGTAACGTTTGCCGGTCACGACACTGCGGGCACCGCGTACTTCACGATGGGCGGCGGCTGCCACGGTTGCTCGATGAGTAAACAGACGATGCTCGAGGGCGTAAAGACCACGATCAGGGAACAGGTACCGGCGATTACAAATGTGCGCGATCTCACCGACCACGCTGCTGGCGCCAACCCGTACTACACGTAACTAGCGATATTCAGTTCGATTTCTGGCGTCGCCTCCAATAGATGCACCCAAATCCGCTGGTTACGACTTAGCTGCTCGGAATTATCAGTCGACGACCGGAGACTTCGGCATGTATCGGATCCAAATATGCGTTGGACGCCGTGAGCGTTTTATTGGCGGTGTCAAAGTTGCTCCAATCGACTGACGCGGTCCATTGTTGTGCAAAATCCAATACATGAATAAACGAATCGCCGCGTCCGGATTGATTCGATAAACCGTGGAGACTTGCGAGGTAGTCGCTGCGATAAACATTCGGAATAACAATTCGCACCTCACTGGCAGCTGACAATTCCGCGTTCGAAGTGAGGCGTGCTAGGCGTCCATTTCCGTCATCGAACGGGTGGCACTCTGTAATCAAGAACATCATTGCCGCTGATCGAAAGAATGGATCTATGAGGCGGTTCAGCGTCTCGAATCCCCGGCACAATGTACCTTTAACGAGTGTGGGGTGGATGAATTCGTATCCGCCTGCAAAATTGGGTTTTGACTTGAACACGCCAGGATTCTTTTCGGGTCGAGCTGCCATCAACTTCGAATGTCGAGTACTCAAGATTTCAATTAGTTCGTCGCCGCTTTTTGGAACCCAAACCCTGTCCGCCGTATCGGTCGCGAGTTGATATGTGGCATACACGTCGTGTCCATCTGCTGCACGATTTTCAGGGAATATTCCGTCGACAACGATAAGACGTGCTTCGTCGACCTCGAATTCCGTGCCTTCGATGTAATTAGAAAAATAGGCTTCGAAAAACGGAAGATTTTCCCACCGCAAAATCGGATTGAAAGCTGGACGGGGTCGTCGTGGTTGAGTATCGAGAAAATCGATTAGGCCCTCGAGGATGCCGATGCAACGCCCGTCAAATGGGTGTCCAGACAACCTGGCCGCAAGATGAGGCGACGACGGGACCAGAGTCGGAGTGGATGTACCAAGAAGCGCTACAAGACGTTCGCGGACTGCGGCGACGGCGCTGGATTCAAAGGATCCAGCCACAAGGTCGAGCTCACTTAATATGCTCTGGAGCCGTCCGGCACCTCCTATCCGGGCGATTTCGTCAATTCGCTTTTCGACCGTTTTGGTGCCGGTGCGGTACTTCGCCGGACGTCCCTTGAGATCAATATTTTCGACGAGTGTACGAGCTGAACCAGATTGGAATAGACCTGCGGGCATTGGCATGTCGCCAGGCAATGGTCCAGGTCCGATCACAGGTATGACCACACAGCCTGGCAATTTTAGTTGTTTCATTCTAGATGGCTTAGGTTGGGCAACATAAATAAATCCGTCGATAGGTCGGCCTCCAGAGATGGCGCTACGACCGCAAATGACCCCTTGAGGAAGCACGGTTGCGATTATGTCGTACAGGTGATGCTGTACAACTTGCTCTGGTGGCAGAGATGCACCGACCGCGTATAGTCCGCGTGCAAGACGCATCGCCTTGCCGGTCTGGGTCATTCTGCCGAGTTGGTTCTGAGTCGCTTTGGTCGCCTGTTCAATCACGCCGTAAGGAGCGATTTGTCGTGTTGATAGTGTCATATCAAATGTGTCCTTTAATCCCCATGCATGCATGTTTCGGTATGTTTAATCCCTAAAAGTGCATGTTTTGATACCTTTAATCATCAGACTAGCACGTTTTGATACCTTTAACCCTCATCCGATAAGGGCAGTTCAGGACAGGCTGATGAGTTCGAGTTTGATATTCAGTTCGCAAGTGAACTCTATTGATATTCAGTTCGCAAGCGAACTCTATTGATATTCAGTTCGCAAGCGAACTGAAGTAAACACCGCGTCGAGTTGCACGAACACATCCTGGCCGTCGATCAACCGCTGGTGATCGCCAGTAAATCGAATGTGTCCGTTGATGAAAGCTTCTTGGGCGTTTAGTTTGCCCGTCGCCACGGCGACTGCGGTTTCGTAACTCTGCGTGAAGCGCACGTGCTCAGGGCTGGCCGCGCCGGCACTGAACTTAACTGCGCCGTTGCCAACCTGCAGGTTGTAGGTGACGTCGCCGAACGGTGTAGCGGCAACAACCTGGGTGAGACCAAACTCGTGCGCCGCGCCGAGTTCCTGCACCGGTGCGTTACTGGCTACCTCGGTGGCGACGGCGTTAATCCACTCGTTGCTGAGATACCTGATTGCCATACCCAAAACCTAGCGATTTGTGGCCTTGGCAGCGTTGCGGCGATGGCGAATAACCTCAAATGCCATCGGCAGTATCGATACGAACACGATCACCAAGATGGCGATCTCGATATTGTTTTTGACCGCATCGATCTCACCCAAGAAATATCCGAGGCTAGTAACGCCAACGCCCCACAACAGGCCGCCCGCAACGTTGTAGATCACAAATGTGCGGTACTTCATCGTGCCGATGCCTGCGACAATCGGTGCAAACGTGCGCACGAGGGGTACGAACCGAGCAATCACGATTGTCTTAGCGCCGTACTTCTCGAAGAACTCGTGCGCGCGCACTACATGTTGTGGATTGAACAGTCGCGACTTGGGTCGATCGAACAACGCGGGGCCAATTCGTTTGCCGAATATGTAGCCGACTTGGTCGCCAACAATTGCCGAAATCGTAACGACTCCGGAAACTAGCGGCAGGCCTGGCAAGACGTTGCCGCCAGCATTAGACGACAAAAACCCCGCGATGAACAGCAGCGAGTCGCCGGGCAAGAAGAACCCGATGAGCAGTCCTGACTCGGCAAAAACGATGGCGGCCAAGAGTAAGAGACCACCCGAACTTAGCCACTGCTCAATGTTGAATAGTGCCAACATGGCGAGTATTACGCGGAGACTATTACGCGGCGACCATGCTCTCGGTCTTGCGACGCGAGAACGCGACTGCCACGATCAAGATCGCCAAAGCCACGCCGGCGATCGACAAGCGCGCCGCTGTATTATCTTTCAGGTTGATGATCGCTGGCAATGTCAGCAGCGAAACCAAGTTCATCACTTTGATGAGCGGGTTCAGCGCTGGGCCTGCCGTGTCTTTGAATGGGTCGCCGACTGTGTCGCCGATTACCGTGGCCTTGTGTTGCTCTGAGCCCTTGCCGCCGTGATGACCATCTTCGATGTACTTCTTGGCGTTGTCCCATGCGCCACCCGCGTTGCTCAGGTAGTTGGCCATCAACTGGCCAGTTAAAATCACTGCCGCGAGGAAGCCACCGAGCGCCGCGTAACCGATACCGAAACCGACGACTACTGGCGACAACACTGCGAGCAGCGCGGGGGTGGTGAGTTCGCGCAACGATGCCGCTGTGCAGATGTCGATTACTGGGCCGTAGTCAGGCTGCTTTGTGCCGGCCATGATGCCGCCGTCACGAAACTGATTGCGCACTTCTTGCACAACAACGCCGGCCGTTCGACCGACCGCGCGAATCGCTAGCGCCGAGAACATGAAGGCGATCGATCCACCGATGAGCAGACCGATGAATGTTTTTACGTCGGCGACGTTGATCTGTGTCTCGACCGCTTGGAAGATCGCATTGCCCTCGAGCAGCTTGCCGTCAGGACCTTTCAGGCCGAGCTCGATGGCAATGGTCTCGATGTACGAGGCGAACAACGCCACGGCCGCGATGACTGCCGAGCCGATTGCGAAGCCCTTCGTCACTGCCTTAGTGGTGTTGCCGACGGCGTCGAGGCTGACGAGAATTGTGCGCGTCTCGCCGTGCAACTCGCCGGCCATTTCGGCAATGCCCGCAGCGTTATCCGAGACGGGGCCGAAGGTATCTTCAGAGACGATGACGCCTGTTGTGGCGAGCATTCCCATGCCGCACAAGGCCACGAGATAGAGCGAGAACAAAATGTTGCCGCCGCCCATCCAGATGGTTGTGCCGAGCGCGATGGCGATGCACAAGATTGCGTACACCGAAGACTCGAGGCCAGACGCGGTGCCCGAGAGCACCACGGTTGCTGCGCCAGTCTCTGACTGCGCGGCGATCTCTTGCACCGGGCTGTACTCGGTGCCGGTGAAGTATTCGGTGAGGCGGCTGAGAACTTGTGCCAGTACCAAGCCGACAACGACGGCGCCGAACACGCGCCAGCCGACCGCGCTCATGCTGACAACTTTGTCACCAAAGACCTGAGCGCCGACGGTGGGGTTGCCGATGTACTTGAGCGCGAGTGCGAGCGTGCCGATCACGGTGATGATGCCGGCAACTAAGAAGCCGCGATTGATTGGCTTCAGCGCATTAGTTTCTCCGTCGCGAGCGCGCACGGCGAACACGCCGGCGATCGAGGCGACTACGCCGATGGCGCGGCCCGCGAGTGGGAAGACGAGGCCGAGCGCAGGGTTCATACCGATCGAGTTAAACGCAGCGACGCCGAGAATGATCGAAGCCACGAGCGTGACTTCGTAGCTCTCGAAGAGGTCGGCGGCCATGCCCGCGCAGTCACCTACGTTGTCGCCAACGTTGTCGGCGATTGTCGCTGGGTTACGGGGGTCGTCCTCTGGGATGCCGGCTTCAAGTTTGCCAACCAGGTCGGCGCCGACGTCGGCCGCCTTTGTGAAAATTCCGCCGCCTACGCGCAAGAACAGCGCCAACAGCGAACCACCGAAACCAAAACCGATCAACATCGCCGAACTTGTGTTTTGAAACAGCGCGATGATTACCGTCGCGCCGAGTAGACCGAGTCCGACCGTGAACATGCCGGCAACGCCGCCAGTGCGAAACGCCACGCCGAGGGCTTCCTTCATCGAGCCGCGCTTGGCGGCGGCGGCGGTGCGCACGTTGCCGCGCGTCGCCAAGGTCATGCCGACGTAACCGGTGAGGCCCGAAGCCACGCAACCGAGTAGGAACGCAATCGTGCGGAACAATCCTGCCGAAACAAAACTCAGCGCGCTCTCGCCGTTGGGCTTGGTAATCGCTACCGATGTGAAGAACACGATCGCGCCGACTGGAATCAAGATGATGCCGATCGTTTTAAATTGACGCTTGAGGTATGCCCAGGCGCCTTCCTGAATCATGGCGGCGATCTCTTTCATTTTGTCGGTGCCCTCGTCTTCGGCGAGCACCTTAATTACGAGGTACCAACCAACGAGCAGGGCGAGTACGGCCGCGGCCCCTGAAAAACCGAGGATTGCCCACTCACCACCCTTGAGGGTAAAAGTTTGCCAACCGCCTTCAGATGCGAGTATTGACGTCACGTGTTATATCTCCGACTTATATAGGTGGGGGCAGCCGGATCGGCAACCCATATGGAATGTGCTCCGTAGAGTGTAGATAATCCAGCAGGCAGTACACCAAACCACCCGTTTTAAGGTTGGTGAGACACCCATCACAACTCACCTATATAGCGGGCGAGAGTTGCGCACGGCGGCGGCCCTAGAACTAGCGTGAATTGCGTTCCTTATGGCCCGCATCGCTTCGCCGCCCCAGAACCCCGTAACGGGCACCGCCATAGCCGTTCGTCGGCGCCGCCCGTTTCTGTTGGATCTGTATTCGACCGCGGTCGGCAAGAAGTATGTGATGGCCATCAGCGGCATCGCGATGATGGGCTTCGTGTTTTTTCACATGATCGGCAACCTCAAGATATACATGGGCGCCGTGGACTTCGATCATTACGCGGAGTTTTTGCGCGAGTTGCTTTATCCGATCGCGCCCAAGGGTGGGGTGTTGTGGATCTTGCGCGGCGGATTGCTGACCATGTTGTTGCTGCACCTGCACGCAGCGTGGTCGCTGACACAACTCAATCGCCACGCTCGGCCCGTCAAGTATCAAAGCGCGCGCGACTACCAGGTCGCGACTTTCGCCAGCCGCACAATGCGTTGGACAGGAATCATCGTGCTGTCGTTTTTGATCTGGCACATCCTTGACCTCACGCTCGGTGTCGTCAATGCGACGGGCACTAGCGGCGAGTTCGTAAGTGGTGAGGCTTACAACAACCTCGTGCGCAGCTTCGATCGCTGGCCGGTTTCGGTGTTCTATGTCATCGCCAACATCTTGCTCGGCATTCACCTCTTTCACGGCGCCTGGAGCATCTTCCAATCGCTGGGCTGGAACAACCCGCGCTTCAACAACTGGCGCCGCGGTTTCGCAACCGCATTCGCCACGATCGTTGTTGTCGGCAACGTTTCATTTCCTGTCGCCGTTCTCGCCGGCATCGTGCACGTTTAAGGAGACTCCGTGACAATGACGCAAGATAGCCCAACAAATCCTTTTAACGCCAAGATTCCATCTGGTGCGATGCACGAGAAGTGGGACAACTACAAAGAGGGCGCCAAGCTCGTTAACCCAAACAACAAGCGCAAGTTCAAGATCATCGTCGTTGGCACTGGTCTGGCTGGCGCGTCGGCAGCCGCCACGCTCGCCGAACTGGGCTATCAGGTCGATGCCTTCACGTTTCACGATTCGCCACGTCGCGCCCATTCGATCGCCGCGCAGGGCGGCATCAACGCGGCGAAGAACTATCAGGGCGACGGCGACTCGATCAACCGTTTGTTCACCGACACGATCAAGGGCGGCGACTTTCGTTCGCGCGAGGCCAACGTGCACAGGCTCGCCCAAGTATCTGGCAACATCATCGACCAAATGGTGGCGCAGGGCGTGCCGTTCGCGCGCGAGTACGGCGGCCTGCTCGACAACCGCAGTTTCGGCGGCGCGCAGGTAAGCAGAACTTTCTACGCGCGCGGTCAGACGGGCCAGCAACTTCTGCTCGGCGCGTATCAGCAACTCTCGCGTCAAGTCGGTTTGGGTGGGGTTCGACTGTTCAACCGCACCGAACTCGTCGACACGGTTGTGATCGACGGCCGCTGCGCCGGCATCGTCGTTCGCGATCTGCTCACCGGCGAATTTCAGTCGCACGCCGCGCACGCAGTTGTGCTCGCGACGGGCGGCTACGGCAACGTCTTTTTCTTGTCGACGAACGCGATGAACTGCAACGTCACTGCCGCGTGGAGGGCTCATCGCCGCGGCGCGATGTTTGCCAACCCGTGTTACACACAGATTCACCCGACGTGCATTCCGCAGAGCGGCGACGAGCAATCCAAACTCACTTTGATGAGCGAGTCGCTGCGCAACGACGGTCGCGTGTGGGTGCCAACGAGTTCGACCGATTCGCGCCAAGCCCATGAGATTCCCGAAGCCGAGCGCGACTATTACCTTGAGCGCCTGTACCCGAGTTATGGCAACCTTGCGCCGCGAGATATCTCGTCGCGCGCCGCCAAGCGCCTGGTCGATAAGGGTCAGGGAGTCGGGCCGCTTAAGAATGGCGTTTACCTTGATTTCGCCGACGCCATCGAGCGACTCGGTCATGGGGTAGTGGCCGAGCGCTACGGCAACCTGTTCGAGATGTACGAGCGCATCGCCGGCGAAGACCCCTACTCGCAACCGATGCGCATCTACCCGGCGACGCACTACACGATGGGCGGGTTGTGGGTTGACTACGAGTTGCAAACAACGATCAAGGGTTTGTACGCCGCCGGCGAAGCCAACTTCTCTGACCACGGCGCCAACCGCCTCGGCGCGTCGGCCCTGATGCAGGGTCTCGCCGACGGATATTTTGTTCTGCCTTACACGATCGGCAACGAACTTGCGCCGCTACTCAACAAATCTTTGCCCGGCGTCGATCACCCCGCGTTTAAGCAGGCAGAAGGTGAAGCCGCGGCCCGCTTCAGCGGATACCTAGGCATCAAGGGCACGCGATCTCCAGATCAGTTTCACCGCGAACTGGGCAAAATTATTTGGGATTATTGCGGCATGGAGCGCTCCGAACAGGGTTTGAAACAGGCGCTTACAGATTTGCCGCTCCTACACGAAGAGTTCAAAACAGACCTGCGCGTAACCGGCACTGGCGAGTCGATGAACCAGACTCTCGAAAAGGCCGCACGCATCGACGACTTCTTTCAACTCGGTATGGCAATGTGCAGCGACGCGTTAGCCCGCGAAGAGAGTTGCGGCGCGCACTTCAGGTCAGAGCACCAGACCGAGGATGGCGAAGCGCTTCGCGATGACGACAAGTTCTGTCACGTCGCGGCGTGGGAGTGGACAGGCGACCCAATGAAATCGAAGCGAAATGTCGAAGAACTAGTTTTCGAAACCGCGCAATTAGCAACCCGGAGCTACAAGTGAAAGCCCTCAAGAACATCACGCTCAAGGTCTGGCGCCAAAAAGGGCCAACAGCGCCGGGCAACTTCGAGACGCATGTGTTGCCAGAGATCAGCGAGGAGGCCTCATTTCTCGAAATGCTCGACGTGCTCAACGAGAGGCTGATCGCCGACGATAAAGAAGCAGTCGTCTTCGACCACGACTGCCGCGAGGGTATTTGTGGCACGTGCTCGCTGATGATTAATGGCGTAGCCCACGGCCCGCAACGCGCTACCACGACTTGCCAGTTGCACATGCGAACATTCAAAAGTAATGACACGATCGTGATCGAGCCGTGGCGCGCCGCGGCCTTCCCAATTATCAAAGATCTGATGGTCGATCGTTCGTCGTTTGACCGCATTATCGAATCGGGCGGCTTCATCACCGCCATCACCGGCGGCGCGCCCGACGCCAACTTAATACCAGTACCAAAAACCGTGGCCGACGCGGCGATGGATTCGGCGGAGTGCATCGGTTGCGGCGCGTGCGTGGCGGCGTGCCCCAACGGCGCTGCCAGCCTATTCACCGGCGCTAAGTTGGCTCACCTCAACTTGTTGCCGCAGGGCCAAGCCGAGCGTTTCAAGCGCACAGAGTCCATGGTCGAAAAGATGGACGAGTACTTCGGCTCGTGCACAAACCACGGCGAGTGTCATGCCGCCTGCCCGAAAGAGATTTCGCTAGACGTGATCGCGCTGATGAATAAGGACTATCGCCAGTCCAAGACCAAGAACCGCAAACAGATCAGCCGCACCTAGCGCAAAACGCTAATCCAAAACGAGAGTGGACCCTTGCTGACCTCGCCCAGGTCAGCGGTCAGTCTTTACCGACCGTGCAACGCGAGGTCGAGCGTGCCGAGACCGCGCAACTTGTGGTCTCGCGCCGCGTCGGGCGCTCGCGTCTAGTTTCGGCGGGGCCATCCCCGCTGGTGGCACCGTTGGCCGAGTTGCTACTGATGTCATACGGGCCACGGTTCGTGATCGCCGAGAAATTTGCTGGCGTAAAGGGGATCGAGAGGTTATTTATCTTCGGTTCTTGGGCGGCCCGTTACCAAGGCATCGAGGGCAACCCGCCGACCGACATCGATGTTTTAGTCATTGGCAACGCCGATTTCGCAGATGTCGTGACGGCGTCAGTCGCTGCGTCAAAAAAGTTAAAAATCGACGTCAATCCGACGATCCAGTCGCACACATGGTGGAAGGCGTCTTCGGGCAGCGGTTTTCGAGAAGAAATCCGTCGCCGCCCACTTGTCGAGATTGAGGTTCGCGGTGACAAAAAATCAGCAGTCAAAGTTAAGCGCCCTCGTGCGCGCCGGAAGGCTTGAATCAGTAATCCAGGGGCGTGCGGCCCACCGCTCGGGGCGGTCATCGAGTTGTAGTCGAGGCTTTAAGTCTTGAGCCCAAAATATCCGCGCGTCTGATTCGCGTTTATGAGCAACTTCGGATCACGAGAAACTCGATTGAATATCCCGACGCGGTTATGGCCCATGTCGATCGCGTGTTGGTCGAGCACGGTTTAGAGATTGGTGATGATCTAATCGCGCGGGCACGGCGACTTGAAGGTAAAAATTAGCGGAGGGATGGCGGCGGCAGCGGCTGGCGTGGTCACGAAGGCGCAATCGCCCGCTTAGCAAGAGCCACATTGGGGCGTGGCTGTCTCGTAATGTTGTGATGATGATGCATTTGGCTGTTCTAGGCGCCGTCACGGGCAAGGATCAAGTTTCAACGTGGTTGCGCGGCGACTTCGTTGTAATCCTCATGATTATCTCGGGTTCATATATTGCGATGCGAACAACTTTGTTCATCGCCGAACACCAAACGGCGCGCCTCAAAATTCAGCGCGGCGACTCGGGTGATCTCACTGACGCGGCATACGGCGCCAACCGCGCCGCGCTCTACGGTGCCGTTCGTTGGGGTCTCAACTTTTGTATCATCGCCGTTGCCACAATGTCGGTGCTGCTGCGCCTGCAGTTGCCGTCTTCGGCGTTGGTGTTGATCGGCTCGATCGCCGGCGCGGGTCTTGGCTTCGGCGCCCAGCAAATAGTCGGCGACGTGATTGCCGGCGTGTACATAATCTCCGAGCGCCAGTTCGGCGTCGGCGACATCGTCCGCGTCGGGCCATTGCTCGGCGTCGGTTGGGTAGAAGGTCGCGTCGAAGAAGTCACCCTGCGCGTCACCAAGTTGCGCACGTTCGACGGCGATCTTATGAGCATCGCCAACGGCCAGCTGCGTCAGAACGTCAACATGTCTCGCGACTGGTCGCAGGTGTTGATTATTGTGCCGCTGCCGCGCGAGAGCGACATCGAGGCAGCAATCACTCGGATCGATACAATCTGCGAGCAGATAGGCCGCGACGAAAAAATTGCGCCGCTGTTGCTTGAGGTTCCGCACGTTACCGGCGTTGACGACCTCGGCGCCGAAAACGTTGAAGTTCGGGTCGCCGGCCGGTCGCTACCGGTGCAGCAATGGAAGGTCGAGCGCGAACTGCGCCGCCGTATCGCCCAAGAGTTACGCGACATGTATGTTTCGGTCAAAGACCTAAGCGGGGGTAATGTTGCGGTCAAAGGCCTAGACGGGGATGACGCGTAATGAAGTTTCATCGCCCCCGCAGATCAACCATCGGCGCACTTTTCATCTTCATGATTTCGTTCAGCTTCTGGCTGACGCAGCCGCAACCAGACAAGCCCTCGAACTCGGTCAAGTTTCCCGATGTCAGCTGGGTCTTCGTGACCACCACGACTCCGGCGTCTGATGAGACAATCCCCGAGACGACGGTGCCAGAGACGGTCCCCGAAACTGTTCCTGAAACAGTTCCTGAAACAGTTCCGACAGAAACAACGGTTCCGCTCGACGCGGTGACAACAACAGCGCCGGGCTGATTTTCTCGCCGTGTTACTTGGTGTCGATCACCAAAAACGCTTCGGCAAGTCGACCCTCGGGCAAACCGCCGGCCTTGGCGATCTGTTCGCCCCATCCGCGCATGCGCACTGGTAAACCGATCGGGTCTTGGTGCTGACTCTCGTGGCACAACAGCGCCTCAATCTTTTTGTCGAATGCAGCAGTCATGTCGACGAACATCTTGGCGTTTGGTCCGCCAGTAATCCATAGCTCTGGCACGACGTGCGGCGCGAGCCCACGCTCGCTGATTAATTCAGGAAACGCAAATTCGTTGCGCGCGTCCGGGTACACGGCGCATAAGGTGGCCTCTCCGGTTGCCAAGTGGTCTGGGTGGCTGGCATAGATGCGGTCGTAGCGGCGCTCTGGGGATTGCGTCACCACACGGTCGGGCTTGACGATGCGAATGATCGCGCTGATCTCACGGCGCAGATTGAGATCGGCGACCACCGCGCCATCCGGGAAGCCGAGAAAATGCAACTCTGTAACTCCAACAACTAGCGCAGCCGCGGTTTGCTCGCGGCGCCGAATCACGGCCATCTCGTCGCGCGTAATTGTGTTGTCGGATCCGCCCGCTTGGCCGTCGGTGACTAGGCAGTACACAATCTCGTGGCCTTCATTAGTCCAAGTAGCGATCGTGCCACCAGAACCAAAGTCGACATCATCGGGATGGGCGGTGATAACCAAAATACGCATCTAACCACCTTAGGCAGCGTCGCCCACAGCGTGACATCTCTGGTTATCCTGAACTGGCACATGCGACCGGCGCGCATTGGCTTTGATCGAGTGATTGGGGCACTCCAAGATCCGCCACTTGTCTTTCACGAAAGTCCACAATTGATGCGTCGAAGTTCGCGGCTGACGACCACCGAGTTCAATGAGCGTCGCGAATCGGTGTCAAATCTTCAAGTGATAGATGTGTGCATGCCCAGTGAGACGGAACTCGGTTTTGTTCCCGCAGCCACACTGCTTCCGCTACCACGGTTGATTACCCAACTCAACAACGTTCGAAAAGATCAGCCGATCGTCGCGTACTGCCAAAGTGGTGTTCGATCGTCAATTGCCGCCACTACATAGCCGCCCTACGGTCACTATCAATGACTTTCCTTCAACGTTTTACAAAAGTATCAATCGCTACAGGTGTGGCGACTGCATTGATGTTTGGTTGCGGTTCATCTTCGTCATCCGAGTCTGTAAATACTGACGCCGCTTCTGGTTATGGGGATTACGGGAAGACGGAAGATACGACAAGTGCGGCTTCCACTACGACTAGTCAAATCGTGATTGATGGCTCTGCGTTTTCTGTTGCCGGCGATGCTCAGAGTACCGATGCATTGAGCGTGACTAACCGCGATGGCTTTACCCACACCGTGACGTCGGATGATGACGCCTTTGACGTCACCGTTAACGGAGGCGCAACGAAGAGCCTGCCGTCGCTGAAACCCGGCACTTATGCGTTTTATTGCAAGATTCACCCTTCAATGAAGGGCACGATCACGATCGTATAAGCGTGGAATTTGTCTGATTCTTCCTCCGCGAAGATATTTCCTAACGTTCAGCGGGTTGGGGATTGTCGTCGCCCGGCGCGTTCAGCGAACCTATCGAGGGCATCAAGGACGTCCTTGGCTGCCCACTTGCGGTAGTGATGGTTACCGGAGACCTTTCGGAGGGCGCCGGTCTTCTCGAGCAGTCCGATCGCAGTGTTGGCGTTGTGCGGTGCAATGTCGAGTTCGCGTTGAACGATCTCGGAGTTGAGTACCGGTTGACGTAGCGCGAGGTCTGCGAGGCGCCAGACGGAGGCGTCTTTGCGAGCGGTAATTTTGCTACGCCAGTCGTCCCGAATCTGATGTAGTTCCCGCACGAGTGCGCGGCCGTTGTTGATCGCGCGGAAGGAAGCGACGGCAGTGAGCGCGACGATTGGCTCATGGTTGCCGGCCTGGTATTCGGTGAGCGCTGCGAAATAGGCGTCGAGGTCGGCGAGCAGCCCTGCCGACACGGGAACGGTCACGTTCCTGGTGAGGCCCTTGGTTTTGAGGATGCTGTGCACGAGGGCGCGACCTACTCGCCCGTTGCCGTCGGGGAATGGGTGGATCGTCTCGAACTGGGCGTGGGCAATGGCCGCTTGGGCGAGTGGTGGCAGGTTGTCGCGGCGGAGGAACTGGATGAGGTCGTCGATGGCTGCCGGCACATTGGTGTGGTACGGCGGGATGAACATTGCTTCGTGGGGCGAGTAGTCGCTGCTACCGATCCACACCTGCTGGTCGCGCCAACGTCCCGCCCATTGCGGCTGGCTGTCGGCAAGAAGGGCTTCGTGCATCGCCAGGATCGCGTCAGCGTCGATGTGGTCGGCGAGCCGAAGTGCGGCCTGCATGGCGGCGGTGTTGGCGACGATGACGTTGGCGTTGCGTCTGCTGCGGTCACCGAGTTCAGCGAGGAAGATTGACTGGGCGGTGGCGGACAGGTTCTCGATCTTGGAGGAGGCGACGGATTCGGAGCGGAGCAGAATGCTGCCAAAGGGGACGAGTTCGGCACCGAGTTCGGTATCGAAGCGAACGATTTCGTTAGCGGCATCTGATAGAAGGGCGAGGGTGTCGTCGGAGACGGTGAGTATCGCAGTGTTGGCAATGCGAGGGGTCACGGCCGCGAGGTACGGTCCATTACCGGCGAGCCGTGCTCGACGTGGGACTGCGAGTTCGTCGCTGAACACCCAGTCGTGCTCTTCGTAGGTGACGGCGCTCCAGGCTGACGGATCTGCGACCATACCCCTACGATACTCACAGTTCTGTCTTATCTGTGACTTAGAGCCAATATTACTCACAAATCCCAGAGTAACCTCTTCCCGAATGTAACCTCAAGGCTGTATGAACGCAGAAATCGTTGTCTACTGGCGGCCAGGTTGCGGCTTTTGCGCCTCACTTGAGCGCAAATTGATCGGCGCCAACATCAAGTTTCGCAAGGTCAACATTTGGGACGACCCGCAAGCATCCGAGTTCGTGCGCAGCGTCGCCCGCGGCAACGAGACTGTGCCGACGCTCTCAATCGGCTCGGTGTCGCTCGTCAATCCTTCGCTGCAATCAGTAATTGACACTGCCACCGAGCACGCGCCAGATGCGCTTGCTAACTAATTCGCGTCGAGCGAACTGACGCCGACTAGCACTCGATCTTCGTCAGGTCTGGCCCGACAATAATTTCGCCCGCATAATGCTGCGCGGCCATGGCCGCCCACTCGGCCTCGCTGCCGGGCTGCATCGCCGGCACGTAATGCGTGAGCACGAGTTTCTTCACGCCCGCGCGCGCGGCGGTCTTGCCCGCGTCTTCAACCGAAGAGTGGTAGTCGAGCACGTCGATGAAACGAGATGCGAGCGCCGGCAATATCATCACGACCTGCTTGATCAGGTCTGGCCGAATCACGGTCTGCACATAAATGTCGGCGTTGTGGCATAGCTCATCTAGATCGCTACAGGGCACGGTGTCGCCGGCAATCGCCACAACTTTGCCAGCATGCTCGACGCGAAACCCAACGCTCGGCGTCACGGGGCGGTGGTCTGTCTTGTGCACCGAGATTGTTGCGTCGCCAATCGTCATCGAGTCGCCGGGCCGTACTTCGGTCACGCTCACCTGCAGGCCTGGCCCGCTGCGTAAGTCTTCGTGGTGCTCGTTGCGATAATGCATGTCGGCTTCGAGCATCGTTAGCAGCGCATCGACGACGTGTTGCGTGCCCGGGGGCCCGTAAACATTTAGCGGCGTCGCCTCTGGCGTCATGATCCATCGCGTGGTCATGATGTCATTCAGGTCGGTGATGTGATCGCTGTGCAGGTGGGTGATCAACACGTTGCCGATGAAGGGGATAGGTACGCCCGCGCCGATCAGCCGCATCGCCACGCCACGGCCGCAGTCGAACAATAAAAATGTATTGCCAGCCTTGATCAGAGTTGCTGGCCCCGCACGGTTGGCGTCTGGTATCGGACCGCCCGTGCCGAGGAGGGTTACGGCGATATCGGTCATCTCTAGAACCTAGTGCTGATTGGGTTTTGCCGATTATTCGGCTTTTCCTTGAGATCGCATCCGCGCAGGCGTACCTTGCGATTAGATATGGGAATTATTTTTATTTATCTTGATTGTGTGGTGAGTAGTCGGGCCAATTTCTAGGAGGCTGTAATGAAATTATCCCGCTGGTTATCGACGGTGCTTGTTGGCGCGCTCATGTTCGCTACTTCGTTCCCCGTGTCAGTCGCCAACGCTGTGGCGCCGACTGCCTCGACATTGTGTCCTATCGACGGCGCGATCGATGTTGGAGTCGCCTCGAACCTTACTATCCGGTTCAGCGCCAACGTTCGGGGCACTGCAGTTACGGATGGGACTAATGGTGTAGCACTCTACAAGACGTCGGGGAATATGTTTGTTGAAGCCTTTACAACCAATCCATCCGACTCAAGATTGGTATGAAGTCAACGCAGTTGGGTGTGTTGCCGCCAGCCGCGTTCGGGTCGATGAGCGGCGACCAAGTTGGCGCGTTGCCAGACGCGGCCTTTAAAGCAATTAAGCCTGCACAGTTGGGGGCACTGCCAGCAGAGGCGCTCGGTGCGCTCGACGCTGGCCAGGTCAATGCTTTGCCGCCTGAAGCGTTTAGCGAAATGAGACCACTTCAGGCAAAAGTATTGCCACTGACTGCTATTAGGTCGCTCGATGTTGAGCAGCTTGCGGCATTGCCATCGGCGGCGATCGGGGCATTTACTCCGAAGCAGATGGGCGCGATTACGCCAGAAGCAGTAGCCGGCCTGGATGCAAAACAGGTTGACTCGTTGAAGCCGGCAGGACTTGCGGCGATCAAGCCGACTCAAGTGGCCGCGCTAGAACCAGCAGCTTTTGCCTCACTCAATATCAAGCAACTTGACGCCTTGACGCCAGCGGCCGCAAGGGGCATCACGCCCGATCAGGCAACTGGTCTCACGTCCGCGCAAAAAGCGAGCATGAGCCCGGCGCAAGTAAACGCAATGGCGCCTGAGGTTCGCGCCATCATCAGGTCGTAATGCGGGCGCTCAACGCTGTAAGTTAAGTCGATGAGGGTTGAGCCCGTGTCGCCAGCAATTGGAGCCGTGGTAAGCGGCGTCGACCTTTGCGCGCCGCTCACCACCGCACTTCGCGACGAAATCTCGGCCGCGCTCGTGCAACATCACGTGTTGTTCTTCGAGAACCAGCCGCTCACGCCGCTACAACACCGCGACCTCGCGGCCAATTTCGGCAAGTTGCATGTGCACCCGGTGTACCCGCACGATCCGCAAGTTGAAGAGATAATCGTGCTCGATACGAACGCCCAAAACCCTCCAGATAGCGATGACTGGCACACCGATGTCACCTTTATTCAGCAGCCACCGATGGGCGCGCTGCTCTCCGCGCGCATTTTGCCGCCGTTCGGTGGTGACACATTGTGGGCGAGTGGCATCGCGGCGTACGACACGCTCTCTGATTCGTTTAAGTCGTTTATCGGCGGCCTCACCGCCGAGCACGACATCGCCGCATCATTCACGGTCGAGCGTTACGGCAATTCTCCCGATGCTCGAAAGCAGGTTGAGACCGCACAGAAGGCAAACCCGCCGGTTGTGCATCCTGTGGTTCGCGTGCACCCGGTCAGCAAGCGCAAGGGCATCTTCGTCAACGCTTCGTTTACTACCCGCATTCTCGAGTTGTCATCGCGCGAGAGCGAGTTAGTGCTGCAGTATCTCACCACGCATGTCGCCAAGCCCGAGTTCACGGTGCGCTGGCGCTGGAAGCAATACGACCTCGCATTTTGGGATAACCGACTTACGCAGCATTACGCCAGCGCCGATTACATGCCGCACAGGCGCGTGATGCACCGCGCCACAATCTTGGGCGATACGCCAGTTAATCGCTAAACAAGTACGGCAGTGAACTTGTCGCCAAGCCTCCGTTTAATTAATCAGGTCTTAATCGAAATGCTTCCTCCACGAAAAGTAGTTGCTCTGTGAAGGCCTTTGCAATCTTCATCATGTTCCAGTCATCCGCTACTTTCAAATTTTTAAGGGGTGCCAAATGACAGTCATGCCAATTTTTCCACTTGGCTCGGTTTTACTGCCGGCCATGCCCATGCCTCTTCGCATATTTGAGCCGAGGTATTTAAAGTTGCTTGGAGATCTAATGGAATCAGACAGGCCCGAATTTGGGATCGTTTTAATTGAGCGCGGTCCCGAAGTTGGCGGTGGAGAAAAGCGTATGAGTATTGGAACGATCGCTAAAGTCATCAAAATTGGAACCACAGCAGAGTTCTACGGTTTGGAATCAGTTGGAACGAGCAGATTTATTGTCAATACCTGGCTACCCGACGACCCGTATCCAATGGCTGATATTGATTTAATTCCCGATTTAGTTTGGGATGAAGAACTTGCACAACCGAAAGCAACCCTTGAAAAAAGAGTCAGGCGGTTTTTAGCTTTTGCCAGTGAGTTCGTTGATCTCGCATACAACTCGGCATTTGATTTCAGCGATGATCCACTAGAAGCCTGCTGGCAATTAGCCGGTGTTCTACCGATTGTGGAATTTGACCAAGTTGAACTTTTGCGGGCCGAGTCGGCTGGAGATCTCATTTCTCGGATTGATAACTTGGTTACAACAGCTGATGAAACACTTCGCGCCATGATGAATCAGATTGCTGAGCAAGAAGATGACAAGTAAAAAAGAAATATTAAGGACGAAGATGCAGTTTTGTCGCGCTTGGCGTTCACATACCCCTAGTAACCTCTATATGGATGACGCGGCTTGTGTCGGCGAATTTCGCACCACATTTCGCACCATCCCCCGCCCCCGTAGCTCAGTGGATAGAGCAACGGTTTCCTAAACCGCAGGTCGCATGTTCGATTCATGCCGGGGGCGCCAACTGTTACAAGGGTTTTGCTAGTCCTACCAGTTGTAAAACGTGGTGCAAGTGAACATTTAGGGAACATTGGCTTCAGAAACGAAGTCAGTTTGCCTGGTCTAGCGGATTTATTGACTCGCCGCGTAGGTATCGGTTTTTAGCTCCCGCGGCACCGATTCGACCTTCTTCAGTCGCTACCGCGTAGAGCATCAGAGTCGTTGTAATGGACCGATGGCCCATTCTTTCCTGCACGACTTTTATACTGTGGCCCTCCGCCACGAGCATCGTTGCATGCGTTCTACGAAGGTCATGGAAAGTGACATCGGGAATTCCAGCCAATTCACATGCGGGGAGAAAAACACGACGGCGGAAGTTCGAATAGTGAAGTGCCTTTCCTTCAGGGCTTGTGAATAGGGGTGACTCGTTGTCGGCGCCGGTTCGGCCGCTGTCGGCTATGTGTTTGGCAATGTAGGCAATATCTTCACTTTCAAGCGGCAAAGTGCGGATACCTGCATCAGTCTTACTTTGGCGAATTACTACTTCCTTTCGCAAAAGGTTTAGGTCACCAATTTGGAGGGTCTCCAGTTCTCGCCAGCGCACTCCTGTTGCGAGTGCGAAGTGAATAAGTGGGCCATAACCCGTATTAATCGCTTTTAGCAATGCGTGGCACTCTTGCGGTTCTAGTGGGTGCCTCTCAACTTTCCCTGGTTTGGGCAGTTTCAAACCGATAACTGGGTTTTTCATGATGATGTCCTCGCGTGCCGCAGCGTCAAAAATTGGCTTTAGGACATGAACATGATTAAGTATCGAACGAGGAGACAGTCCTGCCCTGTGCCACTTGCTAACTTCCTTTTGAAGGTCAATGTGGCGAATATGCGTCATTCGCAAGTGCCCAATCGAGGGCAATAGATGTTTTTTCATTATGCCGTCGCGTCGGCGCACTGTTGACTCACGATGGTTTAGGGACTGGATGTATCGCTCGGCGTATTGAGCGAAAGTCACCTTTGCTTGTCGGTCGTCGGGCAATGTGCCGCGACTCTTATATGTATCAATGCTTGCCTTAAATTGTCGTGCTTCTGTCACGGTGCGAAATGTCTTCGAGGTCTGCGTCCCATCTAGACGTCGCCATTTAACTTGATAGCGGGCGCCATTATTGGTTTTTCTCGTAAATATGCCCATTTGCTTACTCATTAGTTGCATCCTCCGTGCTTGTAAAAGCCCCATGAAAGGTTCTTATCGATGTATCGATTGAGGTCGCTACGCCGAAAGCGTGCGTCAGTAACGACCTTAACGCATGGGATTTTTTTCTCTCGGCGCAACTTGTTGATGGTCGTTGGCTTCACTTTGTAATATTCGGCTGCCTGGGCCACAGTCAATAGTGGGTCATCTGCGCTCAGGTCAAACGGGAAATCATCTTTAGAATCGCTCATTTACTTCTCCTTCTTGTTTATTTTGTCGGGGATTAATCCACGCTTTCGGGCAGCCATGATTCTTTTTACTGCGGTGGAAATTGGGATATTGAGTGTCTCGGCGACAGTCCGTTGCACCG
>Ga0335396_10001193_pt1 | contig 33958 bp, 27 predicted proteins | sample FRY02_FD_205743 | JGI IMG/M metagenome (GOLD analysis project Ga0335396, IMG submission 205743) | Freshwater microbial communities from Lake Fryxell liftoff mats and glacier meltwater in Antarctica - FRY-02 (spades assembly) (version 2) | ecosystem: Environmental > Aquatic > Freshwater > Ice >... | reverse complement strand
TTTTCAGCCGGAACGATCCCCATGTACTGTGCTGAGTAAGGAAACTCGATCCACAAATCACCCGGCGTGTAGTCGATCACCGGGGTCGGGTTCCCGTGCTCCTTGCACGCCTGAAAGATACGGTGGAAGCCCTGTCCCCAGGCTTCGATTTCTCCGGCACGGAAGAAGGCATTGGCGATATCCGGGTTGAAGGGTTGCGAAGCGTGCGGTTCGAGCAATTTGTCAACTGTCCAATGCTCGGGTAAATGCCCCGGGTTCCATATTCTCAAGCGGTCGCTGTAAACGCGGATCTACACCGGTGCGCCCACCGCATAGTCACGATGAATCAGCGCATTGAGCACAGCTTCGCGCAGCGCCGCCTGCGGCACTGGCAGCGACTCAAGGCGCTGGATGCCGCGATAGCTGATGGCAGCCTTCAGATACTTTGTCAGTAGCAACTCCATCGTGTGCTGTACCTGACTGAACAAATCCCCGTGTATTTCGTCGTGATACAGCAGGTCGGACTGGCTGCGGAAATAGCCGATCTTGACGAAGGCTCCGGTAACAAAACGCTCCGGGTCCGCATGAAACAACAGCACCGCGGCGCGTTTGAGGTATTGCCCATCAAGCAGGTGCAGCTTGTCGATCAGGCTGGCCGCAGGCTCCGCAAGCACGGCAGGTTCCATGCGCCGGCCACCGCGCGCCAGCGTGCGGAAAGCGTCAATGGCCGCCACTGAGAGATCATCCACCCCGACCTTGGGCACCGGCACGCCGTCCCAGGTGCGCCCCTGCTTGCGCAGCAAAAAGCGGTCGAGCGCCGCTCCCTTCAGTTCCTGCAAGGTGCTGCCGCTGCGTTGGTAGTAATGCCCCCGATAGCTAATGGGCGACGCATAGGCCGGCGTCACCATCTCCAGATAGTCCCGGCCGTCCTCTTGCCGCAGATTGACCTCGACCAGAATGCCAAGCAGGTCACGGATCTTGTTCGGTAGGTCTTCCAGCAGCTTTTTTGCGTCAGCAATGCCGGCCACCTCGCCCTTGTCGTTGCGCCCGATGTGCAAGATGCCGCCCTCGGCATTGGCGAATCCGCAAACCCAGCGCAGGTACTCATCCCGCCACGATTCCTTCCATTCGATGTGCTGATTTCCTTCATAACAGTCGAATCCTTCCTGTTAGCAGTTCCTGCATCACGCCTTGCATGACGGCGCAGGTCTTGGCCTGCCTCAACTCTATCTCCGCCCGCTTGCTTATGCGGCTCGCTAACCGTTTGTGATTCTTCCTAACCAATTCCCATAAATTGCGCTTCTGGTATTTTGTGAAATTTTTGGGTTCTAGAACTTATGGTTCTGCTTTAGTCTGATGCCGTGCTTCGGACAACCATGCGAGAAATACTTGTTAAAACAGAAAGTTTACCTTCGCATCACCGAAGATCAAGTGCGATTTGCGGAAAACCCTGACTTTTCGCTACTTGCGGGTGATGCCCACCTCCAAGAAAATTGCGATCAGTCGAAGGTTAGTTGCCTTGTTGCCGTGCAAGTGAATGCGCAATATGACTTCGCTGCACTTGGTTTGGGTGAAGATATAAGGCATTGCCATTCACTAATCCTGGGAACGCCAATCTCCTGATTGGCTTTTTTAACCTGGCCAATCAGGAGATTGGCGTTCCCGGGTGAAATGCGAAACACTCGCTGGTGCGCTCAAGGCAGGCAACTGCGTAAGCCCTAACATTACTTACAAAAGTATTCTTAAAGGTTGTTTATTTCTTTGAAGAGAGGGATTGGGCGAGGAAAAGGCGGGCGCATTTTTCCTGATTAGCCATCGGTCTAGAAACATCTTGCCAAGTTTTAATTGCAGCTTCCTTATCGCCAACATTAGCTAAGGTGTGTCCCCAAAGGAGTTGGCCGTGCCCAGTTCCTGGGCCTGCAGGGAATTCTTCCAAATATCTCCGCCAAGCATTTTCAGAATCTTTCCATTTATTAAGGCGGTCTTGTTCTTGAATAGAGGTTGGGGTAGAAATTTTAGACTGGGCATTGAACCGCCGTTGCTGTTGCTCTGCGAGTTCGTGTTTACAAAGTGCTAACAGCCAAGAAATCTGTTCACCACGGGGCCTGCCAATGGAGCCAGAAATCATCTTTAGAAGATCTTTTTCTCCAAGGCGCCAAAGGTCTGTAATTTGCTTATTAGCCGCCATCAACTCTTCCTGTGATTTATCGTTTTTTTGAATGGTTTTCTCCATGTTCGTATAAACAAGTTTGGCATTTTCCATCCAGAGGTTGATGCGGTTAGGTAGGTCAACATCCCCTTCAGCGCCTCGCAACTGATTTCGCAGTTCATCTGCTTCGCGTACGAGATCGGGAACAGCTTTGGCGTAGCGGGCGTGAAGCATCTGGTCGCGTGGAAGTTTAGGCCCGAGGGCGGATGCGATAAAAGGTCGTGCAATCAGGTTGCCTATGTTTTCGATAATCAAGGGATGAGGAGCTTTTGCAAGCTGAGGGGGAAAAGCAGTTTGAGGTATTAATTCACCCTGATACATTTGAAAAACCTGAGGTGAAGCAAGCCCGCCATTCTCTGGGCTAAGAAACATTCGTTGAGATTCCAAAGCGGGAATGAACAAGGCAACCTTTGAAGAAGAGCCAAGTGCAGGTCTGCAAGCGACTTCAAGTTTAGCCATCAGGGTTTCGAGGTCTAAGCTAAGTCTGGCCTTGGCCCCCGAGGGAAGATACTTTTCTTCTAAAAGTTTCATACGGGGAGAAAGAGAGGAAAGAAGGGGTGCCATAGCGAGGAAGATTTTTGCGATTTGCTCGGGTTGGACATCGTAGGGAGCCTGATCAAAATCAAGGAGTCTAATTTTTTTAGGATTGGCTTTAACTTCGGTAAGAAGAAGAGGTTTGGCATCTTTGCCATTAGGAAGTGGCAGGCCTAAAGTTGGGTCGAAAAGGTAGAGGTCATTTCCGGATTCATTAACAACGCCGACCCAAATTCTGGGATTATTAGGGTCTTTCCCTGGTAGAAGTAGAAGGCAAGCAAGGGGTTGTTCAAGCTTTTCCCCTACAAAAAGGAACTGGTCTAAAAGAGCAAGAAAAGCCAAGGCGCGTTCATAGCTGCTGCCCCACCCTCTTCGTAAGGCATAAATGGGGGGGACCGCGTTATTGGTTCTGGGGGTAAGGCGCATTTCCCGAACGATCCAAGAAAAGGCCTGAACCGAGACCTCGCTAATGGTGGGCCTGGGTTGTTTAACCCCAACGGCGGGTGGTTCAAGGAATCGTGCGATATCTCTGAAGGCCAATCTTTCTTCGAGAAAATAGGCATCAAGAAAAGTAAAGGTAGGGCTATCAATTTCATTAAACTGTTGGTCGTTCATTCCGAACTTAAGAAAGAGATCTTTTTTAGATTGGGTAAAGGTAGCTGGTTTTTCATCGGGATGAGTAGCAAGGTGATTATTAATTTGCTGTAAGGCAGTTTTGCAGGAAGTTATATCGTTATCATTAATAAGCAAATCTTGAGCAGATTTAAGGGAAGTATCTTCGGAAGCATCGGCGTTATTTTTATCAGAATCTTTTTTAACGGGGTTAGAGCTAAAGGTAAAGAAAAGGATAAGGGCAACAAATGCAATCGCGCCTGCACCCCCGAGAAATAGAAACTTATTTCTTTTTGCGGGGTCATCGGTGTTATGAGGAACATTGGTTGAATTAATATTAGAGCTCATAAAAATCCCATAGAAAATAATTTAAGGTAGGTTAATAGCCTGCCTGATTCTAAGACAAGTAGAAATCAAATCTGAAAGAGCATTTAAGGGCACCATATTAGGGCCATCACTTAAAGCTTTATCTGGCTCGGGATGTGTTTCAATAAAGACACCATCACAACCAGCAGCCACGGCAGCCTTGGCAAGATAAGGCACCATACGCCTATCGCCCCCACTGCGGTCGCCAGCGCCGCCCGGCATTTGAACACTATGGGTAGCATCAAAAACGACAGGTGGGCCAAGGTCTTGCATCAGAGGGATCGACCGCATATCGCTGACGAGGTTGCCGTAGCCAAAGGTAACACCTCGTTCGGTAAGTAGGAGTCGGTTGTTACCAACCTCAGCAAGTTTGCTAACAACATTTTTCATATCCCAAGGAGCCATAAACTGGCCTTTTTTAACATTGATAACTTTGCCTGTTTCGCCTGCTGCAAAAAGCAGGTCGGTTTGTCGAGCAAGGAAAGCAGGAATTTGCAAGACTTCGCAGACTTGAGAAGCAGGTTTAGCGTGAGAAATTTCGTGAATATCGGTTAGAACAGGCAGACCAGTTTTTTGCCTAACCTCATCCAAAATTTTTAGCCCTTCATCAATGCCCGGCCCACGGAAGGTTTTACCCGAACTGCGATTCGCTTTATCAAAGGAAGATTTAAACACAACCTGAATTTTAAGCTTCTGGCTAATTTCTAAAATCTTTTCAGCAACAGAAAAGACTAGGTCACGCGATTCAATCACGCAGGGGCCTAAAATCCAGAGCAATGGCTTTTGTGAACCTATTTCCCATTGGCCAACTTTTACTATTCGCCCTTCCATAAGCAATTCCTTTTAGTTTTTCAGTGGTACTTCAAGCAAATTAATCTTGGCTGCAAGAATAAAATCATTCTCGGTTAACCCACCAACAGCGTGAGTCCAAAGTTCGATTTTTACATTCCGGTAGCCTGTAAGGTGAAGATCGGGATGATGTCCCTCGTTTTCTGCGATTTTCGAGAGTTCATTAAAGAAAGAAATAGCAGTGCTGAAGTCACGGACTTTCCATTCTTTATTAATTTTCAAACCATCATGGGATAATTGCCAACCTGGTGCAGCAACGAGGTACATAGCAGCTTCGCCAGCGGTGAGCCCATTAAGGGATCCTTCGCAGGGAAGACATTTCTTTTTTTGCAATTCGGCCTGACTAAATTCCGCCATTAAAATCTCCAGTAAATTTGGATGCTATCGTAGCACGAAGAAGTTATCTTAATAAAGGTAAAGTTGAAAAGGGACGAAATTCACAAATACTTCAAAACTAAGAAGAGCGTAAGATTTCGAGTTGGACTTTGTCCGCGATGAAAGATCGTTCTCCCGCAGTTTGGAAGCGAATTTTAAGCCTTTTTAAAGCACCATTCCCACTGACTTCGGTAATCATACCTTTGCCATAGTTTTGGTGATTGACAATCATTCCTTCGGAATAATTGCCATCGCGAGCGGGTAAAGGAGCAATGGGAACAGCTTTTTTAGATCCGGTTTTCCAACCTTGGGTCATCGAAGATTGGGTTGGCCCTTGTAACATCGCAGACATTTTAGTGGTTGGGCCTTCCTCTTGCTGCTTGATTTCGCGTTCGGGCAATTGGCTTAAGAACATACTCGGTGCGGTAAACATAACCGAGCCTCTAAAATCTCGCATTCGAGCATTGCAAAGGTTTAGTTCGTGCATCGCTCGGGTTATGCCAACAAAGGCCAGCCTTCTTTCTTCTTGAAGGTCTTCATCATTTTCAAGCGAGCGATCGTGAGGCAAAATACCCTGCTCCATTGCCAACATATAAACGACAGGAAATTCCAACCCCTTGGCGGCGTGCAAAGTCATCACGGAAACTGAATTTTTATCGGCATCGTGGGCATCGGTATCGCTAGCAAGGGCGATATTTTCGAGAAACCCAGCCAAAGTTGGTTCGCCTTCTTCTGCCTTAAACTGCCTAGCAGCGGAAACAAGTTCTTCAATATTCGCAAGTCTTTCCTGATCTTCTGGATTTGTGCTTAGGCGTAACATTTCACGATACCCAGAAGCATCTAAAGTCTTGGCAATCACTTCGTGAGGTGGATGCTCGAGCATTTCGCCTAAATCTTTCATCAGAATTGCAAAGTCTTTTAGGCCAGAGGCGGCTTTTCCTTTTATCTCTGCTATTTTATTTACATTGCCAGCAGCAGAAAGAAGACCAATCTCGCGAGGTTCAGCATAATTTTTAAGATGATCAAGCGAGACCTTACCAATGCCTCGGGCCGGTTCATTCACAGCGCGCATGAATGAAATATTATCGCAAGGGTTGACCAAAAGCCGTAAGTAAGAAAGAAGATCACGAATTTCCTTACGATCGAAAAACGCCAACCCCTTTACAATCTGATAGGGAACACGATATCTAGAAAAAGCATTTTCAAGGCTTCGTGTTAGGGCGTTCATTCTTACAAAAATTGCGATGTCTTTGTAGGTCCACTTACCTTCGTTTACTTGTTTCTGAATGCGCCTAGCGACGCCATCCGCTTCATCCGCACCAGTTTCAAAAGTGATCTGATTAACGGGGGCACCAATTTCTTGCATTGAAATAAGTACTTTAGGCTTACGCTGAGTATTATGGCTGATAAGTGCATCCGCAGCGCTAAGAATAGCTTTGGTGCTTCGATAATTTTCACTTAAGGTTAAAACTTTTGCGTTAGGAAAATCTCTTTCAAAATCGAGAATGTTACGAATATCAGATCCACGAAATTTATAAATGGATTGATCCGGATCGCCCACCACGCAAAGGTTCGGATAATCTTGAGATAAGCCATGCGCTATCGCATACTGAGCGAGGTTAGTATCTTGGTATTCATCAATCATCACATAGCGAAAGCGGGCATCAAGATCGGAACGCATTTCGGGGTCGTTGCGTAAAGCAAGTGCAGGCCAGTAAAGCAAGTCGTCGAAATCGAGTGCGTTAGATTCCTTTAATCGTTTTTCATAGAAGGGGTAGACCTGAGCAACGGATTGAGAGAAGAAGTCGAGTGCTTTTTGGGCATATTTTACTGGGCTTAATAACTGGTTCTTGGCTCGACTGATCGCATTTAAAACTGTATCGGGGGTAAATCGTTCGGGGTTTAACCCAGAATCTTCAATCGCTATTTTTGTCAGGCGCGAACGATCTGACTGATCATAAATGCTAAAGTCTTTGTTTAAGCCCAGGCGATCTGCGTATTGCCTTAACAGCCTAACACCAAGGCTATGAAAGGTGCTGATTTGCACACGATGCCCGGGCGCCAAAGAATCGACCCGCTTACGCATTTCCCCTGCAGCTTTATTGGTAAAGGTAATGGCAAGGATATTGTAGGGTCGAATCCCAATTTGCATTAAGCGCAAGATTCTGCGCGTAATGACACGGGTTTTGCCACTCCCTGCGCCTGCAAGAATAAGCAAAGGTCCATCCTCGTGGAGTACAGCTTGCTTTTGAGCGTCGTTTAGACCTTCCAACAATTCATCAGAATCCGTGAACATTTATTTAATTCCTTTTAAACTTCCTAAGAAATCGATTGTACTCGGTATTAGAAATTTTGCTACCATAGTAGCAAAACAAGTCAGAAAAGTTTGGGAAGGAAATATGGAAATCAAAGGGATGGGAAGCGAAATAGTTGAATGTGTAAGAATTGGGAAAATGATCCAACAGCATGGGGAACTTTTTCTCACTCGGGTTTATTGCGAAAAAGAGATATTATTTTGCCAACGAAGAGCAAGAGCGTTGGAATATTTCACAGGATTTTGGGCCATCAAGGAAGCCACCTTAAAAAGTATGGGGTATGCAGGGCAGGGGTTGTCGCGAACCTTGATTGAAATTGTAATGAATATAGACCCAAGGCCTGTGATTCAATTGCACGGCTCTGCAAAATTATTAGCACGAACCGCTGGGGTTGGTGACTTCATCGTTAGCTTGGCCCACTGTAGAAATTATGCAACCTCCACAGTCATTGCTGTGGAAAACAGTATAACCAGAGGCAAGGCGCACTAAATTTTCCCCCGCTTCATTTAGCTTCTTTTGGATTTCATCACTATGGCAAGTATTAAACCTTCTCTTCCTTGTCTTTTAGTTACCGCAGCTTTCAGCGAAAGCCTCTCCCTCATTAACTGGGGCACCGAACAGATGATGCGCTACCTTGGCCCAGTAGCAATGGAATCGGAGGCATTTCATTTCAATCAAACCTCGTACTACAGTGAAGAAATGGGGGCACACCTTTTCAAAAAGCTGATTGCATTTGAAGAATTAGTCGATCCATCGAAGCTTGCAGATATTAAAAACATGACGAATGAAATCGAACTGATGGCGCCCTGTACCGGAATGAGCGAACAAAAAAGGCCTTTAAATTTAGACCCAGGGCTTTTAAATCTGGGGAAGTTTATGCTTGCTACCACCAAGGATCAGGCACACCGCATTTATCTAAAGGATGGAATCTTTGCAGAAGTAACACTTCATTTTCAGGATAAAGAATTTGTCGATTGGCCTTGGACCTATGCAGATTATCGCATCAGTGAGGTCAAGGAGTTTTTGAAAAAAGCACGCAGCCATTACCGTGATAAACTCAAAAAATTACCACCACCACCCGATCTTGTCTAGGCAACAAAACTAGAAATCAACTTCCTATGCCTATGAAACCTACAGAAATAGAAAATCTTCTCTCAGGAACTTTAATATTTCTGGCAGGGTGGGTTATTTCTATGCTGATGCAACCTTTTGCAATCTGGTTATCTCCATTGCTTGGACTTCTTGATCACCCCGAAGAAAGAAAAGTTCACACCTCGGTGGTACCTCGGGCAGGGGGAGTAGCTATTTGGGTTAGCATTTCAATTTGCATAACTGCATATGTTTTCTTTTTTCCTAATCTTTCGCAGGGTATGACGGATCTTATCCTACCTGCGCTTGCAGTTTTAGCTTTAGCTGCACTTGGTTTGATTGATGATTTACGCCCGCTGCCTTGGTGGCCACGATTGATAGTTCATTTTGGCTGTGCAACATTAGTACTATTTTTTGCAGAAAAAGAAATAAGTGGAATATTATTATTACCTGCCATTTTCATAATCGCTTTAATAACCAACGCCTTTAATTTGATTGATAATATGGATCAGCAATCGGGGGGAGTGGGATTACTTTTAGTACTAGGATTAATTTATCTGGGGTTAGATAAAACTCTTTTGGTTGAAGATTCGATTACCTTTGTGGTTTTACCTTGCCTTGCCGGAACGCTGATAGGTTTTCTTTGGTGGAACAGGCCGCCTGCGAAAATCTTTCTAGGAGATGGTGGCAGCATTCCACTCGGATTTTTTTTAGCTTGGCTCGTTCTTCATATCCTTAGTTCTTTAGGACTTGAAAATGCTTGGCGCTGGATGGCGTTGCCTGCTTTATTCTTTATTCCTCTTTACGATCTGATCAGTGTGGTGCTGATACGATTATCGCAAGGGAGAAGCCCGTTTAAGCCTGATAGGCAGCATCTTTCTCATCGATTAGAGTCCCGTGGATTTTCTAGAAAAAGGGCGGTCTCTATCATCTTACTTTTGCAATATGCTGGAATTATGATTGGACTGGGAATCTTAACCGTTGATGACTTTTTTAAAGGCTTGGCCGTTTTTAGCTGGCTTATCTTAGCAATTATCGCTTTAGTAAGTGCTGAATTCAGGTCTCGACCTGCCTGAACTTTTGCTTTCTTTTTTGGGAGTATCGCAACATCGACCGCAAAAAGCATCATTCTAAAAACCATTTGGGAAAAAGGAACCTTGGCAAATCGGACTTGCTTGCGAAGACTGATACAATGCAAGGCAGCAATTTTTCGCCCTCTTCCTTTACACCCCCTACTGATGCTGGAAGAATTTTCTTAATCATTGCAACCTTTGCTTTAGTTGTGGCACGCCCTCTAGTTAGCGGAGAAGACCCGGCTCTTTCCAGCACCGTCACCGACCCTAGTGGTATTACTTTGACCCTGATGTGGTTTCTACTAGCATCTGCGTGGTCGCTTTGGGCCTTTTTATCAAAAGTTAGGGTTTTACCCTTTGGCATTATTGAAGTTGGTTTGATTCTCTTAGCGGGAGTTTATTTTATCTCGGCGGAACTGGTAGCACGCAACCAATATGCTGCAAGCCTTTTCTCTTGGGAAATGCTAGGGATGGTTTGCTGCTTCTTCGCAATTCGACAAGCGACCTTATATGATCGTGAGCAAAAAGCATTGTGGAATGTTTTACTTGCTACTGCTTTTTCTGTCGTGGTTTATGGCCTTTATCAGTATGCTTGGGAAATGCCCTCACTGCGGGAACAGTATGGCAACAACATCGAAAAGTTAAAGCAAGATTTTATCGGACAAACTTCGGGCAGCATCGATCCAGATTCTCTGTTCTTGGATCAACTTAGGCAACGGGTTATGCAAACCCATATTTATAGCACCTATTCTCATCCTAATTCTCTTGCTAGTTTTCTTGCCCTCACGGTACCCGGTGCGTTGGGGTTGGTGGTTGCATCGTGGTTTGGGGTTCGGAGGTGGCTATTATTTCCCTTAGCAATGGGAATTGCCTTAGCGTTTTTAATTGCTTTATGGGCCAACTTTTCTCGTGGGGCAATTGCATCCATAGCCTTTGTGCTTGTACTTTCATTTTGTCTATATCTTTGGCGAACTTTCCCTAAAAAAAGGACTTGGCTTATACTTTCTTTTGTCTTTCTTTTTGCTTCAGGGTTTCTATTGTCAAAAACGAATCTCTTAGAGGGAATCTTCAAAAAAGAATCTTCAAGCGGCTTAAGTGCAAGGGTTGATTATTGGAATGCCACTTGGCGTATGATTGAAAAACAACCACTCTTGGGCGTTGGCCCGGGGAACTTCGCCAATACTTATCCACAATTTATGAACGAAAAAGCTGAGGAGAAAATTAAAGATCCTCATAATTTTATCTTGGAGCTTTGGAGTAGCGCGGGCATCGCTGCTCCGATTCTTTTTATCCTAATTATCATTTCCTTATTCCGAAGGTTTATAAAAAATGACACCTCTGAAAACGCTGAGGTTTATGCGGGCGAACCCTTGCCACCTTGGATCACTTATCTGGGGGGGATGTTAGGGCTTTTATTAGCTTTTGTTCTGCGTATTGAATACAGGCCACCTTCCGATTTAATTCAGGAAAGTATTGGGGCACTTTTACGAACCGCAGGATGGTTCATTGCTTTAGGCGTTTTAGAAAATATTCATTTAAGCAAGGGCTTTCGAACTCAAGTTCTTTTCGCTGGTATAGGCGCAATGCTTTTAAACTTAAGTGTTTCTGGAAGCCTGGCTTTTGCAGCGGTTATGGTTCCCTTTTGGGTGGTGGTGGCACTTGCGTGGAATTCGTCTGAAGCTTTTTCTTTACCATTTATAAAGAGGGGATTAAAGCCGGCTTGGGCCTGTACAATAATTATTGGAATAACGGCGGTTTTTATGGTGAGCATTTTCTTCCCCCTTGCTAATGCTTACACCCTAGCAACTCGAGCCATTCAAAATGCACACCTAATTTCTGCAGAACCTTTTGCCAAAAATAATGGCGCCAAGCTTGAAAGACTGCGCAAAAATGTTCTTGAACCTTTGCAACAAGCGGTTGCTCTCGAGCCTTCTAATTCTCGCTGGCATTTAATGCTGGCAACTTGGTACCCTGCTGCATTTTTAGAAGCTTCCAAAATTGGTGATGGCCAATCGCTAAGTTATGGCAATGCAGCACTCCAAGAATTGGACCGAACTGCTAAGTTTAATCCAGATTCTATTGAGACGGTTCTTCTTAGAACCCAGATTAGGTCTCTATATGCGGAGCGAAATAAGGCACAGGCTTACAATCAGTATTTGGACGCTGCACAAGCCTTAAGAAATGCCCTTCCCATAGATCCTTTTGAGGTCAAGCTTCATTTTCACTTGGCGGAAACCCTCAATAAGGCATACCGACTAGAGCCTAATCGCACCGATTCTCGCGACTTTAGGCGTGAATCTTTACTCCAAGCAATGGAATCGTTCCGGTTGGACAAGTTATTCTCAAATTCCTCAAGAAGCCTAACAGAACGGCAACGCACCCTTCTCAATTCCATAATTAATGACAAAGAGTAACCGGCCTATTGATATCGTTGTTGCTAACGGTTAATATTTAAATTTAATTGCTGGAATGGGCTTTAATGGGTTTAAGGTTTCCAGCTTAAGTAATACAAGCGCAAGTACTTATCAGCAATGAACTTATGGCTTTTTAAGCAGGAACCTGAGAGCTATAGCTTTTCAGATTTAGAGTCCGAGGGGAAAACCACTTGGGATGGCGTAGCTAACCCATTGGCATTAAAGTATTTAAGGCAAATATCTAAAGGCGATAAAGTCTATTTTTATCATACGGGTAAGGAAAAATCAGTGATTGGCGAGATGACCATAAGTAATGGCCCAAAGCAAGATCCTAATTCAGATGATCCAAAATTAGTCGTGGTGGAAGTTGTTCCTAGTAAAAGACTTAAAAACCCTGTAAGCTTAGATCGGATTAAGCAAGATTCATTTTTTGCAGATTGGGAACTAGTTAGAATACCCAGGCTTTCGGTTATGCCTGTAACCAAAGCACAATGGGAACGCATTCAAGAATTGAGTATAGAAAAATTATGAGTACCGTATTGGCCAAAGCCGATGCAAAAAAAGCCAAAGCAAGGAAAACTGCTGTTCGCATTGGAAAAATAAAAAAAGTGAAAGCCCAAGGAAAACCTTCTTCTCGTAAATCAAAAGTTAATTACCGCACGGCTGGCGTTTTGCGTTCGGATCGATTTCTCGCAGAACTTAAAAATGCTACCAGGGTGGTATTTGTTTCTCATATTAACCCAGACCCAGATAGCTTGGGCAGTATGGTTGGTCTTTCTCACCTGATAAAAGGGGTCTTGGGGAAAAAGACATTGATGACCCGTGATGGACTTATCAACCGTGCTGAAAACAGGGCTATGGTAGATTTACTAGGATTAGAATTAACCCCCATTGAAGAAATAGAGTGGAACGAAGGTGATGTTGCGGTGATGGTTGATAGCCAGCCTAAAACAGGCCGTCATTCAACAGAGCAAGAATTGCCTTTGGTTGGAGTTATAGATCATCACAATACGCCGGGGAAAGTTCGTGGTGTAGGGTTTGTTGATATTCGCAAAAGTTTAGGTGCAACTTGTACCATTGTTTCCGAATACCTACGGGAACAAAACCTCGAAGTTAGCCTTAAAGTTGCTACCGCAATGATGTACGGGATGGAGACAGAGCTAACCGGCTATCCAAGACACGCCTGCACCGCAGATGACGAAGCGTTGCAATGGTTATTTCCCAAAGCGGATAAAGATTTACTAGCGCAGATAAGAAATGCCCGCCTGCCACAGTCTCATTTTGAAGGTGTCGTACATGCTTTACAAAGTTCGTTTATTTATGATCGGCTGATTATTAGTTGGGTTCACGATTTACCACAGCCAGAACTTGCAGCTGAAGTTGTGGATTTTCTTATTCGATTTGAAGAAGTGGATTGGGCCGTGTGTGCGGGTCTTTTTGAAAACAAATTAATACTTTCTGCAAGGGCTTCTGGTGAAAAAGCAAAGGCCGGCGAACTTCTAAAAAAGGCAGTTGGTCGGATGGGTCGGGCAGGTGGCCACGACCGGCGGGCAGGTGGTGCAATTCAACTAAAAAGCGTTTCGTTTAATGCAGTTGAACAAACCATGGCGAAATTACGCAAAAGGCTTTTAAAAGTTCTTCATATTGATGAATGCAGAGGAGTTCGGCTTATTTCCCGTAAGGAAATGCTCGAAAACTTACAATTGTAACTGATACATCATTTCCCGGGCGGGTACCAAACAGGATCAAATGGTAAAGCAGGATTCATCAAGTACTGAACCGAACGATGAAGAATCATAATCATCGGGCCGTCTCCTGGGAACTCTGCCAAAGAGTATCCTGAAATTCTAGCAGCATCGCCATAGTTCTTATTTTCTAATTCTTCCAATGCTTTTTCGGTTATCTGTTTAAGCTTTTGATTTTTTTCATTGACCTCAACAAACACCTCAAAAATATCTACTGGTTCTAAGACATTGACAACGCGGGTTTTACAAATCCTACGCACTAAAAATTGATCATCAAGCAGTTTTCTAGTTTCGCCTGTTACTAAAAGATAACTGCGCAGGTACTTCGTGAGGCCTTCAACTCGACTAGCAAGATTTACCGCAGGTCCTAAAGGGCCATATTTAAACTTGATAGAAGAACCGGTATTTCCCACCCAAGAACGGCCAGTATTTATACCAATTCCCAAGGCGACGGGTTCACCAATCTTTTTGCTAAATCGCTCATTAATCAGGGGAATTTGCATTTGCATTTTTTGCGCTGCTAACACACATCGTTTTGCGTGATCGGGTTGGTAACCGGGTGCCCCCCACATTGCAAGCATACCATCGCCCAAATAATCAACTAAAACACCAGCCTGATCTTGAACGCATTTAGATAAAGCATCAAAGATGGCGCTGATAAGTTTATTAGTTCCTTCGGGGCCAATGCGTTCGCTAATGCGGCTAAAACCTCGTAAGTCGCAAAAAAGTAAAGTTGCATCGGTTTCCATTCCGTTAAGAAGAGTCGGATCTAGGGTTAATTGCCTAGCAAGTTCGGGAGTGAAAAATTGTTCGAACTGAACTCTAGCTTGGATGGCATCTTTTTCGTGATTTTGTCGAGCAAGTCCGGCAGAAATACCAAAGGCCAGCATATCCACCAATAAACCTTCGATGATAGCAGAACGGGTTTGATTTTGGTTGGCAGGTTTTTCACCATAAAGAACGCCTAGAAATTTTCCTGTTGAATCGACTAAGGGGGCTGCTACTACCGCATTTGCGCCTAAATTAGTTTTGCCTACCGCGTTTGAACCCGTGTGCCAGATTGTTTTTTTATGCTCAAACAATCGTTTGATGATATTTTTATTTGGCTGCCAATTTTTATTACCTATGGGCTCTAAAGGATGGACTGCACAAACCGTAAGGCTCTCGGGGTTTCCTAAAAGCACACGACCCGATTCAAGGCCCACAATATCCACCAGAGCAATTGCAGCTTGTCTCAAATAATCCTGACTTCCTACGGTGCTTTGAAGCACCTGCGTAGTCATTTGTAACCAGCCTACAATTTCATTAAATTCTGAATCAGGAACATTGGCAAGCTTGTTGGATTTTTCAAGAATACTTGAACCAACGCTTGAATTAAACGATTCATTAATCGATTGAAAGATCTCTTCATAATCGCCAAGAGCATTTTCTTTATTAAAAGACACCTTGAACAATAGATTTTGCAAAGCGAACGAAAAAGGAACGGTTCGTTCGACCGATTGACTTGAATCTAAGATTGTTTCAACATCCAACTGCCAAGTTTTTTTAGAAGTATTAGTAAGCTTTAGAACCTTGGGGCTTAAAATCTCAATCGTAATTTGTCTTCTACTAAAGGAGGCTTCATTCAGGGGCGCAATAATTAATCTGTCGAAACCGTTATCCCCAGTGCCTGATACAAGCTGAATGGGTTTAGGATCGTCAAGGCGCTGCCTACCAACTTCGATTGCACCAATAATCTGAGTATTCCAAACGGAACCATCTTTTTGCTGAATCTCTAGAGTTAACAAAGGAAGCTCCCCTAAACATAAATTAACTTGAATCAATGATGAGCGTTGACTTTTCAAAACCTACATAAAAAATCAAAATACTTGAATTTATAATAGCATTATAAAAGCTTAACCTTTCAGAAATACAAATAATAAAATCACTAAAAACAGTCTGTTTAAGCTTCAGACCATAGCTGTTTTGAAATATTTTCAAACCTTTGAAATAGTTTCAATTCTGTATTGACAGTAATTACAAAAAGTATATCTCGCTTTTTACTTAAGTCTCTCGAACGGTTTGCAGCAAACGGGTTGGGGAACCCAAAGCTGTAAAGAGAACGAGGCGGGTATAACCCCGAAAAATGAAGGCTTGGGGATCTAGGCAAGGATTGCCTAGGCCATTGACATAAAGTTTGCTTGTAAATCCGACAAAATCCTCCTTTACGGAATTTTTGTTGAAGAAGGCACTCAAACTTGTCGATGAGACGAAATAAGGAGTGTTTCGCTAATGCGAGGCATTCTGTGAACGGGGGATTAGAGGCAAGCATACTGGACTGAATCATCAGCCCAGATTCGCTGGGGGAAAAGTTTACTAAGGAAATGCAGGTTGTAAAAGTGCAGGTGTGAAAACACCATCAGTCGGGGGACTGAGCATTAATAAAGCCATCATTATCACAATAAGATATTTTAAGATCTTAAAAAACTTAGTTATATAACTCCACCGCTGAATCTTCTCCAAAAAGAAACTAGTACACCGATTTCAATCGGATGTTATGGAAACTAAGGGGACTTATGAACGATAACCAGAAAAACTTGCCTGATAAAACGGAGAACTCAATGGTAACTCAAGCAGGTATTGATACGATGCAAATTTGGTATGATTTCAAAAAGAATCCAACAGATGAAGTACGAAATCACCTGATTGAGAAATTTTTGCACCTAGTGAAATACAATGCAGAACGCATTTGGTCCCGCCTTCCTGAAGGCGTAGAGCTAGATGATTTAATTAGCGCTGGTGTTTTTGGCCTTATGGATGCAATTAATGCCTTCGATACTGAACGGGGTGTTAAATTCGAAACTTATTGTGTACCACGCATCCGAGGAGCAATGCTTGACGAACTTCGGTCGATGGATTGGGTACCACGGCTAGTTCGCAGCAAGGCAAGCAAGATGGAAGAGGCGAGAAAATTTCTTGAAGGTTCTTTGGGCAGGGCTCCTTTTCCCGAAGAGATGGCTGAAAAAATGGGCGTGCCACTCGATGAATTCCACAAGCTTGCCAGTGAATCCACTGCGGTTAGCCAAGTTAGCTTAAACAAAAAATGGTACGAAACTGATAGTTACAAAGATGTTCGCGAAATCGATATCATCGAAGATAAGCGCGCCGAAGATCCTACTTTAAAAATTCAGAACCGCGATTTGATGAAAATGGTTACGCGCGGCCTTAATCGCAACGAACGCCTTATCATTATTCTTTATTATTATGAAGATATGACTATGAAAGAAATTGGTGCAACACTTGATCTTAGTGAATCTCGCGTTAGTCAGATGCATTCAAGCATAGTAAGTAGGTTACAAACACAACTTACCGACAGGCGTGTAGAATTCAGTTTATAAATTTCAATTAATATAAAACGAAAGCAGGGGTGGGGAAATATTCCCTGCCCCTGCTTCTTTTTCCATTCTTACAAAATATCTAATACAATAATCAATTAAGACGATTAAATTAGTTTCTCGGAGATATTATTGATGAACACTCAAGTAAAAATATTAATCGCAGATGACAACCCACAAGGGGCAGAACTTTTAGATGCCTATCTTGCAGATACAGAATTTCTGGTAAAAACCGCAAGCGATGGCGAACAAACCCTAAAGCTTGTTTCTGAATGGAACCCGGATCTCATTCTTTTAGATATTATGATGCCAAGAATGAGTGGATTTGAAGTCTGTAAACGCCTTAGAAGTGATGCCAACACTAAAAATATTCCAGTCATTATGGTTACTGCCCTTGATCAGCACGCAGATGTCGAGCGAGCGGTAGAAGCGGGAACCGATGATTTTATTTCGAAGCCGATCAAACAAAACGAACTATTACTGCGTATCAATGCCCTTTTGAAAGCAAGAAATTCGTCCACTGACCTAGCCCGCACTCTTACCTATCTGGAGGCGCTTCAACAGTGTGGAACAGCGAGTTCCAGCCGTTAGTTGCTTGCAAATTATGTCATTAGAAAAAGTATCCATTAAACCAAAGATCATATTAAAACAAGGTAGGGCTAAGCCTTTTTATGGCAGGCACCCTTGGGTTTTTGCTGGGGCAATTGCTTCGGTTGAACCTACCCCCACCGATGGCGATGAAGTGGAACTTATTTCCTCTGCGGGCAACTTTATTGCGACTGGCCTTTACAATAGCCATAGTAAAATTCAAGTTCGCCTTTATACTTGGAACCCAGATCAAAATATTGATAGAGATTTCTTCAAGGATAAATTCGAACAAGCAATTGAACTTCGAAAACACCTAGGACTTTTCAACAAGGATGGTGGATGTAGGTTGTTTTTTAGCGAAGCAGATGGGCTTTCTGGCCTTTGTATCGATAAATACTCAGACTGGCTGGTTATGCAATTCACCTCTCTTGCACTGGCAAATCGGAGGGAAATGATTGCAGATATTCTGCAAGAGTTAATCGAACCTGCAGGAATCTATCTTCGTACCGAAAAGGGGATAGGAAAATTAGAAGGGCTTGCACTTCAGGATGAACTCTTTCGGGGAACCCCGCCCGATGGGCCAATACCCATTCAGGAACACGGCATAGAATTTAGGGTCAATTTGGCGGAAGGCCAAAAAACAGGTTTTTATTTAGACCAAAGAGAAAACCGGCTGGAGGCAGCAAAACTGGCAAAAGGTCGAAGAGTTTTGGATGTTTTTTGCTACAGTGGGGGGTTTGGGCTACACGCATTAAAACACGGTGCCCTTGAATCTGTGGGCATTGACCAATCAGAACCTGCACTTCTTCTTGCCGCAGACAATGCGGCACGAAACAACCTTGGCCCTGCCAAATGGATTCGGGGCAGCGCTTTCGAATCCCTTGCTGAATTAGCAAAAAATGACGAGAAATTTGGCCTTATTGTACTGGATCCTCCTAAGTTCGCTCGCTCTAGAAGCGCTATCGATGAGGCCCTAAATGGCTACCGTAGACTTCATACACTAGCTTTAAAACTTCTTGAACCAAGTGGTTTTCTTGTCAGTTGTTGTTGCTCCGGGCTCATCACAATGGATATGATGGAACAACTATTGGCCCAAGTGGGTGCCGATGAAAAACGAAACTTTCAGATTTTGCAGCGCAGGGGGCCTTCTCCCGATCACCCGGTTTCTGCAAATTGTCTGGAATCTCACTACCTCAAGTGTATTATCACTCGGGTTGTGTAATTTTTAGTTTGGTTAGGTGTTGTAATTTAGAGTTTATTTTGAAACTTTGATTTGAAAGGATTTTATTCATGGCTATTTTTTCTAGATTCACTCCGATTGCCTTAGTAACGGCGTTAATGGTTGGTGGACTAGTTTCCAATGCAGCGGAACCAGAAATTCAGCTTCCATCAGATACGCAAGCAATGATGCGGATTAATTTTCGCTCTTTGATCGATTCCCCCCTTGCAAAAAAAATGGGTATCGAAAAAGGAATGGACTTCATTCAGGCTCTGCCAGGGTCTGAAATCCTCAAAGAACTTGGTTTTAACCCTCTTAAAGATATAGACTCCGTTACCTTCGTTGCACCAGGTGGCAACGATTCTGAAAAAAGCCTCATTATTCTTGCTGGTAAGTTCAAAGCCGATAAGCTCGTTGCTAAGGCTACAGAAGAAGCTAAAAACAATAAAGAAATGGTCAAAACTTCCAAAGTTGGCGAAAAGACTATCTTCGAAATTCTTATTCCCGACCAACAACTTCCTATGTTTGTTATGATTGCTTCAAATAGCAGCATCGTTGCCTCCACAAATAAAGATTATTTGATTAAGGCTATCGGGGGCAAAGAAAGTAAACTTGCTAACAAAGATTTCTCTAGTTTGGTTGAAAAGCTTGACACTAAGTTAAGTATTTCGATGGTTGCGGTTAGTTCTGCCTTACCCCTTAAAAGTCTACCCGAAGGTGTTCGTGGCATCGTCGAAGGAATTGAATCGATCGGTGGGGGCTTTGGCATCGATACCGATGTAACCCTAGCCATCAATGTTTACACCAAAGACGATGAATCTGCTAAGAAACTTAAAGAAACCATGGATCAAGGAATGGCACAAGCATTAGGCTTTCTTGGTTTAATGGCAGCGCAACAAAAAGAGTTAACCCCAGCACTTGAATTTCTTAAGTCGATCAAATTAAGTTCCAAAGGCAAGATGTTAGGTATGGAAGGTAAATTACCAGGCAAGGCAATTGAAGAAGCTTTAAAAGGTTTGAAGTAAGTCGAACCAAGCTTTTAAAAAAAGATAAAGGCTTTCCCCTACATACTTGGGGGCGAGCCTTTTTTCATTGGGGACTCAGCACTTTTCTTAGTATTTTTATTAAGGTCTTTAAGTAATTTAATAAACTTTTGCGCATCTTTTTGGCCATTTTTTCCATTAAAATAAATCGCTTCTGCAATCCAATATCTCATCTCCGGATAGGTATTCGATATATTGAGGGCAAAGGCGGGCGCAACTTTGTTTAAATATTCGTGTGACTTTACGGATTCACTTTTAAGACCGTAAACAATCCCTAATCCTAGCTCACCTATCTGCTTATACTTGCTGTTTGGAATGCAAGCTTGGTATAACTTTTCAGCATCTTCTAATTGATGCTTCCCCAAATAAATCAATCCAAGATCAATACAAACTCCAACGCCACCACTTGTATTCTTATACTTAGAATTTAAGTTCAAATACCTTTCCGAGGTTTCTTTCAACGATTGCTCGCTTGATCCATAATCAAGATTTTCATCATCGATTTCAAGCAGCCCTAAAGTAGATGGCGAGTTATTTATAACTGCTTGATAAACTCCAGCACATAAGCCAACACCGATGGATACCACAACGCAACCAATAATAAATAGCTTAGGTTTAAGGAAAGAAACTGTTGCCTTAAAAGGGGCTGTATAAATTTCTGTATTATCAGAAAAACTTTGAGTTTCCTTATTTTGGATTGCACTTATACTGGGAAACGAAGCAAGAATATCAAGATCAAGGTTTGCATTTTTACAAACTTTCATTAAGAGATGAATTATCTCGGCAAATGATTGTGGCCTTGCATTAACATCAACTGCCATCATTTTTTGAACCAGTTCGCATAGTTCCTTAGGAAAATCAGGGCGAAGGCGTGCGAGATCAACACATTCGCCTTTTAAATGTTTAAGTGCCACTTCAAATGCATTTTCTCCTTGGTAAGGCGGCTGCCCAGAAATCATATGATAAGCTGTTACGCCTAATGAGTAGATATCGGTTCTTTGATCGATCGCTTTACCTTCCACTTGTTCGGGCGCCATATATAACGGGGTACCCAAGGTCATTCCAGTCTGAGTAAGGTTAAGTGGCTGAAGGGAAGCTGCAAAGCGAGCCAAGCCAAAATCTGCAACCTTAACATCGCCTTTTCTGGTGAGTAAAATATTTTCTGGTTTGATATCGCGGTGGGTGATACCAAGTTCGCTTGCTCTTTGTAAAGCAGATACAACCTGCCTTAGAATACTTATGGAAGACTGCAAATCAAGAGTTCCGCGCAAAGATAAATATTCTCTTAGATTTCGTCCTTCAACATATTCCAGTGCCATAAAGTGGAAGCCTGCGGCTTCACCGACTGCATAAACCTGTACGATGCAAGGATGCACAACCTGAGCAATGGCCTCGGCTTCTTTTTTAAAGCGTTGGAGGGAATCGTTATCCTCAGCAAGGTCACGCCTAAGGATTTTCAGAGCAATTTTTCGTTTGAGGGAAAGTTGTTCCGCAAGAAACACCTGCCCCATACCCCCTTTACCAAGCTTATAAAGGATTTTAAAATCGCCTAACACTTTGCCTGCCAGATCAATTTCTGACGCAAAAACACCAAACTCTTTTTTACTAAGGTCGTCAGGGGAGTTCATAAATAGCTTGCGGGGTTAAAACAATCCTTCAAAATTTGTTACTTATCATTCTGGGGAATGTCTAAAAACTGTCGTGCATCAAACTGACAGCAATAACCATCATTACCAAGAACAAAAAGGTCGGAGGAATTTTTACTAAATGAAATCGCTTTTACTCTAAATTCTAGGCCCAACGATCCCAAGTAGGAGAATTTTTCTGCACACCAAAATCTAATTTGTTGGTCTTCCGAGGCTGCTGCAAGTATTTTTCCATCTGGGCTAAATGCAAGTGAATTAATTGTGTGCTGAAATTCATTTAATAACACAATCGGCTCGAAAGTATTTAGATCTAATACTACCACTTGCTTGCGAACTAGAGCACAAGCTAAATAGAGATTGTTTGGACTAGTAGCAATATGAAAAGCCCCTGCATTGTAAGTGTGCAAAACTTTTTGCTGATCTAAATCCCATAACACCACCGCGCCATCCTTACCACTTGTGGCGAGCCAATCGACCCCAGCAACAACGACCCTATTTTTATTAGCTATAAATGCAACATCGGAAACGGAATTACCCGAGGCAGCATCGGTAAGTTGCAGCAAAGATGATCCAGTAATTAAATTGTACACCCAAACTTCAGTTGCAAGAACACTGCCACTTGCTAGGTATTTGCCACAGGGTGAAAACGAAATACAAGTTATAGGCGGGCAAGAACTATCAACGATTTTGCTTATTGATTTGGTTTTATAATTCCAAAGTGCAAGCAAACAAGAAGGATTCTTTGCAGTGGAATGTGCTAAATCGAGTACGAAAGCCACTGCTAGAGTTTCACCATCGGGTGAAAGTGCAAAGGATAAAAGTGATTCGGAATCATTTAAAGAACTTGGGGTTGGTGCAGGAATTGGCGATTCGATATTCCAGATGATTAAATCGCAGCCAGGGTTTAAAGCAAGAATTTCTTTTTGGGAAGGGTGTGTGCAAAGGGTATGTCTAAGCATTCCCGGATGAACGGGAAGTGCTTTTTTGGATCCTAATGTATTTTCCCAACAACTTAAATGATTAGCCCCAGCACTGGCAACTTTTTTCCCTTCAGGGCTAAATGCTAAGTGCCTTACCTCTTCATCCATCTCCTGGGCGGGCGCAACTTCTTGAAAACTCTCCGTCGACCAAATTCTTACCAACATATCTGAATCTGCTGAGGCTAGGTATTTTCCATCTGGGCTTAATGCTATGGTTTGTACTTGAATGGAATGGCTATTAAGAAGAATTACTGGCTTCCGATCGATTACATTCCACACACGAACCGTGGTATCCCAACCACAGGAATAAATCCTACTCCCATCAGCAGACCAAACGATGCAAGGGATACGATCTTTATGGCCGTTGAGTTTTCCTACTTGTTTCAAATTAGAGGTTTCTAACAGAGTGATATTACAATCTTCACAAGCCACAGCAAGTTCAAGGCCGTTAGGGGAAAAGGCCAAAGCACTAACCCCTAATTTAGAGATATGAGTTTCGGCGCAAGGTTTTTTAAGGATGAAGTTCCAGATTCGAACTTTGCCATCTTCGTGGCCGGTGGCAAGTAATTTTCCATCTGTTGAAAAAGCTAGTGCGGTAACCCAACTTAAAGCGCGAGCACCCCATTTAGGTTCGCCTGTTGCAATATCGAAAAGGTGAATAAAATCGGTAGCACCAACAGCAAACTTGGCATCGTGACTAATTTGCCAAAGTGGGATAACAGGCTCAAGCTCGATTTTCCCCTGCTCTTGATTCGTGCTAATATTCCAAGTACGCAGAAGTCCATCTTCTTCGATAGTAAGCGTGGTCTGGTCGTTGCTAAACGCCAAGGCACAAATTTCGCTTTCCGTTCGGAGGGGGCTTTTAGCAAAAACCCGCTTGAGGATTGATGCCGATTCTTTTGGTAAATTTAATGAGTAGTCGGTTCGCATAGCACTTTACTACGATAGTTTAGAAATCTTATTCACTTAATTTTACACACTTTAGTACAATCTGCATTCATTATCGTAACAATAAGATAATAAATAATTCTTAAAGGATTATGAACTATGGAAAATCTTCCTGAACTTGAATACATAGCTTGGCTTAAAGGCCAACTTACTTACAAAGATTGGGTCACTGTTGGGCCAGGCGATGATGCCGCTGTCGTTGATTGGCCTAAGGATAAACCTTGCCTGATCACCACCGATATGCTTTTAGAAGGCAGTTGCTTTATCTTGGAAAAAGCGGGGCCAAAAAGAATTGGCCAAAAGGCTATGAATGTAAATCTAAGTGACATTGCAGCAATGGCTGGTTTCCCTCGTGCTGCGGTCGTCAGCCTTGCACTACCACGAAAAGGCGGAAAACAACTTGCACAAGACCTTTTTCTTGGCTTAAAACAAGCTGCCGACCTTTTTGATACCCCCATCGTGGGCGGGGATACCAACTCCTGGAACGGCCCCCTTGCTATTAGTATCACGCTGATTGGAACCCCTGGCCCCAAAGGGCCTATTCTTAGGAGCACGGCCAAGCCGGGGGATGCTCTTTTAGTTACCGGGCAGCTAGGCGGCAGCATTCGCAAAAAACATCTCGATTTTATTCCTAGAATCAAAGAAGCTCAACTCCTTTCCCAACTGGTAAATATCCACTCAATGATCGACCTCAGTGATGGCCTTGCCCTTGATTTACACCGTATTTGCAATGAAAGCCGCTGTGGTGCTACTCTATTTTCTGACCAAATCCCAATCTCTCAAGATGCTTGCTTAATGAATGATGATAAAACCCCTTTAGAACACGCTTTAAGTGATGGCGAAGACTTCGAATTGCTTTTTTCTCTTCCCTTTTTAGAAGCCCAATTCTTATTAAAAGAGCAACCTTTAAATGGAATCAAACTCACCCAAATCGGAGAAATTACACCCGAAGGCTTTTTCCTCCAAAATAAAGAAGGTAAAGTACCACTCCAGCCGTTAGGCTATACCCATAAGTTCAATTGACTAACTTTCCCTCCTCGGAGCATTATTGGTATGATCAAGAAATTACTTTTCCTTGGTGTTTTTCTTTTCTTAGTTAATTCCCTAGTAGCAGAAGAATGGCCTGCTTGGCGTGGACCCCGAGGCGATGGTATTTCCACCGAGAAGAACCTACCCCTTAAGTGGACTAAATCTGAAAACATTCGATGGAAGTCAAACATACCAGGCAAGGGGCATTCTTCCCCTATCGTCGTAGGCGACCAAATTTTTCTCACCACCTGCATCGAAGAAAAACAAGAACGCAGGCTTATTTCTATCGATCGAAATTCAGGCAAACTTGTTTGGGACAAAGTTCTTCTTGTCTCCGAGCTTGAAAAAAAGCACGGTGAAAACAGCTTTAGTTCTGCTACACCAGCATCCGATGGTAAAAATCTCTGGGTCAGCTTTATGGATTTTCCCTCTGTTAAATTGTTTTGCTTCGACCTACAAGGCACTAAAATCTGGGAACAAGCACCGGGCAAACTTCTTTCCCGACACGGCTTTTGCTCCTCCCCGGTACTCCATAAAGATCTTGTAATCTTAAACTGTGACCAAGATTCTGATGGCTATATTGTCGCTTATGATAAAAAAACAGGAACTGAAAAATGGCGCGTGAATCGACCTAACAAAACCAGAAGTTATTGCACACCCGTTCTCATCCAAACTGAAAAATCCCCCGGGCAAACCCAACTTGTTCTTAGCGGTAGCAAATGTGTTACCGGTTACGATGCCGACACAGGCAAGTTACTTTGGATTATCGATGGCCCTACCGAACAATATGTCGCTAGCCTTGTTTTCCTTGATCAAATCCTTTTCCTCTCTACCGGATTCCCAGAATTCCACCTAATGGGAATCAGCCCTGATGGCCGAGGTAATGTCACCAAATCCCACATCGTTTGGCACATCCCGCATAAAGAAAATGGCCCTAAAGGTGCCTCTTATGTTCCTTCACCCATTGCTTATGAAGGGCATTTTTATGTCGTTTCCGATGCTGGATACCTAGGTTGCATCGAATCAAAAACAGGCAAACGACTCTGGATGGAAAAATTAGGGAAAAAGCACCACGCTTCCATTGTCTACGGGGATGGTAAATTCTATATCTCCGATGATGATGGAAATACTTGGGTCGTTAAAGCAAGTCCGAAATTTGAAGTCCTCGCTAAAAATGAACTTGGAGAAATGTGTTACGCTTCCCCCGCTATTTCAAACGGGGAAATTTTTATCCGGACTTGGAACTCTCTTTATTGTGTCTCTGATAAAATAAAGTCTGCTAATGCCAAATAACTTTTAGGTACCTTTATGACTGAAGCTTGGATTATTAACGCCGTTAGATCACCTGTTGCCAGAGCACATCCAGAACAAGGCATTTATAGATTTGTTCGCCCAGATGACTTAAGTGCACTTATTTTAAATTCCTTGATTGAACGCTCGGGTGTTGATTCAAAACTTGTTGAAGATGTTTTCTGGGGTTGTGCCAGGCAAAATATCGAGCAGGGTTATAATGTCGCTAGGCAAGCAGTTCTCATTGCTGGGTTACCTTTTTCTGTGTGCGGAACCACGGTCAATCGAAATTGCGGATCTAGCCTCGAAGCTCTTCATCAGGCTGCTAGGGTTATTCTTTCAGGCGAAAATGATGTCGCTATTGCAGGTGGCGTTGAACATATGCATAAAGCGGGGTGGGATGCTATCCCCGAGCTTAGCCCACAAATGCTTAAACGACATTGTGCTGATGCCTTTCATATGGGCTTGGTTTGCGAACACCTCGCCCGTGTATATCAAATCAGCAGAGAAGAACAAGATGCCTTTGCACTGCGAAGTCATCAGCTAGCCCATTCTGCGTTTAATTCTGGGTTGTTCAAGGATGAAATTCTTCCAACTTGGGGGCATTCTCCCTTGGGCGAGTACCAACCTTTTGAGTGCGACCAAACCATTCGGGGTACTTCTTCTTTTGAATCACTTGCTAAATTAAATCCAGCATTTTTAAAAGAAGGCAGCATCACGGCAGGCAATGCCAGTACCTACAGTGCAGGGGCAGCGGGCGTGCTTCTTATGTCCGATGCAAAGGCAAAATCTTTAGGATTAAAACCTTTTGCTAAAATTAAAGCTATGGCGGTTGCAGGAAACGAGCCCATAAATATGGGCCTTGGGCCTGTTCCTGCTATTCAAAAAATACTCAGTAAAACCGGCCTTTCTCTTAATGATATCCAAATCATCGAAATCAACGAAGCCTTTGCTGCACAGGCATTATCCGTTCTCAAAGAGTTAAAACTTGACCTCAATAAAATAAATATCCAAGGGGGTGCTATTGCTTTAGGCCACCCTCTAGGAGCCTCGGGCGCTCGCATTATCACCACGATGGTGCACCAAATGAAACGCAACAATGCTAAATATGGTCTTGCTGCAATGTGCATTGGCGGCGGCCAAGGCATTGCAACATTATTAGAAAGTGTTAGTTAGCGCTGAAATCAGGAGGATACTTTTTGAAACCTGGCTCTTCTGGAGGCTTTGGTACTTCAGGCGTCATATGCTCGATCACCTGAATTAAAAAGTTGGCGCGTTCTTCAACATTTAATAATTCTAAAAGGTGGATCTTTAATTCCACCGTTAATGGTAAAGCGAAGCTAAAAACATCACACAAATTTCCTAAACTTAAGTCACTATTAACCAACCTATCTAATTGATCTTTTGCACTTGGTTGGTAGGTGAACCATTTAGCCATATTCTTACAAAGTTTTGACCTCAGCTTAGAAGCATTCATTTCAGAAATGGAAACAATATCTTCTATAAGTAAAACTTTTGCAGTGCGATAAAGCTTGTCATTTTCAATTTCAGTTATTATTTTAGCCCGAGTAACCCCGTGAAGTAAAAGGTTAAAACGACCGTCGGGCAATATCTCTTCCTGAAATATTTTCCCAATACATATATAAGGATAAATCACAGGTTTACCTTTAAATTCAATCTTACCAAAGGGGTTTAGCAAGCATAAAGCAATTAACCGGTTATCTTCCAACGCATCTTCAACCATCTGCCTGTATCGAGGCTCAAAGATATGAAGTGGCTGAACAACTTGGGGAAATAAGACAACATTAGGTAAGGGAAAAAGCCTTACCGTGCCATCAAAATCGTCTAAATTGGGGGAATCTATGCTCATCATCATATCTAATTAAAAATATAGCTATCTACGCCGCCTTCTTTATAATAGTCTGAATCTGCATTCAATTTCGACCCTAGAATAAGAATTTTCTGAAAGAGGTTGCCTTTGTTTTCTTCGCAACTTAGTGCACCAATATTAGAAAACTTCTGCAGAACCTTGTCTCGAAGCTTTCACGCTGGGCTCGATCCCGAAAAGATCTTTCGTATGGAAGAAAAACGGGGTGGTTCTAAACTTTCTATCGCAAGTGGCGAAATCGCAAACGGAATTGCCCACGGTGATTCTCTGAAAGAATGCTTTAACCAACACCCAAATATTTTCCCAATCCTTATGCTTTCTATGATCCAAGTCGCTGAAGAAACAGGCAAACTTCCCGAAATCCTACAAGAACTTGCTAGGCATTATGGCGAACAAGCCACCCTCCAGCGCAAACTTATCAGCCAAATCACCATGCCAGTTCTTCAGTTCGGAATGGCAATTGCGGTTATCGCAATTTTAATCTTGGTGCTTGGTTTTCTTCCTAAAACACCTGGCCAACCTTCATTCGATCCTTTAGGATGGGGACTTCAAGGCCCCATGGGCTCTATCATCTTTTTAAGTCTAGTTTTCGGAATTGCGATTGTTGCGATTTTACTTTGGAAAGTCATACTAACCACCCAAACTTTTAAAGCAAAAGTCGCAGCTATTTTTGTAAGCATTCCACTCATCGGGCTTTATTTAAGGGAAAGCGCTCTGGGAAAATTCTCTATCGGGTTAGGACTTACTCTCGATTCTCCTATGTCTGTTAAAAAAGCTCTTCGCATTAGTATGGAAGCAACTGCCAACGAAGCTTTTATTCAATCCTGTTTACCAGTCTTAGCAGCCGTAAAAAAAGGACAACCAATCGTCCAAGCACTTGCAACCTGTTCCATCTTTCCCGAAGAATATTTAGCTCAAATTGAAGTAGCTGAAGAAGCGGGCTCCATTCCCGAAACCTGCAAACGACTCGCTCTTCATCATTCTGAAGAAGCGGGCAGACAACTTGCATTCATCTTTTATCTTGCGGGGGGATTTGTTTGGCTAGGCACCGCTGGGTTCATCATCTATCTTATTTCAAAAATGTTTGGCAGTTATGTAGGGGCTTTAGGCGCCTGATTCTACTCTTTAATCGTAGGTTTAAAACTTGTTGTTCGAATCGTGTTGGGCAACCGGTGTTCTATTACTGCAACATCGCAAAGCCCAAGTGCTGTTTCTCCTAGCAATTTCGGAATATTCCTTGCAATATCTTTGGGAAGAAATATTGGCGATTTTAAATTCACTCGGTATTCCTGCTGGACCACAAGTTCAGCGGGCAGCAATTGCTTTAAACCTTGTAATGCGTGACGATGCGTACAAAGTACTACAGTTTTTTCTCTGGAAAGTAACTCCTCACGAAACTCGTCAAAATCTTTACTCCGATAATTCTTTAAATCATCCCTGCCTAGATAAAAAGCTACCGCATTACACTCCCGCGGATAACAAACCACCGATTGACCCGAATCATCACAAAGTGCGTTTATCACTTTGGAAGCCAATAATGGCGACCGATAATCAGCGTACCAAGGAATTACAACCCATTGAGAAAGCCCGATCATTATAAAAAAAACCAAAGCAATAAATTTAGTCATCTTTGCTTCAAGATAATTATTGCGAACTAAAAAAGAACCAAACATTAAAGCTAAAGGGGCAAATGCAGGCAAAATATAAGTTGGTAACTTACACCCCGAAAGACTAAAGAAAAACAAACACCAAAAACCAGATAGTAATAAAAACCCTATTTCCTTTGATCTCATTGCCCGCTGTTCAACTTTGGTTGATACCATCGATTTCAACCAAGGCCATAACACAAACATTACCGGGAACATTCCGCCCAATAGCACAGGGATATAAAAGAAAATTCCCCGTTGGTGATCAAACGGTTCAAGAAATCGCATTAAATGATGTTCCCATATAAAATGGGAAAAGAATTCGGGCCGGCGTAATGCAACTAAAATAAACCACGGAAAAAAAATCGAAATCGATAATAATAACCAAACGCACCAAGATTTTAAAGATGGTCTTAAGAATCGTAAATCAATCCAGCCTATAAGAAAAAAACAAGGTGCAGTTAATACTATAGCGATTGGGCCTTTCGTAATTACCCCTAAGGAAGCAAAGATTCCAGATGCAATCCACCATCGATATTCAAAACTTATATTTCTAATAGCTAGTACGCCACAAAGCAACGAACCTAAAACAGTAACAGCAAGTAATCCATCAAGGACCAAAAGTTTACCCATAATAATGAAGCCTGGGCAAAATAATAAAAACAGAGTTCCTATAAAGGCTTCCTTTGAGCCAACGATTTTTCTTCCCAGTTCATAGGCAAGAACTATTCCTATGAACAAGGCTAGAATTGGAATAAGCCTTGCTTGCCAAACTCCAACTCCAAACGCTTTGTAGGATAAAATAGTTAGCCAATAAAGTAGGGGTGGTTTATCGAGGTAAGGTTCGCCACCAAGAATAGGGATCAGCCATTCTTCCCGAGCGAGCATTTCGCGTGGTATTTCTGCATAACGGGTTTCATCGGGTTCAAACAACGAAAAATCTATCCTGCAAAATAAAAATAGACTTGCACAGATTAGTAATAAAACTCGATGCGAAAGTTTCCCAAATCTTAAGTTCTTATTTTCGGAGGCATCCTTCTCGGTTTCAGAACCCAGAAAAAGAAGTTCCGACCAAAGGTAATTAAACCATTGCTGAAGGTTCATCGGCTTATTAGTACCATCCATAACTTGTCCCTTGTTCTACAAGTCTTAGATGATGCCAGAAAATGGGTATCGGGGTCAATGGAAGGCTAGGAATGACCTGTAAGAATTCTTGTTAAATAAAAGCGCAAAGCAAAAGTATGATAAAGAAACCAAACTGAAAGAATTTGAAAAAAAACTAGAATTTCTACAGTTGTTACGGTGGAAATATAGAAAATTGCGTTAAACTCCCCCTCTCGATTCAACATTAAAGCATAAATAAACGAACCCAAACCAAATGCAAATAATGAACCAATTAGGGCAAAACCTAGTAAATGCGAACTATAGGCAAGACCAGGACGATTGATTTTCTTAAATGCCATATTGTATAAAAACGAAAGTACTGCCAATGCCGAATAATATGTACTCGAACCCACAATTGATAAAATCGTGCCTATCCTTACCGCTTCTAAAGTTTTACCCGAACTAAATGTTATGGAGGATGCCATAAAAAATACCAGCGTTAAACCAATCAATATTAAGGTACTTATTCCATAACTTGAACAACGCAATTTATTCGCTGCCTTTATAAAAAAAACACATCCTACTATAAACAAACCATACATCACCAAAAGTGAAAAAATAGTTATCACCACCAAAATGACCTGATCGGGATTCAGATTGTTATTCAAATGCAATGAAAACGACAAAGTGAAAAACTGTAACTGAATATTTATAAAGTGCATTGTTAAGGCGATTGCTGTCATCATACAAGCAAGGGAAAGGTCTGCATAAAAAGAATCGGTGGGGTTATGAATTTTGGGAATCTCAGACGATGAAAACACCTGATTCGATGTCGATACGGGAACCACATCTGCAGTAAATACTGCTACATCATTACTAGGCGCAACAGCTTGTGAAAACAATTCAGCGTAACTCGATGCAGCAAACCATTCGACTTGATCGATAGAGACATCGTGAAAAGGTTTGAGCCTACCTTTTTGTTTTAGTTGCAGCATTTCAGATTGATTTAAGGGGCCGAAAGTTTTTCCCTGTATCCTTAAAAAATAAGCCATGCTTTTACCTCTTTTACTATTTATCTAGACCTTGCAAACATCCAGATTAAGAATGCAAGTAATAACACAATACCCCCTGCAAATAAGGAAGCAAGAATCAGCAACTCTTGACTTTTACGAGATGCAGAAAGCTCTTCAATTCGTTTATCAAATAAATCAACCATATCTTTTGGAATTTTCGCACCAGAGTTACTTAACTGTGTAAACATCTTTTCTAACTCCGCAATCGTTCTGCCAGAATTAGAATCTGGAACTGCATCTGCTAGGGCTTTTCTAAAACCCATTATTGACATATTAATTGTTTCTGTCGTATTTATTTTACGATCATATTCTTGGATGGCTCTACTTAATGGTTCTACTCTCGACCAGTATTGATCCCCTTCTTGAACCCCAAACGATCTTGCTAGATCATTCCATTTCGCAAGGCTTGTTTTAGCATTTTGAAAATCTCTTGCCCGAACATAAGCAATACCTTGGTTCGAAAGTGCATTTAATTCGCTTGAAATATAATCTGAACGGCGTTTAATTGTGATCTTTTCGATCTCTTCAATTATTTTAGGATCAGGTGGGTTTATCCAGTTCTGGCTCTTAAATTCCTCATGTGCTGCAAACATCCCATTGATGTCATCATTTTTTGCAGCCTTACGGATTCGATTTAATAATTCAACTTGTATTTGCTTTTCTATCACACCTATATCTTCTATCAATACAGCATTTATTCGGTCAACCATTGCAATTTCTCGCATTACCAACAATCGATCCGCAATAGGGGCCCTTTGCAAAACTAGTTTTCTTAAGTTGCGGTATTGGTGTTCCAACACTTGGTATTCTGCGTGAGCAGATTGAAGGTTTCCGATAACATCTATTTTTAAAGGTGGTGCAGTTGGAAGGTCTTGAAATGGTGCGATCATTTCAAAATCACCTCGACCTGAAAAATCGAGGCTTGCTACCTGATCTTCAAACCTTGGTTCGATATTTGCATAATGAATAGCCTCGGAACGCAAATTTTTATTTAACAATTCTTCAAGTCGTATTAATTCGTTATTAATCCCTTCACAGGCCTTAACATAATCTTCTGCTGCTTCCCGAACCGCAGCACTAGGCGTCTTTTCTTTCGACTCCACATAGTTCTTCAAAGTCATTACCGCTTTATCAATTCTCATTAAAAATCTCAATTCCCTAAGTTAACGAACTATAAAACCTGCCATCTCAGCAATTTGTATATTAAAAGCAACTTTTTCTAAATATCTTCGTAAATCTTCTGGCTTACGACGGTCTGTACCACCACCACTTTCATTTACTTTCTTTACAAATTCTTCCCGAAGATCTTTAGTTTCCATTTGTTTTGCATAAGGAATAAAAATTTTGTATTTAGAAAGATCATTTTTAACATCCATAGGATTAACTTTAGCACTGTACTGAAAGGCTAATTCCTTAACTAATTCAGCAAGATTTTCGAGTTCAATGGTATACCGTTCAATCTGCACAGGGTCTTCATTTTTAGTTTTATCTAAAAGATTATTCTGACTATCCTGAATTTTTTTAAGTAAAGAAACCATTGTAGTTTTTGTTTCATTTTTAGGGATAAGTTTTGAAACTTCTATACCCAAAGCAGTTTCAAAGTCCTTAGCATTTTTTTGTGCATCAATAAGTGAGTTCGTCGCTTTTTCTTTAAATTTTTCGTTCGATTTTGAATTCTTGATTTTATCATTCATTAATTCAATTTTATTTGGATCAGATAATTGCCTTAGCATAAACAAACCTACTAAATCGGTGCCTGTCTTAATTTCATTCATCAAGCCTTTAGAAGCTTCGGTGTTTTTATGCTCGGTAGCAAGAAGATGCAGATTACTAACACAAATGCCCCAGTTTAAAATTAATTCTGGAATTGAATCAGTACTTTTTGATTTCAAAAATTTATACTCAGTTCGAAGTTTCTGGGCATCGTTTAAATTTAAGGAAGCTAAAACTTTTAAACAATCATCTATTACTAAACCCCGTTCTGCTACAGGTACTTTTTGTAACCTTATAAGCATCTCATTTAAATTTGGGTTATCTGGCAAAGAAGTTATCAGTTCTTTGAAGGGCAGAATTAACATTTCAATCTCATCAAGTTTGCCTGAATAGTTTTTCACTTCCATTACTGCTTTTTTAAGCTTTGCTTCAACATCACCCATTGAAGTACTAAAAATGATTTTTGATTTCTTTAGTTCTGTTTGGAGATCTTCATTTTTTTTATTGCTTTCATCTGATATTTTTGCAACTTCAACCTGATGAAATTCTTTAGGAATATATTTATTTCGAAGATTTTCTTCTAGGCTTGTATGTTTACCTTCTAAATTTGCGAAATTATCTTTTAAATTAGCAATTGATTTATGATCTGGAGAAAAAGAAACCCAACCTAGGAAAAGGCCAAACAGCAATGCAAGGATTGTAGCCCCAACAAGCAATTTAATAAACAAACCAAAGGCAGGGATTGAAGGGGGAGTAGCCGCATTAATAACGGGTTCGTTCAAAACTTTTTGTAATTCGCTAAATCCATCAAATAACCCAGGAATAAAGCGAGCTTGGATCCAAGTTTTGCCATCAAT
>Ga0335396_10001192_pt1 | contig 34013 bp, 28 predicted proteins | sample FRY02_FD_205743 | JGI IMG/M metagenome (GOLD analysis project Ga0335396, IMG submission 205743) | Freshwater microbial communities from Lake Fryxell liftoff mats and glacier meltwater in Antarctica - FRY-02 (spades assembly) (version 2) | ecosystem: Environmental > Aquatic > Freshwater > Ice >... | reverse complement strand
GTCGCGTATGGGCTTCGCATGTTGCTCTTTGGATTTTCAGCGAAAATCGCAGCGATACTGGGGATATCTGAGGGGATTGTGCTGGTCACCGGCATCGCGATGCACGGCGTGTGTTTCGGTTGTTTCATCTTCGTCAGTTTCATGATTGTCGACGAGGAGACGACCGACGATGTGCGAGCGAGTGCGCAGAGTCTTTTCAATATGGTCATTGTGGGATTTGGAATTATTGTGGGCAGCATGGCCGCTGGCCGTGTAGCAATGTGGGCCACCGTGGATGGCACGATGAACTATGAGCGACTCTTCAGCGTGCCTATGTTTGCAGCGCTGGCATGCCTGATTGGCCTTGGGGTTTTCTATGACTCTAAGGCTGGCAAGCGTGCGGCGCAGTTGCGTGCGGGGGGTTCGGTGGCGTGATCACCATGATCACAACAGCCACACAGTCTTACAGTCATGCAGTCATGCAGTCATGCAGTCATACGCCTAACCCTCAAGCTCTAACTCGCTCTTGAAAGCCGCGGAATATCAGCAATCGCATCGTGATGAATAGCGAGTTCTTGCACGCCACCAACCTTCGACAACAATTCGATGGGAGTTCCTTCTGGAACCGGCTCGCCATCATGGCGCGTGACCACGATTTTCGAGAATCCCTTCATGTGCTGGTCAAGTTGCTTTTGCAGCTTCGCCTGTTGATCTTCTGGAAGCTTGGCAAAGCTTTCGCGGCCGCGGCACTTGGGAAACTTGCTGCATCCAAGCCACGGTCCGCGTTTGCCGTCACGCAGATTCATCGGCGCAGTGCACTTGGGGCAGCACAGTGCGGTCACCAGCGGCGGCGCTGACGGCAACTTCAGACAACCTTTGCGGTCGATATTCAAGATGAACTGCTTGGGGGCGGCAGCGACGACCTCAACTGGCTCGCCAGCCTTGGGCTTCTTGCGACTCTTCTTTGGTTTCTCCGGTCGCGGCAGATCTTCGACGAGGAAGTCGCCGAACTTTCCGTGGCGTTTGATCATTGAGACGCCGCTCGGCGAGAGAAGATCGATTTGTTCTGGAAGCACTGGCCGGCCTTCACGATCGACCCCGTTGGCATATTTGCAGGTGGGATAACTGCTGCAGGAGAGGAACCGTCCGCCTTTGCCGAGTCGATATTCCGTGCGCGAACCACACAGCGGGCATGCGTATCGCGCCGCGGTGCGAATCGATTTCACATGATCCGCCGCCATTGCAGTCTTGAGAAGTGGTTGCAGTGCATGAGTGGTTCGCTTGAGCATCGTCTTCCATCCCTCATTGCCTTGGGCGATCGCATCGAGTTCCGCCTCGATTCGGCGTGTGTAATCGATCTCGACGAAGTTGGTCTTGAATTCTTCAGCGAGAAAATCAATCACCGCCGTGCCAAGATCCGTCGCATGGAATCGTCGCTCGACTTGCTCGACATATTCGCGGTCTTGAATCACCTTGATGATGCTTGCGTATGTGGACGGTCGGCCGATGCCTTCCTCTTCGAGCGTCTTGACGAGCGACGCTTCCGTGAACCGAGGTGGGGGACTTGAGAACTTCTGTTCTGGATCGATCGAAAATGGCGCACAAACATGGCCATTCGTGACGGTCGGCAGCGTCTGCTCGCTGTCCGATGTGGGCATGCCGGATGCGCGGTAACAACCGTCAAAGACCAAGACTCGGCCGTTGGCTTTGAATGTCGCACCAGTCTTCTTGTCACTGCGCACGAGTCGAATCGCAGTCGCATCCCACTGCGCATCAACCATCTGGCATGCGATGAAGCCGCGCCAGATGAGGGTGTAGAGTTTATGTTGCTCTTCGTTGAGCGAACTGGCCAACGAATCTGGCGTGCGCGCCGGATCGGTTGGTCGAATCGCTTCATGCGCTTCTTGCGCGCCCGGATGGCTCTTGGAATATCGACGAGGCGAATCGGGCAAGTATTGTTTTCCAAATTGTGATTCGATGAATGCTCGACCTTTGCTGATCGCTTCGGAAGAAAGATGCGTGCTGTCCGTTCGCATGTATGAAATCAATCCGACGCGATCCTCGCCTGGCACTTCGATGCCTTCATAGAGTTGTTGGGCGATGCGCATCGTTCGACTCGTGGCAAAGCCCAATTTGCCAGCGGCTGCTTGTTGCAGAGTGCTGGTTGTGAAGGGCGGGTAAGGCTTGGATCGCGTTCGCGTGGTCTCGATCGAATCCACTTTGTAACGCGCCGCAGGATCGATTTTTCCGACGAGCTTCACCGTAGACTTGGCCCGTCCGCGGGCTGTTTCATCAGTGATTCGCTTGATTTCGACATGAACGAATCCAGCCGCTTCCGCAGCGCGTGCAGCGAGCGGTGCGAGATCGGCCGTCGAGTCGTTGGGAGTTTCAATCTTAAAAGGAGCGCCATCAACTTCCACGAGTTCACACTCGAGTCCCTTGTGCTGTGCGAGCCATGCCATTTGCTCGCGGATGAGTGGTCCGCGTCCGCGTTCATCCTTCGCCGACTGAAATGCATTCCATCTTGGTATGAGTGTTGACGCATCCTTTGCATCGAGCGCCATCGCCGCGTGCATGGTCCACGATTCTGCTGGCGTAAATGCTGCGATCTCTCGTTCGCGATCGACGATCAATCGAGTCGCCGGGCTCTGCACGCGTCCAGCGCTCAAGCCGCCCGCAACTTTTTTCCAAAGCACTGGTGAGACGAGATATCCCACGATACGGTCGAGAATTCGTCGAGCTTGTTGCGCATCGACGCGATTCATGTTGATCGCGCGAGGCCGCTCGAAAGCTTTGGCGACATCGGCTTTGGTCACCGCGTCGAACACAACTCGCTTTGCGAAGTGCGGCGAGATTCCAAGAATGACAGCGAGATGCCATGCGATTGCTTCACCTTCGCGGTCAAGATCTGTTGCAAACCAAACTTCGCTCGCGGACTTGGCGAGTTTTTTCAGTTCGCTGACGGTCTTCAGCTTGGCATCATCCACGACATAGGTCGGATCGAATGTCGTCAGGTCCACACCGGGCACGGGCTGTTTCAGACCCTTTTCAGCGCGCCTGGGTAGATCGCGAATGTGACCGATGCTCGCTCGCACCACAAATCCCTTGCCCAAATACTTCTCAATCGTCTTGGCTTTGGCGGGGCTCTCGACAATCACCAACTGGTACTCGCCACGACCGGTCGTGGCGGGGGGTTTCTTCCTATTAATAGAAGGCTCAACGGCTTTGGCAGATTGCTTTGGAGCCTTCGATGTTGTCTTTTTCGATTTTTTTGCCATTCGCGGGGAGATCATGCGCTGTAAAATTCAAATGTCAAGTCACTGCCCATCGACTCAATCGATATCGATGCCCACACAAACTGCCGAATTTTCCATTTCTGACGGCAAGAAGCGCAGTTTTAGAGTCCGAGAACCGACTGAAAAAATATTATTGTTTTTTCGTTGCCGCAGGGGTCTGTCGACCAGTTCGACCCCTCGATGTGCGCAAATCGCCTCAGCCATGTTCGCTGCTGCCGAGCAAGTTTTCGAGTTCGCACCTTGATGGATTCGAACGCGTCGTCGAGAGTCGCTTCCCCGCGTACATGTTGGGAGAGTTCGCGATATCCCACCGCCTCGCTGGCTTGACGACCGAGTGATCCCACCATCGTGAGGCGACGAACTTCATCCAGAAATCCGCTCGCCATCATGGCCTTGACGCGCAAGTTAATCGCTGAGGAATTGGATACTGGGTCGGGCAATAGACCACAGCATCGCCAACCCTGCGGAAGCGTTGGACCGCGCGCGTTCCACTGCTGTTGATGATCCGTCAGTGTGATGCCAGTGAGTGTGAAGACCTCGATCGCACGAATGATTCTGCGCTGATCATTGCGGTGGATGCGCTGTGCCGCAGCAAGATCGATGCGCGTCAGTTGCGCATGCAGTTGCTCAAGCGACTGCGTTCGCAGTTGCGCACGGAGTCCTTCATCGGCGACCGGACCTTCGAAGAGTCCAGAAAGTAGAGCCTGAACATAGAGGTTCGTTCCGCCAACAACGATCGCAGTCCGTCCGCGTTGAGCGACCGATGCGATGGCAGTGTGCGCATCGGTGAGCCAATTTTCAACGGTGTATCCCTCCTCGTACGGACTCGCGACATCGATCAAATGATGTGGCACGAGAGCCTGCTCTGCTGGAGTTGGTTTGGCGGTTCCGACATCCATACCGCGGTAAATCTGCATGGAATCAGCGGTGACGATCTCGGCGCGGTTGAGCAGCTGCGACGCAAGTGCGAGTGCGAGGGCGCTCTTGCCGCTTGCCGTTGGACCAAGAATTAGAATGACACGGGGGAGATCCATGAACAAATGAGTTGTACCCTCTCAAGCCGATGATGCCACAAACAATCGATCAACTCTCCGTCGCCAAGCAGCGGATCTTTTTGCGAGCGGATTTCAATGTTCCCCAAGATGATGCTGGTCAGATCACCGATGATCGCCGCATTCGCATGACGCTTGCGACGATTGAATCGATATTGAGTCGCGGCGGCAGTGTGATCATGGCGTCACATCTGGGTCGTCCAGATGGTGTTGGATATGAGCCGCAATTCAGCATGGCGCCGATCGCCCAGCGACTGAGAGAACTTTCGCCTCTGCTCAGCGGATTGCGCCTCGTCGGCCAGCGCTGCACCGACGCATCGGCCGCCGCCGCCGCCGCCGCACTGCAACCTGGAGAGGCGATCATCTTGGAAAATTTGCGCTTCGAGAAGGGCGAGAAGAAGGGCGATGCGGCGCTCGCGGAAACACTTTCGCACTATGCCGATGGATATTGCAACGATGCATTTGGCGCATCGCACCGCACCGATGCATCGATGTTTGCTCTGCCGCAAGCCTTTCATGCTCACGGCAAACCATGCGTCGCCGGCAAATTACTCGAGCGCGAAATTCGATATCTCAAGGGTGTGCTCGATGCGCCCAAGAAACCATTCGTGGCGATCATCGGTGGAGCGAAGGTCTCAGATAAGTTGGTCGCTCTGCGCAATCTCTGCGGACGCGTCGACACGATTCTCGTTGGCGGAGCGATGGCATACACATTCCTCAAAGCGCTGGGAAATCCGGTGGGACGCAGCCTTGTGCAAGACAACATGCTCGATGAGGCGCGCGCCATTTTGCGCTTCGCCAGTGAGCGCTCGACGACGATCGAATTGCCAATCGATCATGTCTGCGCAGAGGCGCTCGCGGCGGGCACCCCGACTCGCATTGTGACAGGGGCAATTGCCGACGACTTGATGGGGCTCGATATCGGTCCGCTGACGGTGGAGAAATTCGCGTCGATTCTGCGGCGTGCCAACACAATTCTCTGGAATGGTCCAGTTGGTGTTTTTGAGATTCCGCCCTTTCACGCTGGCACTTTTCGATTGGTCGAGGCCGTCGTGGAAGCCACGGCGCACGGCGCGACGAGCGTCGCTGGTGGAGGAGATACCGCTGCGGCGGTCGAATCCGCCGGGGCAGCCGAGCAGTTCAGTCACATTTCCACGGGCGGCGGCGCGTCGCTGGAGATGTTGGAAGGAAAAGAGTTCGCATGCTTGGCGGCACTCGATTCTGCCGATGCGGTCGGCTATACTGCGATAAGAAAGTGAGACAACTCCTTATGCGCAATTTTCTCCTCCTTTGCACTTCGCTTGTTCTGTTGGCTCTCGCACCCATGCCGCAGGAGGCGCCGAAGTTGGTTGTCGGATCCGACGCGCCGTCGCTTGAAGGGCTTGAATTCATACAAGGCGAAGCTGAAGCGAGTCCGAAGGTGCGTGTGGTGGAGTTCTGGGCGACTTGGTGTCCTCCGTGCATAAAATCCATTCCACACATCAACGAGATCTATCAGGCGCAGCGGAGCAGTGGACTTGAAGTGATTGGAGTGAGCGATGAAACGCGCGCAAAAGTTGAGCCTTTCATTCGCAAACTACAAGGTCAGATGTCGTACACGGTCGCCATTGATCCTGAAAAGAAGATCCACGAAGCATTTATGAAAGCCGCCGGTCAGGGTGGAATTCCATGCGCATTTGTGATCGGACAAAACAACAAGATCGTGTTCATCGGCCATCCAATGACCGACGAATTCGCCGAGGCTGTGAAGTACTCCTTGCTGGGCCGCTATGACCCCGTGCTGACGAAAAGGGCTCAGCCAATTTTGGATGCCGCTCGGCGGTCATTTAAGCTCAAGAATTTCAAAGAGGGTTATTTGCGTCTTGACGAAGTCATCGCACTCGACCCGTCGTTCTTCTCGGACATTGCAATTGAAAAGTATCGCGTGATGCTCAATGACGAGAAAGATACGGCTCGAGCCAAGGCATACGCCACGGATTTGACGACGACCATGGCCTCCGCGGGTGATGCGGGCGCGCTGCGCGATCTTGCACTGGTGCTTTCGTCGGTCCCTGGAATGAGCGAGTATGACAACGATCTCGCGCTGGTTGCCGCTGAAGCAATGGTGAAAGCATCCGCAAGTGCAGACCCTGGCGCACAAGCCACTCTTGCATCGGTGCGCTATGCGCGGGGCGACTTCGCCAAGGCCGTTGAAGCCCAAAAGAAGGCGGTGCGGTTGGCCGAGCCTTCGCGAAAGGTCGATTACAAGCCAACACTTGACGCATACGAGCTCGCACTCAAGCGCGGAACAAAGGTGGCGGTGCCGATCACGGCATCCGCATCCCCATCCGCATCGACGACCGAATCGCCGACCACGGTTCCTGCTGGGAAGCCCTGATCTTGGCTCGCCGTGCTTCTGGTGTTGCAGTTCGCGCTGCCGCGGGCGCAGTCGCATCTCACATACGCAGTCTGAAATCTCCGCTCTTTCGCCGCGCAGTCGATGGTCCGCTGATCGGTCCATCGATTCTCTCCGCCGACTTTGTAAAGTTGGGTGATGAAGTCCGCGCGGTGATCAAGGCTGGCGCGGATTACATCCATGTGGATGTCATGGATGGTCACTTTGTTCCCAACCTTTCGATGGGGCCGGCGATCTGCGCAGCCGTCCGGCGATGCGCGCCTTCGGTGTGGATTGATGTGCATTTGATGATTTCAAATCCAAGCGATTTCATCGCGCCGTTTGTGGCCGCTGGAGCCAACAACATCACATTTCATATTGAAGCGCAGCGCAATCCAGCCGCGCTGATTCGCTCGATTCAGTCGCAGGGGGCGACGGCGGGCATCGCCATCAAGCCGCAAACACCGTGGACCGCGCTGAAATCTCTCTTCACGCTCGCCGATGTTTTTCTGGTGATGAGCGTGCATCCAGGGTTTAGCGGGCAAAAATTTCTGCAATCGGCACTGCCCAAAGTGCGGGCGATTCGTCAGCGAATCAGCGACCAGCAGCGAGTGGAACTTGATGGTGGCGTGACGATGCGCAATGCAGCGGCGTGCGTTGGTGCGGGATGTGATGCACTCGTCTCGGCCTCGGAAATCTTCGACAGTGGCGCATATGCGAAGGTTATTTCGGCGTTGCGCGGGAAGTAAACGATTCTCACGCTTGCCGTTCGTCTTGTCGTTAGAATGAAAATGATGGCAGAACCGACATGGGAAGTCGCGACGAGTGTCGCGCAGAAGCGAGCAGTTCCAGATGGACTGTGGATGCAATGTCCAGAATGCGCTGCAACGCTCTTTCGCAAAGCCGTTGAGCAGAATCTGCATGTCTGCCCAAGCTGCCTCTATCACATGCGTATCGGCGCGCGACAACGCGTTGAGCAACTCCTCGATGCTGGCACATTTGAGCCGATGAACGCAGAGATGGCGCCGACCGATCCGTTGAATTTCATTGATCTCAAGCCATATGTTGATCGCATAGCGCAAGCTCAAAAGTCGACGGGCGAAAACGACGGCGTGCAGACTGGATCTGGATTCATCAAGGGTCGCAAGGTGGTCGTTGCAGTTCTGGACTTCACATTTCTGGCTGGATCCATGGGTTCTGTCGTCGGCGAAAAGGTGACCCGTGCGATCGAGTACGCCACCGAAAGTTCATTGCCGTTTATTGCGGTGAGTTGCTCTGGTGGAGCGCGCATGCAGGAATCTGGATTTTCGCTGATGCAGATGGCCAAGACAAGCGCCGCGCTTGCTCGCCTTGACGATGCGGGCGGATTATTCATCTCTGTCTTGACCGATCCAACCACTGGCGGAGTGACGGCGAGTTTCGCAATGCTCGGCGATGTGATCTTCGCAGAACCCAAGGCGCTCATCGGTTTCGCTGGCCCGCGGGTCATTCGACAGACGATTCGACAAGACTTGCCAGATGGATTCCAAACGAGCGAGTTCCTGCTCAAAGCTGGTTTCGTCGATCGCATCGTGGATCGCGCGAACTTGCGAAGTGAGATCAGCCGAATCATCGATTACTCCGGCAACTAGCAGCGTGTCAATGAACCCGTCGACTTCGCAATCGGGTTCGCTGTCGACAGCATCAATCGTGTGGCTGTGCCTCTTCACACCGCTGTGCATGGTCTTGGCATTTCCACCATTTTCATGCTGGTATTTGGTCTTTCTTGCTCCTGTGGGATGGGGACTCTTGGCCGCATCGCCAACGCTGCCGCGAGGGGCGTGGATCGCACTCTCACTCTGTTCGTGGTTGATGTGGATGTGGTTTCAGCTCTGGATGTTTGATGTCACAATCGTCGGGTATCCAGTTGCTTGCATCTACTTGGCCTCGTACGCACCGCTGGGTGTCTGGGTGGTTCGCCGCGCACGCCGAGGTCGTTTGGGGAGGCGCCTTCCATTTGCGGTCTTGGCTGTGATTGTCATCGGAGCGATGGAATATTTAAAAGATACTGTCGTCTTCAATGGATATCCGTGGTACGGACTCGGTCAGCCGCTGATCGAGTGCCGAACGATTTCGCAGATTGCCGATTTTGGTGGCGCGGTCGTGGCATCACTGCTCACTGCACTCGTCGGCGGCGCGATGATCGATCTGTGGCGCTGGCGTGCGGGTCATTGGTCGGCCGACCTTCGCGGCAACGCGGTGGTGGGTGTGTCGATGGCTGTGATACTCGTCGCATCATCTGTGATCTATGGATCATGGCGATTGGATCAGACGAGTCGTTCAGTCGTGGATGGTCCGCGCGTGCTCGCGGTGCAAACCAACATTGCCACCGACAACAAAATCGGTTGGACGCGTGATCGTCAAGAGAGCGATGTGCTGGAATTTGGTCGGATCACTATCGCATTGGCCGACGAGCAGCGCGAGAAGGGCACTCGAATTGACTTGGTGGTTTGGCCTGAAACCATGTTGCCAGGATTTGGTTTGGAGCCCAAGACCATCGAGACCCTCGTCGCTGGCGATTGGTGGCCCGGCGACCGATTTGCTTCATTTATCAGTGTGATTCAGCGGCATGTAGGCGTGCCCATGCTCGTCGGTAGTCCAGTGTTTCTTGGACTGCGCGCCGATGCCGGACACTGGGCGTGGGATCAGCAATTCAACAGCGCCTATCTCATCGATGGCGATCCACCATTTGAGCGGTATGACAAAGTTTTTCTCACGCCGTTCGGCGAGACGATGCCATACATATCAAACTGGACATGGTTGGAAGAGCGGATGCTCGCCATCGGTGCGCGGGGAATGACATTCGATCTTGATGAGGGCAGAGACTTTCGCCGAATATCGGTGGAGTGGGGGGGACTCAATGGGAATCGCCATGTTGTCCAGTGCGCGACTCCGATTTGCTTTGAAGACACACTGCCGAGCGTCGTGCGCAGACTCGTGCACGGGGCGAATGGTGCGAAAGAGGCTCAACTGATTATCAATATTTCCAATGATGGTTGGTTTGGCTTCAGCGATTGGGCGAGGGCGCAACATGCGCTCATCGCACGCTGGCGATGCATCGAAAATCGAACGCCGATGATTCGGGTGGCGAACACTGGACTCTCTCAGGCATTCACCAGCGAAGGCGCGGTGGTCGAAGGTGCGACAGTCGCTGCGCGAAGTCTCGGTGGATTTTCTACGACGGTGCAGTTGGATGCGCGCACGACAGTCTTTGGCCAGTTGGGTGATGTACTCTCTCCAATCATGGCTTTGAGCGCGCTGATTCTCATCATCCGCAATCCGCTTCGGCGCAAGCAGGTCGCGATTGTCCAATTCTTGGCGACTGCGACGCTCGGTTGGTTGGTTGTGCAGTCGGGCGGCGGGTGCGACACGAATTCACCCACGCATTCAGCGTTGGCTGGAACTTCCTGGAGTTCTCGACCAGTGAGCACGACCGCGGGGAGCAGTGCTGGCGATACTTCTTCGAGTGGTGAGATGAATCAGCAGGTCGCCCCAGTTCTTGAGTCTGCGCCGGAGATTGAGAGTGGCAACGCAGCGCCGATCGAGCAAGTGGAAGCGGAGAATGTTGTGGCAACGCCCACGCCGACACCAACGCCAGCACCGACTGCGGCTGCTCACGACGACTCCAAGGGTCCACCAAAGATTGGCGCAAGTGCATCGACTGAGCAGTTGGCAATTGCAATACTTGAAGCAGGTTCGAAGAGCGATGCGCCGATCTTCCGCGCTCATGCGCTTGAAGGCCTGCAGTCACGGCCGACGATCGTGGCACCCATTGCGTGCCGACTTCTTGCTGATCAGAATCCTGGCGTGCGATTCGCGGCAGCTGTCACAGTTGGCAAGAAGCGCATCGCAGATTGCATCAACACCGTGGAGCCGCTGACTCTCGATCCAAATCCATCGGTTCGTGCGGCGGCGATCTATGCACTTGTTCGACTTGGAAAATTAGTCGATCTGAATCCGCTGGCCGAACTGGCCATGAGTTCGGACCCGGAAATTCGATCGAATGCGCTGTTTGTTCTGGGTGAACTTCACAACCCCAGCGCTATTGCACTCGTCGAAAGCACGCTCGGTCGGCGGATGATCGGCGCGGACCAGACTCGCGTGCGCATCGTGGAATTACAGGCAGCGGAAGCGATGGCCAAGATGGGCGATTATCGACAGTTCGATCCGATTCGAGCTGCGCTCTTCGCACCAAGCGAACAGGCGGAAGTCATAGCGTTGGCGTGCCAAATGATTGGCGAGGTCAATGATCGCGGTGCGCGAGGTCACTTGATTGGCCTGTGGAATGGCAAAGGTCCGCTCGCGCGCCCAGTCGAGATTCGGCTCATTGTCGGGGCGGCGCTTGTGCGCATCGGTGAAACGAATGTGGAGCCGATCTTGCAACTCTGCTCCGTTTGCGTGCGTAACCCGTCGCCGGAAATTCGATGTCAGGCTGTGGCGACACTGGGCTGGGTCGGTGATCAGCGCGCAATTGATGCGATTGCACCGCTGTTGAATGACCCAGTTCCAATCGTGAGCATGACCGCTGCGGCCGCATATTTGCGGGCGACTATGGCGACGGGAGCGTTGGAGACTTTTCCGCTCTCGGGTGAGAATCTTCGTTGACATGACCCGCATTTGTGGGTAAAACTCTGGTGTTGGCGTTGCAGGAGACTTCGCCAGCACGGCTTTCGAATCGTTGTCGAATCGTTGTCGAATCGTTGTCGAATCGTTGTCGAATCGTGTTGATGTAGCGTTATCTACCAAGGTGAATCCATTGCATATTCTTACGAAAATATTCGTTGTTTTGGTCTCGCTGCTCGCAGTAGCCATCGTTCCACTCGCTGCCGTGCAGTCGAGCAATCAAGCGTTGCTGAAGCAACAGATTAAAGACAAGGATGTGCAGGTGAGTGCGGCGCGAAGTGAACTCGATGCGGAGCGCGCGCTGCGAGCAAAGTCAGAGAATGACACAGCACTGCAGATCAAGGATCTCGATGCCGAAAAGAACCGATTGCAGAGCGAACTTGCGCAGAGCGGTTTGCGCTTGCGAAGTTTGGATGCCGAGGTTGCGCAGGCGAAGATTCGCCTGGTGAGCCTTGAGCAGACCATCGCAGTCGCATTGGATGGTGATCGTGCGAAGACCGAACTGACCAAGACGCTGAGCACGGAATTGGATCAGCAGCGAATATCGCTGAACGACTGTGAAAGGATGCGAATTGATATTGAGCAGAAGTACAGCAAGACCGACAGTGATTTGCGGGTGGCACAAGAAGCGCTTGGAGATTTGAAGGAACAAGTCGCGGCGTTGTCCTCCGACAAGGCGAGGTCTGATCAGGTTGTGCAGAGCTACACGGCAAAGTTTGGACCTGCTGACTCTGCATCCGCATCAGCTGGATCATCTGGATCAGCTGGCGCGTCCATCGAAACCCCCGACCGCGATCTTTCTGCGAAGATCGTGAATGTGAAACGCACCGACAATAAGGTCTATGCGGAAATCGATGCAGGCAGTCGTGACGGTGTCAAGGTTGGCTGGCTGATGACGATTGGCGATGGATCGCGATTCGTCGGGAAGTTGATGATCACTTCGGTCGATGTCAACAAAGCTGTTGGAACCGTTGAGCTGGAAGATGTTGCCGCTCGCGGTGCTGTTCGTGCAGGGCAAAAGGTTTCCGTGCGAAAGGGGCAGTGATTCCGATGGCTTTCTTTGGAATTGGCAAGAAGTCACCACCCAAGCCCGATCAAGCTGGCAAGGCTGAGGCGACGGTTAAGGTTGTCAAGACCGGCAAGGCCACCAAGAGTGCGACAGTTGCGAAACCCAAAGCGCGCGTCGATGGTGGCGAACCAAATATTTACACTGGTGTATTGGCTGCGGCTGCTATCGCGCTTCTCGTTGGTTGCATTTTGATTGCAATGGATAATCTGTCTGGTGTAACTGGTACGACCGAGGAAGGAAATCCGTTTGCGGTGATCTCTTCACGCTGAAGAACACCGAAAAAATTGGCCCAGGAGGTGGCCGCATATGGGTCTAGATAAAATGATGGGTTGGTTTAGTGTGGATATGGGAATCGATCTGGGGACTTGCAATACGCTGGTGTGTGTCCGCGGCGAAGGCATCGTGCTGAACGAGCCGTCGGTGGTCGCGGTGCGCAAAGGCACGAACCAAGTGCTCATGAACGGCACCGCCGTTGGATTCGCGGCCAAGGAAATGCTCGGTCGAACGCCTGGTTCGATCCAAGCGATTCGTCCATTGAAGGACGGAGTGATTTCCGACTTTGAAATCACCGAAGCGATGCTCAAGTATTTCATCCAGAAGGTGATGGGTCGCAGCAGGATCTTTGGACCGCGCGTGGTGATTTCGATTCCGTCGGGAATTACTGCCGTGGAGAAGCGTGCTGTGCTTGATAGTGCCGAGCGAGCCGGAGCGCGCAAGGTCTATCTGCTCGAAGAGCCGATGGCCGCTGCGATGGGTGCGAAGTTGCCCTTCGACGACGCCGTTGCAAGCATGGTCGTCGATATTGGCGGCGGAACAAGCGAAATTGCAATTCTGAGTTTGGCGGATATCGCCAAGGCTTCGAGTTTGCGCGTCGCTGGTGACGATTTCGACGAAGCGATCATCGCTTACCTTGAAGAGAAGCGCGGACTGCGAGTGGGTGAACAAACCTCGGAGCAAATCAAGATTCGCATTGGAAGTGCATGGCCACTCGAGCAGGAATTGGCGATGAAGGTGCGCGGACGAGATGTCGCAACAGGTCTTCCTCGACAGATCGAAGTGAATTCTGTCGAAGTGCGCGAGGCTCTCGCTGAGCCGCTCAAGAAGATTTCCGACGAGGTTGTCAAGACATTGCGCGAGGCAGATCCAGAACTTTCGGCAGATTTGTGCAATCCTGAATTGGAACACAATGGAATCACAGTCGCTGGCGGTGGTGCGCTCTTGCGCGGCGTCGATCAGCTGCTCGCCCATCGCACTGGATTGACGGTCAGGATTGCCGACGATCCATTGACCTGCGTCGCCCGCGGAACGGCTGCTTACTTGGAGAACCTCGAGCATTACAAGTCAATTCTTGAGTCGAATGTCGAGGAGCTTTGATTCGGTCAATCTTGATGGGTCAATTTAGATTTGGTCAAGCTAGATTTGGTCAAGCTAGATTTGGTCAAGCCAGATTCGGTCAAACTAGATTCGGTCAAACGAGGCACACCATCGCGTGCGTCGAATTCCGCTGATTGCTATCGTCGTTGCCTGCATCGTGATGCTTGGGCTTCTGCCGACTCGGTGGATTGCGCCGCTTACGAGTGATCTCTCGTCGATTGTGTGGGTTCCTCTTTCGCCAGTGGCACACGGCACGACGATCATCCGTTTGTGGCTTCGTCCTGGGAAGGCACCGCTGGCTGCGGCCGATGCTGCCGTGCTTGTCGAGCGCGATTATTACCGCGGACTTTGGCATGCTGAGCAAATTCGCTCGCAGGAGTTTGAACGGAAACTGAGTGCGTATGAGATCGCATCCGGGGCAGGTCAGCGTGGCGGTGCGATTCGTCTCGCCGCAGCCAATGTGCTGACGCGAACACCTGGTGCTGGCGGACTCGCACTCAAGATCAACGCCGGTAGTCAACAGGGAATCTCTGCTGGGGATGTCGCCGTTGTTGACGGCGATGGATTGGTCGGCCGCATCGCACCCGAAGTTGGCGCAGTATCGAGCACCGTTCTGTCAATCGCCAATCGATCGATTGGACGCATTGACGGGTATGTCGTTCCCGCCGATCAAGAAAAAGCGAAGCGACCCGCGGTGATTGCGATCCAAATTCTTCCAGATGGCAAGGGTGAACTTCGTGGCGATATTGACTTGGGGTCGCCAGTTCGCCCTGGAGATATTGTGCGAGTCAAGGATCCTTCATGGCCACTTGGCGCGCAAGGCATGAGGTTGGGAATTGTGAGTGAAATTCGGCGCAAAGATACGCAGCCGCTGCGAGGAGAAGTCATCATTCGACCAGCGGTTGATCCAGCGACTGTGGGAGAACTCGTTGTCAAAATTTCGGTGGTATCAAAGCCATGAAGTGGATCGTCGCAATTCCAGTTCTGTTCGCTGCGCTGATACTCGATGTCTCGTTCATGTCAGCGTTCGAAGTCGGCGGCATCACTCCAAAGTTGATGGTCGTGGTCGTCGCGTATTGTGCGATGCACGCCGACGGTTCTCTGGTGAGATGGTTCGCGCTTCTTGCGGGGTTCTTGGTGGATCTCTCGGAACCGTCGCTCTCTGGGCCAAGGGCGCCGCTTTACCTCATCGGACCGTGGACATTGGGCATGCTCTTTGGCGCGGAAGCTGTGATGTCAATGCGAGGTCTTCTTGTGCGGCGGAATCCACTTGCCGTAGGCGCTATGTCGTTCTTGCTGAGTCTCACAAGCGGCTTGTTCTGGACCGCATGGTGGGCCCTTCGCTCGTGGTATCCAGATTCTCCGCCGCCTTGGGGCGAAGGCGCTGCGCTCGACGAATTGAGTTCGCAATTTCTGGGCGCAATCTCGACTGGAGTTTGTGGAATTCCTGTGGGATGGCTGCTGCTGCGGTTTTCGGCGGTCTGGGGATTCCCATCGGTGCTCGCGCGCAGTCGCCAAGGTGGACAGGCTCGGATCATTCGCCAGTAAAGTGCGCCAATGAAATCGACTGGCACAATTGTGGCGCTCTTCGATGATGGAATGTCCCGCTTTGGACCGCTCGCCGATCTTCGCGCATCATTCGAGCAGCGCCTGGGTGTGTTGTCGTGCATTGAACGCACGATGTTCGTGCTCGGTCGAGTTGATTCTCTCTATCCGCTTGAGCATCTCACGGCAGTTGTGGTCGAGCGCATGGCTTCATCGAAAGCGATGGTCGCGCGCATCGATCCGACTGCGAGTGAAGTTATTCTCATCAACGGCTCGCTTGATTCGCTCGAAGATGCGGCGACGCTCACGCTTGGCGAGGCAATCGTCACGGCGGATCATCGTGTTGCAATGGCTCGGCTATCAAGAAAAGACGCAGAGCGTTTTCTCGAAGGTCCGGCCGATCTGACTCGACTGCCGCATCAAGTTAAGCGTCATCCTCCCAAGCATGGGGTCACTCTTCGCGCACCATGGGATCTCTTGGGGCGGTTAGAGCGAAGTATCCCTGCAGATATCGCCTTGATGAGTCGATCGGGTGAGTGGGGAGATCGCAGCACGACTGGCGTTGTGCGATTTGGCCATCACGCGCTCTTTATGGATCCAACGGCGAGGGTTCTGCCTGGCGCCATCATCGACACGACGGACGGTCCGGTGCTCTTGGCTCATGGGGCAGTCATTCGACCCGGTGCCGTTGTGACTGGTCCCGTGGCATTGCTGGAGAATTCGACGATCATCGACCGCGCTCAGATCAAGGCGCGCACGGTCATCGGGCCCGATTGCAAGGTCGGCGGTGAAGTTGGAACAACCGTCTTTCACGGTTGTTCAAATAAGGCCCATGATGGTCACCTTGGTGATGCGTTTGTGGGTGAATGGGTCAACATTGGTGCGGGGACATGCAGTTCCAATCTGCTCAACACATATGGCGAAGTTACGACGCGCCTCGATGCGTCGGGAACAATTGAGAGAACTGGGCGCACCTTCTATGGTGGCGTGATCGGCGATCATGCCAAGGTGGCAATCATGGTTGCGCTGAATACGGGATCGACGATCGGCACGGGAGCGATGATCGCAATCTCTCGGCCACCAACCTTCGTCGATCGATTCGCATGGTTGACGCCAGAGCGTTCGCAGTCGTACCGCTTCAACCGATTCGAAACGACATTGACTGCAGTGATGGCTCGGCGCGGCCGCGTGGTCGGACCAGCCTATTTGGCGCGGCTTCGCGCGTTGCATGAGGCGCATGCGCAGTAATCGCTGAAGTTTTTTGATGCCCGTGGTGAGATATCAATCTATTGTCTGGAAATGCGCGTGAGTCAAACACAGGATATTCATCTCACTGTTCTGCCGAAGTCGAGCACTGTTGAGCAACGCAGTTTGATTGAATCCCAGCTCGCGTCGGCGGTGTCTGGCGAGATTCGCTTTGGTCTTCACGATCGCATGCTCTATTCGACCGATGCGAGCATCTATCAAGTTGAGCCCATCGGCGTGGTCATTCCATCGTCGATCGAAGATGCCATCGCGGCAATCCGAGTGTGCGGTCGATCGGGTGTTGCGATGCTGGCCCGTGGTGCAGGAACAGCGTTGGCTGGTCAGAGCGTCAATCGAGCGGTCATTCTCGATTTGAGCGTGCATTGCAGGAAAATCCTGCATATTGATCCGATTGCTCGACGGGCGCGCGTTGAGCCGGGCGTCGTGCTCGATCAGTTGAACGAAGCGCTGCTGCCACATGGTTTGATGTTCGGTCCCGATGTTGCAACATCGTCTCATGCCACGATCGGTGGGATGATCGGCAACAATTCCGCTGGTGCGAATTCGATTCTCTTTGGTCGAACGGTGGAGCATCTCATCTCGGTGGATGTCGTGCTCGCCGATGGTTCGCGCTTGCACTTGGATGAGGGTGCCAGTGAACGCGATCCCGTGATTCACGAACTCACGCGACGCATTGCCGAAATTATTTTTCCGATCGCGTCGGAGATTGATCAGCGAATTCCCAAGATTCGCAGGCATGTTGATGGATACAACATGGATATTTTTCTCAAGCAGTTGCGTGCGTCAACAGCTGGAACTTTCGATCGTGTCAATCTTGCGCATCTGCTGTGTGGGTCGGAGGGAACGCTTGGCGCAACGGTCGAAGCGGAACTGGCATTGGTCAAGCGCCCCAAGATGCGTGGATTGGCGATCGTCGGTTTTGAAGGCGTTGCAGAAGCACTTCGCCCGCTGACGCAGATGATCGCAACCGAGCCAAGTGCTGTGGAATTAATCGATGACATGGTGATCGCGATGGCCAAGCGCAACGCGCACTATCGTCACGATGTGAGTGTGATGCCAACTCCGGCAAGCGGACGGCTTGGCGCGGTGATGTATGTGCAGTACTTCGGCGAAGGGCGGGATGAAATTGAACGCAAGATGGATCGACTTGCAGCGGTGATCGCCGACGCCCCCATGGTGCGTCACTTCGGCGCCGAGGCAATGGATGCCGCATGGAGATTGCGCAAGGCGAGCGAGCCTCTTTTGCACGGAATTCCAGGCGAGAAGAAGCCGTTCACCTTTGTCGAAGACACGGCCGTCGATCCAGCGAAGCTCGCGGCATTTGTCGAGGAATTCCGCGCAATTGTCGCTCGCCATGGCAGCACCGCGGCCTATTACGCACATGCTTCGGTGGGTTGCTTGCACATTCGACCGCTCATCGCCATCACCAGCGAAGAGGGGCTTGCGACGCTTCGTGCGATTGCGATCGAAGTTGCCGATCTGGTGGTCAAGTATGGCGGGGCGCTGAGTGGTGAACACGGCGATGGTCGCCTGCGCAGTCCGCTGCTGACCCGAGTGCTCGGGACTGCGATTGCGAAAGCGCTTGGCGCGATCAAGAATGTCTTTGATCCGCGCGCACTTTTCAATCCAGGCAATCTTGTCAACAACGATGATCCAACCCAGATCACCACGCACTTGCGGGTGCGACCGGATGACAAGGATGACAAGGATGACAAGGATGACAAGAATGACAAGCGAGACAAGGATGACAAGCGAGACAAGCGATTTGTAAAAGTCGAAGAAGTTCCCACTTTTTTTCGTTACGAGCGTGAAGAAGGATTTGGCCATGCCGTCGAGGCGTGCAATGGCGCAGGACTGTGTCGTCGAATGACGGACGGTGGAACAATGTGCCCGTCATATCGGGTTCTCAAGGACGAACGGCATACCACTCGAGGTCGTGCCAACGCACTTCGACTCGCTGTGACTGGACAGCTGACGACTGGCGGCGGCGGATCTGCGTCGAGCCCGCTGTGGAACGATCCCCAGACCAAAGCAACTCTCGACCTCTGTCTTTCGTGCAAAGCGTGCAAGAGCGAGTGTCCAAGCAATGTCGACCTTGCCAAGCTGAAGGCTGAATACACAGCGCAGGGATATTTCCAGCGCGGTGGCGTGCCGTGGCGGGTGAATTTGATGGGAAATGTCCGAAGTTTGAATCGCATGGGCAGCGCGCTGTGGCCGCTGTCGAATTGGCTCGTTGGCGCTGGCGTGGTTCGTACTGTGATTGCGTCAATCATGGGCTTTTCCCAGCAGCGATCGCTTCCTCCATTTGGTCGGAGTCTGCGTGGATGGATGCAGCACAGAGCACAGCAAGCGCGACTGCTGCATGGCCCAGAGTCGTTGCAATCACGACCAACTGTGCTGCTGATGCCTGACTGCTTCAGCCAGTGGTCGCAGCCTGAGGTTGGTCATGCGGCGGTGGAGGTCTTGCAGGCCTTTGGATATCAAGTCGTTTTGCCGCAGGCAGGTTGCTGCGGTCGAGCGGCGATCTCAAATGGAATGCTCGCGCAAGCTGCGAGTATGAGTTGCCAAACAGCCCGTGCGCTGATGGACTCGATGCGGCGTGAAGGCGCGGTCGCAATCCTGGGCCTCGAGCCATCGTGTGTCTCGGCGATCAAGGACGACTGGCTCGATTTGAAGATGGGCGTTGCTCGCGACGACCTCGTTGTGTTGGCCAGCAAGACTTGGATGATTGAAGAGTGGATCGAGCGCGAGTGGGAGTCGCATCCAACTCGTCCGGTCTTCGCCAAGACAACCGAAGAAGTTGTGCTGCACGCGCACTGTCATCAGAAGGCGCTGTGGGGTGCGGGGTCGTCGCTTGCGTTGCTGAAGCGTGTCTTCGGTGAGTCGGCGAAGGCTTTGTCAACTGGTTGCTGTGGCATGGCAGGGGGATTTGGTTTTCAGGAAGCGAACTATGACTTGTCGATGGCCATCGGCGAGCAGGATCTTTTTGCGAAACTGGATGCGCATCCTGGAGCGCTCATTTGCGCGCCTGGAACGAGTTGCCGCCACCAGATCGAAGATGGCCGCCATCGGCGCGCGATGCATCCGATTGAGTTGATCGCCAAAGCACTCGCCGACGGTGCTGAGGGCGAAGTCTGACTTCTCAGCTGTTATCCCGTAATATGCGGCAATGAATGTCCCAACGAGTTCACAGCCCCTTGCCGCATCGCAGGGTGATTGCCCGATCGATCTTGCTGAGGGCAAGGTCTTGATTGTGGATGACAACCTGCAGAATCTCGAGCTCATTCAAGCATATATGGAGGCGTTACCGTGCCGAATTCTGACCGCCCAAGACGGCGTGCAGGCGATGGCGCGGATGGAGTCGGATCGACCTGATCTGGTGCTGCTCGATGTGATGATGCCCAAGATGTCAGGCTTTGAAGTCTGTCGACGGGTCAAGTCGAATCCAGCCATGAAAGACACCATCATTATCATGGTGACGGCGCTGCACGAACTCGGTGATATGGAGCGTGCGGTGGAATCAGGTTGCGATGATTTCGTTTCAAAACCAGTCAATAAAGTGGAATTGCTGCTTCGAGTCCGAGGGTTGCTCGCACTGCGCCTGCTGAAAAAGAAGATGGCATCGTTCCTCGCCGACACCAGCAGCGCCGACACCAGCGGTTGAGTGACGCGCCGCGTTTTATGCGGCGGTTCGTGAGACGATCGCGGGAGTATCACCACGCCTTTCCCATGGAGTCGCCGTTGTGCGCGGCTCGAGGGCGCATTCAAGATGCTGCAGATATCTGGTGAGGTCGTATGCGTCGAAACTGACAAGCCATTCGCGGTCCGCTCTAGGGTTGAGGGCGACGATGGATTCGACAAGGTTGTCAACATTTGCGCAGTTGTGATCGTTGCTCATGAGATTTATCATCGGATTGCACGGGGCAATTCCTGACTGCAAAGTCTTGGTTTCTTGGGCGCTCTGCGGGGCATCGAGCACAAGGGACGCTCGCACCACGACCTCTTGTGGTTGTCCACGCAATCAGCCACGAGCGGTAGTTTGGGGTGGGGTAAAATATTTTGGCAGTTGGGCGAGAGTTGGATGCTTGCGATCACTCGCCGATTGTCGCCAGTCGGGTGTTCGTACACTCAAACTGAACCATGGATGAGAGTCGATTCGAATGAGTGCGCATCAGTCGTCAGCAGCGGATCGATTGATTTGGCTGAGGCGTCCGGCCCGCTTGGTTGTGAGCGATATTGCGGTAAAATCATTGAGCGATGAATCAACCATCGGCGATGCGTGGCAGCGCATGACAAGGCAGAATCCGCGGATGACCGATGGACCGTGTTGGCATGTGCTGGCTGTTCAGCGCGATGGTCACGGGGGTGCGACGATCCATGTCACCAAGACGACCTATCGGATGGGTGCGGTGCGGAGCGTCGGCGTGGCAACTGGATTCATGGGACTGGGCACTAAGGCGATCGCGCACTGGCAGGGAAAGTGCTTGATCGGTCGACGGGCTGATTCGTGCGCGACCTATCCCGCGCACTGGGAATTCGCACCAGGTGGGTCGGTGGAACCAGGCGAGGATCCCAGCGATGGGATCGAGCGAGAACTTATGGAGGAATGTGCGGTTCGCCCTGCGCTGCGGCCGCGCGTTGTTGCGCTGCTCTTTGATTCTGTGGCGGGAAATTGGGAAATCATCCATGACATCCCCATCGAATTGCCGCCGGATGCTCCGCCAAACTGGGAGTATTCGTCGCTGGCATTGCTCGATGGATTTGAATTGCCCGCGCCAGTCTCGCCGTGCGCCAAGGCGATGATTGAAGTCGCTCGGCGTGTGATCAGTGCCGGGCGAACGCTTTCTGCGTGAGGGATTATTGTCAGCGGATGGATTGATTGCGCGAGGCTTGCATGTCATGCATGGCTTGCATGTCGTGCATGTCGTTCATGTCGTGCATGTCGTTCGCATCATGTTTGTCATGTTTGTCATGTTTGTCAAGTTTGTCATGCCCAACCCACTGCACACGCTTGAGTGCGTTGCTGACACACTGGCTCGTTGCTCTGCGCAATTGGCGCGTGCGTGTTTCGTCAAGGCGACTGCGAAGTCTGCCAGTTAATTGCGCAGGGCTGAGCATGTCGACAAAGCCGTCCGTCGCCTTCAGCAGTGTGACATTGGAACCCACGATATCGACACCGTATTCATCTGCGCCTGATGTGCCCTTGGGCCAAGCGAATCCGCCGCCGCCATAGATTCCGATTTCCTTTCCTGAAAAAATGACCAGACGAATGGAAGCGTTTGTTGCTTCCGGATCGACCGCGGTCTTACCAGCCTTGGGAACCCACAGCAGTTCAACATGCAAGACATATCCATGGAGATTGGTGGACTCCTCGAGCTGCTGCACGGTGAGATCGCTCATGATGAAAGATGTATTGGCAAGGTCGAGTGCATATGTGCTCTCGCCAATGTCGGTCGGGAAGGTTCGCGGCGTGTCGCCAAGTGAGGTGAACTCAAGTCGTTCTGGAGCGCTGACACCGCAGGCGCACAGCACGAGAACCACACAAATACAGGCGAAGTTCGCCGGAAGCGCCCACAGCGACCGATGCGCCAGATGCATCAGAAGAGTATTCGTTGCGATCGTCAGCATCACCGCCGCGGTGAAAATGCGGAGTTGTTGGATGGAGATCGCACAGGCGCAGTCGATGCTTCGTTGTTGCGCCCGATGGTGAGAGGGGACTTCATACCCAGTGTGGTGATTGGATTGCGCTCAACGATCGAGCGGAGGGCCGCTCGCGGAATGGATGAGAGCGTCGATCCAAGGGCGAAAGAATTCAGCGAGTAGATCGCCTCGACCGCCGCAGCTGGCGATTCGCTTGGAAATCCAGAGCCGAAGAAAATCTTGTTCAGCACGCCGACTTCATGAGCCTGCAACAGGGTTGTGTAGAGCTTCCACGATTGTCCAACAATCCCGCTGGTCTCGCCGTAGATTCCAGGGTGCTTGCTCAGCAGTGCAATGGTCTCGTCGATCCAAGGTGATCCAATTTCGCACAGCACGATCTTGAGGGTTGGGAATGATCGCGCAACCTCATCCCACGGCAGTGGACGGTCGTAGTCGAAGATCATTGCAGGCGAGAGGACTCCCGGGCGACCTACGAAGATCGGCAGTCCTTCGTTGGCGCAGCGCGCATAGAGGCGCATCGCAGTTGAATGGGTTGGGTGGAATCCTTGCGACGAGGGCGAGATGTTGACTCCGACAAGTCCCAGTGCCTTTGCTCGGTCGAGGTCTTCGGACCACTCTGGAGACATCGGATCGATGCCTGCAATTCCTGCGAGTCGGTGTGGTTGTCGTGCGACGACATCCGCTACGAATTCGGATGGGATGACGGCCGAAAGGGCTTGCGACTTGAATCCGTGAACGAGTGCACAGCCGATGCAGTCGATGGCGCGCGTGTGCTCGCCGATGGTTCCATCAATGCCACCAGGTCGTCGCGTTGTGCTGCGAACGACTTCTGCCAATTCAAATCCGAGTTGCTCGGGTGAATGCCAAACGCGAGTCATTACATCGAAAATCATTGTTCGCTCCAAAGTGTAACTCAAGTATAACTGTTTTGCCTCAATCCGCCAACCGCGCGACGGAAACCACACATGTTCCCATCGTCAACTCATGCTGCGAAACTTTGGAAAAACCTGATGAAATGAGCCGTTCGCGCAGTTGGGTGGGATCCAAAAAAGTTTGGACGGACCGCGGCAGATAGCGATAGGCGCCCGAGACATCACGCGCCAGAATTGTGGCGGTCCAGGGCATGATGCGGTTGGTGTAAAAATGATGGAAAAACCTGATGAATTTCGAGCGCGGGTTTGCGAATTCCAGAATGATCAGCCGACCGCCTGGGCGCAGCACCCGCGCAAACTCGCCGATGGCTTTGGCAGGGTCGGCGACATTTCGAATGCCAAAGGCAATCGAGACGATGTCGAATGAACGATCGGGATAGTTCAGCGATTGAGCATCGCCGTGCACATATTGAATCGTGGCGATCTGGCCGCCAGCGCGCGACGCCTTCACCCGTGCGTGGTCGAGCATGGCAGGTGTGTAATCCAATCCAACGACGCTGCAGGCACCGGCTCGCATGAATGCCTCAGCAAGATCTCCGGTGCCACACGCGACATCGAGCACCGACAATCCAGCAACGGGTTGCGCGAGTGCGACCGCACGACGACGCCAGAGTTGATCGAGTCCAAATGAGTGCACGCGATTGTTGAGGTCATAGGAGTGCGCGATCGCGGTGAACATCTCTCGCACGCGATTGGCTTTGTCGTCGCGTCGATGTGGATCGCCCTCGAGTGAATCGGCGTCCCATCCCGCCGTCGTGCTCGAATCGGCATTGCGATTGTCCGCACGGTGCTGTGGAGGTTGGGATGGGAGCTCGCCGTGCAGGGTCATTTCTCGATCCTAGTCAATGATGGAGTGCCTGATAAGACAAAATGGAGGTACGGATAACGCTCGGAGCGATTGTTTTTTGAGTCGCATTGCCGATCGCATCTCGGCGGACGATGAGCATTGCATGACCAAGCCGACTCTGAATACCGAACTGGCCCTCGAAAGAATCCTCCAACTCTGCGTCAGCGGCGACCGCGTCGCGACGAGAACATTCATCGAGCAATTACAACGGCACGGATTGTCGTCGATGCAGATCTCGCAGCAACTGTACTGGCCCGCGATGCAGACGATCTTCAAGATGTGGCGTCACGATCAACTGACGATGTTGGCGTATCAATATGCGACGCGAATTCTGCGCATGCTCGTTGATCAAGCGCAAGCGGGATATGAGCAAAGCCCTCGCAATGGTCGGATGCTTCTTTGTGTCTGCGGTGGCAACGAGTCGGAAGATCTCGCAGGTCAATTGACCAGTGATTTACTTGAGGCCAACGGCTATGAAATTTTCTTCGCCGCAGGTGGAGTCGCCAACGATGAACTGCTCAGTGAAATCGGTCAGCGCAGACCAGATGCGGTGGTCGTTTTCGCAGCGGCTGCCAGTGATGCCCCCAAGATTCGCCAGCTGATCGATACGGTGCGAGCGCTGCAATCCAATCCTGGAATACCGATCATCTGCGGCGGTGGCGTCTTTGCCCGTGCCGCAGGACTTGCCGAGGAAATCGGCGCGGATGCGACGGCGGACGATCCATTCGCCGTCGAGCGCATGGTGCGTGGAGCTCTTGCCGCGCCACAGTTCACAGAGAAGACCCTCGCTTCGCCGCGGCGCCGTGCAGCCGTAGCATGATCTGAGTGAAGTCACCTCTGATCGATTCCATTGTTCTGCGCGCGCGACGCCATCAACTCTGCGCAGAGTTGCGCCGCAATCTCGCTGCGCGATGTGGACGGCGGGCTGGCGAATCGATGCTTGTGGGATTGAGCGGGGGGGCGGATTCGACTGCGCTGCTGGTGCTTGCACGGGCGCTGGCGCATGGCGAGCGTTGCGCAGGCGAAGCACCCGACGACAATGGATTACCGGGACGCGCTCAAGTGCACGCGCTCTATGTTCATCATCACTTGCGCGTCGACGCGGATAGCGAAGTGGATCACTGCGCGAAGTTGTGCACTCGATTGGGCGTGCCGTTGGCAGTCGCAGATGTTCATCCGACGCGTGCTCGCAGTGGATTGGCAGCCGACGCGCGTCGCCTTCGTCACGCAGCGCTGGCATCACACGCCAAGGCAATCGGTGCGAACTGGATCTTGCTGGCGCATCACGCAGATGATCAGCTTGAGACTCTGCTGATGCGCATTGGTCGCGGCGCTGGCAACCGCGGATTGGCAGCGATTCCATGGGTTCGCCGCGCGAGTGCGAAGAGTTCGATTCGAATCGCACGGCCGCTACTTTCGATCGAGCGGTCGCAGATCGAAACATTCTGCCGTGAATGCGATCTTGCGTGGTGTGAGGATGCGAGCAATCTGAACATCAAGTCTGCGCGCAGTTTGCTGCGCATGCGAGTGGTTCCCGCTCTGCGTGAGCGTTGGCCGGCGATCGCCGAGCATGCACTCCTCGCATCCGAAGCAGCGAGAAGTGGTGCGTGGGCGCTTGGTCGCATTGCGGTGATGGAAGGTTGGACAAAGCCAATCATCCCTCGCACGCTCTTGCGATTGCATGGACCTCAGCGTGCGGCTGCCTTACTTGCGAGCGCTCTTGAGCAGCGCTCAATCTCACTGTCGTTGCGTGTGATTCGCCTCGTTGCGCAATCGGCGTGTGATCGCACTGTTCGTCCGCGTGTCTTTCACGACGCTGGACATGTACTGACGCTGACTGCGAAAGATCTCACGATCGCGGCAGACCAATAGAAATTACGGGGTTGTGCTCGAAGTACCGTCGGGTGTCGCCACTGGCGCCGCCGCTGGTGAAGTGATGGCGTCGAGGCAGGTCTTGAAATCATTGTCCGTCGCACATGTCACGCGACCATTTTCAACGACCACAACGGTCGGAGACTTCACGAGGTATGTCTTGCCAGTCGGCAATGAGAAATGCTCGCAGTCCTGGCATGCAATTGGCCCGAGATTGTCGCCAGTCACTGCCACCGAGCCAGGTGCGGGTGGAATGGAAACAGCCAACACGCGAAGATCTGGTGTCGCCACGGCGAAATACTTGTCAAACAATTCGCGGCAGTGTGCGCACTCTGGGCTATAGATCACGATGACCGCACGACCTTCAAGAGTGCGTGCTGTCAGCATCGGAACGAGCCTCGATAGGCCCGTGTCAGGAAGCACCTTGCCTTGCCACAGCACAGGGTCGAGGACGATGCCGCTGTCACCAGCTTGTCGCGTCCCCGCATTGTCCGCAATTGGAATGCGTGCAGCGGTGCCGATCGCCAAGACCCATACTGTCAGGAACGCGGCTCCAACCCATATCGTGCCGCGCGATGCCGTTGGCGGCGAAGCTGTGGATGGATCGGCGCTGTGTGCATCCTTCATGCGGTCGATGCCGAAATACAGCAGCAGTGAAATGACGAGTCCAAGGCCGGGAACGATGATCGGTGCCAGGCCCGCGCTCGTTGGAGAAGCCGCCATGACAGATGCGATCGTTGCGACGGAGCAGAATGCGAAGAGCACGAGCGAGGTTCGCGCTATGAACGGCCCGAGTCGCTGTCGAGCGCTCAAGAGGCTGATCGACACCGCCACGGCGAAGAGAATTCCAATGGCCAAGCGCGCGGTCGCGACTTCACTCAGGTCGATTCGGCGGCCGAGATTGCTCATCCAAGTTGGCATCCAGATTGTGCCACCTTGAATCCAAGCGATCGCGGTGACGATGAGCAGGGTGGGAACAAGAATTCGAATCACGGCACTTTTCATAGGGTCATGGGGCGGAATTCTTCGTCTGCGGAAAGCCCCATTACGGAGCAAGGCAACGCTCGACTGCGGCGCGGTCTTCTGGATCTGTCACGACATCCGTTACAAGGCCGTCGACAACCTTGAGCAGTACGGGAGTGGTCAATACATAATCAGGGCCCTTGACCAACTTGCGATTTTGGCATTCCGCACAGGGCATTTCCATGGATGCGGCTGGATCTGTGTCGGGAATCACAATCGTCAATGTTGGTGTCTTGAGCGGGCCAGAAAAATATGTTTGCAGAAGTGCATGGCAGTGATCGCAGTCTTCGCGGTAAAAAATAACAAACCATGTACCAGTGTTGATGGATTCTGGCGGAGCAGGCGTTATCAGTCGGGCGATCTCTTGCGAATCAAAGCGCGAGCCCAACCACTTTGCAAACTCTGGAAAATAGTACGGCTGGGCTTGGGCAGGTCGCCCTGGCCACGCGCTTGCTGCGCTTGGCACAGGCGCACTTGGATTGGTCGTGTTGATCTGGGGTTGTGGGGTTGACGAGTTTGAAATGAGATTCGCTGCAGCATCGCTTGGAGTGACCACGGGCGATGGTGAATGATCCAGCGGCTCGAGTTCGATCGCCGCACGATTCGGTACGACGCATACGACGGCAAGCCCGATCACGCAGAGCATGCCGCATGTTGGCAAGCCCACACGCACTGGGGCACTTGACCCGCGTGGTTTCATGCCAGAAAACAGCGCAATCAGCAGCAGCGTGAAGTCGATTGCGAGCATGATGACTGGATTGGGTCCGCCTGCGCCGAAGCAGCCGCAGGAACCTTTCCAAGCCTGCGCGAATCCGCCTTTCTGAAACTCGGGCACAATCATCGAGAGCAGAATCACGCAGAACAGCGTCATGACCGCGACGGCGACAGTGCGCGCCAATCTTGGCATGCAGAGCATGACGGCCACCAATACAAATTCGCTCAGCACAATCAATCGAATGGCCGTGTCGAGCCACGCGGTGCCGGTGAGAAAGAAGACCCCGTCGGTTGCTTGAACGATTTTGAAAATAGGCTCAGGCAGCAGCTTTGGATTTCGCTCGGCGAGTTTGTAAATCGCTCCAGCAAGCAACCACAGCGGAATCACAAGTCGGCAAGTGAAGAAGGAAATGCGTTGTCGAATCATGAAGTTGGAATCCTAATCGTCATTCGCAGCCGTGAGTTGTTCTGCTCGGGGCACACAGGGGATTGTTGGCATCGCATTACGCTGGCTCAAGGCTTTCGCAGATGATGTGAATGATCATTTGATGCACCTCTTGGACGGCCGCGCCGTCGACACCCGAAACGATGATTGTGCGGTCGCAGAGTGCGCGAGCTTTGCCGCCGTCAGCGCCGAGCAGCCCGATGGTCTGTGCGCCTCGCGCCTTGGCGGCCTCGAGTGCGCGCAGAATATTGGCGCTGTTTCCCGATGTCGAAAGAACAATCAGCAAATCGCCTTTTGACGCGAGCGCCTCGACTTGCCGTGAAAAAATATGCTCAAAGCCGAAATCGTTGCCAATGCATGTGAGCGCCGTGCTGTCGGCGCACAAGCAAATCGACTTGAGTGGCGGACGCGTCTTGTGATAGCGACCGATGAGTTCCTCAGAAAGATGCAGTGCTTCAGCCGCACTTCCACCATTGCCGCAGGTCAGAATCATGTGTCCTTGGGCAAGAGTCGATGCGACGGTGTCGATCGTCTGCGCGAGTTCGCGTTTCATGCCCGTGAGTTTTTGCAACGCGACATGTGCCTGATCAAGGCGGTGCTGAATGCAGACTTCGGCGGTCCGCGGGGAAGGTGACATGGGCGAGAGTCTAGTGAGAATGGGTCAGTTCATCGAGTGATCGTGGCCATCGGAAGTGTCGCCATGCGAGAGAGTGGCTAGGCTTGGTTTCGTTCAAGAGGAATTCCCCATCGCACGACAGACCTTCCAACACGAATCAACGATGCCAGCACCGCGTGCGGCACTGGCGGCTTGGCACTTTTCTCCAGGAGCGATTGATCGGTTGCTACCTCCGTGGCAGGATGTGCGCGTTGAAAGCAACGAACCGCTTGCTGAGGGTTCAAAGACAGTTCTGTTGCTGAAGGTTGGACCGACCAGATTGCGCTGGGTTGCGCAACATGAAGGGGTGAATCGCGACGAGGGTTTCACGGACCGATCTTTGCAAGGACCACTGGCCAGTTGGGTGCATACACATTCGTTTATGGATGGTGAAGCCAACGAGAGCATCTTGCGCGATCATGTGCAGTATGCGCTGCCGCTCTCTGCGATCAGCGATATTTTTCTTGGTGGCAAGGTTCGTCGAGATCTCGCGCGGATGTTCGCCTTTCGTCATCGCCGAACAAGCAACGATCTCGCACGGCACGCGCGATATTCAAAGCGACCGCGGCGGACGATCGCCGTCACTGGCGCAACTGGAGCGGTCGGTCGCGCGCTCTGTGCGTTTCTTACCACGGGTGGTCATCGTGTGATTCGACTTGTCCGCACAATTCCTGCGGTTGACAGCGGGGATGTGCAGTGGAATCCAACTGGCGACTGGGACGCTTCGAAACTTGAAGGCATCGACGCGGTCGTTCATCTTGCGGGTGCGAATATCGCCCAAGGTCGCTGGACCGATGCGCGCAAGAAGATCATCATGGACAGCCGAGTAGTGAGCACTCAAAACTTGAGCGAGGCGCTTGCGCGGCTGAAGCGTCCGCCCGCGGTCTTGGTGAGTGCATCGGGAATTGGTTTTTACGGTCATCGTGTGGAAGCGCCGCTCGATGAATCGGCCACTAGCGGCGATGGGTTTCTCGCCTCGGTGACTCAAGCGTGGGAAGAGGCCGTTTCACCGGCGCAATTGCGGGGAATTCGCACAGTTCGCATGCGGATCGGTGTGGTGGTCAACGCTGGCACTGGCGTGCTGGCACGATTGAGATTGCCATTCTTGATGGGCGCTGGTGGCCCCGTGGGCAGCGGTCGTCAAGGCATGAGCTGGATCCAACTGGACGATCTCATCGCCGCCATTTACTTTGCAATCGAAGAGCGGCAGATCAGCGGCGCTGTCAATGCATGCGCGCCAAATCCAATTCCGCAAATTGAATTTGCCCGTGCACTTGCGCGCGTATTGCGACGGCCATGCATCGCACCGCTGCCTGCGCCAATTGTTCGCCTGCTCTTTGGTCAGATGGGCGACGAGTTGCTGCTGTCGGGTCAGTTCGCGCGTCCCGCTGTCTTGAGCGACCAGGGATTCACATTCAATTTTCCGTCAATCGATGAGGCGATGCAGTTTGAATTTGGGCGGATGGTCTGATGAGCGATCATCGGCCCGTCATCGTGTGGTTTCGTCAAGATCTGCGAACAGATGATCATCCCGCGCTCGCTTGTGCGACGCAGGACGGTCGAGCAGTGATCGCCGTTTTCATTTGGGATCCACACGGTGAAGGCGACTGGGCAGTTGGTGGCGCATCGAGTTGGTGGTTGCATGGATCGCTCAAGGCGTTACAGTCGTCGCTAGCAACGCTGGGCTCACCGTTGATCATTCGCCAAGGGAAAAGCGCGAACATACTGCTGGAAATTGCCAAATCGACTGGTGCCGCCGGGGTGCATTGTTCGAAGCGATACGAACCGAGTGCGTGCGCGCAAGAGGCAATCGTTCGCGCTGAATTGTTGGCGGCTGGTCTTTCCTTCCAAGCGCACGCGGGAAGTTTGCTTCATGATCCTGGCGCCATACGCACGGGAAGTGGAGTGCCGTACAAGGTCTATACGCCATTTGCCAAGAGTCATCGAGCCGCGATGAGCGCGGAACTTCCGTTGAGCGCTGTCAAGAAATTGGTCGCGTCATTCACGACTGTGCGGGGTGACGCACTGGATGATCTGCAACTTCTGCCAAAGATTGACTGGGCGAGTTCGATGCGCCAATGTTGGCAACCTGGCGAAGCGGGGGCGCAGCAGCGACTGCGAAACTTCATCACTGCACGGGCGGGCTCATATGATCGACTGCGCGATATTCCTGGCGAAGATGGATCGTCGCAGCTCAGCGCTCATGTGCACTGGGGGGAAATTTCTCCGCGGCGAATCTGGCATGAGGTTTCCAAGTCGTCCGCGGCGGCGACGGTTGGCGCTCAGAAATATCTCGCGGAGATTCTGTGGAGAGACTTCGCATATCACATCATGTTCAATTTCCCAAAGACCGCGAATCATCCGCTGCGCGGCGAATTTGCGCAGTTTCCGTGGGAGCCATCGCCGCAAAGACTCAAGGCGTGGCAACTCGGTCAAACTGGATATCCCATTGTTGATGCGGGAATGCGGCAACTTTGGGCGACGGGTTGGATGCACAACCGTGTGCGAATGGTGGTGGCGAGTTTTCTTGTGAAGCATCTTCTGCAAAGTTGGCAGGACGGAGCGCGCTGGTTTTGGCAGACGCTTGTTGATGCGGATCTATCAAGTAACTCGCTCGGCTGGCAGTGGAGCGCTGGTTGTGGCGCGGATGCTGCGCCATACTTTCGCATTTTCAATCCCATTTTGCAGGGCGAGAAATTTGATCCGCAAGGTGTGTATGTGCGTCGTTGGGTGAGCGAACTGGCGCGCGTGCCCAACGAGTTCATCCATCAACCTTGGAGCGCGCCAGCGTTGGTTCTCTTGCAGGCGGGAGTGCAGCTTGGGGTGCACTATCCACATCCAATCGTCGATCATGTGACGGCTCGCAATCGGGCGCTGGCCGCGTTGACCAAACTTGGCACACTGCGCAGCGCGAAGTGATTAGTGCCTGAGCATCCCGCGCCGCTGACGCGAACGAATCCACGGCAATGCGGCGGGAATCGCGGCCAACGCGAGCAATCCCCAAACGATGCTGACGGTCCATCCGCCTCCGCCGAGCAGGAATCCGCCCAGACCAGCGAGCGGTCCAACGATGTATCCCAGACCGATGAGTGCCTCATGCGTTCCGCCAGCGTCGATTTGCGCACCGCCGACGCGCAGCGCGTAGTACAGCGCCGCGTAGTAAATGATTCCATGGCCCGCGCCAAAGATCGCCAGGCCAATCACGATGAATGTGACCGAAGGCATCGTCACAACCATCGCAAATCCGCCAGCGAGCAAGAGCGCGCCGACGAGCAGAGTTGCCCAGCGACCATGCCAGAAGTGGATGCGAGTCATGAGTGCGACAACGACGACGCGGGTGCTGAGCCAGACCGCGGTGAGTGGAGTTACGCTGGCTGGTTCAAGATGAAGTCGGTCGAGTAAATAGGGCATCAACGGGCTCAGCGCGCCCACCAGTAAGTACGACGCTGGCAAGAGAATCCTCGCCGATTGCAGTTGCGTGGAATATCCGCGCGGCGCTTCTTCGGTGGGCGCGTGATGATGACCCGGTTGCTCGGGCACAAAGCGCAGGCATATCAGTGACAACACGCTCATCGGCAGAATTGCAAAGAGCGCCAAGCGCGGATCAAGCCAACCGACACCTCGTTGCAGCGGAGCCATCAAGAAGAGCGCAAGTGCAACGGACGACATCCACACGATGCACCACTGTCCAATGGCTCGGCGCGTCTGATGTGCACTCTTGCCCGCTGCGACATACGACTGGACGATGGGCCAGAGGCACGCGCCAGTCACACTGGTCACAACGGCAATCACGATCAAACCGATGCTTGAAGAACCAACATAAATAAGCGGAGCAACGATAATTTGTGCGATGAAGAGAAACATCATCACACGCCGCGCATTCATCCGTCCTTCGAAGCGACGAATGATTCGACCACATGCCAGCGCCGAGAGCGCATACACCGCGCCAGTGATGATGTAGAGCGTGTATGTCTGCTGAGCCGAGTAGTCGTATGTTGTATGGGTAATGAAACCCAAACCGTTCCATAGCACACCGGTCGCGAGCGAGTTGAGGAATGTCAGCCCCATGATTCCCATGATTCCCATGTTGCCCATGTTGCCCATGTTGCCCATGTTGCCCATGCGACCTAGGCCCCATCGACTGCTGGAGCTTTGGATCGCGTTGAATTGACCATCGCGGTTGAGCTGATGGGGTGTGTGACTTGGAGTAGTCATCGGTCGTCGAGGCTAGCGACCGACCGGCTTGAGCGGGGTTAGCATGAGGCAAGGTCCTCGTAGCTCAATTGGATAGAGCGTTGCCCTCCGAAGGCAAAGGTTGCGCGTTCAAGTCGCGCCGAGGACGTTTTGGCGAATGTTGTCGGCCGCATCGGCGGATCTGGTGAAAATTTCTAGAATTATCAGAGATTTGCTTGCCAATGCGCCGTTGCTTCGTATATTTCTCGTAGGAGTTATGGCTCGATTAACGCTTACGAACTAGTTATGAGATATGCCAGCCATTATCGCTTCGTCGCAACTGCCCGCAAGGGTTTCGCCTGCGTGTCGGCAGCGTTTGCAATCTTCGCAATCATGGTGGTTGCTCAAGAGCAATCGGCCTTTGCTGCACCTCAAAATCCAGCGCTAGACATATTGAATGCACCGATTGGCGGATCCTCGTCAGATAAATTTGGACACTCAATCGCAGTCAACGACGAATTCGCAGCCGTTGGTGCACCGGGTCTGCCAGCCACGGCACCAGACGCAACACTTCCATTTGCAGGTGGCGTGCACATCTATCAGTACTTTGGAAATGGCATTTTCAATTTCACGACTTCCCTGATTCCTGCCAACATCGCCGCCAACGATGGTTGCGGCACGGCCGTTGCGGCGTCAAGCGACTGGGTCGTCGCAGGAGCTCCTGGCAGAAATATTTTTACAACCAGCAACCAGTTGCAAGCTGGCATTGTCTGGGCGTGGAAGCGTACTGTTGGAACCACATGGGATCCCATTCCCTTTTCCCTTGCGCATCCTGATCCAAAGTCGATTGATCTCTTTGGTTCGTCTGTCGCTTTGCAGGACGACACGGTCGCAGGCGTCACTCATCGAACCATTGTGGTGGGAGCCCCTGGCGATAATGTTGTCTATCCGGACTGCGGCTCGGTCTCTGTCTTTGACTGGAATGGATCTCGATGGGTCCCAACCGCGTTCATCGCACCGCCAACTCTGACTGGTGAGGATGGTTCTTTGGTGGCATATGGATTCTTTGGAAGC
>Ga0335396_10001168_pt1 | contig 34516 bp, 13 predicted proteins | sample FRY02_FD_205743 | JGI IMG/M metagenome (GOLD analysis project Ga0335396, IMG submission 205743) | Freshwater microbial communities from Lake Fryxell liftoff mats and glacier meltwater in Antarctica - FRY-02 (spades assembly) (version 2) | ecosystem: Environmental > Aquatic > Freshwater > Ice >... | reverse complement strand
CCCTGAGCGAGCATCTGTCCGCGGCTGTCCAACCAGGCGGCTTTGCACCAGGTGGAGCCGATGTCTACAGCCAGGACAGTTTGGGTCATAGCTGCTTTTTGTAATGCGAATTGTCAGTTCGCAGTACGGATGTCGATGTCCGGGCGCGCGATGGTTTCGATGTCGATTTCGTGGGTTGGGTGAATCATGGATTTAGGATGGGCTTCTCTGGATTGGAGTACAATGCTATGGGGAATTATAGGGGATTCCAGCGCTAACCGCCAAGAGAGCGGCACAATCCAAATTTTGAGATGGCTGTGTTCAAGATGGGTTGGAGGCATGGACAATTTTTGGGATTGGCTGAAGGCGAGTTTCAGAGCAAGCCAAGAGAAGTGTCCAGCGGAAAGAACCACGTCATCCGATTTAGGGTAGCTTTATGGACTCACTATTATCCGTACAAGGCATCGATCGACTAGCTCATTGGTCGAAGCATTGTTGTTATAGCCAGCTTTTAGTTGTAATGTGATAGTTACCGGGCTATCTATCTGTGGCAGATTTTCCCAGATCACCGAATTGGGGCCTGGGTCTGGCTGGCAAATCCTATTTGTATCTTTGGGTTGTGGATCGCTACAGCTAACGGTTACTGGCCCGTCTTTTTTACGCACAGGATGAAAACTTTCCCTATTTACCTCACCATCTGCCTCACTTGCCTCGGTGATTTTGTATCCGACTTCATACCATTTGTATTTGGATGGTATGAAGACCCCGATCTGATAATTGCCCATTGTTGCAAGTGACATATCTGAGTTGTGACTTGGCTTGGTGATGGATAATCCACCGTCTGCAGGACATTTGTACGATGAAGGGAGTACGCGTGTGGGTGTAGGCGTTGGCCTCGGCGGAATTGGGGTGTTGGTCTGTGTAGGCGTTGCTGTTACAGTCGCGGTCGGCGACGGTACGGGCGTAGGAGTGTTGGTATTTGACGGCGTTGCTGTCGCTGTATCGGTTGATGTTGATGTCTCGGTTGGTGTAGTTGTTGGAGCTTCAGAGGGTGTCGCAGTATGAGTAGCTGTGTCGGTTGGTGTATGGGTTGGTGTGAATGTCGTGGTTGGTGTAGGTGTATCAGTTTGTAGTGGAGGGATAAAAGAATCAACTATGACAGATCGATAAGGTGTCGTTACATTCGTTGGCTCTCCAAAAATGCCGAAGAATATTGGATATCTGAGCGAATCAGCCATTTGATGGGTTAAAAGTAGTTGAGAAAAAAAACCGATTAGCAAAAGGGCAATTGGTGCCGAAAAACGAAAGTTTGATCGCTTCCACGTCTTTAGCCAACCTGCTCTACCAGTATATCCACCTTCTCTCGGTTTTGCCCCCCCAATAATCAGCCAAGTCACAGCCAAGAGCGCCAAAAGGGTGGTTATTAGAGATGGGCCAAAATCGAAGACGAAATTGAGAATAGACATATTAGCATCTTAATGATTGGTGTATTTGAACTTAATTTAAGACCGAAAAACGTAAGTAAAAATTCGTTTTATTGTGGTGACCAGGGGAATTCCCATAGCTTATTGAGATTCGTTCGCATCTTCCACCAGTCACGTCGGTATGCCAGCAAGCTAAACAGCAAGCACACCATTACAAGGAATACAGTAATGAGGAACGCTACAAATATTCGAATATGCACTTCGATTAGAGAAGGGTCTCTCGGCTTATCGAGAGGATCAATCATCTCATTCAAATTCAGTACCATCTCGACTTCACCTTTATTATCTTTATAGTATTTAAGTAATTTAGTGTTCTCTCCGTGACATTCTTTTCCAATCTTCCATACGAATTCGAGATTCTCGAATTGCTCAGCATCCATTGTTTTGGATAAGCTTAGGTTGATACGTAACTGCGGGGTGTTTTCAAGCATACCGCGTAGAATAACCGCCGAGCTTTTCCTCATTTCAGGATCAGCGAATGGCCACATAAGAACATTTGCTCTCTCCCCTAATATCTTTTGCAGTTCTTTCCCTAATTTATCCGGGTCTACATTTGACTTCTCCTGCGTGGCAATCACCAACACGGTACTGTCAAACGCCTTCCGCTGTGTCTGACTACCTGTTTCAAAAGCAGAATCATATGTTTGAGCAAGGCGATGACTCCAATTCTCAATATTACTTGGGGGCATATCGTCCAACTCTCTCTCATCGCTCTGCTGCCCCCTTATGATTACCCGGCGATTGTACAATCCATTTCGGGTTATTTCGTTATACTTACCTACACTTGTCGCTTTTCCAGACGAACTATCCTTGCTGGCGCAGTACAGCTTATCTATAAATTTATCACTGTCTGAAATTGAAGGCATAAATCGGTCGTCCAACTCTGTACAAGAGCAGTTACAATGTACGCTGAAGTTACCAGGAGAAGCAATTAGTCGCAACTCTGTCGTAAGGTCGTTCCAATACGCTCCCAGCTTTTCACGGTTTCCCTCGTCTGCCACCAAGAATACATTCTCTATGTCGAAAAGGTAGGAAACAGAATACTCTTTGACCGGCAGGTACTGAGTCGTGATATTGTAGTTACCTTGATTGTAGGTTCGACCTCCTGACAGTAAATTAAAGGGGGCGTTGGCGATGTCTAACTGTTCGAATAGATCGTAGTCCAGTTGGATTTCCCAAGATGCGGCAGTATGGGCGATTTGTTTACTAATAAGGTTGGGACATAATAACGTGCCTTGTTGAGGTGCCTGTGTTTCCTGACTTCGGTCGTTGGCTACGACTCCGCTAGCGGCCAAAACTTTATCTTTTGGGCTAATAGCAAAGAAAATCCATAATCCCAGCGCAAAAAATGATGCAATTAATAGCATGGAGCGAGTCGATATAGGGAGTCGATTTTTCACGTTGCAAATACTCATTTCAGTTTGAACTGAGACTTTGGCTTGTCATCGTTATTTCCGTACACACTAAACATGTCACCACGATATATCCGCTGGGAGGATCTGCTGGACCCATCAAATGTGATTTCATCGTCACTCGTGCCCATTCCGATTAGGTAATAGGATGGGTTTGCATTTGTTTTGGGCATGAACTCGATTTCGATAGGCGTATCTTCTGCGTCATTCAGTTTGGTATTTGATGCACAGACAATTTTGCCATCTGTCGAGAAATATAAGTATCGATGTTGAAACTGAATAGGTTGTTGACTTTCATATTCATATGGGGGAGAATCATGATCTTTCCTTGTAGCACCGTCATCTTTTTGGGCTATGCTACCGCCTGTATTGAGTACAATGGTGAATTTCATGTATCCGTAGGGATCAATGGACTGTACTGGAATTGCTATAAGCAACTCGATAACCAACCATACCCACATTCCTATCCAATAAATATATAGTACCCTGATTATCTCAGAGATTCCATAAGGAGTTAGCATCCACAAAGTATCTATCGACAGGAGGCCAAGCAAATAAGGGCGATTTTTCATCAGAAAATTCAAGTATGCCATGCCCAATCCGCCACAAATAGCTATGACTCCTACCCAGAATCGAAAGTCCTTCGATATCCTAGCCAAACTGCTACTGTTATCTTTCCTGAGCCAACCTAATTTCAGATGAGAGATACCATCTTTTGTGCCCAGATGTAGCAATATCCATACATGTATCACACTAGATAGGACGATGAGAAAGGTAAGCACAGGCCCACTGTCGTGCCACATCTTCAGAAAATGGGGGGTTGTATCGGCACACAATTGGAAATAGTCGTACCAAGTCACTCCGCACATGCCAAATGCTCCTAGATTCAGTCCACCACCATTGGGCGAAAGTCTGTAATTCTGCATTACTGTTTGGACTTTAAGATTGGGGATTGTCGAGATTTTTCAGCAGCCCTTCTTTCACCTTTTTCTGTTCATTCTGAGAAAAGCCAGGTGCCAATCTATTCAATGCATACAATAGCTCGATCTGATTTTGTATCTTTTCTTTCGTATTTAGACCCGTAAGTGGTTTCCCATCTAATGAGTATTGAGCGACCATATCGACAATATCGTTGCGTTTCTTGTCAAGAAATGCAACGATATACTCTTCGCACTGATTAATGCAGTGTTGCTGAATCATAGTAAGAAGTGTAACGTCAGCCCCTTTTGTGTTGTGGAGGGTACTGTTCGCTACTTGCCACTTATCTTGCGATAACAATTGCAAAATTTTTGCACATGCAATTCGTACCCGATCGGTAGGTGATAGCATCACCAAGCTGGCCTTGAGTTCTTTCTCAAATGGCTCTAACTCTAAGTTGTCGACCGATAAATTTACTTGTGAAAACCGAGTTAGCTCTCGATGTTCTTCTGTAGAAATATCGATTTTCTCATCCAACAATTCTATCGCAACGCTTGCACCTACTTTTTCCACAGAGCCTGGCATCGAATTAGCAGTAATAGATTCGAACAGTTGTCTGGCTAAGTCTAGGTGGTTCGCCTTCCATGCGGCTATTGCAACATTCAATAATGCGTTATGATTGGATACCTTTGGAGATGGCTGTGATAGGTTGATGGAACGCAACAGGCTAATACTCAATGAAGATTCGTCAAATAATTCTATTTGATTCATTGCGGCCTCATCCAAAAACACATCTCCTCGTATCCCATTCTGGTGTGCTGTTTCCAATCCATGCCGTAGTCTTTTTTGATGATCCAGAATCTCGGTTACTTTTTTTTGACATTCCACCAATAGTTTCAACATCTGATTGATTTCTTCATGTTTAATGTGGTTTTTGAGCCATACACGGTGGTGCTGTAACTGGTTGCGATGATTCAATAACTTTTCGTAATGTTTTTGCGCCCGATTTGGGTTGATCCCTATCAATGCTGTTTTATGTTCGAGAATTGTTTCCTTCCATCCCTCAAAAAGTTCTTCAGCCCTCTTTGAAAGATACTCCCTGACAACTTTCTCGTTACTCCAATACCGATACAATAGCAATTCTCTCTGATCTTCTGACTGCCTATCTTTAGTAATAAGCAGGGGGTCACGCAGTTGGTCTGACACCTGTTTAGCCCATTCGTCCGTCGGATATAGACGCAGATAATCAGCGGTTTTTGCCGCAAGCGCTGCTACTTCATTCCACGAAAGATCAGAAAAGGGTTGCCCGCCTTGCGGTGTTTTCATGCCGACGCGCAAGTGCGCCATGTGCTCGATATCTACGCATTCCCGCAGAAGTTCAGGATCGTTTCGGCTGAAGTGGGCGGCGGCACGCGCGTGCTGGATGGCAAGTTCATAGCGCTCTTTAGCGAAGTAATTGATGGCCTTCCTTTTTGACTGCTTGGATTGCTTCTCGTTCCTGTACAGGTTACCCATCTCTTCGGCTCGCTGTACTGGTAACGTCCCCCATACACGGACTACTTCCACCCAATAAGAAATATGTACCTCTTTGGCTGCAATCTCCTGGTACTTATACTCTGCCTGTTCGTATTTCCCTTTGTGATAGGCATATTCAGCGGCCTGCCACTCGATCTGTAACTCGATTTCACCACGCAAAGCGGAAAGTGGGGGGATGTGCAACCCATCTGAGAGTTCGGATGCTAATGGATCCAACGACTTTAATGCATCGCTAAATTTCCCGATACCCGCAAGTTCGACCGCTTCGCACACTGGAGAGACCCATCTGTCACGAGGCATTTTATGGTCGCCGACGGCAACCAATATCTGTGCGGTCGTGCGCCAACGGGCCATTGCCAATGCTTTATCGGGCGACAGACTGTGGATATGACCGTACATTCGTTCAAACAGGTTATTGGCTTCCGTATACTCGCCCAGACGAATCAAATGTTTTGCTTGCGCGATCATTGCATCGGGACGATCCTTCATCCGAATCTCTAGCGCCGCGGACAATTGTGAGAACTTTATTTGGTGCGGAAACTTGAACATTCCCATATCAAGCAAAGCAACGAGATGGATTCCTAGCATCGTTGTCTGTGCTACAGTCTCGGCGTTTCCCCGGCTGATGGGTGGGGATTCTTCGCCTATCGATTCCATTTGACTCTGGCATAGCTGCAATAATTCGTTCTCGTTGAATGCTACTTCCCGACGGCGTTGGGAAATCAGCTTGCCCAATTCGTCTGTACTCTCCAGCCGTGGGCCGCGCAGCAAGCGCAGCAGGAACTGGCGAGTCCCCAATGACAATGATCTCCAGTTGGCGTTCCCTCCGGCTGGGTCCAGGTAAGGTGTGGGCGCAAGCCCAGTGCCCAATTCAATCCAGAGAGCGGCAGCATGTCGAATATCTCCGCTGGCATCCTCTGTATGCTGATTAACCCATTCCCAGCCAAAAAGGGTTATCGCTGGCATCGTGCCATCGATCCAAACTTCACGGGTTGTCGGGCGTAGGCCACTGAATCCGGCATTGTGAAGCGCTTGCAAGATGGCTGTATGTTTCTCCGCCACAAGAAGCAACTCATCCTCTGAATAACTTTCTATTTTGTGGAGCCGACGGTATGCCGGCACGCCATACAAGTCATCCAAAAGCAAGGCGGTCTCCTCTTGACCTTCAAAAAGTTCGTGTACCGTCGGCAGACCCTCTGGCGACAGGGGCGCGGAAGATACTTTATCCAAAACTTTCTTTGCCATCTGCAACCGGGGCATGACCGCCGATGCGCCCCGCAGCACCACCACCGGCAACCCCGTGCGCGTATTGCGTCCCAAATGGGCAGTGACCAACTGGTTGGCGTATGCGATCTCTTCACTTTCGATGATATAGGATGGAAGTTGTACGGACATAAGAATCTTCTCGCAAGGTCATGATTGATAGAATTACGGTGTCGCTACTGGAGGAGGCGTCACTATTGGTACTATTCCTCTAAATCGCTCGCTAAGCGACTGAATGATTTTCTCAAGCGATAATCGATTGTCCTTGGGCTTGAATTCTTCTGGGTCTAGTGTAACTCCCTTTACATTAGCAATCCACCCATGCGTATGAGTAATTGGCCAGTCACTTGCATCGATTGATGGGGGACGACGGATGGAAAACCACCAATAATCTTTGCCTTCGCTTCCGCTATGATATTGTCGATCTGACATTCCTGTTACGGCAAAAGTCACGGTTTCTCCAGGGGAAATCGTATAAATACTGTCTAACTGGGGAGATGAACGTACATTAACCGGGCCTATTACTGTTAACAACGGGTATGCCATGACACCCAGAGTCGTATTTGTGACGTAAGTTCCTATCCTCATGGAAGTATTGACCGTCGTACTCACCGGTTCCGAAAACGTGAGGACTTGAGCAATTGAATCGGAGCCTATCGCTAATTCAGTCCGTTTTAGCCCTTGAATGGCAGTAACCAGACCGCTGAAATCAATAGTTGCAGGAGATAAAAGAGCGGGCGAGATAGAAATGGTGACCGTCACCGTATCCCTGTACCCCACATCAATGGCGGGAGGATCGATACGCAGCGTATACGTAACAGGCGTAGCTGTAGCCGTAGGCGTTGGGGTAGCAGTTGCTGTCTTTGTCGGCGTATAAGTAGGCGTTACCGTAGCCGTTTTGGTTGGCGTCGGTGTTCGGGTGGCGGTTGCCGTTCGCGTTGCCGTCTGTGTTGGCGTGGGTGTCGCCGCATCCGTTGGCGTCCGAGTTGGTATACTTGTGTGGGTTGCCATTGAACTACTCGTCGCAGTCGGTGTGTCGGTGACAGTCAGTGTATCGGTGGCAGTCGGTATTGGGGCGGCAGTCGGCGTTGTGCCAGTAAACTTCAGAACATCCCCAATCTGGGTTCCATTCTGGTCATAACAAGAAATAGTCCCCTGGGGTTGGCTGCCATTGTCGGTGCGGGCAATCCAGAACGGCCCCTTCCGTTTCGGTTCCAATTCAGCAGAGAATTCATAATCCTCTTGAGATGGTGATGTGCCTCCAGTAAATTCAACTTGATCTGTGAATTTGCACAGAATTGTCCCATCCACATTTGGCACCATCAAGAGATAACTTTTATCGGGAGTGAGCGTGTACGATGAAGATGATGGAGGTAATGGAGGTAATTGAACGCTGCCGTCCCATACAGTAAGGGCGGGTGGTCCAGGTATTGCTTCAGTCTCGGACGTTAGTGTGACTGTTGGTGATATCGACGGCGTAGCTGTCGCAGTTTTTGTTGGCAATACCGTCTCTGTCAAAGTCTCTGTAGGCGCTGGGGTTGGATTTGCCGTTATTGTCCCTGTTCCATCGATTAATCCTGCGCAGTTCTCGCCTGTAGGAGCGAGGCTAGGCCCACTCCCACAAGGAACCGGCGGTCTGGGTACTAAGCATATAAAAAAAATACTGATCAGAAGCACAGCCCCAATGGGAAGTAACCAAAATCGGTTAAATCCTTGTTTGGAGCCACCAGACGCAGCCAACTCACGCAGCCGACGCATCCTGCCCAGTGGACTAATATCTACAAAGTGACGCCTCGACATAAGAACTCTCTATTGTGCAAGTGCAAGGATATTTTCAGAGTTTGGGTTCGTTTTGTGGCTGATTATTGGAAGGCTATGGGACGCATTGCTGCAATCCAACCCGCTGCTCGATCTTTAACCCGTGCACGTTGCTGATCGATGACCCGTTCTATTTCTGTTCTATAGTCAGCATAATCAACCGTTGTTGCCCCATTGCGATTCCAAAAGTATCTCGACTGGTTAGACAAATCCTTCTCTTTTTGTTTGGGAATGGCCTGAAAAGCCGTTACAAATTTCTGAATGGTCTGCTCGATATCTGGCTGCAACAAAGCGCATACTTCTGGCGGTAAAGTCTCGATCCGAATACCCAGATCGTGTAAATTTCTTTCCAATACACCTAAAGCACTTGCCGTGTTCCCTTCCGCACTCTTTTTTTTGTTTGTGCCAACCACTTCGCTCTCGGTAGATAGCTGGGCAGCATTAATCTCTCTCGAATACTTTTCTAATTGGCCCGACATAGAATAAACCATCGCAATACGATAGCGCCACACTTGTACCAATTCTCTGATGAGGAGCTGCCCTATGTCGCTCCCTTCCTTGGTGGTTTTGTCATATTCCTTTATATCTTCTTCTATTTCTACTAATTCTGGGTTTATATTTCCACTATTCGGAGACTTCGCGATATTAATCCAGTTCACTATATGTTTATCGAACTTTTCGACAATTAATAGAAAGTGTGTTTCTTTCCCTCTCTTTCTGTTTGGCTTACTCGTTTGCCGACTTAATATCAAATCATTGTTAGCTTTGTGTTCATCTAATTGTTTCCTGAATTTATTGATGTGTACCCCATATTCGTCTTCCGTAGATGGCGATATGGCTGTTTCGGCGTAATTGCCCCCAATATGGGGGCTAGGCAAGCTTTCCGCTTCCTCCAGCAAACTGTGCATTTCAGCGATAGCTTTCGCCAGTTCGGCCTGTGTCTTCTCACGCGTTTCCGTTGAATTCGGCGAGGATACCTGGTCGATTTGTTGCAGGGATTCAATCACTGCCCGTTCAGCCATCTGGATTCGCTCGATCATCACATAACGGCTGTGAGCCGCCTGGCGTTCTCGAATTCTATTTAATTGATTGTCGATCTCTGCTGTTTCAGAGAACAGTTTTAGAATATCTCCATTTTTTTGTTGCAAATCAGAGATATTCACATTCCTTAGTTTTTGTTGAATATATTCGGCTTGCTCAACGTTTTCTTTTATCTCATCCAGATTGGCTTCTAAAAGTTTGTTTTGGATGATCGCCAGTTTTTCTGGCGTATCGTCCGTCCACTGCTCGACAAGTTGCTGGCGCGTATCTACGCTCTGCAACCATTGTGTATCGACACCGGCCCACAGATCGATGCCTTCTTCCTCGGCTTGTGTGAGTATGTTGAGTTGTTTTTCCTGTTGTTTCTGTTCAACAGCCGTTTGAAATTTTGAATACAAATCATTTATCTTTTGCGCTCGCTGATTCAGCGCATCCTCGATGCCTGGGGCAAAATTGAAGAAAGGTTTCATGATGGTTGCACCTTACTGGAATGGTCTGATTGTGCGATCTGTCGCGACAAGCGATATACGTAAGGATAGGGAGGATTGCCTATCCCTATTTTGAAGAATTCTGAGCCGACCTGCCAAGAATCAGGCGAAGCCAATTGTCTTCTTTCCATATTTTGAGGAGTTGGTAAAGCCAGACGGCGTACTTCGCCTTCTGTGGATCATTGACTGCGCCCCAGGAATTCCCTGTATTGTTCACAGCATAGAATGTTAGCAAATCGTCGATTGTTGCTTGATAGGCGTCGCGCAGTGTATGGGAAATTGTCGAATCGATCTCCGCGATTTTGGTTGGATGTCCCTGTTCGCGTACCAAATCAAACAAACCCTTCGAACGCGCCAACAACGCATCCCAATCCTGCCGTTCTTTGGCCTGCTCAATACGCTGCAACAACTGCGCCGTCTTGCCTAGGCAAAGAAGGCTCTCCCGTTCAGCCGGGCTGATCGGGAAACCGCCCAAACGCTCCCAATCTTCCTGGAAGTATTGACTGGCATCCCAATAGTGCCCCGCCTGTATTTTTGCAATCACAGCAGCCCGGAACTGGTCGATACGCTCTTGGGAAGCACCATCGCTACCGAGCCGGTCACGTTCTTCCATCAGCTTTTGTGGCGTTTGATTAAGCCGTTTCAGCAACCTCGCCCCATAGGGATGACCAGATTGATAATTATCAATCTGGAGGGCAGCTATGGCCTTTTCGATATCTTCCACATTCTTACTGGTTTGATACGCTTGCCAAGCAAGATGAAAGTCTATCTCTTGCCCAATCGCCTGGAGTTTCTGATGACATTTCGAATCCGTAGCCCATCCATCTCTCCTTACCCCATCCCCAAGCCTTAGCCATGCTTTCTGGGCTTTGTTTATATCGGGCGCATCCGGCCCCAAAGCATCAAGCACATGACCAATATGATTTTTAAACTGGTCGAGTTTTTTACTATCCTGAATAATGGCCAGCCGACCAGCTTCGGCTGCAATTCCCAAACGCTCTACAGCCAAATCATACTTATGTAGTTCAAAAATACTGGCTGCCAGACGCTTTGCTTCTGTCACGTACTCGAGTGTCTTGCTATACTCCACAGCCTTAAATGCAATTGTGGCCTGCTGCACAGGTTGCATCCATCCTTCAGCCAACTTCACACATTCATCCCACAGGCGTGAATCCCCCGTCTTCCGTCTTGTCAGATCGGCCAAGCGCATGGCCTCAAATGTGTCCCCATACAAGTTGAGAAGCTGGTAGTCTCCACCCGTTCCACTGATTTTTTTGAAACTATCCTTTGCTTTGTCAAGCGCCTCTTGCGCGATGCGTGTAGGATCACTGTCTGAGTCCCTGTTGTGATCCCGCAAATCTCGATACAGGTCGCTGGCCGTTTTGTAGCCACCCTCAGGCGCTAGCGCCATTTCCAAAATGCGCCGCATCCCCAAGGAGATATCTTCCCAACGGTCGGATATATGCAGCGGACGGTAGAGGCGTTCACTTGGCGGGGATGGCAAAATGCCAATTAAGAATTCGTACCAGAGACGTCCAAAAATATAGATATCCGTTCCGATTGTTTTTGCTTTTTCGATCTCTTTCTCGAAGAATTTTTCGCCTTTGTCCACCACATTCCAGTCCAGGACAGTCATCTGCCTCGATTCGTCATCCCAATAGATATCCCCAGGTTTGCGGTCTGGGCAACTAATCTCACAACGGTGCATTTGGGCCAACATATCGGCATATTGGACAGCCACGCCCAGGGCAATCTTTTCGTTTTCCGCCACTGGCCTTCGGTAATCGATCAAATCACCAAGCGGTTTTCCCGCTACGAGTTCGATACAAAGAACGGGTATCCCGGTTTCGTCGATTCGTCCGGCCCAGGTTCGTGGAAAGTAGAGCGGTGGGTTAAAACCCCTCAGTAATTGTTGGACGGTATCTTCTTCACTCCAAAAGCGCACAGCGAGCGTAGGCGAAAGACGGCTGTGGGGAATCTTGACCGCGATCATTTCTCCCGATTCAGGATCAGACGCGACGGCTTTGTAGACATTGGCCGTAGCACCGCTGCCCAAAAAGCTTTCAATACGATATTTTTGCGGTGGGCTACTAACGATTAGTCCTACTGACATACAACGCTCCGGGTTCATAACGTTTCAATGAGAAGCTACACAATTGGGTTCGCTCTTGCTCTTGTAGAAAGACGCTATGACATCTCTCTACCTACGCCCTTCAACCGCGTAACTTTTGTCAATAACTCAGTTTCTAATTACGTTAAGTAAAGTCGGGAAAGTCTTTAGAACACCGATTTCAGAATTGCCGGATTTGCTGTCGGTAATCAGCGTTTTCTGCGTCAATCTGCGTCCAAAAACTTTCTTGGAATCACTTAGCCTGTACGTTGGATCAAGTCGTAGAGTACCAGATCGACCAACGCAGCCAAATCTCGAGCGCCTTCACCGGTTGAGCGGACCAAATTGGACAACTCATTGCGCCGATAGGCCTTCCACTTCTCGCCAATATCGGGCAGATTATCCAGCGCGGCCGAAATGTCCGCCAATACCCGGTTTGGCGCAGAGACAAAATTGAGCATAGCTATCAGTTCCACGGAAAGTCGCTGGAAGCCTCGATCCTCCGGACGGATGAGGTCATGCGTCCCCTCCAGCCCACGGGCCACCAATACATCTCGGTCCCCTTGCACCTCCATTCGAATCAGGCCAGCAGCTAACGCCTTCACAAAGAGTTCGGCCTTCGTCAGGTCGTCCAGTGCCGCCACAAAGAGCGGATGGAAGAAACGAGGGGTCTGGTTCAATTCGGGCAATCTGCGCGCCAGAGCCAGGGCGTTGCGTTCGGCGGGGAAGACTGCTCGCTCGCTTGTGATCCCTCCTTGCGCGCTGTCACTCAGACCGGTTTCACCCCGGTAGATCGGTTCGCCCTTGCGATAGGGATTGGTGGCTTCGCACGGGATCACATCGTAGAAACGGGCCAGCAGCATTGTATAAGGATCTGTGATTTCCAGCTTGCGCATTTGTTGGATTGTAGGCAGTTTGATAGCCAGGCGGTCTTGCAACGCATGGGTATCATGCACACTTTCGTTGACACCCAACACGGCCAGAGCCTGAAGTTCCATAGCCTCACCTCTGTCGAAATCTAGGAGTGGCGCGGAGGCTGCCCACATTTCGTCGGCAGTAACATTGATTCGCTCCCTTTGCAAATCTGTCTCTGCCAGGTAGGTGGACAACGTCTCTTCATCCCAAATGGCCCTGGAAAGGAACCCCGCCACATCCAACAAGGCCTGGGCCAGGGCATTCGGGCCATCCGTGTGCAGTCCGACACTCTTGCCCAATCCACTGAATGCCAATTCCACCCGAGAGCCGTCCGATGTACTCTGCCAGAAAAGCCGCCCCACATGAGGAGTCACCTGATCGGCCAAATACTCGTCATACCAACGATCCAGCAAGCCGTCGCTGATGAAATACCGGCGGGTAACTACACGGCTCAACTCGGCCCGCTGTTTATCGAGCAGATGCTCCTTTGCCAGGAGTAGATCATAAAGACCTGTCGGCGTCGTTGTGGCTGTACGCCAATTTGTGCTGCTCTTATCCTCGCCGAGTTCCTGGCTAATCTGCCTGACTGTTTCCATCAGATGGGTACGCGCAGCCACTGTCACCTGGCGATAGCTTCTTACGATTGCCTGCCAAACTTCTGTATCGATAGAAATTTTTCCACCAATCCGTCCAGGCAATACGGACAGATTGCCCTCCACTTCGCCCCATTCTGCTTCTACTCGTTCCAACCAGCGCAGACCAATACCAAGCTTTCCGGGACGCGCAACCAGTACATCGTCCGCAAAGCCGTTGAGCAACTTGCCCAGCGCCTCCATCAGATAGACCCGATACAGACTTTCCTCTCGTTGGTTGTTCTCCAGCCGCACTTCTTCATCGCTCCACGCAGCCCAATCTTCGGGCGATACTTGAAGATCGAGCAACTGCCCAAGCAGAATGACTGTATGGGGCGGAATTGAGAGGCCAGCCATGCCTTTGACAAACTCACGAGCCAATAGCTGAACCGACATACCGCCGCTTTCTCCGCTCATCCCCCCATAGGTACTTTCCCGGTTCAAGCCTGGGTCGATGCGTAGCGTGCCGCCGGCCTCGCCAAGCAAGAGATAGCCCAGAAGATGTTTTGCCCAGCGCACATTAAGTGCCTGCCCCAGATCATAAACCGGCAGTCGGTAGGCAAAAACGCCTCCGCTGCTGACCATTGCCCGCCCGGTGCGCCGCTGTTGGTTGCTGCTCTCCCCCTGAATTTGGCGGCGATAGGCCCACAAAGAGCTGGTTCCTTTGCGGCTTGCCGTGTCCAGATGGAGCGTCACCGTATCGGCGATAGTGGCCAATACGCCATCGACTGGCAACTCGCGCAGCAAAGGTCGATCCGGGCGAAATCCATCAAAGAGATAGAGATCGTCCAAGAGCGGGCGATCCATACGACCATCCCACACAGGATCTCCAGGATAGCGACTACTGTAGCGTATTCCATATGGAAAGCTGGTGCCTTGCAGTTGGAAGCGACGTAATTCTTCCAGTGCCGCAAAGGTATTGGCGGCCAAATCTCGCCGTCGAGAGATGCTTACCACGGCGTCAAAGGTGTGCTGGGTAGCCAAATAGGCTTCAACCGAGGCGAACCGTGCCCCAACCTGTCGGGCGGCGTGGCGGGCCAGATAGGCAACATCAGCCAGAACGGCACCACCAAATCCCCCCGCCAGAGAGGATACGATCACGACCCGCGCCTCGTCCCCCTCTTGGATCGCGCCCACGCTATCCAGCAACCGGCTCCAGACACGGCTGGCGTCGGTCTCAGCCAAATCCGTAAAGATGGCAGCCCTTCCCAAAGGACGTTCGCCGCCCGTCCCCTTGCGAATATCCAGTTCGCTCTCCCGACTGCGGGTATAGTGGGCGGCAGGGAACCAACGGGCCATATCCGGGTACTGTTGTGCATCTTTGGACATACCGCGCACCAGTTCATTCAAATCATCGCCCACCGCCAATATTTCATCTTTGCTCAAGCGCACACCAGCAAAACTGACATCGGTTTCATCTTGACCAATCACTTCGGCCTCTGAACTATCAAGCAGCAACAAACGGACTTTGGGTGACAGCGAGCCTGCGCCGGCGTCCAGTAGATTTTTCTTGATCAACGTCAGTGCCCACCGTCCACTGCCGCCCAATCCGATGATGAGTGTCTTTTCCGGATTCCATACAGGGGGTGGTCCATCCCAGCGTCCGAATGGCTCTGGCGGCCGGTTATAGGCTCGCTCTGCCGGCGGTTGTGGAAAGGGTGGTCCGACAGCCTTCACCTTAATTCGTGTCCGGCAGCCCAGGTAGCAAAGCAGCCAGAAAAACAGCAGAGGCAACAAAGCCATCCACAAAGGCACGGGAATTCCCAAAATGACAAATGATCCCCACATATCTACAGGTCCGGCCACCCGCTCTTGGCACGGCAACCCTACGGGGTTGCCATTGACCGAATCCCAAGGTTGGGCCAACTCCTGATCCCACAACTGATTCATGCCCGATGATCCCAGATTGTCCGTATCTAATCCGTTGTAAACGATCAGCCCATTTTTCAGTAATGTATAGCCATGCGCATAGCCCTTCGTCCCATTGGCATTGATGGCTTCCATATTGCCGCACCAACGCAGGTCTTGCGTGACCATTACATTGGCGTCGCCGATTTCAATACCTGCAAAGAGCGAAGGGTCAATGTACGCCGGATGGGCGGGGCTCATAGCGATCGTGGCGTCGTCGGCTACGATTGCCAATTGTCCTTGAGTGGAACCAAGTGCGCCTGGGTTATCGGTAACAAATGGGTAAGGAAGCCAGTCATAGTTGACCGTTTGAGAACATTCATCCGAATCATAGATGATCAGTTTGTGGCCTGCTTCTACCCAACTCACGATGTCGCGCAGGCGCGTCGTTGGTTGTTGATTGATATTGCATACCTGAGAGAGTACGAGCGTGTCATACCCTGCCAGGAGTGCCCCATCCAATTCTGACAGAGACACTTCTGCAAATGCAATCTGGTTGTTAGCACTGGAGATGTCAAAATAACCAGAAGCAACGATGACCAAAACTTGTTGGCTGCCATCTGCGCCCACGGCACCTGGTGTAGTCAGATTGGACGTAGCAACCGAAGCGGAAGGTCCAGATATAGCCGCGGTCTCAGAATTCTGTAACTCTACGCAAATATAGCGGGCGAATCTCTGACCCAGGAAAAAGCCAAGTAGCAGCAATGTCAGCAAGGCCAACAGACAAGGCAACCAGCAGCGCCAACTCTGGGGTGGGGGTAGCCGACGCCGCCGGTTGATCAGTGTACGCGCCAGCGCCCAAAGGATGAGGAGCAAAAGACAGAGCAGAAGAGGCCAGAGCCATATCCATAACCAATCATCACAGGGAAAAGGCGTCGGTCCGGGCGCGCTTCCTTGCGCCGCGGCCGCGCAGGCTGCGGGTACATCTACGGTGACAACCCAACGAGCATAAATCGCGCCATCCCCCACGGCTGACAATTCAATGGTATAGAGACCGGCTGTTGCGTCGGCTGGCACGCGCACGATTGCGTCCAGGGTTTGGGCCACACCGTTGCCAATTGCAAGATCGGTGATAGTGTCGGCTACTAGCCACTGATCATAGCCAGGTGAAGATTGAATGGTCAGTAGACTGATATGCGCACCGGCCAGGGCTATACTGTCTCCAATTGCGCTGTCAATCGTGGCCGGTTCAGCCAGAAAAATTGCATCACCCCCGATAGGTGTAAGCAGCGGGGACCAAATTTCTATTGTATCTGTGATTGGGGTAAGCAGCAGGGGTGTAACTCCCTCATCTTCGATTTCTTCCAGTACATCAGCAAGCGAGAGATCATCGGCGCTGTTAAGCTGTCCATCCCGCCCAGGATCTACGTCATAGCCAAACGAGTCACCGACTATCACCACAAAATGGCGCGCATCTGGACGCCAACCCAACGAAGAATCTTCGGCTGCTTCGTAGAGCGCGCGGGTATAGGCATCAGCAGCACCATTTCCATTCTGTTGATGGCTGGGCAGAGATGACAAAGCGTTAGTAGCAGCACTAAAATTGGCCGTAATTGGCTGTAACAGGCGATAGGGCGTGTCTGTATTTGCCCCAAACCCGGCAATTGGATAGTCCCCGAAGATGGCAACGCCGATCTGTAGGTCGGGAATCAATGCTTGCAGCCTCGATACAATCTGTGTACTGGCTGAAGCTGCTCTCGATATCGTATTGGCATTGGAAGTGGTAACATCAAAGGTAAGCAAGACATCAGCACGGCCAGGTGATGATGGGATTGGAAATGCCAGGGGGAATGTCACAGCGTTGTTCGGACAGAGTGTCTGTGTGATAGATTGGGTCGGATACAAAGGGGCTGCTGCTGCGGGTGTTCCCGCTGCCGGTAGCGGGGGCTGGGTTGCTGTCGGTATTATGACCGTTGGGGGACGAGTGGATGTGGCGGTTGGCGTTGGTATCTCACCAATCAATAGTTCACCAGCCATGGGAGCCGGGTCCAAAGATACCCCACCCAAATACCCTCCTCCCTGTAAAAAACCGTTGCAATCCAGATAGGTAATACCCGTTAGAATCTGAACCGAACTAGCTGGCGCGCCAGACTGGGCTTGGATGCGGTAATCAACCTGCACTGTTTGACCAGGATCGATTTGTGGTATCTCCCAGACGACTTGACCATTTCGGATCACACCGCCCTGGTCTACAGCGACGATATCGACCCACGCTTCGGGTGTATAGGAAGAACGCACAAGCATCTTTGCAGCAGATGCATTGCGGTTGCCAGCAGAAGCATCAACAAGAACGCCGCGAAGTTCGCCGGGTTGAGGGTTGGGCACAAAATGTGCGGGAACTCCGATCAAGTCTTGCACCAACGCAGAGGTGATTTGGTTCTCAGTTGTGATATTCAGATCATTGCTGACCAGAAAAATCTGTGTGCCTGCATTGCGTACTTCTTGCGCTGCCGCCGCTGCGGCTTGTGATAGGGGGATATTGTCGTGCAGCATCAAAAAGATGATGCGCCTCCGAGAAGAGTCGCTAGCAGACAGAAGTTCCTGAGCCTTGCGCATCCCATCTGCTATGTTTGAATCACCAGCGGGACGGATATTGTCGAGAAAAACCAATGCTTGTTGGACATCTGCCGTGAGATCGAGCAATACCTCGGCCTCAGGACCCGCAATCCCTGAAATGGAACTGATGATGGCAAGATGAGACTCTTGTGGAGGCTGAGTAATATCTGTATAGACAGGCTGCGATAGGGAAGAAAACAGTTCTTTGGTGAACTGCGTTGTGCTGTGCCAGTTGGATCCCGGTTGGCCGTCGCCCGCGCTGTCTGAAATGTCGAAAACAAAGACAACATCCACAGGCGTGCCAAGAATACCGGCACAGGAAGTAAGCGTTTCTCCGGAGAACGAAAGAGTAACCACAGATTCCTGACCAGGAATAATGGTGGCCGGAGAGACTTGCGCTACCACTCGCAATGAGGCAGGCTCTGATGCAACTGGCGGTGTCACCTGCAAATTTTGGGCCGATACAACGGTCAGACCAGTCCGATGTATAGTGCTGGTTGGGGACGCGGTCAGATCGAATACAATATCGTCGGTTGCTGTACGTACCTCGTCCCCATTGCGTAGCTCCACTGTTACGCTGTGTAGTTCCCTCGTTTCAGGCAATGTCCATGAAAGTCTATTCTGAAATGGCCGCCAATCTCCGAAAGTCTCCTGATCATTGCGCAGGCGCATCTCCTGCGCCCAATCTGTACCATAGATATACAAAGAAACAGCGGCCGTTTCAGTTGACGGTGCGCCGTTGCTGATCACAACTGGATATACATTCTGCCGAGTGCCAAAAACTTGTACCCAATAGTGGCTATAGGATGCCGCTGCAGTGGGGAAAGAGTCTTCGGCTTCAAGGAAATAGCCGACACCGATCTCCCGATAGTCAACGTCAAGGATATTCTGACGATGATCTGGACTCTCCATCCAGGCAGTGACTACCGTTGCAGGTGTTGGGTTGCCCGCAGCGATGTTTTCACCAATTGCCGTCCACTGGAATCCAGCCGCACCAGCGCGATCACCCACCCGGCTGCCGGTGGTTGGATCCTGATGAGCGAAGAAATCTCCGGACGCCATGGCTTCTGCATGATTTTGTGCTGCATGAAACAACTCCGCGCTAAATTGTAACGGTGCGAGGTCATTGCGCTCCCGTTCCAAATTGGTCAGATAGACCACTTGCTCTGCAAACGAGTACGAAGTCGCATCACTCTGGGAGGACGATGCCGCTTGCAGTAAGTGATTAGAATCGGTCCCCCCGACCAGAAAGAGAGTCAGGAAGATACAGACGACAATCAGGCGGGAGGTAAGGAGTGGTTTCGACATAGAAAAAATCCTGATTATTACAGTGCAAATCGGTTTGTGATTCAAGCAACAGCAATAATGCTTGCGAAATTTTATTTCGTAAGGCGGATTTTGCCTGCCGTCAAAGAAGGAGATACAAACCCGCCCTACGAAATCAGCTTCATTCAAAATGCTGAACGCTTACTTTCGCCACGGGTCCTGGACTTTGGGCTTAGGTGCTGCCTTACTAGGCTTGGGCTGTTCGTCAGAGGGTACCCGATTGAGGATGCGCCGCCGCAATCGGGCGATCTCATCACGCAAGGTCAACACAAAGACCGACATTAGATCATAGGTAGGCTGATGGGTTGGATCGTCTTTTGCTCCAGCGGCCATCGCCGGAAGTGCATCAAAAAGACGCCGCTCTTGTTCGGACAACCGATCCAAACGAGCAACCCAAAGCCAGACCTGATCGTCCTGATCGATGTAGCTTTGTTCCCGTAACCATCCCTGTATTGCTGCATCGGATCCACCGAGATTGCCTCGCTCTTGACGCTCTTGCTGATCGCCTTTTTGTCTGCTCTCCAGAGTGCGACGCACAGCATCGTAGTCAATCTTTTTCTGATAGCCGCTGTCGTGACCAACGTCTTTACCGACATAATTGAATGTCAATAAGGCTTCCAGAATATCGGGTCTGTTATCAGCAGACGGACGTGTCAACCAGACAACACCAGTATCCCGATCATCAATAGGATCCCATTCCAATTGAAAGTGCTCTCGCGTCTCGCCGCTCGCATTATCTGCAGAAGCGTACCCGATCATATCGTAGGCGTAACACTGAAGGAAAAGACGCATGTCGGGTGCTTTTTCCAGTTGCCAGACAACTGAATCGTCAAACATCCGCGCCGACTGATTCAATTCGCCTAGACGCTCTTCCAATTGAACTGCATTGACCTCGGCGGGGAAGAGATGCAGGATCGTGCGCTGGCTTGTTTGTAAATTCAGTTCCCCTTGATAGCCGAGATATTCGCGCCGGGCATTCTCGTAAGCACGTATGCGATCCAACTCGATCAGATCGATAGTATGTACCAGAGTGCATGTGAAACGATCTTCAGAGTTGACAAGTTTGGCAAATTTATCGGCATCGGAGATGGAACTCAGACTAGAGAGACGACGCAGCATTGTACGCAGAAAATCAAGCTGCCCACTCTCTTGCCCGTGGGTCACACGTAGGTAATTGGCTGGGATGGGCCCCTCGCTGTTGTGGGAAAGCAGCGGACCACTGCGAGCATGCACAAGGGTTGCCAGTTGATCCGGTGACTCATAGGCATACATCAGATAGCCCAGAACCGATTCGGTGTTCTGCATGGTGTCAAAAACAGCCCGGGTACGGCGCAGAAGCATATCCTGGTTGCGGCGCACTGGGTCTTCGGCGGCGCGGCGCTGGGCCGTTTGGCTATCTGGCGCACCTATAGTCAAATTCAATTGAAATATAGGTTTGCCACGTTGCTCCTCAATGGCTATCTGCCAATTGATATCCTGCAAGATGGTGTTGACCTGATTGCCCTGGTTGTCATATACATAATGCTCGTACCGTTCTTTTTCATATTCTTTGAAGCGACGGTATTCTGCGTCCCCTTCGCGTCCGGCCTTACGTGCTCCCAAAACCAAGCGACTCTCTACATCCGCGTCCTTGTCTCGATTGGCATCTATTTTTGCCTGGTCTGACAGTAGAGTGGCATAGAGACTTTCTGATCCAATGGCCAGAGTAGAAGCCCAACTTTTGACAGCAGCCTGGGCAGTCGCCACCAGGTCTGTCATCTGGCGGATGGTTTCGGCTACAGTCTGTTCCATAATTTCCACTTTATGGATATCGATAAGAGACTGCTCGACTTCCAGATATTCTACCTGGGATTTGTGCGCCCGCCCGATAATCGGCATGGTATCGTTGGCACGGTTCTTCATCTCAGTCAAGGCGTTCTGGGTCGAAGCAATGGTCTGCATACGTCCATGGCCTTCTGAACTGCGGCGTTGCGTCACCCGGACCATCACTTGGCTGGCCTGATCCAGGTAGAGCGCCAGCGTTACCAAAAATTCCTGATAGTACCCAAGTTTGCCGCCCTTGGCCAGGATCGCATCGGTTGTAGATCGCCCGTTGAGTATCTCAATAGACTTGTATTCCAGCATTCGTTTGAACCGGTTCATATGAACCTTGGCATACTCGCCAAGCGCTTCCCGGTATTTTCCGCCGATACGTTGACCCGTCCCCGACTGTTCAGTCCCTAAATAGAGATTCTTGTGGGCGCGAACCCCTTGCTCAATCCGGTGGACACCATCAGACGGTCTCTCCCGGGGCGTAACATCTTTACTCGGTGGCACTTCATCGATCAATTTCACGTTGAGTACAATGTCCGCCCTGGCTTTTGCGTTTAGAACCTCCTCCGACTGACCGGTGGGGGCAAAAAAACGATCCCACTCCATCAAACTGCGACCAGACAGCATATCTACTACAGAAGTATCCTGAGAAGCGAACCGTTCAGCCAAATCAACCAACTCAGGAGCGAGCAAAGAGTTGTCCACTGTATTACTCGGATTCCGGGGATCAACAATAGAACTGGCTGTCATAAAATCGCGCGCTGCCTTGCTGCCTGTATAGCCCTCCCCCGCTTCTTCGTTTGCATTGCTGGACAGACGCGTTGGGTGGTTCGTGCGTTCGTCGATCTCGGCTGGCTGCACGAGTTGCTGTAACGTTTCCAAGGCCAACCGATAGGAGTAAGTTTGCACCACATGATAGATGGGAAAGACGATAGAATATGTTCCTACGGAGCCATAATAGGGAATGCCGCGTGATGGACCCCGCGAGGCCAGAACCGCCTGCAAGTTTCTGGTATGTTCTTGAAATGCGCCGGAAGACTGACCGTCCAGCATGGCGGAAATCATATCCGTAATAGATGGTGCGACGCCATGCTCTACAGGAACGGAAAAGAGAGGAAAGTTAGCGCGAAAGCCATCAAGGTAATAGAGACTGTCAAAGAGTTGACCGCGCAAAGAATCCTGCAATACCGGATCGACAGGTACACCAGGAGACGAAGCTTTGTAGTGCAAGGGATAGCCCATATCCCAGTCAAAGCTGACCGAAAAACGTTTGTTCTCGCGCATGGCGGCGAAAGCCCGTGCATTCATACCCCGCTTAACTTGGCTACTGGCGGCAAGCGCGCCAAATGCGTCCGGCAGCACCAGAAACCCCCGTACTGTGACTTGCATCTGTGCTTGCTGATCTGCAATACGCCTCACAAGATGCGCCACATCCACAAACATACCGGCCCCTGTACCACCCGCCAATGAGCCTACAATAGCCACCTGAAGGTTTCGACTGTTGGTCGTCCGCTGAATCTCGGATATTGTATCGTGAAGTTGGCCGTATATCTTTGATGTTGTCGCCGCCTGCAAATCATGAAAGATGGCCAGTCGCCCCAACTGGCGGAACATCCCAGCCCCTTCATCCAGATTGAATTGGGTGTCAGGTAGATTATCCAGGTAATACTTAGCCTGAAACCAGCTACGCAGATGGGGGAAGCGAACATCCTCCTCATCCTGCGCAATGTCTCGCACCCAATCGCGTACGAAACCGCCCACATGGATGTACTCCCCCGCTTCCAGGCGCACACCGGCCACGGAACGTTCTTCTACTTTCTGTTGATTGCCTGTAGCGGCCCGGGCGGCTGTTTCAACCCGTGTGCTACGCACAGTGTCGAAGGCGCGCAGCCGCACTTCATCTGGAATCTTTCCGTACGTCTCCTGCATGTTCTTCTTTAGGTAGGTGAGAACCCAAACCCCGGTTCCCCCCAGACCAATAACCAACGATGGAACTGCCATGGCGTTCTGCTCCTTCCCCTATATGGGATAGTATGGGATTCGTCCCGTCTCAGTTGAGCTTACGGATATATACTTTGTAATTGCCCAGTGGAATCTTGTTTTTACCTGGTTCCAATCGGCCACTGGCCTGTTGACCATTATCAAGACGAGCTGTAATGTGTACAACTCGTTGCTTTGACTCCTGGTCGCTATTGCAGCGAACTTCCAGCATTTTGATATGGGTTGTAACCGGCAGCTTTTTGATCTGAATACGATTGAGACCACCCAAAGTGATATTGCGCAAGGGAGTGCCAAAATCATTCTCGATCTGCAGGGTGCCGATACAAGGGTGCTGTTGTAATCGACGGTTGCGTATGCTTACAAGCACAGAGCCACTAACAAGCGCCACAAAAAATAAGCCGATTCCGCCCAAAAGGGCTACCCACCACCAATTCTCGTCAAGCCGTATGGAGGCTGCGCTTACCTGTGTGGTCTCGTTCACGATGTAGACCGGCTGAATATCCAGTTCTGGCAGCATGGACAGAGAGATATTGTATAGGCCGCGCTGTAGATTATTACCCTCGGCCCTGAATATCCCCGGTACACCTGTCGGTTGTAATACAAAACTGCTGCTGAAATCCTGTTTACTACCCGCTTCTACGACTGACAAGCGCATAGGAATCACTGGCCCGTTGATCAAAGCCATACTCGGATCGACCAGATTACCGTCGCTATCGACCAACTGGGCTTCAATGACAACCGGACTTGGCTTGCTTAGCGGCGTCCATGTTGTGGGCCATTCCAATGCAATGGCCCGAACTGTCTGATGTTGCGTGTTACCCGCCAACGGTTCTGCCAGTGCAACACTAAGTTTTTTGGTAGGTCTGACTCGAATAGATACAGGATCACTGCGGAAGATAGAATAGCTACTGCCGTCGGGTCCTTCAATAGAAGCGGCGGTGATCAACTCGTAAGCCTGGGGTGCATCTGGGGTGAAAGATGCCGAATAGGTGGTCTCACTGTCAGGTGTCAAAGCCAAGGATGCAACCGGAGCACCATTGAGTGCGATAGTGCCGGTGAATATCATCCGATAGCCAGCGGCCAATTGCAGCGGTTGGCCCTGTACGTCATGCACAGCGTAAGTGATCTGCTCCAACCTGTATTGGGCAATCTCATTGGTCGGTTCCGCTAACGTGAAGATTGGCGATTGCACGACAAATCTGCCTACCGTTGCTTCTGGTAAGCTATATTGGTTTCCTGATTCATCAATCAGACTCGAACTGACAGCTATCTGGTGATTGCCTATTGTCAAAGGCACAAATTCGCCTTGAAAAAGGCCGCTATCGATGCGTCGCAGTTCAAAAGGCCATCTTCCCTGGTCCGAACGAACCTGAGCTCTCAATTTGAGGCTCTCGTCTACCATCACCCGTTCGCCCTGAGATAGGTATTCAAAGATCAAGGTATGAGTTCCGAAAATAGCCAAAGAGTCAGGCATAGCAACCGGCTGCAGAACAGAAGGCATTACTTCAAGATTTTGTACAGATTGGCTTTCCACATACGGATCACCGAGGGTGGAATCACCACTGCGAACCGTAGCCACGACAGAGCGTTCACCAATAGAAACAGGCACAAAGCGCGCTGTATAACGACCATCTTCTGTAGATTGCAGGCGCAGCAGACGCCCGGATCCTCCATCCTGGATGACGGCCTCGACTTCTACTGTCGAATCAACGACTACTGGCGTGTCCTGGGCGTCAACAAATCGAAAGTCAATAAAATAGGGCACATATTGACTTATGGATTTTTCATCTTTGGTAGCCTGCAAGCGAACTGGAGAGACCTCAAACTGATGATCGAGAACATTGTCCACCGTATGATTTTCGCCCGTGGCATCAGTGACAACAACATTTCCCCGTACTTGGTACAATCCTGCTTGCCCCGGGAGAACAACCGCCTGATAACGACCATTGGGCTGCCGTTCTAATGACAGTGGGAGAATAGATTCGCCTTTCTGAATAGTCGCCATGATCTTCAGATCAGGGGACGAATCAACCTTACGCCCCACAGCATATCGAAACTCATAGACAAGGGTTTGTTTCGTCAACTGCGCAGGTTTCACACTATTGGCTATCGGTTGCAGGCTGATCCGTGAGACGGTAAAGTGAGTATTGTCCAAGTCACCTAATTCCCGCACATCGCCTGCTGCATCAATGACCGAAGCCGACGCTACCAAGCGATGATCGCCAGGCTCCAATGGCATGAATGTCCCAGAAAAACTACTATCCCCTTTCCTTACCAAATTGATTGGATAAATCTGGGCACTAGTGATTACGCTGGCGGAAACAGTCACGCTTTCTCCCACTTCAACTCGTCTCCCACCATTGTCCTGCAATTCCAGGTTGAGTGTGACAGGTTTGAACTGAGGGTACGGTGATGTCAGATTTGTGACCTCCAGCGTCGCCTCACTAACACCAAATGTACTGACCTCGCCGCTGAAGACTACGATTTCCTTATTGTCCAGATCTTTAGCCACTGCTTCCATACTAATGGTATGCAATCCAGCCTGAAAGGGGGTAAAAGTGGCTGCGTACGTACTCTCCCCCTCTAACTCCAAATTAACCTCACTGAGAACTTCACCACCAGCACTTACTGTTACAGCAGGCACGAGCCGATAGCGCTGATCGGCATATTTGGGCAATAATTCACCCCGGCTGTCGCGCAGTTGCCACTTGATGGTCGTTGGCAAGGCCTGGGCTACTTGATTGGGTGGGCTGATCAGCTTGCCACTGGCAACCACTGTACGCATTTGAATATCAACATCGTCCGGATCTCCATTGGTTCCAACCCTCCACAGGCCGGGCTGTGGCCGGAAGACTGTCAATTGGTAGATGTTTTCTCCATTGGCAACCACATCCGGCATATCATCAGTCATAAGTTGATCTGCTTGATCATGAATTTCCAAACGATCGTCCGGCAATTTCTTAAAAAGAGTAAAGCTGATAGTATCCAAATAAGGTGGAACCACGATTGGTCCGGGTTGAATCGGGCTGTCGACGACGCCAGGAGCGCCAGGGAACAGTTCGCTTAGTTCCGTCCAAATGTCATGAAAGACCAGACCTACATCGGCATTGCTGGCAACCTGTCGCGCTCGACCTGTTCCGGCAATAGCGGTCCACCGGGGGCCGTATTCCGACCAATAGTCCCGGTCTGCATCGTTCATCGCCACCACATAGAGCCGGAAATTTTCATCAGAGAGATTATCCTGCACCAATCCACGTACTGCATTCATGTGGGCATTTTGGTCAAGGCAATTGTTGGCAGGAACCGACCAGACACAAGGATACCCATCGGTAAGTAGGATGATCACACGGGTACGGTTTACTTCGCTTGTTGGTAATTGAGCCATCAGAGTCGCTGCCTCGTTGAAGGCTGCAACAAAATTTGTATTGCCCCGATTTGTGTTTGAATACCGACCTGGATTTAGTCCACCCCCGCTGCTATTCAGTCGAGCCAGTTCGCTATTCAGCTTATTCCAACTCTCCGATGCATCGCCCGTCCAGTCAATGGGTGTCCACTCCAGACGGCGAAGCGCATTGTCGCCAAAATCTACGACTGCGATACGATGCACGGTCTCTGGGCGCACCTGTAGCCGATCTTCGGCAATGGTACGCACAAAGTTTTGTGGTGCCTCAAAGCGCAACCCCAACGTATCATTGGCTCTGGGATGCAGATTGCTGCCTGCTGCCAAGCCGCCCATACTGCCCGACTGATCGACCAGAAAAAGAACGTCAACGCCGGGTGCATCCAGTGGGGAGGGACTCTGTCCATAAACGACTCCCACCGCCCCGATAGAGAGAATTAGAGCGCACACAGTGACAGCTAAATGATGTAACATCCCTACAAAACGAATTGTTTTCATGCGAAATATCTCTGGCCTCCAGAGTATTCTGAAGTGATTAATGCAAAATAGGATGGGACGTAGAGTGGGCATTTGGAGACCCGGTTACGCCTTCCCTCAACCTCTTAACAAACGACCTCGTCGCAATTGGTCCAAGACCAATTCAGGTGCGCCGATAGCTTCCAACAACGATAGGGTCTTTTCAAAATCATACGAAACCCTGCGCTGGGTTAGTCCCAACCGATCTTCCTCCCAATCCAAAAGCAGATAGCAGGCCATTCCCGGATAGTCTCTGGCAAAACCGACACTCCCTGGATTGGCAAACACCGGGTCCCTTTCCAAATCGGCAAAAGTAAACCACTCTGTTTGTTCCTGTACTTGCTGGGTCAGATCAATCCAGTCCGAACTGCCCGGCTGCAATCCCGGGTACTGCCACATACCAGCAATATGCGTATGGCCGACCAGCATCAACTTAGGCATTGCCCAACCATGCAGGGCCACTTTGGATAACTCCTGCCATTTTGCGCTGTTTGGGTCGTCTGCCAAATCACGCATATTGAGAAGAGATTCCTGTCCCTGGATAGGTAGGCGGCTATAGGTGCCGATTGCCTGAGACGCTTCTGGATGCCCGCTGCCATGAGCCATATAGACACCCGGCAATGGAGATGAAAGCAGGGGCAACCGAGACAATGACTCGTACATCGGCCCCGACAGGTTAGGTACCTCTGCGAGCAAGCGCTTCTGCTTGTTGAGCATTTCCCACGCATGAACACCAAAATCACCTGTTACTGTCGGCCCTTCCAACAGGCCAACAAATATCTGCGATTCCAGCCGTCCGATCAATCCCCAGTCGTGGTTGCCTGCCACCCATAGGTTTTCTGGAATCTCTTCAATTTTCGCCAAACGCTGCCAGCATCGGTATGGGTCCGGGCCATAGCCCACTACATCACCGAGACACCAATACGCATCTACATCCAGCGCAATGGCATCTTCGAAAGCCGCTTCCAATGCTTCGCGGTTACTATGCACGTCTGAAAAGATCGCAATTCTCATCTTATCCTCCCAATGCAGGGCTGTCGCTCCACCCCACAAGGTCTGGATGATCCGGGCAGACTTCGAGGCAAAGGTTATAGGCCGCCCGAGCGGAATCTTTTAACTGTCTGATTTCCCGCGCTTTGGCGAAACGGACAAAACGCCCATCGGCATTCATAGACGCCGTCGCAGCACTTTCAAAGCGCGCCCAGCAGTCGTTCCACTGATTCTCTCTACGATCGATCTCTGTCTGATAGCGTTCAGCCGCTTCCAGGTCACCCCGGCATTTGGCCCGCAACTGAACCCAATGCTTCCACAATCGTTCCGCAGCTGTACTCAGCAAGGCTGCTTCTTCCATCGGAGGGGTGGACAACAATTGGGTCGCGGGTCGTAATGCCAGCACCCCATCGTACATCCCTTCATTATTGCCTTTAATCACAACATTGATCCGCTCGCGGGCGGAGGCAAAATCCCCCTTGTTTAGATATTGCTCCATTCCATTAATTTCGTTTTGCCACTGCGCTACTCTTTTTTTGTATCGGGTATCTGTCGGATTTCCATTTCTATCCGGTTTGCCCGGAATGGACGGCAGCCAATCCTCCCACTGCGCGATCTGTGTCTGCTGTCCTTGAACAGATTGTATCACCCGGCGTAGTGTCGAAATGGTCTTTTTGCTATAGGGTTCCTGCACACGAATCCGCGCCTGTTCACCAAATTCGTCGCCTTCGTCCGCCATTGGATCTGCTACTTTGTCCTGGTGGTTAGACGACGGCGTTCCGTTTGATTCGTGGCTGGATCGCCCCGTCATCAATTCGGCCAAACGCAGCACTTCATCCAATTCTTCCTGCTGCACAGCAGTCTCTAATTGTGTCCGCAATTGGCGTAGATGTTGCTGTTTTTTGACAATCGTATCTTCCTGCGACTTCAGGGCCACCACCGAAATATGCTGTCCATAGCCGAGGGTGCCGATCTGCTCCCATTGAGCCTTGAACCCATGCCAATACTCTTCGTTAGCCCGGGCAGAAATCGCATTGTGGCGTGCCTGTTCCACATGCGTCTTCAGCCGGGTCAATCGATCGATCAACGCAACGCTTTTTTGAATATTGTCGGCGACCTGTTTGCGCAGTTCGTCTGGTTTTTGAAATTCCCCGCCAAAGCTTGCAAGCACCTGCCCAGCCAGGATCAATTTGCGGCGAATCTGCTCTACGGCATCAATCTGAAGAACGATATTTCCGCCATAATCTGAGCCAATTCTATCCTTTTCCAATCCATTCAAACTCTCGGCCAATGTACTGATAGCCGTATAGACCTCATAGACTGTCTGCTTGGCAGACCCAGCCTGATCTTCCAAAGAGAGCCACTGTGCGGCCGGGTGGACCCGTTCCCAAATATCCGCGCCAGCCCGCTGTTTTTCGGTAAGCCGGTTGCGGGCATCTTCAATCGCATTGGCTTTGGTCTTACGCCACCATTGCCGAACCTTCAACTCCTTAGAATATTCCTTCACTAGATCGCCGGCGCGATTCTCGGCCAACTTCCACGACTCAAGCATGTGATCCGGATGTAGCTGTGCCTCGATCTGCATGGAGCGCTGGGCAATGTCGATCCAATCATTTAACTCCTTCTCGCTTCTACGCAGACGAGTCTCGGTTGTTTTGTCCGAGAGCACATCGGCTAGTTGTAAGGCTTCACCCACCACACTGCGTGCCTTATTGGCCTCCCGTTCGATCTCTTCGTGGGTCTCCAACGAACGTATATACTCAAGATAGGTGTCCACATACCAGCGTCGAATCTCAAGGTCGCCCGAATACTCCTTGATCAATTTGTTTAATGTGTCCAAGCGATCCAACAAGGAACCGCTTACCTGGTTAAAAGCCAGACGCTTGTCGGCGTTCCGTTTGCCTTCTTTATACGCGCCGTTGTCTGGATCAGACTCCAATGCCTCCACCCAGACGTTCCAAACATTTGTCCAATTCGGTGAACTTTCGCTCATAAGCCGGCGCGCGCGCTGGGCCGCGCTTCGCCCATAGACGATGGACTTCAGACTGTGTACATCCTCAGCCCCCACATCTTCCAGGTGGGCGATCAACGACTTGGCAGGCTGCTCGTTGAGTTCCTCTGCATTAAGCAGCTTTCCCAGTTCAACCCGGATAGCATCTTCCCAGATAGAGGCAATTCGATTGAAGAGTTCGGCCGCGTCGGGATAATTCTGCACCGGCTTGAGCGTGCGATAGGCTTGTTCAGCTTGATTCTTAGCCAGCAGCTCTCGGGCAAGAGCAATCGCTTGTTGGGTCTTCTCCTTTTCGGCCTGATCGGTGATTATGCTGCTGACCATCTGTTCTGCCGCGGCCTGATCGTCGCCCTGCCCATCGATTACCGTATGCAAGAGACGCAAACCCTGCTGCCTATCGACGGGGGTGGCATTGGTCTTGCGCAGGAGGGCCAGCCCCTGAAGATAGTCAACATGCAACTTGAGCCTGCGTTGGACCTGCTCCAGTGCAGGCCGCTGGGTAGAAAGACGATCCTCGGCCTCGATAACCGCGCTACATTCCTCCAGAATCTTGCGTGCTGTCGTCAATTCAGGATTGGTTACACCTCCCACAAAACGCGCCATCTGGGCCGCCGCATCCGCGGATCGCCCAACCCGGGATTGGAAGGCTGTCAAATTGGGAAACCGTTGCGCGCGTGCCCCCCATCCTGCACTCCACTCCCCCATTCTGTGATACACAGCCTGGGGTTCTGTAGTGATCTTTTCCTGTTCAGCAAGAATCGTTTTGTCAATCTCCCGGGCCAAAGTCTGCCAGGAGGCAAACTCTCTCATCAGTCGCTCGGCCTCACGCCGTTCTTCAGAAAAATCAGCATCCTCACCTGCAATCTTTTGCAGCGAGTCCAATTGACGCTTCATATCCGTTTCGTCGGTGGCCCTCTCCAGCTTGACCAGACCCTCTACAATATGCGCATCCAGCGGCGATTCTGCTGTGAATAGGGCATCAATAATTGCCAATCTTTCCACCAGATATCGCTTCACGTCAGGGCGCAGACTGCGCCGTTCAGCTTCCAGTCCAGGTGTATAGGGGTCCTCATCCGCTGCCCCCATCAACAGACCCCAGGCCTGAACCGTTGGGCCAGCTTGTTTGGCTTGCGCCAATTCTTCTTCGGACCGTCTGCGCCGTTCAAGCGCCGGCTGCACCTCATCGGTGAGCATTCTCGTGACGATCGTTCTATGCTCTTCATCCAGTCCGATGAGGTTCAACGCCTCGCTCAACCTGTCGTGGGCTTCGTGTGGTGCATGCCCGCGCAAAGAATCGCGCGCTGCATTACGGTATTCAACCGATTTTTCCCTGGCGAACTCGCTGGCTTGTTGCTCTACCTTCCCAATCGCATCCTTGACCAAAATAGACATCATTGTTTGTTGAGATTGCTGTCTATCAAGGGCTATTGTGACCATCTCAGACGGTTCTAACAGTCGGAGTTGTGCCAAAAGTTGGCTGAATTGATCTCCTTGCTGGCGTGTGCTGGCCATCTCGTGTCGATTGCGGGCCAGGTTAAGGGTTGTCCTGGTCTTTGACCGCAAGTTTGACAACTTGGCAGAGGGGTAGTTTGATTCCATGCGTGCAGCATATTCATACGTCTCTCGATAAAGAGACAGTAGTTCAAGGCCATTCCGGCCACCGCGTTCAGCTTCAGATGCTTCTGCCAACATCCGTTCTACCTCGGCCTCTACTTCCTCGCTGACTTGGGCCATGCGTGCTGAATCAATCTGTCGAGCCAGCCGGCTACGCCAGGCAGGTAAAGAAGAGTTTTCGGGATCGACACCCATCAATTCATAGAGAGTCTCCCGTATTACATCTTCATCGATTGGATCGCTCTTGAATGCTGCCTGTATCTGCTCGGCGCGTTCGTTGACGTAGCTTGCTTTCCAGCTCATAATTCGGCGACGCAGATTTTCCAAATCTGCTATCTTTGGCGCTTGCAAGTCGGTCAATTGCTGAAGCAATTCCAATGCGCGGGGCAGATCGTCCGCCTCTCTGGCTCGTTCCACATCGGCTATCCGTTGCGCTATGAATTCGCTGTCTTGGTTGCTTTCGCTCATGCTGATTCCTCGTCTGATTGCCCCTAATTATCTGAAAGATTGGCCTGATCTATAATTGACCCTAATAACAATACCTTCGCCAAATAGATAGTGGTTCAACAGGAACTCAGGGGGTTGACAAGAAAAAGTATCTGCGTCCTTGCAGATCAAGCCAAATACGGTGAAAAAGTGTGGAGACCTTTTTGATACCGTAACAGCGGCGCTTGATGGTCTTGAGTTTATTGTTGAGTCCTTCAACGAAGCCACTGGAAATGCGGTGGTTGAAATAGTTGAGAATGTAGTGCCAGTAGCGCTGCAAGGTTTTGATGAAGCGATCGTAGCAACGAACTGAAGTTGCCGTGACCTTGTGATACCAAGCGGTGATGGCCTGTTCAGCCCGGGCTTTGGTGTAGGGACGGTTGAAAATGGCAGTCAATTCTTCCCGGAAAGTGTAGGCTTGATGGAGCAATGGGGAATGCTTGAAGAGGGTGCGTAAGCGCTGCTGTTCGTCGGGCTTCAAGGCCGCATGATTCTTGCGCAGAAGCCAAAGCATCCCTGTACACGCCTGGTCGTAGGATTCCTTGCCCAGTTCCAGTTTGAGTCGTTTGAATTGCAACGTATCGAAAGCGCCCCGGTAGTTCTGAGCAACGTCGATAGTCTTGCGTAAAACGACCGGAATCTGTTCGAGAAATGTCTTTACTGTCGTTTTTTCGGTCTGGGAGTACCGCCAATACACGGGTTTGTCCATCTTTGTGGCGAGCCGTCACCACAGCCGCATAGTTCTTGCGTCCCTTTTTCATGGCAATTTCATCAATGCCGATGGTGCCCAATTCGTCAATTTCTGCCCAGTTGATCTTAACATCAACCTGGCGATCCAATGCGCCAAGCACAGCGTCATAACCTATGGCTTCCCGCATACTCACATCTTCAACTGTGGTGTTGACCAACTGTTTCATCAGCCACTTGTCATAAGCATTCGTATGGGGACTGCGTTCTGTATACCACTCCACCACCTGGGTCGTCGTGGGCTGGTACTCGCACTCACCACACTCTCCTCGGCGAGGCTTGAATTTGATATAGGTGCGCATGTTCAGAACCGACAGATGGCGCAATATACGCTCCTGCCCATCTCCATATCGACAGGCAATCTCTCGACCACATATTCCACATCGAGTCGTCTCCAAGCTGCTTTCCACTTCGATGATTAGTCGATTATCTGTGGTGATGACTGTCGATAGAATCTCTACGTCTGGTATATCCAGTGGAATTTTGAGTTCGGCTGACATTGCTCTTTCCTATCTGATAGCTTAGTGAAAGACCTATTCTATGTCAACCCCCTGTATTCCCAAAGAACCGTAAAGTTAAGTCGTATCTAAATAGGATGGACCACGTAGCCCTAACAATTGGCTACGGGTGGAATTTACTTCCAAACGCATCGGGTTTTATGCACTTTGCGGGCATATACTTTGCGGGCATATACTTTGCGGGCATATGAGGACACACTTTTTGGATAATGGGTAGAGCAGTTGTGCCAGAGGATGAATTCGCAAGCAAAAACGACCAGAATATTCGCAATTGCGAACAAAGAGAGATACATTTCGTGCAGGGACCCAATTATCCTCTACCAGAAGTCTACCGCAACTGACCAACTGCCTATCCTACTGTTTGTTTAATTCCATGGTACGTCTAAATCCGCGCAAAATAGAGCGCCGATAGTGCAGTGGGTGCAATGTGAGGGAGTAATGTGAACACTCATGCGGCGGATATTGAGGCTGGGCTTTGCCTGCCTAGTGCGTCATCTACGCTAAAAATTCAGGTTTGGTGATAGGGAATGACCCGATAATTTAGGCTGGATGATGCACTAGAGTATATGTTATCTAGTTTATACCAGACATTAGAAAGTTTCGCAAACTATATTTAACGCCTAATGTGAAATGTGGTAGTTCGGTGAGATTATCTCCTACCGGGTGTTGGGTAGAGAGGAGTGAGGAGAATCTCACGGATTGAGAAGATGTGATCACTGAGTCCGGCCGCCATGGCAGGAGAGCGCTGTTGGTATTTTTTTTACCCTGTGGGGGAGCCAAGGGTATGCGCAGGGAACGATGCTTGCGACACCAATTATAAACGGTAACACCCCACCAGCCGAGAGATTCTTTCACATCGGGCCGACGGGAGAAAGCAATAGATTTGCGCATTTGATAGATGACCATTCGCCGTACCCGATTCCAGTTGGACAGTGGATGATCTATTGGCGGTTGCCCAGGCGACTACCGCCGCGCCAGAGGTATGGGGTATGCGTGCCAGCGGCACAGGTCAAGAGCATATCCCATCCTATCTGC
>Ga0335396_10001165_pt1 | contig 34566 bp, 30 predicted proteins | sample FRY02_FD_205743 | JGI IMG/M metagenome (GOLD analysis project Ga0335396, IMG submission 205743) | Freshwater microbial communities from Lake Fryxell liftoff mats and glacier meltwater in Antarctica - FRY-02 (spades assembly) (version 2) | ecosystem: Environmental > Aquatic > Freshwater > Ice >... | reverse complement strand
GCTCGAGCAGCTACGTCCGTGCGGACGGGTACTCTGTGCGTTGCGTCTCAGAATAATTCGTCTTATTTTGTCTATTTGTCTATTTAAGCAAAACCGCACATTCACTGCGTTCAGTATAAACTCCGCGGTCGATTTTTAATTTTTTAAACTCCCCTTGCTAAAAGCAAGGGGTTTTATAATAAATAGGTATAACAATGGCTAGTATTAATGAAAAAATTGTGCATAGTTCTTTATGTAGCGTAAACCTTTATAAAGAGGGTGTATTTTGGACTGCTTATGAGCAAAGTGCTTATTATGTATGGCTACTAAAAGGCTATAAACCCAGCAAAAAAAGGTATAAAAAAATGAATAAGGAGGTGTGTATGTCGTCAAATGAATTTGAACTTTTCAGGTCAAAAAATAAAAGAGTGTTCTGCTAATTTATATTAATTTTTTTATACTGTTTTTTTTTGGTTCATTCGTATTTATGAATTGGCTTATATATGATATTACGGATAGGACTCCTAAAAGAAAACTGATTCTATTTTACCCAGGGGGTCTTGCATAGCACAAAACACTACCAAAAGTTTTAGGTTTTTATAGCTGGTCTTACGATTATCGTACAAACGCAGTATGTATATTTTAAAAACTATTATATTTTTTAGACTTTTGCTAGTTTATACTGCTAGCCGTAGACTAAATGATCTTTTCAAAATGTACAGTTAGCTAAAGAGTAAGCGATTATTATTAGTTTGACTAGGCTTGTGAAGATGTGTTTTTAATTACATTTAATTGAGGCTCTTTTTTATCTCTTAAGGCCTGTAGAGTATAGAAATCCGCAATCTGTTGAGCAAAATCTAAACTGTCTTTACCAATATAATTTAATAGCATTCTTTCTGAGCTGTGAGCGGATATACTCATTATTAAAGGTGTTGGAAGTATTCCGTAGAGGTTAGTGCAGAAGGAACGCCTGCAAACGTGTGACGCCATTAGTTCCCATTTTGGATAAGTACCGCTTATTTTTCTTTTCTCTTTGTTTCCTTTCCCCAATACTGTGACAGTTATTTTACCATCATTGATTAGTTCATTAATCTCTGCCATTCTACAGATTTCTTTAATATACTTATTGAATTTCTGAATTGATATTTTGTAAGGCAATCCGTCTTTTATAATTTCTTTAGTTTTTTCAAGCACTGGAATTGTAACTCTTTTATCTGTTTTTTGCTGCTTTAATTCAATTACGTCCAGGCCGTTTCTTTTTATAAAATTGGTTTCATCTAATATTAATAGGTCACCCCCTCTTTGTCCAATGTTACAGCCTAATAGGAGCCATTTACGAGCTCTCTCCACGAATACCTTCAATAATTATTCTGATTTTTTCCTCGGAACCGTAAGATTTTCGAGTCTTTCGTTTTAAGTCACTAATAAGTGAACTTGCACTTCTTTTCTTTGGCATAATACTAATTTTAGGGTTTATAAATTTAAAAAATGTCTCCCTTAAATTATAACCTTAAAAAGTTCACTTTATGCTGACGTTATACAAGGTAATCCGGAAAGGCTGGAATGAACACAATGGCGTTTTCACAGTGACCACGGAATTTGGTCCCGCAGACTATATGCAAACGCTGCCCTACACTCGAGTCCCGGTTTCCGATCAGTGGGAGGCCAATGTTTTTATGATGAAGACTTTAAAAGAGCGTCTAAAATTAAATTAATAGTTTAGAGGTCAGTAGATAAATTCATATTTTTAAAGCCAATAAATATAAGGATTATATGGATGTTTTCAAGGGTTGAAATCTTTTAGAGTTCTCGGATCGGTTCAAGAACGTCATAGATTGCAAGGATTTCTCCGCAAGGTCCCTTCAATATATCTTTGTGAACAATATCTGTAGCTCCGAAAAAGTGGTCAACAATGAAAAAATACATCAAAAAGAATAAATATAGAGCTAACTACTGGCCTCTATAATAGTTAATCAATGGAAGTTATTCAACAATTAATAGGGCGTTTACACCCCGTTGTAGTGCATTTGCCGATAGGATTCATTGTTGCAGGATTACTTTTGCAATGGTATGATAGAAAGAACAATGAATGGACCAAAATAATTGGTATCCTATTTCAATGGGGATTTATTTTCGCCACCATAGCATGCATTACTGGTTACTTGCTATACCAAGGCGAGGGATACACCTTTGACACGGTAAAGTATCATTTATGGCTGGGAATTACTACAGCAATCTTTTCTTTTTTGATGTATTTACGATTGGTAATACCTTCAAAAATTAACTTCTTAAAGCGAATACCAGTACTGCTATTTTCCTTCTCCCTATTTTTTTTAATATCATTTACCGGGCATCTTGGCGGAAATATCACGCGTGGTTCCGATTACCTTTTGGAACCGCTGCCAAACAGCATAAAAACTATGTTGGGTGTTGGCCCTAAAATATACGAAATGCCTACCCTGGACGAAGATAATTGGGAAGAAGCTGTTCTCTATACAGATTTGGTTCAACCTATCCTAAACACTAAATGTATAAGCTGTCACAATTCCAAAAAAGAAAAAGGGAAATTGCAATTAGAGGAGGAAAATGGCATTCTTAAAGGGGGTGAAGACGGAGCCGTGATAGAGCCGAACGATCCTAAAAACAGCGCCCTCTACGCAAGATTAGTTTTGCCATTAGAACATGAAGACCACATGCCCCCAAAAGATAAGACCCAGCCTTCAATAGAGGAAATAGAAATTATAAAAACATGGATAGCCAATATGAATTCATTCGATAAGAGTATTGGTGAATTGGGCTTAAAAAAGGAATTATTTTACATGTTTTTCCCGAAGGAAAAGGACGATACCTACCCTGATGTTGAGGTTGCAGAAATTGCAGCTGATACTATTTCTACTATTAAGAAAAAGGGGTTTCACATAGAACGGGTCAGCGAAGAGAGTAATTTTGTGAGGATATCCTGTATCAACAAACCATCTTTTTCGGAAGGCGATTTTGACCTACTTTCTGCCGTTAAAAATCAGATTGTTTACCTTGATCTAGGTGCAACCAAAATTACTGATGCCATTTTTGAAAAATTAAGCACTTTGCCCCACCTTACGGTATTGAAAATGGGCAATACCAGTGTAACAGGTAAAAACATTGAAACATTGGAAAAACTAGAGTATCTAAAGAACCTGAATCTTATGGGGACTAATTTCGAGGAAGTCCATCTCGCCAGTTTAAAAAGTTTCAAAAAATTGCAGATAGTCTATCTATTCAACACACGTATTAAAAACCCAGATAATATTGACAGACCAAAGGAAGGGAAAATATTTTTTGATTATGGGGGTTATGAATTACCAACAATAGCAACCGATTCTATTATTTATTGAGGTTTGTAGTTAGTTACCTATCAACCTGAGTTCGATTAAAATATAAGTAGTTGATTTGTTTTAACTGTTTGGTATTTAATACTAAGCTTTTTAAGCAAGGAGCTATATGTGGTTCTGTCACTTCTAGTCTTTAGCTAATACTAAGCCTAAGTTTAAAATAGATTGCTTGAAATATAATAGCCTTTTGCAAACAATGGTCTTTAAACATCTCTTTTTTAGTAAAGATAGATTTTTAGTTTTCCTCCAGCTAGATGTATCAGAACCTATGACATTTCTGATAAACTATCCAAACCATTTTAAGATTAACAAAAAATTAATCTAAATTAGCAGAACGCTCTTTTATTTTTTGACCTGAAAAGTTCAAATTCATTTGACGCCATATAGGTGAATAGGAAGTAGGTGTAAAAATATAAGTTAAAAACGGTCAAGAGAAATCACTAAATTGAAATCATTAACTAATTTAAAATTATGCAGATAAAAGAATCCTCAGAAATCTATGATGTCATTATCGTTGGTTCTGGAGCTGGTGGTGGTATGGCTACCAAGCAGTTGGCCGATGCAGGTTTAAATGTCGCTGTCGTTGAGGCAGGACCATATTTTGATCCTGCCGATCCGGTGACCCAAACACAAATGAAATGGGCTTATGAATCTCCGCGCAGAGGAGCAGGTACTGACCGGGCTTTCGGAGAATGGGATATGTCTTGGGGTGACTGGGAAGTTGACGGAGAGCCGTATACTCAAGAAGAAGGAACAGATTTTAAATGGTGGCGGGCTAGAATGCTAGGTGGAAGAACAAACCACTGGGGTCGTATATCTTTGCGATTTGGGCCAAAAGACTTTAAAGGAAAGACGCGTGACGGTCACGGAGATGATTGGCCCATAGGATACGATGACGTTAAACCTTACTACGATAAATTGGATAAATTAATTGGTGTTTTTGGATCTAACGAAGGCCGGGAAAATGATCCAGACGGATTTTTTCTTCCTCCTCCAAAACCGAGATTACATGAATTATTTTATATCAATGGAGCACAGAAATCGAATATTCCAGTAATCCCCAGTAGACTTTCAATACTGACTAAAAGGATAAATAATGAACGTGGAGTTTGTTTTTACTGTAAGCAATGTTCACGTTCATGCTCTGTGTATGCCGATTTTTCTTCAGGTAGCTGCTTAATTTTCCCGGCTCAAAAAAGCGGTGGTAAAGTAAAGATATTTGTGAATTCAATGGTACGTGAAGTAACTACCAATGCCGAGGGGAAAGCAACGGGAGTTTCTTATATAAGTAAGGAGGACAGAAAAGAATATAGACTTAAAGCAAAAGTTGTGGTGTTAGCTGCATCTGCTTGTAGTTCAGCACGTATTCTTTTAAATTCTATAAGTAAACAACACCCAAACGGATTAGGAAATAGCAGTAATATTGTTGGTAAATATTTACATGATTCTACGGGTGCCGATAGAGCGGCATTTATTCCAAGTTTAATGAACCGAAAAGTGTCATACAATGAAGACGGTACTGGAGGCATGCATGTATATTCACCTTGGTGGGGAGATAATTCTAAATTGGATTTTCCGAGAGGATATCATATCGAAGTAGGAGGAGGTATGGGTAATCCGAATTATGGGTTTGGTTTGAATCCTAATGAATTTAACAAGTTTTTTGGTGTTAAAGTTGGAGGTTATGGTGATTCCTTACGCGATGATGTTAAAAAATATTATGGCTCTATTGTCGGTATGGCTGGAAGAGGTGAAGCTATTGCTAGAAAAGAAAATTATTGTGAAATTGATCCAACAACCTTAGATCAATTTGGCATTCCTGTATTGAAATTTAATTATCAATGGTCTGATTTCGAGAGAAACCAAGCCAAGCACATGCGCGATACCTTTGAAGAGATCATTCACAATATGGGCGGTATTCCGCTTGGTGAAAAAATCGGTAAAGATAAAGATTACGGGCTGCATAAGCCTGGTGAAATTATCCATGAAGTGGGTACTACTCGAATGGGCGATGACCCAAAAACGTCTGTTACTAATAAGTTTCAGCAGCTGCATGATGTAGACAATGTTTTTATTGTAGATGCAGGTGTTTTTGTTTCTCAAGCAGACAAAAACTGCACATGGACAATTATGGCACTTTCATGGAGGGCTTCTGATTATATTATCGAACAACTTAAGGCACAAAATATTTAGAAGATGGATAGAAGAAAGAGTTTGCAAACTTTAATACTTGGTGGAGCGGCTGCCGGCACTGGTTTAGTATTCAAATCCTGTAATACAGAAAACAGCAAAACAATTGATGAGGCAATTTCAACAAGTAGTGAAAAATATTTTGGACGAACGCCAAAAGAATTGGAGCGCATTGAAAAATTAAATGCAGAACAATTATTTAACGAACATGAGATGGAGACCATTGCAGCATTAAGCGTAGTTATTCTTCCCCCAAAAGAACCTCACAAAGGCCCTATCGAGGCAGGTGTTCCCGAACTCGTTGAGTTTATGGGCAAGGATATTCCCACAATGGCACCAACGCTTTTAGGTGGTTTAATGTGGTTAGATCATAAAAGCAATACAGACTTCGGAACTGAATTCAAGTCGACAACCTTAGAACAGAAAAAACAAATCTGTGATGAAATTTGCTGGCATGACACAGAAGTTCCTTTAGCGGAACAACCGCTTGAAATACAGTTTTTCTATATGATGCGAGGCCTAACAGTCACTGGCTATTACACATCAAAAGTAGGGATAGCAGATTTAGGTTACAAAGGAAATTCACCCAATGTGTGGGATGGTGTTCCACAAGATGTTTTGGACCAACACGGTGTTGCCTATGATCCAGAATGGATTGCAAAATGCGTAGATCAGAGTCAAAGAAACGTCATTGCTGAATGGGATGAAAAAGGAAATTTGCTTACTTAAGTAAAAACAGGAAGATGAAAAAATTATAGTTCTGTCACATCTAGTCTAGATGAAAGCTAAACCTAATCTTTACTGAAAAAGATATGTTCAAAGGTCATTGTTTCCAAAAGGCAATTATATTTCAAGCGGTCTATTTTAAAATAAGATTCAGTCTTAGCTATAAAGATGCACAACAACCCTTGTTAATCATTTGATTTTCAAGGGTTGTTGTTTTATATCACTTTATGCTTACGTTATACAACTGCAAACTTGAAAAGTGTAAATATCTGAATATCAGCATACCTATTTTTCTCTTTCTATTAAATTTATTTCAAATATTGACATATATTCAAAGATGCGACAGAACCCAGAACCTTATCTAAACAAGAAATTTGAAATCACATAACCATCGCATTGTACTAAAATCAAGATAATAAGGCTGAGAAAGAAAATAACCTTATATCGAATTCAATGAGTTAATTCTATATCTCTATAGGTCTTCACTTTTTGTAAGCTTCCCTTAAAATATAGGCTTCTCTAAAATTACAACCTTAAAAAGCTCACTTTAGTCTGACATCAAATACTCAGAAGAATCTCATAAATTTATTGTATAAAAAGTTTATTTTATTTTAGTTATATTTAAAGAGTATAAACAAACTAACAAACTTTGATTATGAACAAAATTTTTAACCTAATTCTTGATTTTCCTCAAGTGGTGAATCAAAAAATTTTTAATTCAAAATTAAATTCCGTAGTAGATGAATTCGATTCTCAAAATGGAGTTAGATTTTATGTTAAAACAATTTATCAAGTAGCAGCTTTAATTGTCCTACTTGCAATGGAAACCGCTATAATAATGGGAGCGTTAGATTATTTTCAAAATTCAGAAGCTACACTATTAGGTAAAGCTGGAGGTGTTCTTACCCTTATTCTTCTGGTTTATTCTGCATTTCCTATTGCTAACGTTATTAGATCAAGAGGCGATAGTTTAGGAGGAAAACACAATGGTATGGTAGAGTTCATTTTTAAAGACTTTGTCCTAACTAATATAAGAATAGTCGGAGAGGTTATTGCAATTACAGGTTTATTTGTCGCATTCACTTCTACCTTATCTTTTTTGTTTGACAGTGCATTAATGAATTCATCAGGAGGCTCAATGCTCAGTAGTATTAGTCCATTGTATGCTTTGCCTGCAAATGCAATTTCCGAATTATTATCAATGGTTCACCTTAATTATTTATCAGATCAATTAAATTATTTTGTTACTTATAAATTAGATGCTAGTCAAAATTTTGGAAACGGATGGAATTTTGCTAATTTAGGAATGGTAACAAATTCATACATTAATGTAGTTATCGGTCTTGTGGTATTATATGTTAATTTAGCTATATATAAATTTTTATATAGTATTATAGCAGCGTTAGTTAATTTTGTGCCAAGACTTGCTATTCCATTGTCAATTACAAATAATAAATAATTTTCTTCGGAATTTTATTTAATAATTTAGCTAAAGCCTCCAAGTTGTTTGGAGGCTTTTTGCTTTTGGCAAAAGCTGGAAGAATTCTTATGTGCTCTTTGGACTCGATCTCAAAAAGGCACTTATTTTTCTGTATTACCTTTTCATAATACTCCTGAGTAACAGCCATTGAGGGTTGTCCTAGCAGTTCAGATACAGTTTTCAGAATAGATTGCAATTTCTTTAAATAGTAATTATAAGGCTGATTGCTTACGACTTGAAAGATGAACTCTGAATTATCCACAGCATACTTAATCTATTAACACTCTTGCTTTATAAAATATTGGTATGACTATATTTCCGTGTTTTATCCCGTAGTATTTCTATACATATAGCACCGTCAAATCCCTTAGCAATATGTGTTTTGATAAACGATTTAATTCACTTTATGCTGAACTTATGTACTAATTAACTTGTCTAAGTGGACTCAAAGTTAAATTAAAAAAAACCGATATTAATCAGACTTTTGTATATATTCACTCAATGAATATTTCCTTGAAAAATCAAAGAATTCTTGTTACAGGAGCTTCCAGAGGAATTGGCAGGGCCATTGCAAAGCAACTTTCCAAATCCGGTGCTGAGGTAATTATCCACTACAATTCTAACAAGTCAGAGGCTGATAAATTGAAAAATGAGCTTCAAAATTTAAGTTTTATAGAGTCATGTGATCTTTCGGATTCTTCTCAGGTGAGCGGCTTCATTCCTCGGCTTGTCCAAAAGTATGGCCCGATATCAGCGCTGGTAAACAACGCTGGAATTTCCCCAAGTTCAGCGGATTCGTTGCCAACGGATGAATGGTTAAAAATCTGGGAACAAACCTTCTCTGTAAACGCAACGGCTGTCGGAATTTTATGTAAAGAATTTGTTGATCAGGCCAAAACTCAGCAGAATGGTCGAATCGTAAACATATCCTCGCGAGCCGCTTTTCGCGGTGATACAACAGATTATATAGCCTATGCCGCCTCCAAAGGGGCGATTGTAAGTCTCACCCGATCAATTGCCAGACATTACGGAAAACAAGGAATTAAAGCGTTTTTGATCGCTCCCGGATTTACCCGGACGGATATGGCCAACGCTATCCTAAAAGAATACGGAGAGGACTTTGCTCTGAAAGACATTGCGCTGAATGAACTTACAACTCCGGAAGATATCGCACCCATGGTCACCTTGCTTTGTTCAGGATTGGCAGATCATGCAACCGGAACGTCGATTGATATGAACGCCGGATCATACGTTCGGTAAAAACGCTCAAGAATGGAAAACTCATTTCTTCCCCGAAAAATAGTACAATAGAATTGCGATTTAATAAACGATGAATCTAAAATTGTCTAAACTTATTCAATCTTAGCAGTAGATCTATCACTTTACAACAATGTTTTTATTTCAAATTTGTATGGAATAAATAAAGTAAACATTACAAACACAACTAAAGCAACCAACATGGACATTAAAATCACCAAAATAGAAAACTCCAAATTGAAGGATATAGACTTTAACAATATTCCGTTTGGCAAGTATACTTCAGACCATATGTTTATTATGGATTATGCCAATGATCAGTGGGGTGATTTCAGAATTGTTCCCTATCAAAGTTTACAGCTCGACCCACAATCTAAAGCCCTGCAATATTGCCAATGCATTTTTGAAGGCATGAAGGCAACCATTGGTCCGGATGGCACTCCTAAATTGCTGCGCCCCAGTTTAAATATTGAACGGTTTAATCTTTCAGCGGAGCGTATGTGTATGCCCGCGGTACCTGGCGAAATGTTTTTGTCAGCCTTAAAAGCAATAACCCATTTAGAAATAAACTGGATTCCTAAAGCAGAAGGAAGTGCTTTATACCTGCGCCCTACAATGATAGCCACTGAAAGTTCTTTGGGTGTAGGTCCTTCAAGTACTTATACATTTTATATTTATGCTGCTCCTGCTCAGCCCTATTTTACAGTCCCAGTAAAATTAGTTACAGAACAAAAATTGATAAGGGCAGTCCCCGGAGGCACAGGCGAAGCTAAAACAGGAGGTAATTATTCGGGTTCTTTTAAGGCTGGTCAGCTAGCAAAACAGAAGGGTTTCGACCAGGTTATCTGGCTCGAAAGCCCTCACTTTAAAAAGATACAGGAAACAGGTATGATGAATTTGTTTTTTGTTATCGGTGATACGGTCTTAACACCAGATCTTAACGGTGCAATTTTAAAAGGTACAACCCGTACATATTTTATTGATATTCTTAAAGAGAAAAACATAAAGGTGGAGATTCGGGATATTTTTATTGATGAAATTATAGCCGCATACCAAGATGGCAATTTAAAAGAAGCTTTTGGTTCGGGCACGGCTGCCGTAGTTTCTCATATCTCAGAAATTACACATGGCAATGTATGTATGACTTTGCCAAACACTAAAGAAGCTGAAATCAGCAATATGTTGTATAAAGAAATAAATGGGCTAAGAGCAGGAGTAATTGAAGACAAACACAGCTGGTTAGTGCCAGTTTATTAAATATTTTAAATCCTTAAATCAAATAATAGTTATGCAAAAAATTAATTGGACTGATATCCCTGTTGAACAGGTAAATCCAAAAATGAAAAGACAATTCATTCATGGAGAAAAAGTGATGATTGCTAAGATGGAGTTTGAAGATGGGTTTACTGTCCCCTGGCATTCACACGAAAATGAACAAATAACAGAAGTGCAGGAAGGCATACTTCGTTTTTGGTTTGATGATGATGAAGATAATTCTGTTGATATATTGGCTGGCGAAGCAATTGTTATTCCGGGTAATCGCAGACACAAAGCTTTAATGGTTGGCAAGGTTATAGAAACCGACACTTTTGCGCCACCACGGCAAGATTGGATTGATGGATCAGATAATTATTTGAGAAAGTAGTTGGCAAAAATAAATGCGGAAAATTAAAAATTAAAAATGGATTTAGGAATTCAAAACAGGGTTGCATTAATACTAGCATCAAGCAAAGGCTTGGGTAAAGCTGTTGCAATTGAATTGGCAAAAGAAGGTGCGAAAGTTATTATATGCGGCACTGATGTAGCAGCATTGGCAACAACTAAAGCCGATATTGAAGCCATTGCACCAAATAATGTAGCTTCGTTTATTTGCGATATTACAGATGAAGGCCAGCGTAAAAACCTTGTGGAGCAAAGTATAAAAGCTTTTGGTAATATTGAAATTTTAGTAACAAACACCGGTGGTCCTGCAACTGGTCCATTTGAACAATTTAATTTAGATGATTGGAAACACCTCTATAATTTATTGTTCTTAAGCGCTGTTGATATTATTCAACAGGTATTGCCCAATATGAAGGAAAAAGGTTTTGGACGTATTTTAACCATAACTTCTGTTGCCGTTAAGCAACCTGCCGACAACCTAATCTCGTCAAATGCTGTGCGAACAAGCTTATTAGGTTTGGTAAAAAGCCTGTCTAACGAAGTAGCTATTCATGGCATTACAGTAAATAATTTGTTGCCCGGATACACGACTACTAACCGGCTAGAAAATCTTATTCATAAAAACCCAAAAGTAAACGAGGTAAAAGAGACTATCCCGATGAAACGGTTTGGAACGCCCCAAGAATTTGCTGCAGCGGCAGCGTTCTTAGTAAGTGATCGGGCAAGTTATATTACAGGCCAGTCATTGGCTGTTGATGGAGGATGGATTAAGGGGCATTAAATTATAGTACCCCCAACAAATCTAAGTCTTGGCATTTTTGGCTAAACTTTTTTAAAAGATTCTATTTGCAGAAAATCTAAAATTTGATTATAAAATATTCCTATAGGTCGGACAAGAACCCTTGTTTATCATCTGATTTTTGATATTTTTTCTTTTTGGAGTTCTATCCGCAAGATGATATATAACCTAAAATACTCTCTACGCGAATTTCCTAATCGATTTAGACAATTAACCTTATCTCATGGATAAAAATAATAAATAATCCCTTAGATTAGTAGTATTACAAATTGAAAATATAGGTATCAGCAATTGTATTTCTAAGTTTTGCCTCATTAAAACCAAGCATTGACCAGGGATAAAATGCCTATACTAAACACATATTCCTAACCACAATAACAATATGAGATCACTAAAATTATTATTTATTTGCATGCTTATGCTGCCAATAACTGCTATTGCACAAAAAATAAAAAATAAATCTTTAGAACCTACCATAAAACTAACAGACTCTTTATTCCATGGTTTAAAGTGGCGTAATATTGGTCCGTTTAGAGGAGGTAGAAGTGTTGCTTCTACTGGAGTAATAGGACAGCCTCATACTTATTATATGGGTTCTACAGGCGGCGGTGTTTTTAAAACTATTGATGATGGAATTACATGGAAAAACATCTCTGATGATTTTTTTAAAACAGGATCTGTCGGCGCTATCACAATATCTGAAAGTAATACAAATATTGTAGTTGTTGGTATGGGCGAACACGCTGCACGTGGTGTTATGACTTCTATGGGAGATGGTGTATACAAATCTATGGATGCTGGGAAAACATGGACGCATTTAGGATTAGAAAAAACCCGTCATATTTCAGATGTTGTTATACACCCAACAAACCCTGATATTATCTATGTATCTGCACAGGGAGCACAATATGCCCCATCAAAAGAACGAGGTATTTATAGAACCCAAGATGGTGGCAATACATGGGAGAACATATTGTCACTAAATGATACTACAGGAGCTTCCTCATTGTCTATGGATATGACCAATCCTCAAATTTTATATGCTTCCATGTGGCAACATAGAAGGTACCCTTGGTTTATGGAATCTGGTGGTGAAGATTCAGGATTATATAAGTCTACTGATGGTGGAGATACTTGGGAGAAAATGAAAGAAGGATTGCCAAAAGCTTTTGGCAAATCAGGTATTTCTGTATCTCGAGCTAATTCAGATCGTGTTTTTGCAGTCATTGAAGCTGAAGGAGAAAAGGGAGGGGTATATAGATCAGATGACGCTGGAAAAACCTGGAAACAAGTAAATAGCAATCGTGTTAATATTGCACGGTCTTGGTATTATATGGAAATTTTTGCTGATCCTCAAAATGAGAATGTTGTATATGTTTTAAATGCACCAGCAATGAAATCTATTGATGGAGGCAAAAGTTTTTTTGACATTTCTGTTCCTCATGGAGATAATCATTATTTATGGATCAATCCAAACGACAACACCAATCTAATTAACTCTAATGACGGAGGTGTTAACATTTCCTTTAATGGAGGGAAGAGTTGGAGTTCCCAACAAAATCAAGCTACTTCTCAATTCTACCGCGTTATAACTGATAATTTGGTGCCGTATAAGGTGTATGGTGGGCAGCAAGATAATTCTGCAATTGCCATTGCAAGTAGAACAAACGATGAAGGAATAGATTGGAAGGATTGGTATTCTGTGGCGGGTGGTGAAAGTGCATTTATTGCTTTTGATCCTGATAATCCTGAAATAGTTTATGGAGGCACATATCAAGGGAATATTAGCAAATGGACAAAAACATCTAAAGAGCAAAAATCAATTAAAGAATACCCAGAACTAGGATTAAGTATTGCGCCAAAAAATGCTAAGTATCGGTATAATTGGAATGCACCTATTATAAGTTCACCCCACAACAGAACTACAATTTATCATGCTGGTAATGTTGTTTTTAAAACAACGGATGGCGGAACAAGCTGGGCTACAATAAGTCCAGATCTCACAAAGAACGAAATTGACAAACACGGTCCAGGAGGAGGTCCTTATACTAATGAAGCGGCGGGTGGAGAAAATTACAATACAATTACCGCATTAGTAGAATCTGACCACGAAGAAGGTGTATTATATGCAGGTAGTGATGACGGTTTACTCCATATTACAAGAAATGGCGGTCAAACATGGGATAATATTACACCAAAAGGTATTAAAGATGGAATTATAAATAGTATTGAGCTGTCTCCGAATAAGCCAGAAACGGCTTATGTAGTTATCTTGCGATACAAATCTATGGACTTGAACTCCTATGTGTTTAAGACAAACGATTATGGACAAACTTGGACGAAAATTGTAAATGGTTTAGATGATCCAAACGGATTTGCAAGAGTTGTTAGGGCAGACAAAAAAAGAGAAGGCTTATTATATGCTGGCACTGAGACTGGCTTATATGTTTCAAATGATGATGGGGCTAATTGGCAACGTTTAAAATTGAACTTACCGATTGTTCCTATTAATGATTTAATCATTCAAGATAATGATTTGGTAGCTGCCACATCAGGCCGTGGATTCTGGATTTTAGATGATTTAGCTGTGCTACAAATGATGAAGTCTAATAACAACTCCCTTCAACTATTTAAACCCAAAGCAACTTACCGTATTTTTGGCGGCACGTCTGAAGCTGCAGGACTAGGTCAAAACCCAAAAAGTGGCGTGACTTTTGATTATTATTTAAATAAGTCAGCAGATTCTTTAGGTTTAAAATTGGAGGTTTTACAGAATTCAAAAATTATAAGAACCTACACTAACAAAAAACAAAAAGATTTTAAATCATGGCCAGGAGGGCCTTCTAAGCCACCCATTTTACCTTCAAAAAAAGGTTATAATCGCTTTACCTGGGATTTTAATAGAGAGGCATTACCCGCTATAAATGAGATTTTTATTTTTGGTGGACTATCTGGATCTAGCGTCTCTCCTGGCAATTACACCTTGAGATTAACACTAGAAGAAGATACAATTGAAACAGTTATAACTATTCTTCCAAACCCTACAATTAATTCAACTCCTCAAGATTTTATTGAGCAACAAAAAATGCTTGTAACAATTGAAAATACTATTAGAGAAATGCATGAGTCCGTAAACCAAATGCGATCTGCAAAAACGCAGCTTGGCACTTATGCTAAGCTTTTAAAAGACAATGAGAATATGATGTCTTTGATAGAAAAAGGAGAAGCTTTGTCAAAGCGTATTAATAGTTGGGAAGAAAATTTAATTCAAGCCGATCAAAAAACGTTTCAAGATGTTATTAATTTCAATAACAAGCTAAATGCCCAACTTATCCAACTTAAAAGTTATGTGGACCAAGCAGACCCTAAAATCACTAATGGTGCTACAGAACGATTTAATGATTTAATGATAGATTGGCAAGTATATAAAAATGAACGCGATGCTATTATAGAAACAGAAATGAAGGCCTATAATGCAATGTATAAATCTCTAGATATACCAGCACTTATTATTAACGAAAAGAAGGAGTATTAATAATTTTAGTCAGCTTCCGTATTTAAATAAGATAAAAACCCTAGCAGTTTTTTATGTCTCATTTTACCTTAGTTTGTTCTTGTTTTGGGGTTAAAAGTATTTTTTCTACAGTATTTAAAAGAATAAGATCTTTGGAGTAGTAAACTGGAAAATAAGTGTTTTCTGCCCAAGGCTTAAAAAGATTTTTATAGAAAGCGCTTTCTGGGTTTCCTGATTGCCCTGGGCTATTTGTGCCAATAGTTTTATCCCAATCACCTACAGGAACAATAATTCTAAAAGAAGCCCCGCTTGACTGCTCGTAATTACTTCCTGTTGAGCCAACGGTATATGCATTACCGCCCCTTGGCAGTGGACCAACGTCTAAAAATTCTCGAGTTTCTGAATTTGTGCTTTCACCAAGTGGGTGTTTAATTGTAGTGTGTTTCAGAAGCGTTTGTCCATAATGCCATTTAGCAGGATCCGCACCAGCTTTTTTGGATAAAGAATCAATGGCTCTTGTAAACGACTTTTCAAGAAATGCGGTCCTTTCTTGAATAGGATTTTCTTTAAATCTAGTTTCAGGGTTTTCAAGCCAATCTATAATTTTTTTTAACTGAATATTTGATATATAATCTTTAACTATTTCTGGAATAAAAAGCTCTTTTGCTAGAACTTTTATTTGATTTTCCCATTCATTATATATGCTGGCTGGAATAGAATTAGAAGTCAATTTATGGTCCCAATCTTTTAATAGATCTAATACTTCAGCATATTTACCACTTAATTTCATTTCATAATTGAATTTGGTAATAATTTTTGCAGGAACAGACACTTCATCAACCTGTAGCAAACGCATGTCCTCTATGCTAAATATTTTTTTTTCACTTAACACTTCTTCAATTCGATCCCCTCTAAAAGGATCAGCCCAAGAGAAACCAATAGCATCCCAATTAGTGTAATCTTTTGGAGTTACATTTTGATTAGCTGTAGCAAAGTACCCTTGTTTTGGATTAAGTGCATTAGGCTTCTCAACTATAGGTAAATATCCTTCCCATTCAAATCTGCCATCGCCAGGCACAGGAACTAATCCGCTAAAATTTTTGCGAACTGGAGCTATCCCAACTGCTTGCCATCCAATATCACCGTGAATATCTGCCCATATCATATTTTCCCCCGGAATATTACTGTATTTACAAGCTTCTCTAAAAGACTCCCAATTGGATGCTTGATTCATCCGCAATGAGGCCAAATAAGGAGCGCCTCCTGGTTCTAGCCAAGCACATCGCATTGCATATGCCTTATTCCTTTTTTTATCAATAAATGTTACGGGCCCGTGATGTGTGTAATACAGGGAAACTGTTTTGTCAGGTTTTCCTTTTATACTTATTACCTCATTTATTTTATTCATGGGCAACCACTGCCCTTTATATAGATATTCTTCGGCATTTTCAGGATTTATATCGTACACATAAATGTCTTCTCCATCTGTTCTAAACACAGTTAAACCCCAGGCTCCATAATCATTATGACCTATAGAAATTCCAGGAATTTCCGGTTCTCCCCCACCAATAACATTCCAGCCAGGAGCTACCAAATGTACCATATATCTTAGGGACGGATTTGCAATCCCCCGGTGTGGATCATTTGCCATAAGCGGCATACCATTTTTCATTAAACTACCACTTACTATCCAATTATTACTCCCAATAGATAGTGAATCTTCTTGGTTTTTTTGAATCAACTCTAAATCATTAAACGGTTCATTATTTTGATAGGAGGCAACAAGATCTTCTATCTCAAATTTAATAGGTTCTCTAAATGCATCATAAATATCTAGAATAGGCTCATTAAGGCCCAACTTATCAATACTTAAATCTAAATCTAGACTCGGGTTTTTGGGGTGGAACCAAAATAATTCTTTTGTTTTTTCTTCTCCAATTGCAGCTACAGTTCTTGCAATCTGTAATTCATCGTTACTATTTCCAAGTAAACCTTGATGTCTAGAAATAACAACCTCAGGAGTCCATAGCTTTGGCGTAATGCCTAACATTTGAAACTCAATAGGCAAATCTTCAGGAGTTTCATTTATTTCATTTATATATGCATTAACACCATCTGTGTAAGCATTAATGATTGATGAACCATCTTTATGATAGTAATTAAATTCTTCTTCTAAATCTCCTCGAAATTTAAATAATCTGGTTCCAATATCTCTAGCTAGTTCTCGCTCTCCTAAAATTTCGGCAACACTTCCAGTAGCTTGTCTTCTCCAAATTTCAAATTGGAAAAGTCGATCTTTAGCGGCCGCATAGCCTTGAGCAAAAAATAAATCTTCTTGATTTTTTGCATAGATATGATTAATTCCCCAGCTATCTCTAATAATCTCAACAGACTCTTTTAGTCCTTGTATGTTTTTGTTCTGAGAATTGCTAGAATAAGAAACTCCTAGTGAGAATAAAATGAATAGTAACACAGTTTTTTTCATATCAATAAGGTTTCTTAAATATAGTAATTTTAAGGGTTTTGTCACATCTAGTTTAGGGCAAAGCTCAAGTCTCTTAGCTGGCCCAGCTATTCTAAGATATACCCTAAAGGTTTCGTCTTTTATTAATGGGGTCCAGATAGCTGTAATTACCTATTCCTATAGAAGTATGGAAGACCCGCAAAAAGAACTTGCCGATGCAAAAGCTCTGGGGGCCTCGCAGGTAACCTTGAAACACCCATCGGAGATGCGCGCGTTAAAGACAGACAGACCCCGTAAAATGGCAAGGGAAATCTGGCCTGGGGGAATGGGGACACTCCTCTTCGGGAAGCCCTTCAACTAATAAAATAAATATGCCTTTCCGGCCACCATCGAAATGGAGTGCGATATTCCAGAGGGTTCTAATTTAGTGAAGGAAGTTTCACGCTCTTTAGAGTTTTGTAGGGAAAGTTTTGAATCTAAGTAATGAAAAATTAATACTTGGTTTAAAAAATAACATTCTCAATAACAAATAAAGTATAAAGCGTTACAAGAATTTAATACTTAATACAAGGTGTGAAATATTCAAATTTTATGTTTAGTTTAGAACTATGCTACAAAACAAAAGAATATTCTCAACCCTCTTTCTAATGATCATTAACTATTCTGTATTAGTTGCACAGCAAAACCCTTTGCGGCTTGGTGTTTCTGGTCTCACTCATGGACATGTTGGTTGGGTTTTGAGCCGCCAACAAAAAGGGGACATACAAATGGTAGGTATAGTAGAATCTAATAAAGACTTAGTAAAAAGACTATCTGATCAATATGGCTTTTCCATGGATATAGTTTACGATACTATGGAGGAAATGATAACTGCTACCCAACCAGAAGCAGTTGTAGCTTTTGGGAGTATTTTTGATCATCTTTCGGTGGTAGAAGCTTGTGCTCCAAAAGGTATTCACGTCATGGTAGAAAAACCATTAGCAGTGAATCTAGAACACGCCAAAAAAATGGAAGTTCTTGCTAAAAATAATGGCATACATCTCCTTACTAATTATGAAACTTCATGGTATCCGACTAATGTAAGGGCTAGGGAAATATTAAATGAGGGAGCCATTGGTGATTTGAGAAAAATTATTGTCAGAGATGGTCATAGAGGATTTAGTGGGGTAAGCATTAACAATGAATTTTTTGAATGGCTTACGGATCCCATTTTAAATGGTGGCGGTGCTATCACAGATTTTGGTTGCTATGGCGCTAATTTGTTAACATGGATACATCAGGGTAAAAGACCAAACTCGGTTACTGCAGTAACCCAGCAACTGCAGCCTAATATTAACCCTAAGGTAGATGACGATGCAACTATTATTCTTACCTATGATAAATCTATGGCTATTATTGAGCCTTCTTGGAATTGGACTATTGGAAGAAAAGACATGGAAATTTACGGAACTACTGGGGTTGTTTATGCCGACAATCGCAATCAGCTTAGATTGCGAATGGTAGAAGGGTACGATGGTTTTAGCGAAGAGATTTTTCAATTAGAAGAAAGAAAGAATCCTTTTAACGATCCATTTTCCTTATTTGCTTCTGTAGTTAGAGGTAAATTGAAACTAGAAAGTTATGACCCTTACTCTCTTGAAAACAACATAATTACAATGGAAATTCTAGACGCTGCTATCAAAAGTTCAAAAAGTCAATCCACTATTAAATTTTAGAACAAGCTGTTATTGTTTTATAGAATATTTCTATTTTATTTAAACTTATATTAAACTGTACTATTTAAAAGCACAAAAACAAGAATGTATAAATCACAGACTATCAAAGTTGAGAATACGAAAGTGGTTTTAAGAATACTCTAGTAATATCATTCATAGAATTGGCGTATTCTTCCAGTTTAATAATTCTTTGCCATTCAGGATGTGGGCCAAACTTAGACCATGCGTTAGTATGTGCTTCTTTGTCTTTAAAGGCTAGCAAATAGGTAAGGCATGGCATCTGACTGCCAGCGATATCTGAACCAAAAAATACCATTGGCAATCCAACATCTTGAAAGATTCCAAACTCACTGTCATTAAACATTTTTACTTTTCTTCTCAAATCATCTTCATTAGAACTCTCATATATCCTGAGCTCAAATAGGTTTGCTTTATCTGTAGGCTTCACAAGTGCTGGAAAACCAGTAGTAGACCTAATAAGGCTGCTGGAAATTCTCTTGAATGGAATGTCTGCATCTGGCGCTTTTAAATAGAAACTCGCCTCTTTTAGATATTCAGAATCGCTCTCTAAAATATCTTTACTTGACTGAAAATCTTGTATATTATTATAGGGAATTAGCAAATATAATTTCCTTGGTAGGCGCTCTCCTGATTCCTCAAAAGCTCCTATATTTTTTATTCCTTGTCTATTTAGCGCAGGAATAAGTGCTTGTTCAAAATATTGATCTAGTAGATCTGCTGACTTAAGAAATTCAAGTTCATAAGTTCTTAATTCATATACCTGATCCTGTGCTGTAACAGAAAAGTAAAAGAATACAAAAAAAAGGCTTGGTAAAATTCGTGTGTACATTATTAGTGAATTAATTTTTAGTGAATTTATGATTTTTAACTTTAACAGAGTACTGCTCTAGAATTTTTTTAGAAGAATTACCAAAATTAGCACAGCAGTTTTGGCTCAAGAAATAACTTGAATATATACCTATCACACGCTTAGTAAATTCATAGCTAAAGTGATCATAGAAGTACTATAAGAACATCAATAATTTTAAAAAAAAGATAGATACACATTAATAGGTTCTGTTACATTTGGTCTAGAGAAAAGCTAAAAACTTAAATCTTTTCTAAGAACTCCAACACTTGGTTAGAAAATAACCACATAGGGTGTACAAGAACCCTTGTTAATCATATGATTTTACAAGGTTTTTTATTTCACTATATTTGGTATCACATTGGCATCAAATCATTTAAAAGCAGAGACTTTTAAATGTGCTTGAGGTTTTGCAGCACCCACTGGAAAAATAAAATTGTTTCCCATTTGTTCTGATCTTTGAAAAAGAAAAAAATATGAATGAAGTAAAATTGGGATTAAAAGAAAACTTGAGCCAGTTTTCACTATTAGTAATAGTTAATGCATTTGTTGGTGGAATGATTGGTTTGGAACGTTCCATATTACCTGAAATCGCAGAAAAAGAATTTGGGCTAATCGTAAAATCTATAGTTCTATCTTTTATCGTAATGTTTGGTATTACCAAAGCTATTACCAATTACTATACCGGTGCTTTAGCCAATAAATACGGTAGAAAAAATTTATTAATATTAGGCTGGATTATTGGAGTTCCAATTCCATTTATCTTAATGTATGGGCCAAGTTGGAATTGGATCATTTTTGCAAATATTTTACTTGGAATTAATCAAGGACTTGCTTGGAGTAGTACAGTTGTAATGAAAATTGATTTAGTTGGTGAAAAAGACAGAGGTTTTGCAATGGGATTAAATGAATTTGCAGGATATTTATCTGTTGCTATTGTTGCTTTTTTAACAGGCTGGATTGCTAGTAATTACGGGCTAAGACCATACCCTTTTTACATTGGAATCATCCTTGTTATTTTAGGGTTAATTTTCAGTATCTTCTTTATTAAGGACACACAAAACCATGTAGCCAAAGAATCAGAATTAAATACTACACCATTACTGAAGAATATTTTTTGGGATACTACTTGGAAAAATAAAAATCTAGGCACTGTTTCGCAAGCTGGGTTAATAAACAACTTAAATGATGGAATGGTTTGGGGAATATTTCCACTATTATTAATTAGCAAAAATTTTACAATAGAACAAATTGGCATAATTACAGCTACATATCCAGCAGTATGGGGAATTGGTCAATTGTTTACAGGTAAAATGGCAGACAAATACCCTAAAAAAGAAATGTTATTTTGGGGTATGTTATTGCAAGCTATCACTCTTTTATTGTTTGTCTTCGCCAAAGAAATGCATCAATACATCATTCTGTCAGCAATTTTAGGTTGGGGAACAGCAATGGTTTACCCTACTTTTTTAGCCTCTATTGCCGAGAATACAAACCCAATTGACAGAGCAAAGAGTATTGGAATATTTAGACTTTGGAGAGATTTAGGTTATGCTATTGGAGCTATTACAACTGGAATAATAGCCGATTTATACAATATTAATAGTTCCATTATTGTGATTGGAGTTCTGACATTAATTTCTGCTCTAATAATCAAGATAAGAATGCAATCCTTAGCTATAAAATAAACTTTAAAAACAATGTCTTTAGAACATAATCAACAAGGCAAAACAAGGCTTCACGCACGTAATAAAAATCAAGAAAAATACGATTTAATTGCTCTAGCAAATTGTAAGCCTCAATTAAAGGGCTACATTAAACCCAATAAATTAGGAGATCTATCTATAGATTTTTCAGACCCAATGGCTGTTAAGCTTTTAAACAAAGCCATACTGCACCATTATTACGGTTTAGAGAATTGGGAATTCCCAGATAAAAATTTATGCCCACCAATACCTGGAAGAGCAGATTATATTCATCACATGGCAGATCTACTATCTGAAAGCAATGAGGGTAAAATGCCAAAAGGTGAAAAAATTACCTGTCTAGACATTGGTTTAGGCGCTAATTGTATTTACCCAATTATTGGTATAACAGAGTATGCCTGGAATTTTATTGGCACCGATATTGATTCAAAATCTATTATGTGGGCAGAACAAATTATTAATTCAAATGAAGTACTGAAGGATAAAGTTATTTGTAGACTTCAGAAAAATTCATTGTCTATTTTTAAGGGAGTTATAAGTAAAGAAGAAAAAGTTGACTTAACTATTTGTAATCCACCCTTTCATTCTTCAATGGAAAATGCACAAATAAGTACACAAAGAAAAATTAGAAATCTAACAGGTAAAAAACCTAAAACAGCTGAATTAAATTTTGCAGGAATTAGTCATGAGCTTATTTGTGAGGGAGGGGAAGAGCTGTTCATACAAAATATGATTAGGGAAAGTAAAAGTATTTCTAAAAACTGTTTCTGGTTTTCTACCCTAGTTTCTAAACAGTCCAATCTCAATGGAATTTATACAAGCTTAGAGATCAATAAAGCACAGGAAATTAAAACAATTTCACTGCTGACTGGCAATAAATCTAGTAGGATAGTAAGCTGGACCTTTCTCTCTAAAGAAGAACAAAATGTATGGAAAGAAACAAGATGGTAAGTATTAAAATCATTTAATAAGCATTAAAGTGTGCAACATTATTGTTTCTAATTAAATGAAAATGTGACAATTGTCTAATTTATTCTCCCATTAGTTTGTATTTTCACATATATTAGAATTTTGATATAAAATATTTAAACTTTACTAATTAAAATACAAGCCATATCCAACATCCAACATTTACAAGAGAAGCGGGAAATGATTTTTCAAAAACCTTAAGAATAAAGGTGAACGATTATTTCAAATCAAATAAACTTGACAAATATGCCAATATAGATATGGTTGTAAAGACGGTATTTATGCTTACTGTTTTTTGTCTTCCATTTATAATTATAAATACTGGAGTAGTCACAAGTAGCTGGCTTCTCTTTGCGCTCTATATTACTAGTGGGTTTGGAATGGCAGGAATTGGAATGAGCGTTGCTCACGATGCCATTCATGGGGCATATTCAAAAAACACAAAGACAAACACCTTTATTGGTTATTCATTAAATATGATAGGAGCCAATGCAAGGGTTTGGAAAATACAGCACAATGTCCTTCATCACACATACACCAACATTGAGCATGCAGATGACGATATAAATGCACCTTTTTTTCTCAGATTTTCTCCAAACGCTAAAAAGTATTGGACGCATAAATTCCAGCATATTTATATTTGGTTTTTTTATGGTTTAGCTACTATCTCCTGGATAACAACTAAAGATTTTGTGAGAGTAAACAGGTACCATAAAATGGGTTTTTTGACTGAGAAAAATGAATTTAGAAATGCGGTTTTAAGTATTGCAGCATGGAAAGTTTTCTACTATTCTTTTGCACTTATTATGCCCATAATCATAGTAGACTTACCTTGGTGGCATGTATTATTGGCGTTTCTAAGCATGCACTTTTTAACAGGTCTTTTAATTAGTGTGGTGTTTCAGGTAGCACACATAACGCCCAGTTCTGAGTTTCCCCTTCCCGATGAAAACGGACTTATAGCGGGAGATTGGTCTACACATCAATTTGCTACTACAGCCAATTACGCTCCAAAATCTACTGTTTTTTCTTGGCTTATAGGTGGTTTAAATTACCAAATAGAACATCATTTATTACCTGGAATTTGTCATGTTCATTACAAAGAACTATCTAAAATTGTAATTGAAACTGCCAAAGAATACAACATCCCTTACAGCTCAAATCAAACATTTTTAAAAGCTATAAAGGTGCACGCCAAAATGCTTAAGCAGCTAGGAAACGACTGAACATAAAATGCCTCAAAAATTGAGACTTTTATTTTTAAAATAATAGACCTAATTATTTAAGCATTACTACTGTATCAATTACATGAATAATACCATTACTACCCATTACATCTGTAGCGACAATTTCACTGAAATCTCCACTAGAGACTTTTAAGAGAATTTTACCATCTTTCTGAACTACCGTTAATACTTGGCCATTTAAAGCAGTTACTAAAGTTGAGAAATCTTCATTGCCAACAGCAACATCTGCTATTGTTTCTTGTCCACTAAGATTTTGAGAAAAAGCTACAAACAACATAATTGTTAAAAATGAATGAATATTCACCAAAAGAAGAACTGCTAAACATTATCACTCATGCTTTTGGGTTTTTCCTAAGTATACCTGCGCTAGTGCTATTGGTCAAGAATGCTTACCAATACGGAGATCTATTATATATAGGAAGTGCCTATATATTTGGAGGGAGCTTAGTAATATTGTATGCCGCTTCTACTTTATACCACAGTGCTAAAAAACAAAAACTAAGAGAGCAATTAAATGTTTTTGATCATTCAGCTATTTATGTGCTTATTGCAGGGACCTATACTCCTTTTGCCCTTATTACGCTCAATGGAAGTATTGGCTGGATTATTTTTAGTGTTTCATGGGGAATGGCATTCATTGGAATTATTTTAAAACTATTTTTTACAGGAAAGTATAAAATTCTTTCTACCATTATTTACGTCCTTATGGGTTGGATGATTTTGTTTGCTATAAAGCCGTTAATGAATAGCCTACCGTCAGAAGGGCTCTTATGGCTTTTTGCAGGAGGTGTTTCATATACTATTGGTGCTATTTTATACAGTGTAAAAAAAATAAGATTTAATCATGCTATTTTTCATGTATTTGTTTTAATAGGTAGCTTTTGTCATTTTTATTCTGTGTTTTATTATGTATTACCCAATAAGTAACCTCCTGCTAGATTTCATAAAATTAATGTTCTAACTTTAAACCATACTAATCGTTAATAAATGGATAAGGATAATCACTCACCAAATAGACAGCCCAACAACCCACTGCACGGCGTAAAATTGGCAGACTTATTAGAGTGTTTGGTAGAACTATACGGTTGGGAGTACTTGGCCCAAGAGGTCAACATTAACTGTTTTAAAAGCAAGCCTTCTGTGAAGTCTAGCCTTAGGTTTTTAAGAAAAACTCCCTGGGCCAGGGAGAAAGTAGAGAAGATATACTTAAATTTAGAAAAGAGAAATTAATGAAAAAAATACTACTTCTCTTTTTCCTAATCCCAATAACCCTTTTATCACAGGAAATCAACGGAAATTGGATCGGCACTTTAGTTTTTGGAACACAGAAAATTGAACTCAGTTTTTTAATTGAAAGGGAAGGCCAAGGGCTAAAGGCAAGTATGGATATTCCTGCGCAAGGAGTGGTAAAAAACAAAGCTGCAAGGGTGTTATTTGAGGCAGGGAATTTTGAAATTTCTTTTCCTCAATTCAATATAGTCTACAAAGCAAAGCTTTCAGAGCAATTCGATCTAATTGGTGATTTTGTACAAAACGGCTTTAGCATTCCGCTTGTATTAAAAAAAGGCGCTATTGTTTTAGAGCGGCCACAAACCCCTAAAGGACCCTTCAATTATACTACAGAAGAGATCACTTTTAAAAATTTAAAGGCATCTATAGATTTAGCGGGAACCCTCACCCTACCAAAAGACAAAAAAAATTTCCCTTTAGTCATTATCATAAGTGGCAGTGGTCCCCAGAATAGAAATGGAGACTTATTTGGTCACTCACTCTATTATGTTATAGCTCATCACCTAAGTCAAAATGGCATTGGTGTGCTCCGCTATGATGAAAGGGGGGTAGGTATGTCTGAAGGTGATTTCAAAACGGGAAGCATAGACACTTTTAGTGACGATGTACTGGCAGCTATGTCTTACTTAAAAAGTAGAAAAGACCTTAGCAGAAACAGTTTAGGCCTTATTGGACACAGTTTAGGAGGTATTATTGCTCCAAATGTGGCAAGCCAAAAAAAAGAGATAGATTTTCTAATTCTTTTAGCGGCTCCTGGGATTTCTGGCGACAGTCTCATGCTTAGACAAAAAGAAATTATGGAGAGAAAAGTGGGCCTTTCTGAAGCCCAAATCACCCAAGGGCAAAACTTAATGAGAAGCCTCTATGACATACTTATTCAAAACACCAACAGTGGGCAAACCCTAGAAGAACAAATAAAACAAAAGCTCACCCAAACCTATGGGGTCCAACTTCCAGAGCAACAAAGATTAGCCATTATTAAACAACTCACTAGCAAAGAAATATTGAGTCTAATAAGAGCAAATCCAATACAGAATCTTGAAAAACTCAAAATACCCATGCTTGTTTTAAACGGTAGCTTAGACCTACAGGTGAATGCAATAGATAATTTAACAGCTATTAAAAACGCCTTAAAAAACAATCCTAAAGCACAAATAAAATCTCTTGAAAATTTAAACCACCTGTTTCAAGAGTCACTTAGCGGAGAAATTAGTGAGTACTACACCAACACCCAAACCATTTCTCCTGAAGTCTTGGAAATGATGACCGGCTGGATAGTGAGTTTAAAAAATAAAAGGTAGTAAATGCAGCGGGACAATATTTCTAACATTTTAAAAGAGGAATATCAACTAGAAGGGTCTTTAATATCCTTAGCAGGAGAGATGGACTTAAATTTCAAATGCGTCAGCCCAGAAGGAGGCGTTTTCATTATTAAAATAGCCCACCAAAGCACCTCAACTTCAGAAATAGCTTTTCAAGAAGCCCTCTTGCTTTATCTAGAAAAACAGCAACTATCTTTTAAATACCCAAGATTAATAAAAAATAAAGACGGCCAATACCATAGCATTCTAAGCACTAGAACGGAGCAGCGTGTTCTTAGAGTTATGAGCTGGGTAGACGGTAGGCTCTGGGCAGCGGTGAATCCAAAACTAGAGGTGCTCAGGGAAGGGCTTGGTAGTCATTGTGGCCATATTACTAGAGCATTAGAAGGCTTTACCCACCCCTACGCAACTAGGGTATTACAATGGGACATAGCACAAGGTCTTTGGATTAAAGACTATGTAAGAGTTTTCAACAAAGCACAATTGGCCTTAATTTCACCTTTTATAAAAGCCTTTGAAAAACAAGAATTGACATATAAAGAACTGCCCAAAGGAGTGGTTCACAATGACGCCAATGACTATAATATTATTGTTTCAGAGGCGCTAGTAAACCCTAAAGTTATAGGAATTATAGACTATGGGGACGCCTGTTATACCCAGATCATCAATGACTTGGCCATTGCCTGCACTTATGGAATTATGCATACAGAAGACCCCTTGCAGGCTTCGCTCCCTATAGTTGCCAGCTACCACAAAGCATATGAATTAACAGAGGCTTCTTTAGGGCATTTACATACTGCCATTGGCATGAGGCTCAGCATCTCTCTCACCAAGGCAGCTATCAATAAAAAAGAGGCTCCAGAAAACACCTATCTGTTTGTTAGTGAGACTCCCGCATGGGACCTATTAAAAAAATGGACGGCAATAACACCAAATTTTGCTCATTATGCTTTTAGAAAGGCCTGTAATTTCTCTGCACATCCAAAGCTAGGTGCCTTTAAAAAATGGGTCATAAAAGAGAAGGTCTCTTTAAAAAGCATTTTTCCAAATCAAAATAAAACAGCCGTTCACCACCTAGACCTTAGCGTAGAAAGCCTTTGGGTAGAACACCAGGCTGCCTTTAATAATTTAGACTACTTTGAGTATAAAATTCAAAGCCTACAAAAAGAACATCCCCAAAAACTAATTGCTGGGGGCTACCTTGAGCCCAGACCCCTATACACCTCCGAAGACTATGACAAGGCCAGTAACCAAGGTCCAATTAGCCGTTGTATTCATATGGGTATAGATTTCTGGCTACCTGAACAAACACCCGTACACAGCCTATTTAATGGAAAAATAATCATGTCCTTAGACAGAAAAGGAACCAAAGAATACGGTGGTTTTGTAGTGTTAGAACACATAGAAGATGGGCTTGTTTTCTATAGCCTATACGGGCACCTCTCTCCCGCTTCTATTATGGCCCACAAAGTGGACGACACCCTCTTAAAAGGCAGCAAAATAGGTCTCTTAGGCAATGCCAGAAACAATGGCAATTGGGCGCCCCACTTACATTTTCAACTCATGCTAGATCTCTTAGGTTATCAAGACGATTTTCCTGGGGTTCAGACTTTTCAGCAGCAGGCAATCTGGGCAGATATTTGTCCAGATCCTAACCTACTATTCAAAGTATCGGCCTTGGAAAGGCCAAAAAAACTAACTAACAAAACACTTTTAGACTACAGAGAAGCACATTTAGGTAAAAGTCTGAGTTTGCAATACCAAACTCCTATTCAAATAGTAAGGGGTGAGGGTGTGTATTTAATAGACCAAAACGGGCAAAAATATTTAGACACTGTAAACAATGTAGCCCATGTGGGACATGAACACCCTAGACTCATTGCGGCTGGTCAAAAGCAAATGGCAGTGCTTAACACCAATACCAGGTACCTGCACTCAAATATAAATAAAGCTGCGGCAGCTATTTTAGAAACCCTCCCCCCTTCTTTAAGTGTGGTTCACTTTGTTAATTCAGGTTCAGAAGCCAATGAATTAGCCCTTAGAATGGCCTATGTATGTAGCGGGAGTATGCAAATCATAGCCAGTGAACATGGCTACCATGGTAATACCAACAGCACCATTGGCGTTTCTTCCTATAAATTTAACGGCAAAGGGGGCCAAGGAAAACCAGAGCACACCCACCTAATTCCAATTCCAGATGCCTTTAGAGGAACGTTTCGCGGTTCAGAAAGTGGTGCTCAATATTCAAAAGCACTTTCTAATACTATTAAAGCATTGGAGTCTAATGGGCAAAATCTGGCCGGTTTTATCATAGAACCTATTATTAGTTGTGGGGGTCAGGTACCCTTGGCTGACGGTTTTTTAGGTGAGGCATATAGATTAGTAAGAGCCGCTGGAGGGCTTTGCATTTCAGATGAGGTACAAACTGGCTGCGGGAGAATGGGAAGTCATTTTTGGGGCTTTGAGTGGTATGGAGTTACACCAGACATTGTCACCATTGGAAAACCATTAGGCAACGGTCACCCGGTGGCAGCAGTTGTCTGTACCCAAGAGGTAGCCAAAAAGTTTGCCAACGGCATGGAGTTCTTTAACACCTTTGGTGGCAATCCTGTTTCCTGTGCCATTGCTCTAGAAACCCTCAGTGTAGTAAAGGAGGAAAAGCTTCAAGAAAACGCCTTTCATGTGGGAAGTTTTTTAAAAGAAGGACTACAAAAGCTTATGTCTAAACACCCCATAATAAAGGACGTAAGGGGGCAAGGCTTGTTTTTAGGAATTGAATTCTTAACCCTAAGTATGGAACCGTTAGCTGCAGAAGCTAGCTATGTAGCCAATAGAATGAAAGACTACGGAATTCTCATGGGTACAGACGGGCCAGACCACAATGTATTAAAGATCAAACCTCCCATGGTATTCTCTATAAAAAATGCAGAGAGACTTATAAATACGATAGATATTGTGCTGGGGGAAGATTTTATAAAAACTATTAATTAGGGCAGGTTATATACTTAATTCCTACGAAGTCTCTTTTTAATAATTTTTCTTTTGCTCTAATAAAATCGTTCATGGTAATATCTCCCCTACTGACAGAAGGATACATAATGTCGGTTGGAAGAGTAGAATGTTCAAATTTATAAACATCATGCCCAAACTCATGGTACATAAGCCATAATTTTTGAATTTTTGTATAATCTTCCCAATAATCTTTAATCACTCCAATATTTACAACGTCTGAATTACAGTATCCAAAAAAAGTAGAATATCCAGCGTGATCAGGACTAACTCCTGAAGCAAATTCTTCTGCAGTAGGAACCACAAAATTGATATTTACAATCTTATTTATTTCACCGTAATCTGGCCCACCTCTTGAACATTTTACATCTTCAACAAAGAGGTTCCAATAGGTCATTAGTTCATCTTCATTCGCAGTAGAATAGTCTACACAACTAGACAAAAGAGCTTCCTCTTCTATGATTTTAACTTCCGTTTCAAACTCTTTGGAACAGCCTATAAATAAGAGAACAATAAATAATCCAATAAATCTTTTCATAAGATTTTTTTTATAAAAGTAACTATTATTTCTCAATCCAATTAGCTACTCTTAATTGAGAATTATCACTAATATCTTTCCAAAATAAATTCACATCAGCAACGTGATAATTTTTTTTGAAAATCATAAAAATACGCATTGGAAAACGCGGTAAGCTAGACCAAACTAAGCCATCAGTAATTGAAATTCGAATGGATTTTTCATATATCTTACCGTTAGTAAACAGAAAACCCTTATGGTCTTCAAAATCAGTTTCTAAATCATTATTCCAACTAATAGGGTTGGTTGTCAAAGAGCCTTTATACAGATCTTTTTTCTTTGGAAAATGACCTTTTTTAAACGTGTTCCAGCAAAGATAACCTCCAGTTTGTTTTGGCTTATTCATTGGTTTTAAGTGCTTAAAAGTATTTGGAAGCACTTCTATTCCAACTAAATAAGCAGCTACCAATTTTTTCTGTAAGGGGGTGCCGTCAAAAAAATCTTGTAACAATCTTTTGGTATGTGTAGTTCCCTGGCTATGGCTAGCAATAATTATAGGACGCCCCTTGTTGTAATTTGCTAAGTAATATTCAAATGAAGCTTTTACATCTGAGTAGGCTAAGGAAAAAGCTTTCTCCCCCCCACTAGAGTAATAATCATAAGACCTAATATGTGCCTGTCTATAATATGGAACATACAAACGGCCAGCTTTTCCCCAAGCCGATGCTTGAAACTGTACAGCACTATTTACTACTTTTTCTCTGTGGTTTTTGTCTTCAACAGAAGCATTCCAGCTAGGGTCTAAAGGATCTAAAATCAATGTAGGATAAACGTAAAAGACGTCGGCCTCTAGGGCGTCAATATCCTTAGCTACGTAAGCATTTAAAACTTTTGGGTATTTCCCGGGCAAAACAGCCCAATTAGAACTTTGAGCGTAATTTGGAGTTTTAGGGATATTACCTTCATTATATTCTTGGGTTTTAAATTGAGTTTTACAAGAAAAGAAGATTAAAAAAATCCAAGAAATCACAAAGTATTTCATCTCTTAAAAGTATTATATTTTATTAAATATAACCCATTCTTAACTTTTCTTCTACTGCCTTGTTTTTTAATTAGGTAATCCCTGCAAAGAGTTCTTATATTTATAAAAAAATGATCATGAAATACACATACCTATTTTTTATAAGCCTTTTGTTTATTAGCTGTTCCAATGATGAAGCATCTAAAGATAAAATGTCTAATGATATGGAAATCCAAGAATATTTGAAGCAAAATAACTTAGCCGCTACAAAGACTAATTCTGGCTTATACTACCTGATTGAAAGAGAAGGTTCTGGCACCAAACCCACAAGTAATAACTCGGTAAGAGTAGCATATAAAGGTTATTTTGCAAATAAATCTGTTTTTGACCAAAGCCCTGCTGCTGGTATTTCTTTCCCCTTAAACGGGGTTATTAAAGGCTGGACAGAAGGCATTACCTATTTTAAAGTTGGAGGAAAAGGAAAGTTATTTATTCCTTCTTCTTTAGGATATGGAAACAATTCTTACCAAGGTATTCCAGGAGGTTCAGTTCTTATTTTTGACATAGAACTATTAGAAATCACTAAGTAGTTTAGTAAGCTTCTATGGTCTGGTCCATCCATCTAAGCCTATTGTCTAAATATGCTCTTAGCTCACTCACAGCTAAAGGGTAATCTACTGGAATACCTATCCACTTCTGATAGTTACGCCGTATAGCGCCGTTGTCTTGTAGGTATTTAGATGTGCTATCTACCAGTCCTAATACCTGAGCATTGCTTAGACTCCCTGCACGCAACTCCTGCCACCTACTTTTTAAAGCCGTTTTAAATACAGGGTCTTGCAACAGTCTTGGCCACCAAAAAGGGACCATCCAAGCGTCTTGCTGCACATAGGTATTGTAATTGGCAATCCAATCGTTAAAAGGAACCCTTCCTTGTTTGTTATAACCAATATTAAGATCCCAAATAGGACCCATCTTTAATTTTTCACCCCTGTCCTTGTGCAAATAAGTACTCAGCCTATAACCGTCTACATTTCCTGTTATTTCATTAATAATAAAAAAATCTACAAAACTATTTATATCTATATAATTAGTGTAAGTACGCTGCGCACTGGCAAAATCATCTGAAATTAAAGCCGTTTCAAAATCAGATAAATACTTTTGAATATACTGCTTTTGAGCCGTAGTAATGTCTGCTGCCTTAGGGTATTCATATAGAAAATAAGTTTCCAAGTACATCTGCGGATGATATGGCTCTCCATAGGCAGGAAAATTTATAGGGTTTTTAAAAATATCATAGGGGGATCTAAAACTAATAGCTTCGTTGTATTTTGCGTCATCTCCCCAATTGTTATTGTAATATTCTAAGGGCTGCCCAGCAGTTGAGTCACCACCAGCAGTCTTGTCTATCTTTAAAATATAACCCCCAGTAATAGCTTCTGCAGAAGTATCTGTAGGTTCCAACTTTTTAATATCTATCCTATTTTTGTCACGCTTAAGCTTCTCCATAAAAATATAAGCGCCCATATAAATACCATTAATTTCTAGGTCTATATATTCTGTTCTAGCAGCGTAATGTCCCATTTTCCTATAGAATTCATATCCCAAATAATGATGCATAAGGGTGGGGTCAAAAATAGTATTGTCAGCCGCCCTAAAAACGTCTCCCATTAAAATATAATCTTCCTCTATTGGAAAATTTAGAAACTGAAATGGCGTGTCTGCTCCGGCGGCATTCCAACTTTCAATTCCATAAGATTTTTTATCAGACATTCTATAAGAAGTAGACCCTCTATATTCAATACCAATAGGGCTATCATGAGCTTCTAGCTTATTTAAATACACCTTTAAATTACCTCCTACCTTGGGTTCGTTTTGAATGACCTCATTTACCTTTACCATAAAATAAGGCAACTTACTATCTCCTGTTTCTACTGCAAGTTTCACTTTTTCAGGTGCATTAGGGTCATTGGAATTATCCTTGTTGCAAGCAACAAAAAGAGCAAAAACAAAAAGGTAGAGAAAAGATTTATTCATTTTAATCATTTATTTTAAAAGTAAACTAAATTATTATTTAGTCTTTATCACTTTATACTCCTTTAGATAGTACTCCATCATAGGCTGGAAAGGTCCAAGTTGGTGTTGTTCTAAGGGAAAAGAGTCTAGAAAAGGAGGGTAAGGAGAAGATAGTGGTTTTTTTAGTCTGTTAGGGAAATCTACTGCCAAATCAGATTTTACTGGCCGACTTTTTTGGTTTACATAAGCAGCTACATCATAGGCTTCTTCATCTGTGAGAATGGGGTTTTCATGACTCACGCCAAATGGCATATTGTATTTTATAAACTGAGCTGCAGTGATTAGTCTGCTCATTCCTGCGCCATTGTTGTATGCTTTTGTGCCCCAGAGTGGTGGGTAAAAATAAAGTCCGTTTTCATTGTCAAAGGTCCCCTGACCATCTATTTGATGACAAAGCACGCATTGTTGTTCATAAACTAGGGCTCCAGCAACCAAATCTGCCTGTCTTTTGGGTAACTCTATTCCTTTAAGACCGGTTTCTGAAACAGACGGCAAAGAAACTCCTTCTGGTTTATAGCTGTCTAACCAGCTTAAATAAGCCACAAAAGCTTGCATTTCTCTCTGATTTATCTCCATAGGACTGCCGTTCATACTTCTGCTGAGACAACCGTTTATCCTGTCTTCAATAGTACCTATTTTATCTTCCCTCCCTCTGTATTGAGGAAACCTAGCTACAACTGTATTTAAAGGAATTCCAAAGGCTTTGGTGCCTTCATTTAGGTGGCAAGAAATACATTCTAGGCTATTTCCGCTATAGCGCATAGAGGTATCGGCCACTAGTGGCCCTATGGTTAAAGAAGTATGCACCAGGAGCTCATAACCGAGTTTTATTTGCTCATTTTCAGTTTTGTAAACAGCTTCTTCTATAGCAGTAGAAAATTCTGGAAGGGGTATGTAAGTTGGCGCTGCTTGGTTTTGAAACCTATACAACCATATAATAATCACAACCAAAATAGCTATATAGGCAAGAAATATTCCCAATATGGTTTTAGCTAATTTTCTAATGGCTGTTTGCATGTCACTAAATTAATGCTTTTTCTCCGCTTTGAAAATAAAAAACCCGCTCTTACAAATTCAAGCAAGCTTGATTTGTATATTAATTGGGGAGGTAATATAATATGATAGAAATGTTAGATTTGATATTGATAATAAATTTATCGGTAGTGAGAAAATTTGTTAGAGTTAAATAGGTTCTAATCTTTAAGCTTTTTTTTTGAAAGTGAATATATTATTTTTGAAATTTTTAATGTATTTTCGCAATAGCGTCCTAAATAAATCAAACATAAAAAAAGTAGACTGATTCTAGTGGTTTTCATCATTAAAAATGCATTTTTTTAAAACAGAACCCCCTGCATTGATATAGGTGGTGGTTCAATGTGCTCTT
>Ga0335396_10001156_pt1 | contig 34756 bp, 29 predicted proteins | sample FRY02_FD_205743 | JGI IMG/M metagenome (GOLD analysis project Ga0335396, IMG submission 205743) | Freshwater microbial communities from Lake Fryxell liftoff mats and glacier meltwater in Antarctica - FRY-02 (spades assembly) (version 2) | ecosystem: Environmental > Aquatic > Freshwater > Ice >... | reverse complement strand
TGCTAAACCTAATATTGATGTTGGTAATTGTAACATATTATTCATAAATCAATACTGTGTTTTATTGCTCTATATTCTTATACCATTTTTTGCCTTCCCACGCAAACTCTCAAAGAGCCGATTTATGCTTATATTATTAGTATAGATTACGTACCAATAGGGTATATTCAGACTTATAATGCTTATGATTTTCTACGAGCAGACCATTTGTATAGATTGCCTAAAAACTTGGGGGCTTTGGATATATTTATAGGTGAAAAGGAATATTTAAAAAATAACATTGGATCGCAGTCTATAAAGCAGTTTTTCAAAGATTACAACGTTCCCTATTCATATATTTTTGTTGATACTAATATTGCTAATATTTCAGCTATTCGTTCTTATGAAAAAGCTGGCTTTAAGAAAGTTAATCTGCAAGCTAAAAAAAGAGAGGTAGGGATGTTGCTAGATATATCTCAGTATCATTTAAAACCTTTGCCAAGCGCAATAGATAAGGACATATTAAATTACCCGTTAACGGCGACAAGTAATTCTAATTTTCTTTTGAAAATAATATCTTTTTGGTTATATATATGGAGGAGGTTTAAAAAATCCATACATCGTATAAATCTATGGATGATTAATAATAATTGGCATAGAAGTAGAAACAATAATTTATACAACCCAACGCTAGCTGCTACAGTATATAAATGGGGAACAATGTGGAATATTGCAAGGTACAGTATGCATTATGAAGGTTTTCAGTCTAAAAATGAAGCTATGAATGCAGCGTTTGAAATGTGGAGATTTGAGAAAGAAAATAATAGCTTACCTGGTAAAAACGGTTTTTGATAGAAGAATATATAAATAAATCCTCCTACCAGAAACCTTTTCTCCGGAAAATCTATTAAGCAACTTCTTGTTGTTTAACCACCTTATTGCGAGGTCTAATTTTTTCTTTAATCCTAGCGGCTTTACCACTACGAGCTCTTAGGTAATATAATTTAGCACGACGTACAACGCCTTCTCTTACCAAATCAATTGCATGAACAATTGGTGAATACATCATAAAGCGCCTTTCAACACCTTCACCATGGCTAATTTTACGTACAACGAAAGAAGAAGCAATTCCACTTTTTCTTTTAGCTATAACTACGCCTTCATAAAACTGGAACCTTTCTATAAGCTTTTCGGTACCGTCTTTTTCAATTGTCTTATCGATTAGTTTAACTGTCACTTTAACAGTATCACCTGCACTAAAATTAGGTATTTTTTTAGTCGTTATAGATTTGTTAATTTGGTTTTTTTCAAATTGGTCAATAATATTCATCTAAATAATCCGTCCATGATTTTAATAATTTTAGGCTCAAATGCAGTAAGCGTCATTTTACACATTACGCTTACTCTGATAGTCAAAATCTAATAGACAATCAAATAAGATAAATTTTTATGATTAAAAAACTAAATCTTGGCAAGTCTCAGATTGATAAGAGCTGTAAAATATATGGTCGGAGCAGAGAGATTCGAACTCCCGACCCTCTGGTCCCAAACCAGATGCGCTACCAGGCTGCGCTATGCTCCGAAATTTAACTGTTATACTTAAAAAATTTTGGGAATCGAATTTGTTATCTAATTTAACGTGTAATTAGTACACGAGCAAACTATAGTAATAACAAAGAGCATTTCTTGAAATATGTGAAGTATATTAATTATATAAACTAAAACATTCATTAAAGCAAATTTTTTATGCTATTATTGCCTCAAAAAATGATCACATATAGTAAATGCCATTATTACACGCTACAATTCTAACTATATTTCCTGAAATGTTTCCAGGATCTTTGCAATATTCTCTTGCTGGCCAAGCATTACAAAAAAATATTTGGTCTTATGAGGTAATAAATATTAAAGATTTTGGTTTAACTAAGCATAAAAATGTCGATGACGAACCTTATGGAGGAGGGTGTGGTTTAATAATGAGAGCTGACGTGTTGGGAGCTGCTATTGATCATGCCTTATTAACAAATCCTGATGGTAAAATATTCTATCCTTCACCGCGCGGACGAGTGCTTACACAAAAATTTGTTCGAGAAATAATAGGGATTTCACCTACTCAAGAAACATCTGATCAAACAATTTGTACTAACTTAATAATTTTATGCGGTCGTTTCGAAGGAATTGATGAACGTATTATTGAAGAATATAACATAACTGAAATTAGTATTGGTGACTATATTTTATCTGGTGGCGAGGTAGCTGCGCTAACTATTTTAGATTGCCTTATTCGGTTACTGCCAAACGTTTTAGTCAACCATGCTACTCTTCAATCAGAATCATTTGAAGAAAAAGGTGAGTTTGCAGGGTTGCTCGAATGTCCTTTATATACTAGGCCAGCTAAATGGCGAGAAAGAGAAGTACCTAATATTTTATTATCAGGACATCATAAAATGATTCAGGATTGGAGGCGTCAACAGTCCATTGCTATTACTAAGCAACGTAGACCAGAATTATTACACACTTAATATTTCAAGAATTGCTCTTTATTATCTTTATTGTCTTATATATTCAAACACTAAGAGTACAAGAGAAGAGAGAACAGTACGTATATTTAGATAGATGAACACGCGCAAGTCAACTATGTACGGCAATGTAACTTTTCTCATTTTTCTTAAATATAAAAGTGAAAATTAGTTTCCTATCCTGTCCGCTAACTCACTAAATACTCCAGTCTCTTTCCATAATGTTTTATTACCTATTACATAAAAAGCTTCTTTTGCTCTAGTAACTGCAACATTCAAAATATTAGGTTTATCACTAGCCCAAGAACGAGCGCTAATTTGATCAATAAGAGGAGCACCAAGAATAAAAAATACTGCTTCTGCTTCACGACCTTGGACAGTATGAACTGTACCTATTCTTTCTTTAAGCCATATATAATCTTTTTCTATTTTCCAACGTTGGAGAATTTTACTTTCTTTTATAGCTTTACGAATTTCTTCGGCTACAATTACAAACGGTGTTATGATATATAAATCTGGTGGCACGTCATTAACTTCCAATCTTAAGATTAATTCAAGTAGTTTTTCACCTTCTTCCGGACACCATTTATCATTGGCACTACCGACAACATCAAACCAGGTAGATGGTCCCAAACAATCTCGTATAGCCGATCCTTTAACTGTTTTTGCTTGCACCATTAATCGTTCATAGGCAAATTACATTGGCTATATCAAACATCGGCTCTGAACAACGTCTATGTACTAATAAAGGCATACCAACTGGTCGGCTTCCATATTTACCATGAAATTTGGTAAAGTAACTTGTTGCTTCATCTGCCAATGTTTGGGCTGATGCTGAGGGAGAATTATAACGATACGGATCAATGCCAAAATGTTTGCAAATAGTTTGGGTTAAATTATTTGGTAATAAAACTACCGGCTCAATTTGCATAGGATCTCCTACCACTATAGCTCGCTTAGTCCTCATTATTGCGCCTACTGCAGCTTGAGGAGTAGCTTGCCCCGCCTCATCAATTAGTAGCCATCCAAGGCTTTCTTGTGGCATATCAACTAACATGCGATCTATAGATGCAAAGGTTGTTGATATACAAGGAACCACAAGGAAAAATGATGACCATAAATCACTTATAAAATTCTTCTGCTCACTATAAAACTGAGTTGGTCTTGTTAAATGCTGCATAAAAATGCCTAAATTATGGCGCAGTGGATTTGCTGCTGCATCTATAAAAGCTTTCTGTAACTTAATAGCAGCAATAAATACCTTATCACGTAACAGTTGTATTTCTTGATCACACCAGGGAGAAAGTTGCTGTAACTCGCTATTATTTAAAAATAATTGTTTCTCAATAATATGAGGCCTTAATAGGTTACGATATTTATCAGCATTGTCTAAATCGTTTTTTCTTGCATCTAACTTTATTTGTTGCTTTTTCCAAGAATAAGATTTGAAAGGCTTAAATATACGTGCCAAGAGGTTGGGTCTTAAACTTTTGTGTTGGAGCAATAATTCACTTAATTTTTCTAGGTCTATTTCTTCATCATCTAAGGAATCAAGATATTTGAAAAGGGAACGTACATTTTCTAGCTCCGCGAGTTTAGCATTAGTTTGCTTTAATATAGCTTGAAATTTTGCCCGAGCTTGATTCCATCGTTGTAAAGCTTGCTGATGGTTGCGCGGTGGGTCATTCTCTTGTACAATTTGCGGTACTCTAGTTTCAATAATTTTACTACTTATAGGATCCTTAACATCAAACATTTGTGGTATGCCGCATACTTGTGCTAGGTAGGTTGCAATGCTAACGTCATTATCCCACCAAAAAATATTAACAAAATTTTTACAATTAGTACTATTGCCAAGGGCAGCTGCTATAAGTCCCCAACTTTTAGTGCCAAGCAACTTATCTGACAAAGCGCTAAAATAACGTAACTCGTTAGCATCCTTAGCTATAGCTTTAAGGCTTGGTAGCTCAAAACTTACATTTTCTACTGCTTTATTATTTGAAGAAGCAATAAGTATCTCAAATCCTTTTAATCTTTTATCTAATTGATATATATTTAACCACCCATGTCCAACTTTTACTTTTTCTAATGTATCTGTAAAAGCGTCAGAAGGATTATCAAAACTACACATCGCTTCTGCTTTTTGAGTTACCAGTCCAGCAACTATATCACGTAATAATGTTGTTTTTCCTGTTCCCGGGGGACCATTTATCCCTAAGATTCCTCCGTCTTTAAGTTTATTTAATGCAATGTTAACCGCTGCTTGCTGTAATAATACTAAGGGATGACGTCCAACACTAGGCCAGCGCGCTGCAGGGGTAAGCTTTGGTGAAACAGTTTCTTCTAATGAAGAATAATCTGTAAGAATATTATATTGATCCTTTACGACTTCAATTCCCAGATATTGCTTTAAATTCCTCGAGGCTGCGTTTTTTAAAACAGTATTTTTAGCTGTTATTAAATCATTTAGATAAAAACTATTTAATAACACTGTTTTAGAGGGATCTGATTTTATAGCAAAATACGTTTTGTCTGTCATTTCCTCAGGCAAACCAAGTTTAGTAATAAAATATTGATACGCTTCTTCAATTACCTGTTTAGTGATAGGTAAATCATTATTATTTTTATCTTTTCGTTGTAAGAAAAAAGAAAAATCACTCGCTAAAGATTGTTCTATAATTGTCCAATCAGCTAGTGCTTTAAAATCTTTGTCTAAAACTTTTCTTATACCCCAAGCAAAACTTGAAATTATTGTATTTGGTAAAGATTTAAGTAGATAACCATTTTTATCAATCAATATTACTGCAATAATTGCACTACTTTCGGTTGTCGTTTTATCTAAGCTATTACCTGAAAATTTTTCGAATAAAGCAGAAATTACTTTTGAAAAATTAATAGTTCCTATTATTAACTGGTAAATTATTGGAGAATTTTTGGACTTTTCTTCTTCAGTTATTTCCCAAGGTAAATATGGTTTATCTAATGAGAAAATTAATTTGCGGTTTCCTGCTACTAGATCTTCTAGTTTACGGAATGATTGGGGTGAGAGCACTTCAAAAACTGTCCAAGCATCTAAAACATCACCAGCTGCTTCTATAGTTATATTCTTCATTTACTTAATTTTTTAGGTGTAATTTTAAGGATTATGAGATATAAAATTATAAATGACTAGTAATAAATTGAACTTCGAGGTTAAATTATATTTTTTTTGTGATAGGAGTTATTAAAAGCTGATTTTAAGCGTCACTTGGATGAGGGCGCAAAGCGCAGGCGATTAATTCTGTTCCCTACGGTCGTTATGTTTAGTCAGAATGACGGCGTTAAGCTATTTCGTTTTTAACTATTTCAATCCATTCTTCTTCCCTAATAATTTTAATACCAAATTCTTTGGCTTTTTTCAGTTTACTGCCTGCATCGCTACCAGCAATTATTAAAGCAGTGGAAGAAGAGACACTGGTTGCAACTTTGGCGCCAAGCTTTTCAGCTTGCGATTTTGCTTCGGCTCTTGAAAGACTGACCAGCGAACCAGTAAACACTATTATCTTACCAGTTAAAGCAGTTAATGTGGCTTGTTCATTATAATCTTCGATATTTAAAATCTGGCTTAACTTGTAAATAATCTCAAAATTTTCTTTAATATCAAAAAAATTAATAATATCGATTAATATTTTATCTCCAATACCTTCAAGATCATTTAATTGCTGATAAATTTCTTGGTTTCCTTTAGCTAATGCTTCCATGCTATTTAAGAAGTTGCGATAATTTTTAAACTGCAAAGCTAATAACTTAGCGTTTTGCGCGCCAATATGCTTTATACCTAAAGAATAAATAAATCTCGGTAAGTTAACGGTTTTTGCTTTATCTATATTGATAAACAAATTTTTAACTGATTTTTGGCCCCAGCCTGGCATTTTTTCTAGCTTGGTTAAACTTTTTTCATTTTTTTCCTGTAGATAAAAAATATCTGTAGGATTAGTTATTAAACCTTTTTGAATTAAAAATTCCACCTGTTTTTTCCCAAGGCCATCTATGTCCATAGCGTCACGAGAAACAAAATGGCAAATTCTTTCATAATTTTGCGCCGGACAGTTAAGGCCGTTATCGCATCTAATAGCTACCGCTTCCGGGTCGTAATGTAAATGCGATCCGCAAGACGGACATTCTTTGGGCATGTAAGTCTCTATCGAAGTACTGACGCGTTTAGCTAAGTCTACGCCAATAATTTGAGGGATAACATCGCCTGCTCTTTGCAAGAAAACACGGTCACCTATCCTTATATCTTTGCGAGCAATCTCTTGGTAATTATGCAGCGTCGCTCTTGATACCATTACGCCGCCGATTGCTATTGGCTCTAATTCTGCTACAGGGGTTAATACCCCGGTTCTGCCCACTTGTACAGTAATGTTAAGTAATGTTGTTTCACCGATTATCGCGGGAAATTTATGAGCAATAGCAAAGCGTGGACTTCTGGCTATAAATCCCATTCTTTGTTGTTTAACAAAATCGTTTAGCTTATAAACCACCCCGTCAATTTCATAAGGTAAGTTATCTCTATAAACTTTAAGGTAATCATAAAAGGAGCTTATTTCTCCTTCTGATTTTGCTAATTTGCCTACTTCATTTACCATGAAACCAAATTGCTTAAGCCGTTCTAATAATAATTCCTGAGTATCCGCTAAAGCTTCGCTTACGCTACCAACAGCATAAATAAAATATTTTAACGGACGGCTTGCAGTAATGTTTGCATCAAGCTGACGGAGTGAACCAGCAGCGGCATTACGGGGGTTGGCAAATTTATCTTTTCCTGCTAATTCTTGTTGCTGATTTAGCGTTATAAAATCTGCTTTATCAATATAAATTTCTCCTCGTACTTCCAATTGAGCAGGAGCATTAATTATTGTATGAGGAAAATTTTTAATTGTTTTAATATTTGCCGTTATATCTTCTCCAACAAACCCATCACCTCTAGTAGCTGCTACTTGTAGCACGCCTTGTTCATAGAATACAGAAAAAGACAGACCGTCAATTTTAGGCTCGCAAAATATTGGTTCAAATTTATCAAGACGTAAGAAATTTTTAATTCGTTCAATAAAATCTTTAACATCTTCCATATCAAAGGCATTAGCTAGTGAAAGCATTGGCAGCGAATGTACAACTTTTAAAAATTTGTCTGAGACAACATTCCCAACTTTTTTTGCTGGGCTATTTGATAATATTAAGTGGGGAAACTTCTTCTCGAGAGCTAGATTTAATTGAAATAATTGATCATATTCAGCATCTGATATTAAAGGTGCATTATCCTCAAAATAAGCCTTATTATAAATAGCTATTTTTTTTGATAATTGTTTTAATAATTTTTTTGCTTCCGATTCCGAAATAATATTTAGATCATGCATATTCTTATTAATTCTTCTTGATCATGGAAATAATAATTCCTAAAGATAGAACGCCAATAGTAACTATTAACGAAACATAATTAGGTATTCCTATAAAATGGCTAGCAAATATCTTAGTGCCTATAAAAATTAATATTATAGCCATTGAATATTTAATATAATGGAATCGTTCAACAATATGTGCGAGGCAGAAAAATAATGACCGCAAACCTAGAATGGCAAAAATATTAGAAGTATAAATTATATAAGGATCGGTAGTAATAGCAAATATAGCTGGAATGCTATCAATCGCAAAAACTAAATCCATTATTTCGATGATTAATAAAGCAGCCAAAAGTGGCGTAGCACAAAGCTTACCATTAATTCTTAGAAAAAATTTATGCCCCTCGATTTTTGCAGTTAGGTTTAAATATTTTTGTAGTGCTTTATAAATATAGGAGTCTTGTACTTTGAATTGTTTATCGGATATATAAAAAGTTTTTATACCAGTAATAATTAAGAGAATAGCAAAAATATATAATATCCACGAAAATTTAGTAATTAAGATTACACCAAAATATATCATAATGGCTCTAAATATTATTACTCCTAATACTCCAATAAATAATATTCGATGTTGAAATATAAGGGGTATTGCAAAAAACTGAAAAACCATTGAAATAATAAAAATATTATCCAAAGCCATAGCTTTTTCAATTAGGAAACAGGTAAAATATTCTCGTGTCTTTGCCTCTCCCATAGTATAAAAAATATAAAAACTAAAGAGACAAGCTATGATAAAGTAAAAAAGGCTAAGATAAAAACTTTGCCGAAAGCTTAATGCTTTATCTTTTTTGTTAACTACTAATAGATCAAAAACTAGTAATCCAGCGATTAAAATATAAAAAATACTCCAGCTCAATTCATTCTACCGTTTATAATATTAAGTTAAGAAGATAAACTTATTACAAATATTGAGGGTTAACTCTATATCCAGTCTATTAAACTGAAAGTAATAGCATAATGCGCCACTGCAGCAAATATTGCTGCTACCACGTCATCAAGCATAACTCCAATCCCACCTTTAATATTTTTATCTAGCCAATTAATAGGCCATGGTTTTAATATATCAAAGCATCTAAATAAACCAAATGGTAGAAGAAATAAGAATATAATATCTATCGCTTGCGAGTTTAAATATTTGGTTAAACCTGAATGATTGACAAATACCACTGAAAAAAAACTAAGTAACATAGCTAACAGCTGTCCTACTACCTCATCAATAACTATTTCTTTCGGATCTTCTCGCCGTGTATGTTTAATATATAAAGAGCTAAAATACGTGCCTAGTATAAATAAGATAAAACATAGGATCAGAATTATTATGAAAAAAGTTACAAACTGAGCTTCGGCAAGGGTTAGGTTAGAGAAAGGAAATATAAGCTGGTAGGTAACTGTAAAATATAAAAATAAATAACCTACTGGAAAAGCTGCTAATGAACCGAAAGTCCCTGGACAATATTTTATTTTGCCTACGTAAAAAAACGTAACAAAAAACTCTATAAACTGATTTTTATTAGGCATATTAATAAATTAAATTATTTTGTACTAACCTTCATATTATTCTGTTTAGCCAAGTACCCGATAAGCTCTTCGATAACACAGTTTTGGATAGTATTTGCTATATCCTTACCAGAATCTTGGTTAATCTTATCACTTTTCTTACTATCAATCTTTATTGATTTTATATATGCAAAATAAGCCTTATTGCCCATTTGAAATATGGGCGTATTGGTGCCAATTTTTGCTTGAAATATCGAAATTAATAAATCAATAGGTACAGAAGTATTTTGGTTATTTTCACTAATTTCTGAGCGCGTGAAAGAAGCTGCTGAGTTAATAGTAATGCCACTAACAGCATATTCTTTAACATTTTTTTGGTTAGAAGTATAATCTTTAGCGATATTTTCAATCAATTGCCAATTTTGATCGAATAAATATTTTTCAAGCCATAATTTAGCTACTTTTTCTTTAACTACAGCCAATTCTTCTATTTTAGTTGGCTGGATGGATTTTAATTGAGCAAGCATTATAGCATTTCCTTCGGAATCTTTATTTGGAATTTCAATAGGATACGATAATTCCTCTTCTGTTAATTCGAAAATACTATCGCTGCTTTCAGCTATATCTGTTTTTGTTAAATCTTGATAAGTTACGTTATCCATTTGTTGAATAGGAATATCATACTTTTCAGCAATTTCTATTAGAGTTAAACCAGCAGCTACATTGTCTTCTAAGCTTTTGGCAAATTCACCTATCAGCTCTTCTAGTTTTTGTTGTTTAAGCAAATTTCTGGCCTCGGTTTCAGCTTTAGCAAAGTTTTGATTACTAAAATCTTCTTTATTTTCGTTATAAAATTCAAGTAGCTCCTCTTTAGTAATAATAATTTTTTTTTGTAGAAACTGATTAGAAATTTTTATATAAGAGAAACTACGCTTTTCTGCAACTTCAAATAAACCTTGATTATTTTTGTAAAAATCTTGTATTTGCTCGTCAGTTGGTGTAGGTATGGTGACATTTTTAGGAACAGTCTTCAAATCTAGTTCCACGAGGTCCGTGCCCCGTGTTTCTGCCATATAATCAACAATATTTTTTATCATTACCTTCGGTGTTTGGAAGGATAGTAAGAAAGAATTAATAGCGATATCGATCAAGGCTTTTTCTTTAATATTCAATAAATACTCTTCTTCATTATTATACGAATTTTTAAAAGCAGATTTAAAAATTTTAATATCGAACATCCCTTGTTCATTTTTAAATATTGGCGATTCTTTAAGTAATTGGATAACTGTATCATCGCTTAAATCTAGGGAATAATAACGTACTAAATATTTTAAAATACTATTGTTTATAAGCCGTTTCTTAACCATATTATCAATGTTAAGCTGCGTAATCTCCTCTTCGCTCAATGTAGAATTAGTTTGTTTTTGGATATTATTAATTTCTGCTGCTTTTTCTTTTAAAAAATCAGTTTGAGTAATATTTTCTGCATCAGAAAAAGTAACTATATCATAATCATTAGTGGTTTGAAGCACATCTTTAATACCCCAGCCAACAAAGGCAAAAGCAATCATTCCAAGTATGAAACGCATAATAAACTTATCGGAGGCTTTTCTAATTTGATTTAACATAAACTTAAGTTACTTATTTTAAGGGCATATAGATTAAGTATAAAATAGTAGTATAACTAAAGATCAGCAAGCGATTTTTTTATTTTGCTGACAATCAAGGTAAAGCTCAGATTACCATTAAAAATATTCAAATCATCTAAGAATATAATTCTTGAAATATGAAGATTATATACTGAAATTCAAAATATTTTTATTGTGCTCACGCGTACCTTATGCGATTATTATAATAAATTATATATTGATAAGTTTTAAAATGCCGCAGCCAGATTTCCAAAGTAGTTTTCAACCTAATTTAACTATAGTTCAATCTGTCCATGAATTTTCTGTTATTGAGCTTTCAAATAAAATCAAAGAATTAATTGAAAATAATTTAGGATATATTAGGGTTAAAGGAGAAATTTCTGGCCTTAAAATCGCAAGTTCTGGCCATGGCTATTTTAACCTTAAAGAGAATACTGCAATTTTAGCGTGCACCTGTTGGAAGCCAATTCTCTCTAAAATCAAATTTCCGCTAGCGGATGGGATGGAAGTAGTAGTTAGCGGTAAGCTCTCGGGATATCCCGGTAATTCGCGTTACCAGCTCTCTGTTGAGAAAATCGATCCTGCTGGGGTCGGTGCAATGATGCAGATCCTAAAGGAACGCAAAGAAAAATTAACGAAAGAAGGTATATTTGATAAAATAAAAAAACCGCTACCTTTTTTACCTAATAAAATTGGTGTAATAACTTCGATTACCGGCGCAGTTATTAAAGATATTATACACCGCATTACTGATCGTTGTCCATCCAACATTATAATATGGCCAGTTACAGTTCAAGGAGAAAATGCTGGTAATGAAATTTCTAATGCTATTGATGGCTTTAATAAACTTGAGGTCTTTAATCAACCTGACGTAATAATAGTCGCACGCGGTGGAGGGTCGATTGAAGATTTATGGGCGTTTAACGATGAAGTCGTGATATATAGTGCTTATAATTCTAAAATACCTATTATTTCGGCAGTAGGTCATGAAGTTGATTATACTTTAATTGATTTAGTAGCCGATAAACGCGCTCCAACTCCTACCGCTGCTGCAGAATTTGCTGTACCTGTCGCTTCTATTCTTAGCTCAACTTTAACTTCGCATCATAATGTGTTATTAAATCGTATTAATCAGTTACTAAAATATGAACAACAAAGTGTAAATAATTACCAAAATATATCTAAACATTTAGTCAATTATATTGAAGATAAGCAACAAAGATTAGATGAAATTAGCTTTAGATTAAGCGATTCTTTGCCAAGTTTACTTAAATTCAAAACAGCAAAGCTAGATCTGTTTAATTTAATGCGATTGAATCCTTTAAAGTTAGTTAGCTATAAATCGTTGCAATTAACTCATCAAAGTAATTATCTAATAAAATCAATTAACCAAGCTGTTAATAATTTTAACCATAAATTAAATTTAAATAATCAACTTTTATCAAGTCTTGATTATAATAATGTATTAAAACGTGGCTTTACTATAATCAAATCTATTGACGGTGAGATTTTATTGTCAAAAGCTATTGCCATTACTCAAGAGAAGTTTAACATTAAATTTTACGATGGCGATTTAACTGTCAGTAATATTAACGGAAATTCAACACAATGAAATCACCTAGACCTATTTCACTTAAATTTATTTTATTCTTAATTATAATTTTACAAAACTTTATTATTTTGGCATCTGCAGACATTCCATTAACAAATTCTAAAACAATAATGGACCTCGAACAATGTTCAGATATAACGGATAAAACTACATTGACCACTAATTGGCGTATGTGGGAGCCATATTCTTTTTCGCGTGTTACGCCCAGCGGTCATTATGCTGTTACTGGTTTAGACGTCGAGCTTCTCAATACACTTAGTAAAAAAATTGGTATTAATCTCGAATATAAAGAAATAGAATGGGGTGTAACCCTGATGAATATAAAAAATGGTGTTGCAGATGTTACAAGCGGCGCCAGCTATACTGAAGAACGAGCAAAATATGCTAACTTCTCTCTACCATATAGATTTGAAGAAATTTCTTTATTCAGTCAATATTCATCTATAAAACAACTAAATTTTCATAATATGAGTGAATTTTTAGCGCAATTACGGTTATTAAATTTCCGTCTTGGTATAAGTTCAGGGACGGTATATGGTGATCCGCAAATTACTGCTTTCCTAAACAATCAAAATAATAGCGATATTATTATTAAATTTGATAATGATTTAGATTCTTTTAATGCATTAGTACGTGATGAAATTGATGGCTTTATTTGTGATCGTATTGTCGGGGTATCAGCAGTTTTAAGCAATAATGAAAGCACTAAGATAAAAGAAACGCCTTTAGGTATTAAAGTTCCTATTCATTTAATGTTTAGTAAAAAAACTGTATCATTAGATTTAATAAATAATTTTAATAATGCAATCAACGAGTATATCCTTAGCAATGACTATAAGCAAATTGTTAAGAGTTATATATATCATGTATTACTGCCGAAAGCTATTGATTCTGAATGGTGTTATATTATTGGGTTAATCGGCAGTATCGCATTCGCTTTATCAGGTCTGGCTATTGCTGTAAAAGAGAATACCACTTTTTTTGGTACATTTTTATTTGCCCTATTACCTTCCATAGGAGGGTGCCTTCTGTTAGATATTATAGTAACTCGTGATAATGAACAAATAAATTTTGCTCTTACCCCTTTTTATATTTATTATGTCTTTATAACAGTCCTAATTGGCTTTGCTACCATTAAGTTACTTGATTATTATAACAAACAATTATACGAAGAGGGTTTTATTAGCAAATTACGGAATAACACTGTAATTATTTGCGATGCATTAGGACAAGCTTCTTTCATTGTTATTGGCGTGGCGTCAGCAATTGTGGTAAAAATTGAGCCATTGGCCTTTTGGGGGCCTTTTTTAGCTTTCTTAGCTTCCCATGGTGGCAGTCTAATAAGGGATTTATTACTTAAGGAGCATGATATAAAATGTCTTGATGGTCGGATGAGCGCAGAAATTTCGATTTTATGGGGGCTAATTTTCAGTATTTTACTCGACATTCATGCTTATAACCCTGATTATAGCACTATCGAATATTCCATGATTACCGTTATCGCGGGAGCGTTTGTGACTAAATTACTGGTATATTATTTTAATGTACCAAACTTAAGATTTCGAGTGGAAGGCGGTGAGGCGGTTACTAAGGTATAACAAGAGTAGTGAGTAGAAAAGCATTAATCCGGTAAGCTTTTAACGACGAAACAATCCTTTAAAGTAAAATATCATTGCAAAGCCATGAAATTGCCCTCCCTAGTGCGAACTTTGGCAATGATGTTTGGCTTACAAGATTCTTACACTAGCTTCGCAACTTCCAAAAAATGAAGAACTTAACCCCCCACATTTTTACCTAAAACAAAAATACTATGAAAATAGCTACCTGGAATATTAATTCTATTCGCATCAGACTTGAAAGCCTTCGCGAATTCTTAATTGAAGAAAACCCTGATATATTATTGTTACAAGAACTTAAATGTGAAACGGAAAAATTCCCATTAGAAGAATTAGCAGATCTACCTTATAATTGTTATGTCCACGGACAAAAATCATATAATGGGGTAGCTATTTTATCAAAGTTCCCAGCTGATGAATTCATCACCGATTTCCCACAGAATCCTTGTCAAGAACAAGCCAGGTTTATAGAAATCTCTATTCAAACACCTATCGGTTATCTACAAATTGTTTCACTATATGCTCCTAATGGTTCAGTTGTAGGTAGTGATAAATTCGAAGCAAAGCTACAATTTTATGACCAATTTATAAATTATCTAACCACTAAAAAGTCTCCTATCATAATAGGTGGCGATTTTAACATTGCGCCATTTGACATTGATGTTTATTCGCCTACTGACTTATCAGGCACTACTTGTTTTACTTACTCTGAACAACAAAGATTTCGGACGATTTTAAATTCTGGCTTTGAGGATTTGTACCGTTTATTCCACCCAGATAAACAGGAATTTTCCTGGTGGGATTACCGGGCGGGCGCTTTTGAGCAAAATAAAGGCATGCGCATCGATATGCTTTTAAGCTCAGCTATTATTGCTGATAAATTGCAAGAATGTTATATGGTATATAATACGAGAGCTAAACTTAAGCCGTCAGACCATATACCAGTAGTCGGAGTCTTTTAGTTTAGAATTAATTGCAAGCATAGAAGGCTTACTTATTAGTTTAACGTGTCCCGACTTTATTATTTAGAGTATAACGTATTATATACGCCATCTTCTTTCTTAATAATATCATATTGACGCTGCGCGATTGAGTCGATAAAGTGGATGTTGCCTGATATCCCTATATAGGGCTCCTTACTGTTAAGCCTGCTTAAAAATCTTTCCTCAGTAAATTTAGAACAAATATAAGTAGCTGTCATTCTACCTAGGTCGTAGGCCATTGCGTGCATAAATGATAAATGATTTATACCAAGATTTTTGGCTCTTTCTACTATGTCATGGTTCAAAATATTTAATGAACCGGTGAAAATGATATTAATATTTTCTGGATATTCAATATCAATTCTATTATCGCCAATTATAGTGGCTTTTTTATCTAAACTGTATTTGTGTATACTATTAAAAACTAATGGTAAATTTTTAGAATCATCAGATAAGTAAATTATTGGTTTAGTTAAATTATCTTCTATTTCATTTAGGTTATCCACACTATTACTAACTGTCAGAGTAGATTTATCTATAGATTCCGGGAGATGAGCATAAAATTCACTACGTACTAAAGTAGTATTTTTTTCGAGCATTATACTTTGTATTATTTTGTTTATAGTTTGTGAGTGCTGGCCAGCAGGCAAAAGAGTAATAAAGTTTTTGTAATTATTATCGGTAAAATAGTTAATTATTTGCGATAATTGTTTAAGGGGTGCATGACCGAAAACAAATAGTTTATTGTCTGCTATAACTGGATTATTAGACATGGTAATCATAATAATATTATTAGCTTTTGCTTTGCTTGCAATTAAAGATATATGCTCAGAATATAAAGGGCCGAGGATAATCTTGGTTTTTCGAGCTATTATTTTGTTTATTGCAGCTTGGATCTGCCTTTCATCAGCACTGTCATAAGAAGTAACATGAACGTAAGTTTTTAATCCATCTTCTAAGCCTAGTTTAATTAAGCTATTATATTGTTGTCCTATGACTGAATGCTCACCGGTTAAGGGCATTAAAATTGCGACTTCAATAGTTTCTGGTTCTGAAGGTGGGAGTTCTACTAGCTTTATCTCTTTTTTAGTGGTTTCGCATCCAGCTAAAAAAACAAGGCATGTAAAAGATAGAATGATTTTTAAAAAATTTTGTTTTATATTGAGCATATATTCCAAATAAATGAAGAGTTGGGTATATTTTTTAAATTTTGTGGTCAGTATGATTTTTAAGCCTGGACTATATATCGTGTCGACACCTATAGGTAATCTTGATGACATAACTCTTAGGGCAATAGAGACTCTTAAAAATTCAACAATTATATTATGTGAAGATACTAGGGTATCCAAAAAATTACTAGCAAAACATAGTATAAATAAGATTAGATTACAGGTTTATAACGATCATAGTGACGAAATAGAAAGAGATAATATTTTTCGTTTAATTGATCAAGGTGGAATAATTAGTCTTATTTCGGATGCTGGTACGCCATTAATTTCTGATCCAGGCTATAAATTAGTACGAGAGTTAAAAGAGAAAGGATACCATATTGATGTTTTACCTGGTGTCTCTTCTCCTATTACAGCTTTAACTATTTCGGGTCTACCTTCTGATAAGTTCTTATTTACTGGCTTTTTACCTAAAACAATGGAAAGTAAAAAGAAAATTTTCACTGAATTATCTCAGATAAAAGCAACTTTGATTTTTTTCGAAACTGCTACTAGATTAATTTCATCGTTATTAGTTGCGCGGGATGTTTTAGGTAATAGAGAAATGGTGGTAGCTCGTGAGCTCACTAAACGTTACCAGGAAATCAAATCTGGTTCGATAGATGAAATAATAGATTTTTACCAAACGCATGCGATTAGAGGTGAAATAGTATTATTAATAGCAAGTTTCACAGGTGAGCAAAATAAAGAAATTACAGAAATAGCGCTGCAAGAATTGTTAAAATTATATTTAGCCAAAGGTTGGAGCGCGAAGAGCGTAACTGATTTAGCTTATGAAAAATTTAGTAAAATTTATAGTAAAAAAGATATATATTCTATAGCTAATAAGATGAAAGGATAAAAAAGTTGAATAGTATACCTAAAAGAAAAATAGCCACTATGTTTAGGTTGAGCCAAAATCTTATCTAACACTAACATATCATCTAATGGAAAACTATAAATTTGCCCTGTCAACTCTGAGTCAGTGTGTCCAGAAGGCGATGTTGTTCCATTACCCGAAAAACTACCATAGTCAGTATCAATTATAAATATAGTATCATCTTTTCTAACTCGTAAGTTTGCATTGGCAGTAAAATCATGAAACTCTTTAGCTTTTTCTATGATTAATCTATATTAGTTAGGTACTTAACTCTTGTACTATAAATTTAATTCTTTCTATTTTAATAAGTTGTAATTAGTTAGAAGTAAGACAAATTTATTGAACTCTTTCTACCAAGTGGTATATATAATTTAAGCCCGGGCAGCTATACTAACTCCATTATTCTTAGGATTGTGTTTTTGTCCAGTTTGAATTGTCGGCTGGTTTGCAGTGCTATGCAAACTATATATAAAGTCTCTGATAACCGGTACGATAAATTTCCGGTATTTACTACCGCTAAATACCCCGTAATGTCCTGCTCCCTCTTGCAGATAGTATCTTTTCTTTGAATCAGGGATATTTGAACACATATCAAGGGCGGCTTTAGTTTGTCCCACCCCCGCTATGTCATCATGCTCGCCTTCAACTGCTAGCAGAGCCGTTTTAGTAATATTTTTTAGATGAATTTCTCGACCTCTTGACACTAATTTATCTTGGGCTAAGGCAAATTCGTGGAATACTTCTTCGATTGTTTGCAGGTAAAAATCTGCGCTCATATCCATTGAAGCAAGATATTCATCATAAAATTTAATAGTACGATCAGCTTTTTCCTGGTCGCCCACTAGAAGACTTTGCAGAAGCTCTAAATGCGAATCTATGTGTCTAGGTAAATTTAAGCTTATAAAGCCTGCAAGTTGTAAAAAACCTGGATAGACAGTTCGGCCATAGCCAGGGTAATTTGGTGGTACTTTCATAGTAACCGTTTGACGGAACCAATCAAGATTTTTACTAATTGCAAATAAATCCACTGCAGTTGGATTTTTTCTCGCATCAACAGGCCCTCCCATTAAAATCATTGATTTAGGTACGTTAACGTCATTATTTGCTGACATTATACTTATAGCGGCAAGAACTGGTACGGTTGGCTGACATACAGCTAAAATATGAACCTCAGGCCCTAGGAAAGTTATAAATTCTATCAGATAATCAATAAAATCATCCATGTCAAATTTTCCTGCTGCTTCAGGCACCATATTAGCCTCGGTCCAATCAGTAATATATACATCGCAATGTGAAAGCATTTGTTGGGTGGTTTCACGTAATAAAGTTGCATGATGTCCTGCCATAGGCGCAACTATGAGTAACTTGGGTAAATCATTTTTATTATCAACTTTAGAAAAATGTTTAAGTAGACAAAAATCTTTGGTAAAAACAACTTCTTCTTTAACTGAATATACTTTATCACTTACAATACATTCCTTAATATTAAACTCTGGTTTCTCATATTTTCTTGTCATTCTTTCAGCTAGAACCAGGTATGCTCTCATAATCTTTGAATGACCATTGTCATAGAAAGGATTACTTTCATTATTAAACCACTGGGCAGCAATATCTATACCTAAACGAAGAGGAGCCGTATACGCTCTTTGCGCCTCTAGCATATAATATAAATAATTTTCGTTATTAAAACCGCCATCTTGCATATAAATTCTCTCTAATAATTTGTTTTTATTATACATACCTAATAAAAATGGGAATTAAATAATTCCTAGAATATTGATAATATACTAATTTCTCAATCTTTTTACGACTATAGTCTAGCACTAAAAAAAATTTATATTTATTAATTTCTGAGTTAGCTATTTAAATTTATCTCATTAAGTGGTAATAATATAGCAATCCTAAATTTATAATCTTAATATGCAAAAAAAAACTATTGCTTTAGTCGGCCGGCCGAATGTCGGTAAATCTACTCTTTTTAACCGTCTTAGTATTAGAAAAAAAGCTATCGTGCATGATCGTCCTGGTGTGACCCGAGATCGTAAATACGCGGATGCGCAAATTGGACCTTTTGAATTTATGGTAATTGATACGCCTGGTTTAGAAGAAGCCGAAGAAGGCGTGTTAGAACATAGAATGATGAAACAAACCATTGAGGCTATTATTGAGGCTGATTTAGTATGCTTAATGGTAGATGGTAAAATTGGGTTATTACCTGAAGACAAGTTATTTGCTCATTTTATTAGGAAATATAATAAACCCTCAATATTATTAGTTAATAAATGTGATGGGCGATTTGATTTTGCTAAAGAATATTATAAGTTAGGCTTTGACAATCCAGTGCCAATATCAGCTGAGCATGGCGTCGGTATGGCTGACTTATATGAGGCAATTGTAGAAAAATTAGAAAATGACGAAGAAAGTCACAATTCGATTAGCGATCCTATCAAAGTTGATTGTTTGCAAATAGTAGTTAGCGGAAGGCCTAATGCCGGCAAGTCTACTTTTATAAATGCTCTTATTAATGATGAGCGATTATTAACGGGGCCAGAAGCTGGAATTACTAGAGAATCAATCGAAATAGACTGGCATTATAATGGTAGTAAAATTAAATTAATTGATACTGCCGGTTTGCGGAAAAGGTCGGCTATTAATGAATCACTTGAAAAATTATCGACATCGGATACTATTAATAGTATCAAATTTGCTAATACTGTAATTTTAATGGTGGACGCTTTAAATCCTTTAGAACAACAAGATTTAAATATAGCTAATTATGTTATTGACCAGGGTCGAAGCCTAGTTATAGTGGTTAATAAATTTGATCTAATAAAATCAAACGAGAAAGACAAATTTAAAGAAGAGTTTAATTATAAGATTGAAACCCATTTGCCGCAAATTAAAGGCGTGCCAATAATATACATATCTGCTTTAAATAAACAACAAATTAACCAAGTACTTGACCAAGCTCTTAGAATCTATAGCTTATGGAATAAGAAAATCTCGACAAGTAAATTAAATGATTGGCTTGGTTTTACCACTGAAGCTCATCCATTACCATTACAAAAAGGTGGTAGACGGGTTAGGATAAAATATATGACTCAAACTAAAGCTCGCCCGCCAACATTTAAATTGTTTTCTAATAACCCTGAGAAAATCACTGACAGTTATACACGCTATTTGGTAAATAATCTTCGTGATGCATTTGACTTGCCTGGCGTGCCTATTAGATTCTTGTTTGGTAAAACGAAAAATCCTTTTGTGAAAGCTAATTAAGATACTAGTGTCATCGATGAATATATCATCATAAACAGCGCGAACCCTAATAATCTGATTAAGTAAAACTCAAGAGAATTGCTTTATAGCCAACGACTCCAAAGCAATTCTTGAAATATATAGAATAGCTATTTATTTAGATTCTTAAGCCATATTGAGTCCGCCATTAACTGACATAGTTTCTCCAGTAATAAAGCCAGCTTTCTCGCTAGCTAAGAATTCTACGGCTCTAGCAATTTCTTCCGGTAAACCTAATCTTTTCATAGGTATGGTAGCTACTATTTGATCTATTATGTTAGATGAAATTTTACCTACCATCTCTGTCATAATATAGCCTGGAGCCACGCAGTTAACTGTAATATTTTTAGCCGCCGATTCCCTAGCTAATGCTTTAGAAAAGCCAATTAACCCGGCTTTAGCCGATGAATAGTTAGTCTGTCCAACTTGACCTGCTTGCGCGTTAACAGAACTAATATTAATAATTCTGCCATAATTTTGGTTGCGCATTTGATTAATTACTGCCCTACACATATTAAAACAAGAAGTAAGGTTTACGTCTATTACCTCTTGCCAATCTTTTTCAAGCATTTTATGAAACATTGTATCTTTAGTGATACCAGCATTATTAACCAGTACACTTACATTTTGGCCGCATTCTTGCTCTATTTCTTGAACGGCAGTTGCGCATTCTGCATAGTTTGCTACATTCCATTGCTTTGTTTTTATTGAGTGACTTTCTGTCATCGTCTTAGCTGCTTCATAATTAGTGTAAAAATTTGCTACAACCGTAAAACCTTTATCTTTTAACTCAAGAGCAATAGCTTTACCTATTCCCCTTGTTCCGCCTGTTACTATTGCTAATTTTGACATATTGCCTCTATAATTATCTTTTATATTTATTACAGGATTTTAAAATTAAAATAAAGAATAACTATTAATAATAATATTTAATTCTAAGCAATTAATTGTTTTTACTAACTATATTATATATAATTACTACTATTATTTATATTACTTAAATCCAAGGTTTCTCTGTCTACTATTGAATTAAGGTTTAAAATATTTATATAAGAAGATAACTAACTCAAACAACACCAAGGATTAAGGTAAATATTCTTTAGTAATTTCAAAGGTTTGTTTAGGTATAGAATATATAAGTTTAAAATTATTTGTAAAATACATGAAAATAAATTCATCATTTTAGTAGCTCGAATTGTATATGAAGAGTAATGGAGAATATTAGTATGAACATAGAGAAATTCACAGCGCAAGCAAAATCTATAATTTCTAGCGCGCAAAGCCTAGCTGCGAAAAACGATCATCAGCAAATTTTGCCTTTGCATATATTTAATTCTTTATTAAATGACGATACAGGAATTATTATTAATCTTATTAATATTGTTGGTGGTAATATTAATAGTCTGCAATCAAGCCTAGCGACTGAAATTAGCAAAGTGCCTAAAATAACTGTAGAAGGCGGCGGGCAGGTCTACTTCTCGTCCGAAGGACTAAAATTACTAGACAAAGCTGCTAGTCTTGCTAAAGATAACGGTGATAATTTTATCACTATTGAGCGAATCTTCGAAGCTTTAACTTATGATAATACAGCAGCAGGTAGGATATTAAAGGATAATTCCATCAATAGTAAGAAAATTAGTGCAGCAATATTGCAGCTTAGAAAAGGCAAAAAGGCTGATAGTGAATCAGCAGAAAATAGTTATGATGCCTTAAAAAAATATGGCAGAGATGTGACCGAACTAGCTGAATCTGGTAAGCTTGATCCAATAATTGGTAGAGATGAGGAAATAAGAAGAACAGTACAAGTATTATCCAGAAGGATGAAGAATAATCCTGTATTGATAGGTGAGCCAGGGGTCGGTAAAACTGCAATAATAGAAGGGCTAGCTCAAAGAATTTTTAGCGGTGATGTACCTGAGACTTTGGCTGATTGCCGTATTATTGAGCTAGATATGGGAGCGCTAATTGCCGGAGCTAAATATCGAGGCGAGTTTGAAGAGCGATTAAAAGCAGTATTAAGCGAGATCAAAGAGGCTAGCGGCGAAATTATTTTGTTTATTGATGAATTACATTTACTAGTCGGTACTGGTAAAACAGACGGCGCTATGGATGCATCAAACTTGCTTAAACCTATGCTTGCACGCGGCGAATTACATTGTATTGGCGCTACTACTTTAGATGAGTATCGTAAATATATTGAGAAAGATACCGCATTGGCTAGGAGGTTTCAAGCAGTTTACGTTAATGAACCAACTGTCGCTGATACTATTTCTATTTTACGCGGTATTAAAGAAAAATACGAGATGCACCACGCTGTACGCATACTTGATAGTGCTATAGTAGCTGCTGCTACTTTATCTAATAGATATATTACCGATCGCTACTTGCCAGATAAAGCAATTGATCTGATCGATGAAGCTTGCAGCAGGCTAAAAATAGAATTAGCAAGCAAACCAGAAGAACTAGACGAGCTGGATCGCCGTATCATTCAGATAAAAATTGAACTTGCTGCCTTGAAGAAAGAAAATGATGAACATTCAAAAAAGAAAATTATTAATTTAACCGAAGAACTAGAGAAATTAGAATCGCTTTCTTACGATATGAGCTCAAAATGGCAAGCAGAAAAGTCTAAAATTCATATAGAGCAAAAATTAAAAGAAGAGCTTGAAAAAGCTAGGCTTGAACTTGAAAGAGCTGAAAGAAGCGCTAATTTGGCAAGAGCTGGAGAACTAAAATATGGAGTTATTCCAGACTTAACTAGAAAACTTAATGAAATAGAAACTCAACAAGGCGATCATTTAATAAAAGAAGCAGTAACGGAAAATGACATAGCGATTATTATATCAAAAATTACCGGGATACCTATTGATACTATGCTGTCAAGTGAGCGAGAAAGGCTACTGGTCATGGAAGATAAGTTACGTGAGTCGGTAATAGGCCAAGATGAAGCTATAAAAGGTGTAAGCGATGCAGTCAGGCGTTCAAGAGCAGGTATTCAAGATATAAACCGGCCGCTTGGATCGTTTTTATTCCTTGGTCCAACAGGAGTAGGTAAAACTGAGCTCACTAAAGCATTAGCGCTATTTTTATTCGATGATCGTAATGCCATACTTAGAATCGATATGTCTGAATATATGGAGAAACATTCAATTTCTCGTTTAATCGGCGCTCCTCCCGGATATGTGGGTTATGATCAAGGTGGCACGTTAACTGAATCAGTACGTAGGCGTCCTTATCAAGTAATATTATTTGATGAAGTAGAAAAAGCCCATCCTGATATTTTTAATATTATGTTGCAAATATTAGATGAGGGAAGGCTTACTGATAGTCAAGGAACAGTGGTTGATTTTAAAAACACTATTATTGTTTTGACGTCAAATATTGGTGCTGAAGTTTTAATTAATCAGCCGGAAGGTGAAGATACTGACAAGGTAAAAGATGAAGTGATGGGCTATGTGCGAGCTATATTTAAACCGGAATTTTTGAACCGCCTAGATGAAATTATTCTATTTCATAGGTTAAATCGTGCTAATATTCATGATATAGTTAAGATCCAGCTTGAAGGTTTAAAGAAAATCCTTATGCAACAAAATATTACTTTGGAATTTGATAATTTAGCGCTGGATTATTTAAGTAATAAAGGATATGACCCTATGCTTGGCGCTCGTCCTTTGAAAAGGGTTATTCAAAGAGAACTGCAAAATAATTTTGCTAAAATGATTCTTGCCGGAACTATTAGTAGTGGTAGTAAAATGCGGGTAACTATGATAGATGGGGAGCTTAGGATTAATAACTCGTCTTCTGCAAATGAGGCATGAGAAGCTAATAAAATACAACTTATTTTACATATTAATCTCACGCAGCACGTTTTACTGTATTAGTTGACTATAAAAACTATGACGAAATGGAATGCCTAAAATGATTTTAAAAATTTGTTTTTATATAATTAAATTTAGAAAATAAGAAAGCAACCTTATCTAAAAGCTTTAAGATCACTTTTTAACAGTACTAAATTGTGTTAGGAGAAAAATGTTATGAGTAATGAGTTAATTTCCGACTTTGAGCTTTATAAATTATTGTTAGAAGACAAAAAACATCAAGAAAGCGTAAGAGATACAATAAATTATTATTACATAATATTACTATCAAGTATATTGGCGGTTGCTCCTTTTGTTGATAAGGTACCTATTGTAGCCCCTATTTTAGGAGAAGCGCAAGCTATGCAAATATTCCTAATACTTTTATCTTTAATAGGTTTTATTTTATCTGTTATATGGTCTCAAAATATAAAAAGAATAGCATTTTATACAAAAGCCTTAGACCAGTTTATCAGTGAGCTTGAGGAAAAATACGATAAGCCATATTTAACTAGGATTTGGCATGATCTTGAAAAACATAACGCTCCTGGTAGGATTACAAAACATCAAGTAATTATGCCGAATACTTTTAAGAGCATTTTTCTTCTTACAATAATTTATTCTCTATATTATTTATTACTTAAAAGCTGAAAAACATAGTAATCAAAAAATTGGACTTTCTTTTTAATTATAATAAAACGAATTTATTAAGCTATAATCTAAATTCATGTAATAACATTAATTAAAGAAAGATCCCTACGCCGGCCTACGGTCTACATAGGATAACAGATTACCACTATAAGATTTTACTGCTATTGCGTAGCTTCGTAATTACAATTAACTCATAAATAGAAATTGCATATAAGCAATTAATGTAGAACAAAATATGACTCAAAAAACTATTTTTTGGTTTCGCCAAGACTTACGCATATTTGATAATCCAGGTTTATATAAGGCTGCCGCAAATGGTGAAGTTATGGCAATCTATATATTAGATGATGAAAACTTAAATGATTCTAAAATAGGGGGAGCTAGCCGTTGGTGGCTTCACCACTCACTATCTGCGCTTAATAAAAGCCTGGGTTATATAAGCTCAATTTTTATTGTGGCAAGCCTAAACAAGTAATATCGCAGCTTATTAAAGACTATCAAATTAATTCTGTTTATTGGAATCGTTGCTATGAACCATGGCGTATTAAAGATGATAGTGAACTTAAGATTTTTCTAAAAGAAATGGATATTGATTGTCAAAGCTTTAACAGTTTACTCTTATGGGAACCATGGGAAGTGCTTAAAAGCGATAAAACACCTTATAAGGTCTTTACACCGTTTTATCGGAAAGGCTGCATGAAAGCAAGTTTTCCGCGCGAACCTTTACCAGTGCCAGAGAAACTTAGTTTAATTAAAGATATAAATTCGAGCAGTATAGAAAAATTAGGGCTATTACCGGTTATTAAATGGTATTCTTCTTTAGAAAATCATTGGAAAATAGGAGAAGAAAATGCGCAAGATGTATTAAAGAATTTTTTAGAAGGTAACCTAGATAAATACAAAGAATCTCGGAATTTTCCTACTAAGAATCATACTTCTCATTTGTCACCGTATCTGCATTTTGGTGAAATATCTCCTAATCAAATATGGTATAAAACTCAATATAAAAGGTTGCTTGGCCCTTCTCTCGACAATGATGCAGATCGTTTTCTAAGCGAGTTAGGTTGGCGAGAATTTTCTTACTATATGCTTTATCACTTTCCTGATATACCTACGCAAAATTTACAAAAAAAGTTTGATCAATTTCCTTGGCAATCTAATACCGAACTTTTACAATCTTGGCAAAAAGGGCAAACTGGCTACCCAATTATAGATGCTGGCATGAGAGAGCTTTGGCAAACAGGTTATATGCATAATAGAGTGCGAATGATTGTAGGATCTTTTCTAACCAAGAACCTTCTTCTTGATTGGCGACATGGTGCAGCTTGGTTTTGGGATTGTTTAGTAGATGCTGATCTTGCAAACAACAGTGCAAGTTGGCAATGGGTGGCAGGAACGGGCGTTGATCCAGCGCCTTATTTTCGTATCTTTAATCCTATTATTCAAGGTGAGAAATTTGATCCAGAAGGCACTTATACAAGACGCTTTATACCTGAACTAGCTCTTTTGCCTATAAAACACCTATTCAAGCCTTGGGAAGCACCTCCGCAAGTATTAGAGGAGGCGGGAGTAGTTTTAGGTAAAAATTATCCAAAGCCAATTATAGATTTAGCTTTTTCAAGAGAAAGAGCGCTTGCAGCTTTTTCTTCTTTGACAGAATATTTTTAATATTTGACGTCAATACGACAAACCATAAGGCGTCACAACAATCTAGTGAAATAATGCTTATTTAATTGCTAACTCTTCATCTATTTGAAAGATATCTATGAACAACCAGCCATTATTTAGAAAAATAATACATATTGATATGGACTGTTTCTACGCTGCTGTAGAAATAAGAGATAATCCACATTTACAAAAAAAACCAGTAGCCGTAGGTAGTATTAATAGAGAAAGAGGAGTTGTTTGTACCTGTAATTACGTAGCACGAGAGTACGGCGTACGCTCGGCTATGCCAACTTGGAAAGCATTAATTAAATGTCCTGAGTTAATATTATTACCAGTGAATATGCTTAAATATAAAGCTGCTTCATATTCTATTCATCAAATATTAAAAAAATATACTGAAATAATTGAACCTTTATCATTAGATGAAGCATTTTTAGACGTAACTAATATCTCAATTTATCAAGGCAGTGCCACTTTAATTGCTCAAGCAATTAGACAGGATATTTTTAATGAGTTACAATTAACTGCTTCTGCTGGCATATCCTTTAATAAATTTTTAGCTAAAGTAGCAAGCGATTGGAATAAGCCAAATGGTCAGTATGTAATTAAGCCAGCTAGCAAGGACAAGTTTATAGAGCAATTATCAATTAATAAGATACCTGGAGTTGGGCCGGTAACAGCTAGAAAGTTAAATAATTTAGGTATTATAACTTGCAGCGATTTACAAAAAATGGATATTAATTTTTTAACTGACACTTTTGGTAGATACGGTAATGAATTATATAATTTGTCACGGGCTATAGATAATAGACCTGTCCGAACTTATCGTCCCACTAAATCGGTTAGTGTAGAAGAAACATATGAGGTGGATTTAAATAGCACAGAACAATATATAGCAGAAATTTCAAATCTTTATAAGAAATTACTATTAAGATTAAATAATTATAAAAGTTATATTATTAACAAGATTTTTGTTAAGCTGAAATTTAACGATTTTACCCGCACTACCATTGAAAGGCAATTTACCAAAATTGAAATGAATTATTTTATGCTGCTTTTAGAAGAATGTTTAACCCGAAAGCCAAATAAACAAATATTTATTAGATTAATAGGCATAGGCATAAGATTTCGCGAAGAGACTACTTCTTCCCAACTCAAATTCGAATTTTGACTTTTTAAGTGCTTTTATATTTATTTTTTACTAAATAAATATTTACTTATTTCAAAATATACTTATATATTTTGTATACTTCAAGAATTGCTTTCTCGGCGTCATAAGAGAGGGGCAACATGTTCTAATTGTTATTGCATCCCAATTTATTAACAACTAAATATATTAACAGATTTGCCGACTCAAATTCCATTAGCATTATATACTATAAATAGCCGTAGGTGCTACAATTATGATGAAGATGAATTTCGTCCTCCTACTCCTTCTCCTATACAACAAGGGTATATGAATAATCAGTATTTAAAAGCTAGGGAAGATCAAACTGAAGTTAATAACTCGTCAATTGTAAAACTTCCAAAATCGAATAAAATATATAGTTCAGATAATATTTTTAATTTTAAGGATAGTAAGCTTGCAACTGATCAAGCATTAACGGGGGAGTCGAGTTATGACCAAAAATGTTGTATTATATTGTAGAGATAAACTAATTCTTGTTTTTAGTAGCAATTAGGATTAAATATCCGGAATAAATGTTTATTCGCGCCCTCATATTAATATTTCCACCAAGTCAAAATATTGCTAGATTTTATAAAAGTTAGATTCAGCTTTTTCTAAGCCTATCACTTCATTTATTGAAAAATCTTCTGAAAAAAACTATACAATATTTTTGGGTCCTAAAATTACCAGAATATAATTATTTTTTATTTCGTAACTAAATATAATGGAGATTTTTTTAGGAATTAGTTCCTAAAAAGCACAGTATAATAAATTTGATTACATCATTTTATTTTTAGTATCAATAATTAATAATATTAAAAGCGCTATGTTTTGGCCAACAAATTTTAAAATGGGGCTTGATTTTAATTTATAGAGGAATATACTCTCCGGTAGCTAAATTACTATTTTTAGCCATCATACAGGTGGCGACAAGGATATACAGTGAAGTGTTAAGATCAAGAATTATAAAGTACAATTGCTGCGTTCTTTTCTATTGCATGATTCAACTAAATTTATTATGGTTATAATAAATGCACTCTTAATGTTACTATTTTATTGATAAATTATAATATCTCAATAAATTTATAAGGTATAGGGCATTTATTATATTGACAAGGGGGATATGATGTCGGGTTTGAATAAAGAACAAAAAGAAGCTGTGGGATTACTATCAATCGGCACTTTCTTAGAATATTTTGATTTGATGTTGTATGTTCATATGGCGGTTTTGCTTAACGATTTGTTCTTTTCCACGAGCGATCCTAGCAGAGCCTCGTTTTTATCAGCTCTTGCTTTTTGCTCGACTTTTGTTTTTAGGCCTATTGGAGCGTTAGTTATTGGTAGGATCGGCGATCATTATGGACGAAAAGTTACTGTAATTATAACAACTTTTATGATGTCAATATGTTGTATTACTATGGCTAATTTACCTACTTATGAACAAATAGGTATTGCTGCCGCTTGGGTAGTGACTATATGTCGTATAATACAAGGTATGTCTTCTATGGAAGAGGTAGTAGGTGCTGAACTATACCTTACTGAATCTATACCACTACCCGCGAGATACCCCGTAGTTACCTCTATTACAATTTTTTCTGCTCTAGGAGGAAGCGCTGCTTTAGGAATTGCTACACTGACTACTATGTATGGGTGGAACTGGCGTATGGCTTTTTGGGTTGGTGCAGGAGTTGCATTAATTGGTTCCGTAGCCAGAACTGCTTTAAGAGAAACACCTGAGTTTGTTGATGCAAAACGTCAATTAAAAAAAGAATTATCAGGAGCCTTAGATAAAGGTTATGTAAATGAACAAAAATTAAAAAATAATATAATTTGGAATAAAAAGATAAACCCTAAAACTGCACTAGCTTATTTTCTAATACAATGTGCAAGGCCTGTCTGTTTTTATTTCACCTATATTTATTGTGGGAATGTACTTAAAACTCTTTTTAATTATACGTCTGAACAAATAATCAGGCATTCTTTTATGCTCTCTCTAATTGATTTATTGGGAATCATAATAATTACCTATCTTAGTTCAAAAATATATCCATTAAAAATTCTTAGGTTTAAAATAGTTCTATTTAGTATAGCAATTTTATTTGTACCATATTTTTTACAAAACCTTACTTTACCTATTCATTTGTTCTTACTACAATCATTTATAGTTTTATTTGCGGTTGATAGCTCACCTGCAGCTGCCATTTTTTATAAATATTTTCCTGTTTTAAAACGATTTACTTATGCTGGGTTTATGTATGCTTCATCAAGAGCAATAATTTATATTATTACTTCTTTCGGTCTTGTTTATTTAGTAGAAAAATATAGTAACTGGGGAATATTAATAATCATGATTCCAGTAGTTGCAGGTTTTAGCTTTGCTTTATCACATTTTATAAAATTAGAGAAGGAAGCCGGAAATTATCCTGAAAAATTAATCCTTTCTTCTGAGGAGGAGACCATTTGATGTCCATATTTTGATAGCATAAATCTATAATTTGCTGTTTAATTATAGGAGATTCCAAATATAGAGCTAAAACTATAAAATATGTTGCTGTTTCTTCAATAATTTTTCTAGCTTTTTCAGGAGATTTAATTCCTAAATTCTTTAAGTTATGTATTCGGTCAAATAATTTAATGATTGCTACTGCATGTTTTTCTTGTAAAAATAAATTTTTTATTATTTCAGCAGAGCTAATCTTCCCGTAAGCTTTGACCCTTGTTAAATCCTCCACCTGACTCGCAACCTTTCTGCCAAAAATGTCTAAAATCACTCCTTCTGTGAGGACTGTATCCTCTATTGTGTCATGTAATATACTTGTGACTACTAAATCAGTCTTATAATATTTGTTAGCTTCGCTAGCAGTATATTCTGCAAACATATAAGCTACTTCAAGCGGATGAGAGTAATAAGGTTCGCCTGATTGGCGCATTTGCGTACTATGATACTTTCGAGCATAATAAATAGCTTTCTTGACTTCGTTAATATCTACCTTTTGCCTCACTTGCTTGTTTAATGATTCTATTTTTTCTAAGAGTTTAGTTGAATAAGAGCAAAACTCGAATTTAGACTCCCAGCTATTAATATCTTCCATAATTTTTTCTAAAATATTTAATTATAATTTTGGATATATAAATTTTGCATTTATTGGCTATATTAATTTTTAAATGCATTGTAACTACACTTTTTTGTCTAGAAATTTGTTATTATAATAACAAAAACATAAAAGATTAACAGAGCCAATGATAATTGTTTTCTATTTCAGTTGCGAAATTATTATATATTGAGGTCAAAGCTAATTACAAAATTTAATAAAAAATAATTGACTTGATTAAACCATTATGTTTTTCTTATATAACACTGTTATTTAAAATATATAAAGCCCTTATTTTTAATTATAGTTTTACTAAGGGCATAAACTATAATTTTAATTTCAGTGTAGATAAACAATTAAACTGTAAGAAGAGGGTGTATATGGCAACGATGGTAGGAACTCAGAATAGTTTTGTTAATGCGGTTAAAGCACTAGTAGAGCTTGATTTTGATGCAATTGAAGCTTACGAAGCAGCTATCAATAGAATTGGCAACGAAGAGTATAAAGTGCAATTACAAAATTTTAAAGAAGACCATGAAAGGCATGTGCAAGAATTGAACCAGCTATTATCCATTCATAATGAAGATATTGTATCAGGGCCTGATATGAAGAAGTGGTTAACTCAAGGCAAGGTTATAATGGGGAGTTTAATCGGAGATACAGCGATCCTTAAGGCTATGCTTACTAATGAGGAAGATACCAACACTGCCTACAATAGAGTAGAAAATCACCCAGAAATATGGGGTGATGCTAAAGAGATTATAAGTGCTGGATATTCTGATGAAAGACGTCATAAGCGTTGGCTTGAAGAAAATACAAAATAGTATGAACCTATTTAGAGATCATATTGTATGCCATATAAGAATAATGAAGATTTGCCTAATTCAGTAAAGGATCACTTACCAAAACATGCTTTGGATATATACCGTGAAGCTTTCAACCATGCTTATGTGGAGTATGAAAATTCTAACAAGCGTAAGGATAATTCCTCTCAAGAGGTAATCTCTCATAAAGTTGCTTGGGCTGCTGTAAAGAAGAAATACAAAAAAGATAATGATGGTAATTGGAGCGCTATATAACAGAACGTCTCAGTAAAAAGTAGACGGGTTAACCAAAGCTTGGTGCATCCTTTTTTAGGTATAAAAAGTTTTATAACTGGTAATAGAATTATTTATAATTACTATTATGTTAACTAACTGTTAGAGGCTATTCTCCTTGAGAAGTCTTAAATGCTAGTTTTTTTTAATCATCTAATTCAAAACTTTTTACATATAATAGCTGACAAATTTTAAAAAATGAAGATTTTAAATGAAGTTAATTCATAAAAAAGCAGAGGGTTTTGGTGATAAATTTGCCTTAGGTTTAGTAAAATTTTTACGCTTTTTTGCTGATAGTTTTTTTGGAAATCGTTACGGTAATAGAGCTATAGTTTTAGAAACTGTTGCTGCGGTACCCGGCATGGTCGGAGCTGTTTTACTTCATTTTAAGTGCCTACGTAAAATTAAAAATGATGAAGGATGGATTAAGAAACTTCTGGAAGAAGCTGATAATGAACGTATGCATTTAATGACGTTTATGCATATTATTCAGCCTAGTAAGTTAGAGCGGTTAATAGTTCTTTTCGCTCAGGTTTTTTTTATTATAATGTATTTTATTATCTACATTATTTCTTCAAAAATAGCACATAGATTTGTAGGATATCTAGAAGAGGAAGCGGTGTTAAGTTACACTCTTTATCTAAATGAGATTGATCAAGGTAGAATCGAAAATTGTCCTGCCCCCGATATGGCTAAAAACTATTGGAACCTTCCTAATAATGCGGATCTCCGCGACTTGATACTTGTTATAAGAGAGGATGAAGCGCATCATCGTGACACTAACCATGGTTTAGCTGATAAACTTAGAGAAGGTTATCAGATTTTAACTGATATACCTGCAGCCATAAAAAAAGATAGTTCCCTTTTCTAAGATTCTGGTGCTCAAATATTTACATAGAAAGTAAAAAAATAAGATAATTATCCCTTATCAACAAGTAATTATAATTCAAAGAAAATTAAATTTACAATTAAGCAATTTAACGAAAAATATTCAGATAATGAGTCCGCTCTTCACAAGATTTTTTTAAATAGCTTTATCAATTTTACTCCAGTTCTATTAACAGATGCATCAGAACCAAAAATTTACCACTTTTCATTTGGGTAACAAAGTTCATTTTAAGGGTAAAGCCAATCGTCATTCACACTAATTGTACATCTTAACAATCGTGTAATCTAAGAATTTTAATTATATTTCCATTTTTCCGATAAACTATACTTCTTCCTCAATATCATGTTGTATAAACTCAGTAAATTAATTCTATAGAATTAGGGTATAAACTTTGAGGGGTGTTTGAGGTTATTATATTTATAACATTAGTATAATTATCTATAGTGTTTAATTCTTTTGTATAATTATAAATTTTAGAGCTTTTCAACTATAGTATTTATTAAGGTAGTGCAAAAAGTTGAATTTATGCTTATAATAATAATTTATAGTTAAAAACATAATTTAAATGAGGAGTAAGATATTATGAAATCACGCAAACAAATTTTATTAAAAAAATATCCAATATTACATATTAAATTGATCAATAAGTTTATTAATCTTGTTGCTATTCTAATTTTGTTTATATCTGCTTCTACTACTCAAGTATTAGCTAAGGAGAACAATATTAGAGAGTATGGAATTGTGATATTACCGGAAGAAAAATGTGTAAAAGAAGTAGAAAAGCTAAATGTTGATATTACAAAGATACTAAGCCATTTAAAAAATGTTAAAAATTATTGGCATGTTACTTTATACCATGGAGCATACGAAATAGATGATTTGAATAAGATATATAATAACCTTAAAGAACTACAACTTAAGCCGTTTACTTTAAATTTTAGTAAAATTTATTCTACCGCTGATAGATGGATAGATTTAGGAACGGAAAAAACTGAATATCTGCAGAACTTACACACCTCAGTCGTCAACCTAGCTAGCCCTTACCATAAACGTCCTTTAGCGCGCTCTAGCGATATATACAAAGACATGACGGGCGCTCAACGTAAACGAGTGGATAATTATGGGGTTAGCGGTATTTTAGAAGCATATAATCCTCATATGACTTTATTTTACCAATATCCCTCAAACCCTAAATTACCACAAGCTGCAATGAAAATAGGAAATGAGTTTAAGATAAATAAGATATGCAAAGCCTCTAAGATAGCCTTAGGAGAGCTAGGATATAACGGTAATATAGAAAAAATAGTCTATAATATAAATATACCTAATTAGTTATAAATTAAAATTTAGGTACCAAAGCTTAGCAAATTTGAAAAACCTATGAAATAGCTAACGCTAAGTACGAACAGTTGAATCATATTTCATGATAATTAAACTAAAATTGGGATGTAATAATAAATTTCAAATTATAGAAAAAGCTACTAATGACGGCTTTTTATATTATATTCCAGAAAATAAAGGGTCTATTGATAATACCAATTGCAATAATTACCGTGGTGTATTTATCCAATCTCTATACATAATTGATTTTACTAAACCAACATTCTGACTAAGTTGATTCCAAGCGTAACAAGCCATAGTGACAATATCTTCATA
>Ga0335396_10001153_pt1 | contig 34840 bp, 29 predicted proteins | sample FRY02_FD_205743 | JGI IMG/M metagenome (GOLD analysis project Ga0335396, IMG submission 205743) | Freshwater microbial communities from Lake Fryxell liftoff mats and glacier meltwater in Antarctica - FRY-02 (spades assembly) (version 2) | ecosystem: Environmental > Aquatic > Freshwater > Ice >... | reverse complement strand
CGGAGCGAGTGGCGCTGGCATGGCGTGTCGTCGAGAGGTGTGGGACTCACTGGGCGGACTCGTCAACGAATTCTTTGCCTACTACGAGGACACAGAATTCAGTATCCGCTGTTGGCAACAAGGCCTTGGCGTCATTTACGTGCCAGATGCGGTAGTCCTTCATCACTACAAGTTTTCGAAGAACACGGAAAAATTCTTTCTCCTTGAACGAAATCGACTGGCAACCACCCTGACCTGCTTTGAGACCCGTCATCTCATCGCCATTGCGCCACTGGTCCTTTTCATGGAACTTGGGCTGTGCGCTGTCGCCATTCGAGGAGGGTGGCTGGGCGAGAAATTGCGCGCTTACCGATGGGTCACAACACACCGACAGTGGTTGCGAGGCCGGCGCAAACTCGTGCAATCGTTGCGCTCGGCGTCACTTAACAAGTTTTATGAAACCCTCTCGACAAGTCTCTCCCCCGGGAACTTCGATGGTTTCACATCGCCCAAATGGGTTGAAAAATTGCTGGCGGCATATTGGTTTGCCGCTCGGCACATCGTTCGAATCTGAATCTGCAGAAACGGAACTCAGATTTCAATTGGTTCATGTTCGATCGCCTCAATAAGCGAACCGATTCCCGCATCTGCCATTTGGCCTTGACGCCGCACCAATCCAATCGCCATGAACACTGCAGCAATGACTGAACCGATGAGAAGCCCAAGATCGACTCGCATTTCAAGTCCCTCGACAATTGACATCATGCCGAGTGAGACGCAAAGACCGATCCCCCAGGAAACAGCAATGGTTCGAAGACCGCCGAGAGCCATAAGCGCCTGAGCAACAGTGAGTGCAATGATGAATGCACCACTTCCAGCAGCGAGCAACGCGAGATATCCGGCGCTCATTGTGAAGTCCTTGAAGAAGATCTTCCCAACTGTCGGTCCGAGTAGGAACGAACCGATAATCCCCGCTACTGCGACTGCGACCACTAACACCAGCAGGCGAACGACGCCGCGTCGAAATTCATCATGCTTTCCGGAACCAGCGAGACCAGCGAGTTTCGGCAACAGCGTGCCTTGGACCGCTTGGAACAATAAAACGGGAACACGGGCGACAAAGAACGCAGAAGCGAAACCAACAACGATGTACTCCTCTGAATCTGTCGCCAGCAGATTCACACCTAAAAGAGGCGCATAGGCAAGGGCCTGCGCGAATACTGACGCCGCCAAAAGCCAACCGAGATTTACCGATAATTCAGAAAGCGGCGCGTCGGGACCAGGAGCGAGTTCTCGGCGTTGACCACGGAGAACAAACGGCAACGTAAGAAGCGGTGACAAACCGAGGCACAACGCGAACAGTGCGGCTGACTCGACCCCTGTCGCCCAAAGACCAATTGCCAGAGCAAATCGAATAGCGCTGTCAAGCGCAATCAATTCTCCATAACCAGTGAAGCGACCCTCGCCTGCCAAAACACCACGCGTGAGATGCAGTAGAGCGAAGGCCAACAATCCGACACACAAACTGACCGTGAAGAAAGTGTTTCCGCCGTAAAAAGCACTCGACAGCCATGGAGTGGCGACTATTGCTGCGACAATAAGGACTCCCAAGATGATGGCACCGATCTGAGCGGCACGAACGACAACAGGTCGACCACCAATTCCTTGGGCTTTGCGATGCGCAACAGCACGCGCCACCTCTTGTTCAATTGGCAAAAAGAAGCCCGGACCGGCGATGAAGATAACTGCCCAAAAAGCGGAGAAGGAAGCCTTCGCTGAACCTTCCAGCGAGTTCAGTGCAATAATGACGAAGCCGTAGGACAAAAAAGCAGAAATAGCGAGACCGCCACCAACAACGGCGGTACCAGTGGGAAGGACATCATTGGCCCGCCGGACCGCGCTCGCTACTTTCTTCTTCATCGGTCCTGCTCCCCTGCATCCATAGTTGGCAATCCTCGCATCTCTTCAGAGTGATGACGCGGATTTGGTGGTCAGGCCAGAAATTTCGCTACTGCACTAAAGCGTCCGACAGGCGATGAGCGTATTTACGCCACCTGGCGCGGTGTTGATCGCGTACACACAGACGTTCTGTGGCCCCGAGCCGACCATTGGCCGGATGTAATCAAAGCCATGAGCAGATCCCATCCCAAACACCGATCCGACATCGGGGCGGTTCAGGTTGGCGGGGACTGAGAATCCTTGGCCATTGACATAAACGTGCACCTGCGTTGATGCTGTCGTCTTAGGATCCAGCGCCCATCCGGCAACCCAAACATGCCCATAACCCTTTACGGCGACATCGAGCGCTCCGAATGGATCATCGTTCTGGACAGTTACTTGTTTGCAGCTCACTAACTGATTTGCACCAGTGCCCTGATTGATGGCGTAAATACAAACATTGCGAACACCTGGCGATGCCTCGAACGTTGAATTGAAACCATGTTTTGCTCCATATCCGGGGAACACCGCCGCAACATCGGTTCGATTTCCGTCCGCCATGATTTGGCGACCGACGTTACCGACATAGACGTGGATCGGAATGGGCAGGTCGGTATTCGGATCAAGACCCCAGCCGGCCACCGTCACGGTTTTACGGCCACCCTGAATCACATCAGCCGATCCAAACGGATTGTTCCCGTAGACCATCACATTTTGGCACTTGAACTCTCTGTTACTGCCCGAACCCGCGATGTTGATGCCGTAAACGCATACTTGATGCGCTCCAGGACTCGCGGGGATTACCGCGTTGAACCCGTGAGCATCGCCATATCGAGCAAAATACGGCAGGTCGGTGCGGCCAGGAACATCGGCATTGACGACACGACCAACTCCGTCGACGTAAATGTGAACCTGGGTTGGCGCTGCGGTGTCAGGGTCGACGGCCCAACCACTCACCAAAATTGAATTTGAGTTCCCCGCCAAAAAATCGACGTAACCAGAAGGACTTCCAGTTACCAAACAGCCGAGGGATGAATTAGCGCCCCCAAAAACGTTGATCCCGTAGGCACAAACACTTAAATTTCCTGCTGTTATCGGAATGGTGATATCGAATCCGTGCAGTGAACCAAACCCTGGGTAAATCGCAGCCACGTCGGTTCGTTCGCGGTTAGCGGTAGTCGCATAACCCTGACGTCCACCACCAGCACCATCGGGGTAGACGTGAACATCAATGGGGTTGCGCGTATCTGGGTCGATTGCCCATCCAGTGACCCGAACGCTCGTGGCATCCACCTGATTGATTGTTTCGATGGCCCCAAATGGCGATCCGCCAGCACCGCCAGAACCAGCTAACGCCGCCAATGACGCAAGGTCGCAACAGAAGCGATTCATGTCAACGCCATTGGAGATAATTCCAGGAACAACGCCAACGCTGTAGTTCTGCCAAAACGTCCATGTGGACCAACCAGCGAAACCAGATGGCGAGTAGGTATCAGTATCCGGGTTACACAACAACGAGCCGTCTTGGCGCTGACAGCGATAATCAGGAAGCCAGAGCCGATACTGCTGACCAATATCTGTGACATTCCCGACTAAACCGCTCCAGAAATAGCGCCCCGTGTAAATCATTGGTTTCTTGCCAGTAAGAGTTGTGACTTCAGAAAGGAAGATGCGCGTCCACTCTGCGAGATCGGTTGAGTTCAATCCACCGCTCTCTTCAAGGTCGAGAAAACCAGGTAAATCAAGTGGGCCAGTCATTGAACCAGTTCGCGAAACGAAATAACGGGCTTGATCCCTTGCTGTCGAAAGTGGCAACGCTGGTTTCGCGTAGTGGTACGAACCCCGATACAAACCTGCAGCGGAGATACCAGCCCAATCCTGAGCGAAACACGGATTGGTGTAAGTGGTTGCTTCGGTTGATTTGACGTAGGCAAACGAATGACCAGCGCCCTTTACTTCAAACCAATTAATTGGCTGTCCACATTGAGTGCTGGTGGTGCCCGGGTGCTGCCAACTGGCAACGTCAACTCCGGTTATCCACGCACCCGCCGGTGCAGCAAGGCCTAGAAGCACACCAAACGCGACGAAGAGTCCGAGCAAAACTCGAGACACGCTAAACCGGGGGAAGTGAGAGGTGGGGTTCATTGGCGAGCGACCGACCTTTTGGCGCGATCATTGATTCAGGTTAGGGCCAACCGCGCAAAAGTTCCCGTCGCACCTGAAAATCTGGCCGGAACTAGGCCAAATCAACAACCGAGTGGTCACCGATCATCAATCGAGTAGCAACTGGTCGCGTTTCAGACCTACGCACCTCAACCAATTTCCCGATCAACGAATCGGCAATACGCGGAATACCTAGGATCTTCGACTGCTCGAGGATGACCGAATGCTCGATTTCAGAATCGACAATTTCGCAATCGAAATACACCGAAGTGAACGGGCCGATATAACTGTTCACCACACGCGTGTTTGCGCCAATGATGGCGGGACCGCGAATGGTTGAATTAATAATTTGCGCTCCAGCTTCGATGACGACCCGACCATCAATAATTGAATCGGAATCGACCGAACCCAAAATCGAAGGCACGATAGTTTCGAGAACGAGTCGGTTGCCTTCAAGAAGCGGCTGAAGTTTGCCGGTGTCTTTCCACCAGCCTTCAAGCACCTCGTGACGAACACGATGACCGTTATCAATCAGCCACTGAATTGCGTCGGTTATTTCAAGTTCACCTCGCGGCGACGGGGCGATGGTGGCCACGGCTTCGTGAATGCTGGGATCGAACAGATACACACCGACCAGCGCTAGATCCGACTTCGGATGCTCAGGCTTTTCAACGAGTTGCGTGACTTCGCCATCGGGACCGATTTCGGCAACACCGAACCGCTGCGGATCAGGAACGCGGGCCAGCAGAATCTGCGCTGAAGGTCGGTCGCCATCGGCTTCGCCTGATGTTGAACGATCGCGTTCAAACTTCTCAACGAATTCGGCAATACCTTGACGCAAGAGGTTGTCACCCAGGTACATCACGAAATCCTCCTCGCCAAGGAAGTCTCGAGCGATGAGAACACAATGGGCGAGCCCCAATGGCGCGTCCTGGGGAATGTAGGTGACCTTCGCTCCCCATTTGCTGCCATCGCCAACCGCGGCACGAATTTCTGGACCGGTATCGCCAGTAATGATCCCGATCTCGGTGATGCCCGCTTCCACCATGTCCTCAATGCCATAAAAGAGGATGGGCTTATTCGCCACTGGCACCAACTGCTTGGCGCTGGTATGGGTAATCGGACGAAGTCGAGTGCCGGCACCACCGGAGAGAATGAGACCCTTCACGTGCTCTTGTCTAGCAGCCAAGCCCTCTGGGGCGCCCAAGTCGCCCTAGACCGTGCGACAACCGAGAAGTCGGTTCGAGCCGGTGCCTGCCGTCTCAATCGCATAGAGGCACACTTGAGTTGGCCCTGCCGGAAGAGGCAACGTGGCGCTGAAACCATGAGAGGGGCCGTAACCGTTGAATGCTGCGGCAACATCGGGCCTATTTCCATTGGCCAGCAATGCTGTGCCTTGGGCTCCAACGTAAACATGAACCGAAATGGGCTGAGACGTATCGGGATCGATTGCCCAACCCGCAACGTAGACCCCGTTGGCGGTTCGAGAAACAGCATCAACACTTCCAAAAGGAGCTCCCGTTGGCAACGTGGTAGTTCGGCAACCCAGCAGAGTGTTGACCGATCCGCCCACGTCAATTCCGTAGGCGCAGACATTCACTCTGGTGCCCAACATTGAGGTGGGAACCGGAATCGATGCGTTAAATCCATGATCCTTGCCGTAGGCCGGGTAAACACCACCAACATCAGTCCGGGTGCCGTTCGCAACAAGAGCTGTTCCAAAAGAGTTCACATATACGTGAACAGCGATTGGGGCGTTGGTATCAGGATCAATTGCCCAACCACCCACCGAGATGGTGCCGGGCCCAGCAACCGCGACATCAAGTGCACCGAAGGGTGCACCCGTCGGAAGCGAAACCGTTCGACATCCTGCCGCATCAGGTGCACTAAACCCAGCGGTTAGGCACACGCGGCGTGATCCACCGGCCAGTGGGATTGTTGTCGTGAAGCCAGTCACAGGGGTGGCTCCTGGGATTACCCCTTGGACATCGGTGCGGGTAATTGTCGGAGCAACTTGGCGAACGATCTGGCCATCGACAGAAACAACTGCACTAGCGGATGGTAACCCCGGAACATATACCCAGCCTGTAACTGAAATTGAACCCGGGGAAACAACAATTGCGTCGAGCGACCCTTGTGGAAGTCCGCTAACGGAAATTGATTTACATCCAAGCAACACGTTGGTTGTGCCACCACCAGCGTTGACGGCATACGCGCATACGCTTTGATTGCCGACGGGAGCAGGAATTTGCGCGTCGAATCCCCGATTGTTGCCTACGCCCGGATATGCCACACCGACATCAACGCGCGAACTATTAGCAGTTATGGGGTAACCAGTTGAACCTACGTAGATATGCACTGCTATCGGGTTGGTTGTATCTCGATCGAATGCCCAGCCCGCAACGTGCACGTTTCCAGCTTTGTCTTGTGTCACCGAGTCAAGAACGCCTTCAGGATTGAAGTTTCCACAGTCACCAGCGCGCGTCACCGTGTCGCAGACGGTTGTTGAGTTGAACCATTCGATTGATGTGCGCGCGTTTGTTGTGACGGGATGACGAGCAGTGATGTTGATGTCATAACCAGTCTCAGCGGACATCCAGACGCGGTACTCGTAATCAACGCCGCCGATTGGGTACCGGAAGACATAGAAAGGTTTTGGTAGCGGCGTTACGCCATTTGTGCGCGAAGGGTCATACGTTCCCCAATTCGCCCAACCAGTTGAACCCTGCGCTTTGGCGGGGTCAACCCGATAGCAATCGATAGGCGCTGCGACATCGCGAATTCCGCACTTTCGCGATTCCATTCCACCCATCGAGGACACCGCTGCGTTAAGCGTGAAATCAAGTTGGCGCGAGGTGATTCGGTTCGGATCGGCCGGATCGGTTTGGGTTAACAACAGACTTTGATACTTCGATTCACAATCGCGGATGGAACCGCCCAACAGGCGACCGCAGTACCAAGCCGACCACCCTTCTTGGCGGCGCAACGCTGGCGATTGCACCCCTCTACGGGCAGCAGCACAGTATCGACTACCCATGTAGGCGGCAGCGGTGGCCGCCGCTATATCGACATTTATCGCATCACCAGCAGTGAGGTTCCATCCACCGGCGGAGTCGAACTGCCAGAGGCCAATACCAGGACTGAAGAACGCGTTGATATAAGGATTCGCTCCAGAAGGATCTTTAAACGCGAACAAGCTTCGGTTAATCGACCACGCGCTGATGTTGTCCCACCGAGACAATGTCATAGGCGAAGGATTGGAGTCGCCCGCTTCAAGCAGCGTTGGCGTCAGCATCATTGCGGCAAGTTCCACCGTTTGCAGTTCACAGGTGTTTCGGCTGGTGTCGCTGACCCAAGCGTCTGCACCGTCAACCACCGATTGCACCGGGCCACGCCCATAGACACGGTTATTGGCGGCGGTATCAACTACGAAATACGAAAGCTCACACGCCGAAGCAAGCAAGCCGACCGCTACAAGACCGAGAACGCCAACGAAACGTCGGGTCCGTCGTTTAACCTTCGCGGTTTTCGTGGGCATGGCGGGCATGAAGCGACCTCTGCATTGGACGTGCAGCTACAACTGCACTCCTCCACCCAGATAAGAGGCTAGCGAGAACTGACCCTCTATTGGTGGCGCTTCACCCAAAAATGCCCTAATTGGCGAATTTTTAGTGATCGTAGAGTGAATGCGGGGTGCAGTACTGGTCGTACTCGGCAATCACAATTTCCTCAGGCTCAATAGAGCACGCAGGACATTTTGGGTCGCGACGAATCTTATAGGTCATAAATGACTGTTCGAGGCTGTCGTAGGCCATGAGTCGACCCGATAACGAGTCACCAAGACCAAGAATCAGTTTGATGGCCTCGATGGCCTGAATCGACCCAACAATTCCAGGAAGAACGCCCAACACGCCCGCTTCAGCACATGAAGGGGCAAGTTCCGGCGGCGGCGGCTCAGGCAAGAAACACCGGTAGCAAGGCCCATCGTGAGGAAGGAACACCGTCATCTGGCCTTCAAAACGGAAAATCGAACCGTGAACAACCGGGGTTCCGGTCTTCAGCGACGCGTCGTTCAAGAGGTAGCGACTTGGGAAGTTGTCAGCACCATCGACAACAATGTCGTACTGCGAAAGCAACTCCACAACATTGCTGGCGTCAAGGCGCATGTCATGGGTGATGACATTCACATCGGGATTGAGTTTGTTAAGTGTTTCCTTAGCGGAATCGACTTTGCGCATACCAACGCGATCAATGTTGTGAATGATTTGGCGCTGAAGGTTTGATTCATCAACAACATCCATATCGATGATGCCAATGGTGCCGACACCCGCGGCTGCGAGATACAGAGCGCTTGGCGAACCAAGACCGCCAGCACCAAGCAACAAGACTTTGGCATCAAGAAGTTTGAGTTGACCTTCTTCGCCGACCTCGGGAAGGAGAAGGTGACGCTGATAGCGATTGCGTTGCGCAGCATCAAGCGTGCGCGGTGCGGCCCAGTCTCGACCCTGGTCTTTCCAGGCGTTGAAGCCCCCGTTCATGGAAAGAACGTCGGTGTACCCCAGTTCGCCCAAAGTCTTGGCGGCAAATGCCGACCGAACACCGCCAGCGCAGAACACCACAATCTTTGAGGAACGCTCGGGAATACGCGCCTCCACCTGCGCTTCGAGATGGCCGCGAGGGATGAAAATGGCGGCGGGAATAGCACCTTGTTCGAACTCCTCGGGCTCTCGCACATCGAGGAACACCGTGGTGGGATTGACGCGAAGCGACTCGGCATCAGCCGGTTCAATCTCGGTGATTTGCGATTTTGTCTGAGAAAGAAGGTCTCGGAACGTTGCCATTGTGGTCTTCCCTTGGGGGCCGGGATAGAAACCCTACCAACTGGGTCGGGAATTCGCCACCTTCAGATGAACATGGCTGGCAGCACCAAAGAGGCCGATCCCCGAAGGATGACGGCCGCTTGGTCATCAAAGGGAGTGGATTCGGCGTTCACGATGATGACGGGATGGCCTTGTTCCATTGCGGCCGGGACCATTGCGGCAACTGGATAGACACTCAAACTGGTTCCCACCGCCACCAAAACCTCGGCTTCAAGTGCCGCTCGTTCCGCCCGAAGCAGATCGGCAGCAACCAGCGATTGACCAAACAAAATGGTGGCCGATTTCACAATTCCCCCACACAAGGGACAAGACGGATCCTCTTCGCCGGCACGAACACGCTCGAGTGCCTCTTCCATTGGCCCGCGAACGCCGCATTCAACGCATTCCCACTTATGAACGGTGCCGTGAATTTCGACAACTCGATCAGGTGATGTTCCTGACAGCACATGAAGACCATCAATGTTTTGCGTGACCAAGGTGTGTAACCGCCCGCTTCGATCCAACGCTGTAATCGCGTCATGCCCGGCATTGGGTTGAGCGTCAAACATTTCCGAAGCAGCGCGCAGCCGCCATGCATCGCGTCGGACCTGCGGATCTGACAAGTAGTACTGAATGGTGGATCGCTTCTCCGCTTCAGGATTGCGTGTCCAAACGCCAGACGGACCGCGGAAATCGGGTATCCCTGAATCGGTACTTATGCCGGCACCAGTGAGCACGGCGATTGAGGAAGCCGAAGCAAGAATCGCCTTTGCAATGTCGAGTTGTTCGGCATGCAGTTTGTCGAGGTCCATCCACCTATCTTCGCCCACAACATGGGCAGGCGAAGACCCAAGGACCGAAAAGGTGTTGGAGTAGCCTGCCTGCAATGTCAGACACAATGCGGCCCCATGGGAACGGCACCGAACGACCAGTGCTCGTGATCGTGCCCGCGTTTAACGAGCACGAAGCTCTGCCCGGCACCTTGGCGGAACTGGCCGCCGTTGTTCCCAGTTACGACGTTCTTGTTGTCGATGATGGTTCCACTGACAACACTGCCGCTCTCGCTGACTCGCTCGGAGCGATTGTGCTTGAGTTGCCCTTCAATCTGGGTATTGGCGGCGCCCTGCGCACCGGTTTCCGCTTTGCTGTCGACAATGGGTACTCACGAGCCATTCAGTTTGATGCCGATGGTCAACATGAAGCCAGCGAAATTGCGGCCATCCTCGCCCCTCTTGATGAAGGCGCCGACATGGTGCTTGGTTCACGTTTTGCCGGAGTTGGCGATTACAAGGTCAGCAGAAGTCGTAGCCTCGCTATGGGCATCTTGCGATGGTCCATCCAAAAACTCGCAGGTCAAAAGTTCACCGATACTTCTTCGGGCTTTCGTTCATTCAATCGCGAGGTCTTAGAGATGTTCGCCACCGACTACCCCGTCGAATATATGGACTCCGCAGAAGCACTGGTGCTCGCCTGTCGTGCAGGTTTCGACGTCCGTGAAGTCCCCGTCAAGATGCGCGAACGGATGGGCGGTCAGGCGTCCAACCGCCGTTTCCGTTTGGTGTACCACTATCTGCGTGTTTTGGTATCGCTTGCTAACACCCCGAAAACAACCCGTTCAACAAAAGCCGTGTCACCATGAGCACACGCGCCCATATCGCATTTGCCATTCTTGTCGCCCTCGGCATTATCGGCATCATCGTTTTGGTTCGCCGCCGCCACCTGAAGGCAAAGTATTCGCTGCTGTGGTTAAGCGTTGGTGCTGTGATGGTGATCATCGCTGCAGTTCCAGGGTTACTCGACTGGACTGCCGAGCGACTCGGTATTTGGTATCAGCCCACGTTGCTCATTTTGTTGGGCCTCGCTTTGTTGTTACTCATCGTTGTTCACTTCTCTTATGAACTTACGCGCTCAGAAAATCGCACTCGTTCACTAGCAGAACAGTTGGCGCTGCTGCGCCTTGAAGTACGACAGTTAAAGAAGCGAGTTGAGGGTGACGAACCCACTTCTCCTATCGACAACGACTAATTACTTTCTCGACAGATTCCTCAGAACGGTCCGAATGACCCGTTGACCGCGTGATGTGGGACGACAACAGTCACCGAGACAACACGAAACGCATCGAAAGATGCTCTCGCATATGGAGGAACCGTGACCACTACCGTCATTGCCGAGCCCGTCTTCCCACACCCAACCTGCACGATCGACGCGTGGTCTGATCCAGTTATTGACCAACTTGGCTACGACCCACGAAGCGCGTACGTGGAACGCTTTTGGCTTCCTGTCCTTGGCCCATCAACAGTGTGGTTCCTCCGCCGGGTTGCCGATGGGCTCGATCATCATCCCGACGGATTCACCCTCGATCTTGTCGACACTGCACGTTCGTTAGGAGTTGGCATGCGCGGAGGACGCAACTCCCCCATGGTTCGCACCATCGAACGTTGCTGCCGGTTCGGCGCGGCACGCATGCACGGCACCGAAAACCTTTCGGTACGGCGTCGGCTTGCACCACTCAATCGCTCACAGGTCGAGCGATTGCCAGAATCGCTTCAGAATGAACACAGCAAGTGGCGCACCCGCCCGAGCACCGCCCCCACTTTCGAGCAGATGCAAACACGCGCTCGATCGCTGGCTCTTTCCATGCTCGAACTTGGAGAAGAAACCGAATCGATCGAACGGCAATTGCATCACTGGCGCTTTCACCCAGCAATCGCCTTTGAAGCCGTGCGATGGGCACTGGCCAACCATTCAATTGCGACAGTTACCCACTCAGAGCCAAGCGACAGCGAATCAACGAAGCGCCCTGCGATTGGAGCGCGCCGCTTACTTACCGCCGTCGGACAGTCGGAGTAAACGACCGAGCAAGCTCAAGCAGCAGTCGAACGCCATAGCCCGTGCCGCCCTTTGTGGTTTCAGCATCGTCAGATTCGGACCAAGCGGTGCCCGCGATGTCGAGATGCGCCCACGGAATGTCATTGGCAACAAACTCTTGCAGGAAGAGTCCAGCGGTGATTGTTCCGCCGCCGCGAGATCGTGAGATGTTGCGAAGATCAGCAACATCAGAGTCCAGGAATGACCGATAGTCAGTGGGCATTGGAAGGGGCCATATGCGTTCGCCCGCAATTGCGGCAGCGTCTTCGACTGCGTTTCGCCAGTCGTCATTGTTCGCCATCACTGCAGCGATTCGCCCGCCAAGCGCTACCTCGACAGCACCAGTAAGCGTGGCGAGATCGACGATGGCATCGGGTTTCGCTTCACACGCAAGACTCAACGCATCAGCGAGAACAAGGCGGCCCTCAGCGTCGGTATTGAGAACTTCAACAGTGCGACCATTGCGAATAGTGAGGACATCGCCTGGTCGCATTGCATCGCCGTCGCTCATGTTGTCGGTCATCGGGATGTAGCCAACAACACGACATCCGGGCTTGATTAAAGTAACAACTGAGAAAAAACCCAGCACCGCGGCAGCGCCACCCATATCCATCTTCATGCTCATCATTCCTTCGCCGGTCTTAATGGAAAGACCGCCGGAATCAAACGTGATCCCCTTTCCGACAAGCGCAAGCGTTCCCTTTGCCCGGGCAGGCGCATAGGTAATTTCGACGAAACGCGGCTCGTGAGTGGAACCACGATTCACCCCGAGAAGGCCGCCCAGTCCGAGTCGCTCTATTTGCGCAAGACCCAGCACTTTGATGGCAAGACCTTCTCGTTTGGCGATTCGGCGGGCTTCGTTCGCGAGTTCCGCCGGAATGAGATCGCCGCCAGGACGATTCACAAGATCTCGCGCGTAATTCTGCGCTTGGCCAATTGCTGCACCTTCGGTAATCGCCGAAGCAATGCGGACTGCTCCGCCGCCAGCGATTGTCACTGTTAAGAGCACAGAAGGCTTGGGATCAGATTGGTATTCAGTGAACCGATAGGAACCCAGCACCACTCCTTCGGCCAATGCATGCGCTGCAGCAGAGCGACCGTCGAGTGACAAATCGGCAGACGCACCGAGCACATCGATCGATAGACGCTTCACTCGGGATGCGGCACGAGCGGCTTGGGCGCCAACTCGTCGAAAACGATTGGCGTCGACAGAATCAGCGGGCCCAACACCAATGACAACAATTGCGCGACCTTTGGCATCGGCAACCAGTGAGATTTGATCGGCGGCTCCGGTGAAACCTTGTGCGGCAAGAAGCGCCACTGGTAGTCCCCGTGCAGAGAGTTGCTTGGCATTCGCCGAATCTGAGGACACTGCGACAGCAATGAGATCAGTTGCAGCGGGGACAGAACGAACAGCAGTGACCTTGAGTGACATTATGACCTCGAGTTAGTTTCCAGTTATGGCTGAACTGAGCGGGTTGGCAACGATGTTCCTTCTTGCCAGCGCGCAAGTGTCCAAAGAAGATCGGAAAGACGATTGAGATAGGGCACTACTACGCTTTCGGGTCCGGCCGCGGCAAGGGAGTCACGTTCGGCGCGTCGAATCACCGTTCGGGCGATATCAAGAAGCGCCCCAATGCGATTTTGGCCCGGAACTACAAACTCGGTAGGCGGATCGAAGCGGGCGCTTATGTCGTCGATGAGCACTTCAATGTGCTTGATCATTTCATCGGTCACAAGCGTCGCCCCGGGTGTGAGTTTGTCTCGGCTGCTAGGGGCGGTAGCGAGTTCTCCCATGAGCACCCAAAGGTCGCGTTCGATGTGCAACAAGATATCAGCGAGTTCTCCGTCGCTTTCTGCCCGAGCCAGGCCGAGAAACGACTGAGCCTCATCGACAGTGCCGTAGGCAATCGGCGCCGCCGAATCCTTTGCGACCCGGCCGCCATAAAGGAGTCCGGTAGTGCCATCATCGCCCTTGCGGGTGTAGATCTTCATGCTGACAGCCTAGGGCGACAAGACGCCTTATCTCTGACTGGGAACCGCTGAGGACCTTGCTGCTGTTACGATGACCGTGCCGAAGCCGGCCTGATGGATAGGGCATGATGCCCCGGCTCGTGGCGAGATCCAATCAACCGATTTCGTTGCACGCTTGCGTCCTCATGCTGGAGAGCCTCTAAATGAAAACCTTCCTTGAATCTGTTCACGAACGTGTCGTCATCTTTGATGGCGGTATGGGAACTGGCATCCAGACCAGTGGTCTCGATGCCGACGACTTCGGCGGCCCCGACCTCGAAGGATGCAACGAACTTCTCGTCGTTACCCGCCCCGACGTCATCGCTGGTATCCACGCCGCCTACCTCGAGGTGGGCTGCGATGTTGTTGAAACCGACACCTTCGGCGCCTTCTCTATTCCTTTGGGCGAATACGGTATGGCCGACCGAGTACACGAGCTCAATGTTGCTGCTGCCCGCCTAGCCAAGGGCGTAGCGAATGATTACTCCACTCCTGACCGACCCCGTTGGGTCGCCGGATCAATCGGCCCCGGTACTCGGTTTCCATCGCTTGGCCAGATTCGGTACGCGGAACTTCGGGACCTCTACGAAGAACAATCGCGAGCGCTGATCGAAGGTGGCGTCGACCTTCTCATCATCGAAACCATGTTCGACCTTCTCGCCGTGAAAGCCGCAATGAATGGCGCCCGACGGGCAATGCGTGCCGAAGGTCGCGAGGTCCCCATGCAGGTGCAAGTCACCATGGAAGTGACGGGCCGAATGCTTCCCGGTACCGAGATCGCCGCCGCTCTCGCCGCAATTGATCCTTTGCGCCCCGACGTCATCGGCATCAACTGCGCAACTGGACCGGTAGAGATGGGCGAGCACCTCCGCCATCTTTCTGCTCATGCGCGTATGCCAATTTCATGTATCCCGAACGCTGGTCTACCCAGCGTTGTCGATGGCCACATGCACTATGACCTCACACCGGAGCAACTTGCCGAGCACCATCACCGTTTTGTCACTGAACTTGGCGTGAACGTGATCGGCGGTTGTTGCGGCACCACACCAGAGCACCTTGCCGCGGTGGTTGACCGATGCCGCGACCTCACTCCAGCCCCTCGCTCCCCGCTTCATGAACCTGGAGCGACCTCTCTCTATTCACATGTGCCGTTTGAACAAGACACCTCGTTCATGATCATTGGTGAGCGCACCAACGCCAACGGTTCAAAGAAGTTTCGCGACGCGATGCTCGATGAGGATCTGGACACATGTGTCCAGATGGCTAAGGACCAGATCAAAGAAGGCGCTCACGTGCTCGACCTTTGTGTCGACTACGTCGGCCGTGACGGCACCGCCGATATGGACGAAATCGCCAAACTTCTTGCTACCCAGTCGAGCGTTCCGATTGTTCTCGATTCCACCGAGCCGCAGGTCCTGGAAGCAGGACTTGCCTGGCTAGGTGGACGAGCAATTCTCAATTCCGCAAACCTTGAAGATGGTGACGCCGAAGGCAGTCGTATTGATCGAGTGATGAAACTTGCCAAGGAATACGGCGCCGCGGTGATCTGCCTTCTCATCGATGAAGAGGGACAAGCTCGCGATATCGAATGGAAACTTCGAATCGCCCACCGCATTCATGATCTTGCCGTGAATCGCTACGGCCTTGAATCCAGCGATCTCATTTTCGATGCGCTGACCTTCCCGCTATCAACCGGCGGTGACGATCTTCGCGGCGATGCGATCGCAACTATCGAAGCAATTCGTCGAATCAAGTCTGAACTACCTGGTGTCTTCACCACTCTTGGCGTTTCAAATGTTTCGTTCGGGCTCAAGCCCGCGATACGTCACGTACTCAATTCCGTATTCCTCGCCGAATGCGTGAAGGCAGGGCTTGACTCCGCCATTGTTCACGCCGCGCGGATCATGCCGTTGAACAAGATCCCCGCTGAACAGCGCGACATCAGCCTCGACCTCATCTACGACCGCCGCCGCGTTGGCTACGACCCTCTCACCGTTCTTCTCGATGTGTTTTCCAATGTCAAAGCAACCGAAGTTGAACGTGAAGACCGAAGCGATTGGACGATCGAGCAGCTTCTTAGTCAACGAATCATCGACGGCGAGCGGGAAGGCCTTGAGAAAGACCTTGATGCGGCAATGGCGAGTGGACTTGCACCACTTTTCATCATCAACGATGTACTTCTTTCCGGCATGAAGATTGTTGGCGAATTGTTTGCAACTGGTGAGATGCAGTTGCCTTTTGTTCTGCAATCGGCAGAAACGATGAAAACTGCGGTTGCCCACCTTGAACCCCATATGGAAAAGGCCGATAGCGGCGGCAAGGGGCGGATGGTTCTGGCAACGGTCAAAGGTGACGTCCACGACATTGGCAAGAACCTTGTTGACATCATCCTTACCAACAATGGTTACGAGGTCATCAACCTTGGTATCAAAATCTCGATCGCGGAAATGATTGAAAAAGCCGTCGAAATTGACGCCGACGCAATCGGAATGAGCGGGCTTCTCGTTAAGTCAACGCTCATCATGCGAGACAACCTTGAAGAGCTAAATACTCGGAGTCTCTCCAACATCCCTGTCATTCTCGGCGGGGCCGCCCTTACCCGCAGTTACGTGGAGCGCGACCTTCGTGAGGTCTACGAAGGTCGCCTCTTCTACGGTAAAGACGCTTTCGAAGGCCTTCGCGTCATGGATCGACTCACCGAAATCAAAAAGGACAGCACCACTGACGATCCCGACTGGGGACGAGTTCCTAGCGAAAGTATCGTCCCGTCCCGTTCTGGTTCGCGAGCTACCAAAGTCGCCCCAGTTGGTCTGCCCCGACGCTCCCCGGATGTCCCTTTCGACAACCCCGTCTTCACTCCCCCGTTCTTGGGCACCAAGGTGGTGAAAGGGATTGCTATCGACGACATCGCGACCTACATCAACGAAACTGCCTTGTTCCGCAATCAATGGCAATTCCGACCCGAGAAAGCCAACGGGACATCAGAGTCCGACGAGGATTTTAAATACCGGATGCGTTCCATTCTTCGCGAGCAACTCTCCGAGGCAAAAGCCTCCGACATGTTGGTACCCCAACTTGTCTATGGGTACTTCGCAGCAAACGGCGACGGCGACGACCTTGTCATCTGGACCGATGAGTCACGTTCGGTCGAACTCACACGTTTCCACTATCCGCGTCAGAGCACTGCGCCATTTATGTGTATCGCAGACTTCTTCCGACCCATCGAATCAGGCGAAGTTGATTACGCCGCGTTCCACATCGTCACCATGGGAGAACGTGTTAGCGAGGTTGCCGCAAAACTCTTTGCCGAGAACCGATACCAGGAGTACCTCCTTGTTCACGGTTTGGGCGTGGAAATGGCAGAGGCACTTGCCGAGTACTGGCATCGCCGCATTCGAGAGGAGTGGGGCTACGCCGATGAAGACGGCCCCACACTGGCCGGTCTCTTCCGCCAGCGATACCGCGGTGGTCGATACTCATGGGGATACCCCGCGTGCCCCGATCTTGAAGACAACCTGCGCGTGGCCGAGCTACTTGATGCCGGACGACTCGGCATCGAAATCAGCGAAGAAACCTCATTCCAGTATCACCCGGAGCAAACCACTTCAGCGATTATCTGCCACCATCCGATGTCCAAGTACTTCGTGGCCCGCTGAAACGCTGCCGGTTCCACCAACTCGGTTTTGACTACAGACTTGTGGATCCTTATGCGTTAGTGAGAAGTGCTCGAGCCACAAGATCGGTTCCAAATGCGGTGAGGATGGCGAGATACATCAATCCGGTTGCCGCCATCACGGCCGAATAGGACCGTTCTTTCAGCGCCAGCCTTGTGGTGATCACGAGGCCAATTGTGGTGATCGCACACATCACCCAGAACCAAGTGAGAAGACCGTTATAACCGTCGTCGATAGTGCCGTTAATTGCCGACATCATCCCGATAGGCACCAGCAGCAAGATCACCTCGGGAACCCACAACCAACCGGTCCAGCGAACAAGTTCGAGTAACGCACCGCGCGCCAACCCGGGCTGCACTAAGTACCAGTGACCAAGCAACATTGCATCGGTGACGGCACCAAGGAAAAGAGCACCAACGACAAACCGCGAAACGGCAAGCCAGGCCGGCCCACCTGCTTCGAACCCGGCGGCCACCACTCCGATGGCACCAATAACCGGAGCAATGAGATCGAGTCGCGGATCGAACTCTCGCGCCGAACCATCTTTCTCCGATGCTTCACGTTCGATACCTGTCATCGCGGCAACTCGTTCGCTGCGGGCTTCAGATAATGCGACCTGCCCCGATACGCCGGCTTTGCGCCGGACAATGGAAGACACCAACGCCACACCTACTGCGAGCGCAACGCCAATAGAAGGAATATCGCGCATAAGAAGCGGTTCGATAACGAACATACCGATGTAGGCGGCGCCAGCAGCCATAAGTAGATACGTGCCACGCATAAGCCAGCCGTAACCGAGTGAAACTTCACGGCGGCGAGTAGTGACCCATAAAAACAGCAGTCCACCAGTTGCCCACTGAAGCAAAAGGGATGCTGCGTCGAAATCGATCATGTTGATTTACGCCTCAACCGAGACGAGTTGTCGATTGGCATGGTTAAGCGGTTCGGCACCATTGGGGGTCACGATCACGATGTCTTCAAGGCGGAACCCGAATCTTCCTGGCAAATAAATACCTGGCTCCACCGAATAGGCATTTCCAACTTCGAGTGCATTCCTGTTGCCGGAAACGATGTAGGGATCTTCGTGTTCCTCAACGCCAATGCCGTGGCCAGTTCGATGAACAAACCATTCGCCGTAGCCGCCTTCTTTAATGATGTTCCGAGTGATGGAGTCGACATCTTCGGCAGCCACCCCAGGGCCACCTGCCGCGACACCGGCTGCTTCGGCGGCGAAAAGCACTGCATAAATCTCGCGCAGTTCCGCGTTTGGTTCACCGGTAAAGACACAGCGAGTGATATCCGAGCAGTATCCCGCTCCCCCCTTACCCATAAGCGTTCCGCCAAAATCGCAGAGCACTACCTCGTTGGGTCCAATGACACGAGCCGATGGTTCATGGTGCGGACTCGCAGAGTTTGGACCCGAAGCGACAATTGCAAAATTCACCCGGTGGTGGCCCTCTTCGAGAAGTCGGCGACCAATATCTGCCGATACCTCTTGCTCGGTTCGGCCGATGAGTGGGATGCGACCACCTTGCAGATCGGCAGCGATGCGATCCACTGCTTCGGCGCCGCTACGAAGCGCGTGGATCTCGTGTGGATCTTTTACCGCCCGGAGGGGCCCAATAACTGAAGAGGACACGCCGAACTGCACATCGGGGCAAGCGCGTGTCAAGGCCACAAGAAAGGTTGCCCAGGTTTTATCTCCTAGAACGGCATGCCGAGCAGGGCCCATGGCATTTGCGACAAGCGCAATTGGATCGTCAGTTTCGCCCCAAGCCTGAACGGCGAAAACATCTGGTCGCTCAACAACACGAGGTACTTCGAGCTGGGGAACTACCAATGTGGCGGGTCCTTCATGCGTGACGACCAGCATTGTGAGTCGCTCAAGAGGCATCGCCTCGTAGCCAACTAGCCAAGGGAGGTCGGGACCAACCGAGAGCAAACACGCATCGACGCCCTGGGAAAGCATCGCTGCTCGTACTCGGGCAAGTCGTTCAGCGTGCACAGAAGAAGGTTACCGGTAGAACTGAATCGCTGGTTCAGGCAACTTATTGGATCGCATCATTGCTTCGTGCAGCTTGCCGAGCGTGGTAACTCGAACGCGTGAGCGGGCTTGATTCCACGTGCCTGATTCCAAACGACTCGCCGATTTCACGGTAGCGATCGAACTGTTCGGGGGTCACCCAACGATCGACAGGTAAATGGTTGGAAGTTGGGCGCAGGTATTGACCAATTGTGACGATGGAAACCCCAACACCAGCCAAGTCGGCAAGGGTGGATTGGATCTCGTCATCGGTTTCACCCATACCAACGACCATCCCTGACTTGGTAAGCAGACCGGCTCTCTTTGCTCTGGCCAACACGGCAAGCGATCGGGCATAACCAGCAGAAGGGCGAACAGCGCGCTGCAAGCGAATGACCGATTCGATGTTGTGATTGAGCACATCCGGTGCAACCGCAAAAATGATGTCAAGCGCCTCTGCCCGACCTCGACAATCTGAAATGAGCACTTCAACTTGGGCATTGGGAACGCGCTGACGAATTGCCTGAACGGTCGCCGCCATCTGCCCGGCGCCTTCGTCGTCTAGGTCATCACGGGCCACCGTGGTGACAACCGCGAAGTCCAGTCCCATTCGAGCCACTGCTTCTGCGACACGAGCAGGTTCATCGGGATCGGGCGGTTCCGGCTTTTGAGTATCGACCAAACAAAAACCGCATGCGCGGGTGCACCGTTCACCGTTAATCATGAACGTAGCGGTTCCATCGGCCCAGCATTCGGAAAGGTTGGGACAACCGGCTTCCTCACACACGGTCACTAACGACAATTCTCGCAGCATTTTCTTCAGTTCGAGAGGTTTGCCGCCGATGCGGACTGGTGCGCGCAACCACTCTGGTTTTCGTTCCGCTACATCGAGACCACCAGTGACGCCCGCCTCGGCCAACCGGCCCCGCAGACGCAACGAGGGACCGTGATCGGAAACATCACGCACCGGCGCTCCCGCCCCTGCTCCACGACTAAAAGGTGAGAGGTCTTCATCGCCAGAAGAGGCTTCGCGCCAAACAATGTCACCACGGTCAACAATTCGATTCGAGGCCCACTGTTGAGTCGCGCGCCGAATGACCACATCGACAACTTCGCGCATGGAAACTTCGATGCCTTCTAATGAAAGTGAGGTCACCGCTTTGTCGGTAATTCCGCACGGAACGATATGGGAGAACATCTTCATGTCGGGCGCAACATTGAGCGCAAAACCGTGCATCGAGCGACCACGTGCAAGGCGCACCCCAATGGCAGCAATCTTTCGAGGATTCTCCGATTCTGGATCTACCCACACGCCGGGGTAGTCGCGGAGTCGGCCTGTGTTTGGAAGCCCCAGATCGGTAAGCGTGTCGATGACTAACTGCTCGACACTTCGGATATAGGCAACGGTGTCGGCCATTCCCCCACCGCGCTTACCCGGCACATCGAGAATGGGATAGCCAACTAACTGTCCGGGGCCGTGATAGGTGACATCGCCGCCACGATCGGCACGAACAAGATCTGCACCAACCGTTGATGGATCTACTAACACGTGAGACATATCGCCGCTCGCACCAAGCGTGTACACATGTGGATGTTCAAGCAATAACAACCAATCGCCTGAACCGTTTTCAAAAAATGCATGCTGCAGGTCGGCGGATTCGCCGTAAGGAACGGTGCCCAACCATCGAACCCGAAGCGGAGAAAGGAGTTCGCTCAGAACTCCGCCTCCCAATCTCGAGTTTCGATGATCTCCTTCACTGCTCGCATGAATGCCGCGGCATAGGCGCCGTCGAAGGCGCGGTGGTCCCAGCCAAGAGCCAGCAGACCAACCGAGTGGATGGCAATCGACTCTGACCCATCGGGACCAGTGACAACTACGGGACGGCGATGCACCCCATCGGTGGACATGATGGCCGCCTGAGGCTGGTTAATGATGGGAAGAACAAGATAACTACCGAACGATCCCGAGTTTGAAAGGGTGAACGTTCCGCCACTGATGTCATCGGCAGACAATTTGCGTGAACGGGCACGGCCGGCAAGTTCGTTGATGTCTCGAGCGATGGCACGAAGACGCATATCGTCGGCGCCGTGCACAACTGGCGCAATAAGACCTTCAAAATTGAGATCGACCGCAATTGAGAGGTTGACGTAGTTATGAACAATAAGTTCACCACCGCCAACCGACGCATTCATATGAGGAAAATCGCGCAGCGCGTCGACAACCGCGCGGGCAACAAACGGAAGATACGTAAGGCTGAAGCCCTCTTCGGAGCGGAACAACTCACGATTAATGCGACGGGCACGCTCAACATTTTCGTAGTCGACTTCAACGATTGTGTAAGCGTGCGGTGACGTTTGCTTTGAGAGCACCATATGTTCGCCAGTGCGGCGGCGAATGTTACTGAGTGTCTCAACAGTGTCGCCTGTGCCCGAACGTGGAGCCGGAGTGGCACGCGGCGCACTGCTTTGCGGGGCCGAAGCGGAGGGTGCTTTCGCCACTGCTGATGTCCCGCTGGCCAGACCAGACCGAATAGTGGACTCGACATCGCTACGAGTGATGCGACCACCGGGACCAGTGCCAGTGATACGCGAAACATCAACGCCATAGTCGTTCACTAATTGGCGAACGATGGGTGAAAGCGGCTGGCTGTTACCTGACGCAGCCGGTGCAGGTGCAGATGCCTCAACCGGTGCCGGGGCGGGCGCCGCAGCAGGAGCAGGAGCAATAACGGGGGCAGGTGCCTCGGCAGAAGGGGCAGCCTCGGATATCACTACTGGTTCAGGAGCGGCGGCCGCGGGCGCCGAACCGGCATCACCAACAACAGCAATGACGGTGCCAACATCGACAGTCTCACCTTCGGCCACACGAATTTCGGCAATCACGCCACCGATTGGTGACGGCACTTCGGAGTCGACCTTGTCGGTTGAGACCTCGAACAACACCTCATCTTCGGCAACGGTGTCACCGACTTTCTTAAACCATTTGGTAATGGTTCCCTCGGTCACTGATTCCCCGAGCTGTGGGAGTTGGATTTCAGCCATCGATGTCCTTTATTGCGTTATCCGTGTAACGAACGGCCGGAAAGAGCAAGAACGCTCTCGCCGAAGAGTTCACTAAGCGTTGGATGAGGTTGGATGAATGCCGCAACTTCGTCGACATTGGCTTCCCAGTTGACAGCCAAATAGGCCTGTCCGAGTTGTTCGGTGGCCCAAGGGCCAACCATGTGCACGCCAAGAAGACGACCGCCAGTTCCGTCGGCCCGCTTTTCGGCGATGACCTTCACCATGCCATCGGGCTCGCCCAAAATAAGCGCCCGACCGTTTCCGTTGAAACGGTGCTTACTCACGATGACATCGAAGCCCGCAGCCTTGGCAGATTCTTCGGTGTGGCCAACGAAGCTCACTTCGGGATGGCAGTAAATGCACCATGGAACCTTCGAATAGTCGAGGGGCAACGGTTCTTCACCGAGAAGATCCTTAATAGCGAGCATGCCCTCGGCAAAACCAATATGAGCCAGCGCTGGGGTGGCAATGAGATCGCCAATGGCGTACACGCCCGGTTCGGCGGTGCGACAGTTGGCATCAACTTCGATATACCCACGTTCAGCGACCTTCACCGCAGTGCCGTCAAGACCGAGGTTTTCTGACAGAGGGCGACGACCAACAGAAACGACAACCATGTCGACATTGATGGATTCGCCGTCCCCGTAGGAAACCTTCGTGCCGCCTGATTTCTTTGGCTCGTGGCCTTTCACCGCAACGCCAGTGAAAACACCGATGCCGCGATCCTTGAACGACTTCAGCACAACCTTGGTGATATCGGAATCACAACCAGGGAGGATTCCGGGGAGCGCTTCGAGAATGGTGACGTCACTGCCAAGGTCGGACATCATCGATGCAAACTCGCAACCAATGGCGCCACCACCGATAACAACCGCGCTCTTCGGAAGTTTTTGCAGGGAAAGCAACTCGTCGGAAGTGACGACAATTTTCCCATCGATGTCGAAGCCGGGAATGGTGCGGGGTACGGATCCGCTCGCCAGGATGACATGAGTTCCGCTCAGTTCGACTTCGCCTGATGAGCCGCCGCTCACCTTTACAGCGTGTTCGGCCCCGAGGGTTCCGATGCCGTCATACACCGTGACCTTGCGGCGCTTCAACAAACCCTGCAAGCCATTGCAAAGACCATCGATAATTGACTGCTTGCGAGTTTGAGTCACAGAGAAATCCAGCGTTGGCGCTGAGGTAGTGAGACCAAACTCGGCCGCGCCCTCGATCGCGCGACGAACCGCAGCGGTTTCAAGAAGTTCTTTAGCGGGGATACACCCCACGTGAAGGCAGGTGCCACCAATCTTCGCTTTTTCAATAAGCGCAATGTTGAGCCCGGCCGATGCACCGTAGAGCGCCGCCGCGTAGCCAGCAGGACCGCCACCGATGATCACAACATCGAAGTTTTCGGTCATGGGGACTACCTCCTCGTTCTCGGGCCTTGTGAGCCTACCCACCACAGGCGAGGGGCTTGACCCACCTGGACGCCATATCGGATTGTCGACCTACCGGCATTCTTGGCATGGCGAGAGAAGCCGTGTTGAAAGTGGGGGGCGACCCGCTCCCCAGTTACCGCAGGAGAGGAGGGTCGAAGTTGGACCTCAACGAGTTGCCATGAACAACTGAGCAGCTGCTGCCGCGAGAATTGCGAGGCCGCAGGCAAGAGCGAGAAGAATGAGCTTTCGAGTACTCATGACTAGGCGAGCGTACCGGTCAACCTGCAATAATTCGAACATCGGGAGTCTTGAGGCCAAATTCTTGGTTGACTGTGTCCCCGACCGAGGAGAAGAAATGCTGAAGATCGCCATTACGGGCGCCACCGGACTCATCGGATCCGCATTGGCCGCATCGCTCACTTCCGAGGGCCACAGCGTTCTTCCCGTGGTTCGCCGACCAGTTGCCGATGGGGAACTTGCTGTGCGGTGGGACCCAACTGCTGGCACTATCGATACAAAGGCGCTTGAGGGAGTCGATGCAGTTGTTCACCTCGCGGGGGCCGGGATTGGCGATAAACGCTGGTCCGATTCCTACAAGCGCGAGATCCTCGACAGTCGCGTGCGTGGCACCGATCTCATTGCCCGAACCATTGCCAGTCTTGATCAAAAGCCTGCGGTACTGGTGAGCGGATCCGCCATTGGTTTTTATGGCGACACCGGCGACGCCGTGGTTGACGAGTCTGCACCTGCGGGTAAGGACTTCTTGGCAACGGTCTGTGTCGACTGGGAAGCCGCGGCCGCTCCTGCTGCTGATGCGGGTATTCGTGTCGCTTTACTTCGCACCGGCATTGTCCTCTCCCCCGCGGGCGGAGCACTTACCAAGATGTTGCCGCTGTTCAAACTGGGGGTGGGCGGAAAGATGGGTTCGGGCCGCCAATGGTGGAGTTGGATCAGCCTCGCCGATGAAATTGGCGTCATCCGGTGGTTGCTCGACAACAACGTATCGGGGCCGATCAACGCCACTGCCCCCAATGCGCTTACCAACGCACAGTTCACCAAGGCCCTCGGAAGCGCCCTTCACCGCCCTGCGGTACTGCCTGTGCCCTCCTTTGGCCCCAAGTTGCTCCTGGGCAGCGAACTGGCCTCAGCATTGCTGTTCACAAGTCAGCATGTTGCTCCACAGGTCCTCAAAAACCGCGGATTTAGGTTCCAACACCCCACCATCGAACAAGCATTTGCAGCAATACTCGCCGGCTAGCCTCAAGCCTGAGAGAATGACTACATGAGTTCAACTTCCCGACAGGTTTCAGACAGCCGAGTGATAGCGGCATCAGCAGCAGATATTTTCAATGTTCTGGCCGATCCGAGCAAGCATCGCGAATTCGACGGATCAGGCTCGCTCATTGCGGCTCAAGGAAACCCGCCCCGACTGCAGATGGGTTCAAAGTTCGGGATGAAGATGAAAATTGGGCTCCCCTACACAATGAAAAACACCGTGGTGGAGTTTGAGGAGGGTCGCCAAATTGGTTGGCGTCATATCGGCCGACACATTTGGCGATACGAACTTGAAGCGGTCGATGGTGGCACGAAGGTGACCGAAACTTTTGATTGGGCTCCTGCGCTCAGCCCGTGGATGATCGAAAAAACTGGTTCACCGAAAAAGAATCTTGCGTCGATTGAAAAATCTCTCGAGCGTCTTGATGCGTATGTCACCGGCGGAGCGGCTTCCGGCAACTGAGCATGCCGAATTCCTACGACGCGCTCGTCCCACTCGGTTGGGACGCAGGATGGGAAACCTCTCTTAGGTCAACTAGTCCGGGGGCGACCCCGGCACGAGCCATTTGCCATAACGGCGCTGGCCTGGTTCTGGCCACCCCCGATGGCGCTGAGTCAGTGATGTTCACTCAACGTCTCGACCCCGAACCAGCGGTTGGCGATTGGATCGCACTTGTTGATGGCGAAATTTCCGCCGTACTTCCTCGCCGGTCGCTCTTGCGTCGTCGCGCCGCACACGGCGACGGGGAACAACAACTCGCAGCAAATGTCGACACCGTTTTGCTGGTATGCGGCCTCGACCGACCGGTGAAGGACGGCCGCATCCAGCGCGGAACCACCATTGCTCGTGACGCTGGCGCCGAGCCTGTCGTCATCCTCACCAAAGCAGCCAAGGGTTCTGAAACCGAGGCTGCGGAAGCGGCAGCCGAAGTTCGATCTGCCCACCCCGGCATTGAGGTTCTGATTACATCGGTAAAAGAAGGTGTTGGCCTCGATGAACTTCGCGCCATCATTGGCAACCGCACGGTCACACTTATCGGCGAATCGGGTGCCGGGAAATCCTCCATTGTCAATGCCCTCATGGGTGATAACGCAATCGCTATCGGCGATGTTCGAAAAGGCGATTCGAAAGGTCGCCACACGACCACAACTCGCGAGTTGCATCTCTTGACCGGGGGTGGCGTGCTTATCGACACCCCTGGCATTCGCGCCGTTGGATTGGTATCCGACTCCGACGCGGTCGCCGAAACTTTTGCCGAGGTAGACGATCTTGCCGATGAATGCCGCTTCACGGACTGTCAGCATGACGGTCAACCTGGTTGTGCCATTTCGGAGGCAATTACCTCAGGCGCACTTGCCGAATCGCGCCTCGATGGTTGGCGTCGCCTTCACGAAGAAACCGAAGCTGCTGCCGCGCGAATTCTCGACGCCGAGCGCCGCCGCGCTGATCGCAACTTCAGCAAGCAAGCGAAAACGGCCAAGCGCGACGAACGTCGAAACTAAGTCGCTGGTCGGCGAGCGACCTAACGCCTTCGACAACTCACGTCGCGGAACACACCGCAAACCTTTTGTGTTGTAATCGCCCCTCGACCAACAGCAGGTTAAAGATCGATGGACGCCAACAACTCATGCGATACATCGAAATTGGAATAGACGTTTTGAACGTCGTCGTAGTCCTCAAGTGCTTCAATCACTCGAAGCACCGACTTTGCGGCGTCAGCCGTTTCTAACATCACTGTGTTCGAAGACACCATGGTGCTCTCCGCTGAATCGAAAGTAATGCCGCCACCTTCAAGCGCTTCGCGCACCCCGGCAAGATCAGAAGGAGCGCAGGTCAGTTTCCACGAGTCGCCTTCATCGGAAAGATCTTCGATGCCCGCATCGATGGCCGCCATCATGATCTCGTCCTCTTCAAAGGAACGAGGAATGAGCACGATGCCCTTGCGTTCGAATTGCCATGACACAGCACCCGGCTCGCTAAGTGAGCCGCCCGTCTTTTTCAACGCGGTTCGAATATCGCTTCCTGAACGGTTGCGATTATCGGTGAGAACATCGATGAGGATGGCAACGCCGTTTGGCGCATAACCCTCGTAGGTAATTTGTTCGTACGTAACACCTTCGAGTTCACCGGTTCCACGTTTGATCGCCCGTTCAATGGTGTCGATCGGTACCGAGTTATCGCGGGCCTTTTGAAACATCGTGCGCAGCGAAGGATTCATAGCGAGATCGCCACCGCCTTCGCGCGCTGCTACTTCAACCTGGCGAATGAGTTTGGCGAACACTTTGGCGCGCTTTTGATCGGCGGCGCCCTTCTTGTGCTTGATCGTCGCCCATTTGGAATGACCTGACATGAGGTACCTCTCTTAGTGGGAATCCTGAAAAACGAACTGGCGGCATTCATCGTGCCACCGACTGAAGAAATAATTCGTGGAGACGCAGATCGGGGGAAAGTTCGGGGTGAAACGAGGTGACAATGATCTTGCCCTGCCGACAAGCAACCGGACGACCTTCTTCGACTACGGCAAGAATCTCCACCCCGTCACCCACCCGTTCAACAACCGGGGCCCGAATAAATACCGCGTGCATCGGCGCTTCCTGAAAACCGATCACATCAAGATCGGTTTCAAACGAATCGATCTGACGACCAAACCCATTTCGCCGAACCGAAATATCAATTGCTGCAAATGATCGCTGGTCTGCTCGACCATCAAGGATCTCGGCGGCCAGCATGATCATGCCAGCGCATGTACCGAATGCCGGCATGCCATCGGCCAAACGTTGCGCGAGTGGTTCAAACAATTCGTTGATCTCGAGCAGTTTCGAAATAGTGCTGGACTCTCCACCGGGAAGAACAAGTCCATCGACACCATCGAGGTGTTCAGCCCTGCGAACCTCGACGGTATTCGCGCCCAGACGTTCGAGCGCATGCATGTGCAACTTGACTGCGCCTTGCAACGCCAGAACGCCAATCAAAGGACCGCTCACCTGGAGGCTCCGAACAACGCAACATCAAAAATGGTGAACCGCTCTGAGCGGTCACCAACCCCGTTCGGCGAAGTTTATTTCGAGTTTGCCGATTTCGAGGCCTGGCATTGCGTCTCCAAGGCCACGACTGACCTTCACCAAAATATCGGGATCACTATAGTTGGCGGTGGCTTCAACAATTGCCCTGGCCATGAGAATTGGATCGGCGCTCTTAAAGATACCCGAACCAACAAACACCGCCTGCGCTCCGAGTTGCAGCACAAGTGATGCATCGGCCGGCGTTGCGATACCGCCAGCACAGAACAGGGGTACCGGCAAGGTGCCGGTTTCGGCGATCTCTTGAACGAGAGTAAGTGGGGCTTGCAACTTCTTGGCCCAATCGAAAAGTTCAGCGGAATCGGCAGTGGTGATCTTGCGAATATCACCAAGGATGGAACGAAGGTGACGCACCGCCTCGACCACGTTGCCGGTTCCGGCTTCACCCTTCGAGCGAATCAGGGCCGCACCTTCAGAAATACGACGAAGGGCTTCACCCAGATTGGTGGCACCACAAACGAACGGAACGTTGAAGGCCCATTTGTCGATGTGGTGGGCTTCATCGGCCGGTGTAAGGACCTCGGACTCGTCGATGTAGTCGACACTAAGAGCTTGAAGAATTTGCGCTTCAGCGATATGACCAATACGAGCCTTGGCCATCACGGGAATCTTTACCGCGGCCTGAATGCCTTGAATCATTTCGGGATCGCTCATTCGAGCAACGCCACCATCGCGACGAATATCGGACGGAACCCGCTCGAGGGCCATAACTGCCACCGCACCTGCGTCTTCGGCAATCTTGGCCTGCTCGGGGTCGACAACGTCCATGATGACGCCGCCTCTGAGCATGTCGGCAAGACCACGCTTTACGAGGTCCGTGCCGGTGGTTCGATTCACAATCCCGGGGGTCGATTCAGACATAGTGCCCAGTCTACGGGAGCGAACAGCTTCACTACGAAGTCGGGCCTCAACGTTTGACGGCGAGGAACTGGTCTGCGCCCGCGGCATCAATGAGCGATACCTGTTGTCCCTTGCGGGGCATCTCCACCCAGGTGCGACCAGGGGCAAGAAGAATCGGCCGCCCAGTGGCATCGGTGAAGGTGGCGGGCTGATCAGCTTTTGGCCGATTCCAGGTGCCTTGTGTGAGTTGTCCGTTCACGAAGACCAAAACTGGACCTGAACCAACAGAAAAGGCCATAGGTGAACGGCTATCGGATGGGCTCTGCCCGTAATCGAGGAACATCACCACCACGTTGGTGGGAGTGACCTGCACACCTACCTGATCGACAGTGGCGCTGTTTGCGCGGCTATGGGTGCCGTCCACTTGGAATCGGCGCCAACCCTTGGCAGCGACGTCCCATGCATAGTCGACCTTGGCCCCTTGAAAGTCGATAGTGAAGGCGGGTACAGCAACTGAGTTGGACCTAAGAATTGTTGTCGTTGTTACGCCCTCAACCACTGTTGTTGATGGGGAAGTGGTCGTGGTTGTGGCCGCCGGACCTTGAACGGGGAGAAAGGTGAAAATTGGAGCCGGAGCGCCTTGACCTTGTGGCGTCATCATTTCGAGTAACTGTGGGAGCCGCACATAGAGATTCTGCGGGGCCATACGATCGTTCGATCGGTAATAAGCCGCGCTGGCTAGGTTGTAAGACGCATCGGTAAGGATTCCATTGCGCTGCGCCGCCTGAATCTCGCCGACCACACCAGGATTGCCACCCGACCACACAAAAAGTGGCTTGGAAAGATTGGCGACCAAATCGACATCACTTGAACGCGCCGAACGCACAGGACCTACCGGCTCTGGCAACTTGGAATGAAACACAAGTGCGAATCTGGTGATGCCTTCAACGAGAAGTTCGTAGACCACGTCGGCCTCGTTAATGCCGGTCTGCGGACGGGCATCGCCGTTGTTATCGATCTTCACGACAATTGCGGCATGATTTCCGGCGGTTGGCGCTAACGCATCAGGCACGCCCGTGAGGGGCCATGTGGGCAGTGTTGTTGTTGTCGTCGATGTCGTGGTCTCTGGCGTTGTGTCTTCGTTGTTTGACCCTCCGCCAGAAAGAGCAACAACAAGACCAATACCGGCGCCAACGACAAGCACCGCGGCCCCAATAGCAAGCATTCGACGCTTTTTTGTCCACCAAAAATCACCAGATGATTGAGTGGGGTTCGTGGAAGGAGGATCGGTCATAGGAGTCTCAGTGCCTCTATACGGTGCTCAAGTTGAGTGGTGACGGCATCGCCACCGGCGGGATCGACCATCCATAAATGGATCGTTGCCGGATCGGCAGAGCGAATAGCGGTGCCGGCACTCAAACATGTTTCCAGAGCACCAATGAGTCCCGGCGGAAATCGAGTGAGCCTCACCGCAGCACGGTCGAGAAGGACATCTCGATCGGGATCTTCGAGAGTCCGAAGCGCTCCCAAGAACGATGCCGCGACACGAGTGAGGGCAGAGCGTCCCAGCTTGATGGCCATAGTGGCCCCAACCAGATCGCCCTGACGTATCTGCACAAGCGCTCGGGCGACCACAGCTTCTAGTTCAATGCGCGAAGCGTCATTCAGTAATCCTGATGTCACAACAAGCGCTGAAGTTTCGGGGGTTCTACCCACCACCATTGAGTTGCAGCTCTTCGCTTCGAGTACATGCAACGAGGGCATTGGGACCCCGGCGGTCGCTGAAAGTGCCTCGGTGAGATTTCGAAGACCAGCGGCATCGTCGCCACTGGCATCTCGAAGTTGCAAACCTTGGAGGATTTCGAGCTCCACGCCAATTCCAAACCTACGAGTTCTCAGGATTGATGCAACCACGGTGAAAACCAAACCGAGGATGAGCCCAACAGGGCCGGCCACAAAAACCAGCAAGGCCGAAACTATGAGGCCGGCGCAAACAACCGGGAGCGCCGCGGCAATCGCATAGCGACGCGCAGTGGATGCTGAGTGTTCGACGGTTGCAGTCACTCGGAGCCTTCGCAGTAAGGGGACGCCGAGATACTACCGACGGCGCTACCGACCAAGGACCTGTTCAAAGATGCCCACGTATCGCTCGGCGAGATGAACCATCGAAAATTGCTCTGAACGACGACAGCCGGACTCCACCAGCGCTTTCGAGAGAGCACTGTCGCTTAGCACCCTTTGAAGGGCCCCAGCCAGAGCATGCGAATCCCCTGGAGGCACCAGTACCGCGTCCTGGTCCGCCCGAGCCACATTGGCATAGCCAGGAAGATCGCTGGCCACTACAGGGGTTCCAGCCGCCATTGCCTCTAAGAGCACGACTCCGAATGACTCACCGCCTAGCGAGGGCGCACAGAACACATCGGCGGCCCGCAAGCGTCGGATCTTCTCTGCATTAGAAATTCGGCCTAACCATTCGATTCGCGAATCCCCCGCGACTTTCTGACGTAACTCCGAGGTGTCTGGTCCATCACTGGCCACCCAAAGGCGAACGCCGGGAGGAAGTTCACCCATTGCGTCGAGCAACACTCCAAGCCCTTTTCGCGGTTCGTGACGGCCGAGAAAGAAAATTGTGGGCTGAGTAGAAGGTGCCGGTGACGCCACCGCATACGGGGCTAAATCAACTCCGTTGAACAACACTTCGTAGGTTCCACCTACTGCGGTCATTGCCATATCGCGAGCATCGTTGGACACCGCCACGCGAGCATCCAGTTTTCTAGCTAGCCATCGAACTAGGGGGTTCAACCACCGGTATGCCGCGCTCTCACCGGCCGCGTGAAAGGTTCCGACCAGCGGTTGCGACTTAAACAACAATGCCGTGTTGGTGACTCCGGGAGCAAGCGGCTCGTGCAAATTCACAATGTCGAATCGTTCATCGCGCAACGCACGAATGATTCGAAGCTGTGCTGACGGATCAGGAGCGATTGGTGCCATCGACCCATTTGCTGCGGTCGGGATGCTGTCGCCAAGCGGTGTTACCGATGAACTTGGCGGCGGACCATCGCAAGGGCCAAGAACGCGCACATCGTGACCAAGTTGGGCGAGTGCATCGGCCAATGACAAGACCTGTCCTTGCACCCCGCCAGGAATAGTGAGGCTGTAAGGACACACCAACCCGATGCGCATCACAACACCCCATTCGCTTTCGCCGATGAGGGGCCGTGTTGAGGCCTTGGGTAGGGCTTCCCAATAGCTTCAAGCGCCGTGTAGTCGCTGGGCCAGTTTGGTTGCTGAAGATGCCATTGCTCGGGCGCACGACGAATAAGTTCTTCTAGTTGCGCAGCGAGATCGACCGTGAGTCGACGGACGTCATCGCGAAATCGGCCTTCTCGCTCAACCACTATCGGTTTATTCACAAATGCCAGGTGACCGTTTTGTCCTTCAAAATAAACGGCACCAGAAAGAAGCATCGCACCAGTTCGCAGTGCCAGCGTCGCCGGTCCGGCTGGCAATGTTGTGTTCTCGCCGAAGAATTCGACTTCAATACCGTCGCCGAGAATGTCACGATCGGCGAGCAAACAAACAACATGATTTTCTGCAAGGGCGAGAAGACATTCGCGTCCGGCATCGGGGCCTAACGGGACAATATTCAAACCAAGTTTCCGACGGAAATCCACAAAAAACTCGAAGAGTTCTGGCGGCTCCACCGGTTCCACCACCGCAGTGACAGGCACCTTCAAAACTTTTGCGACCCACACCCCCGCCCATTCCCAACCACCAAGATGCGGCAGGACGACGATCACACCTTTGCCGGCAGCCAAACCATCGGCGATATGACCAAAGCCTTTGACCCCAAAGCCGTAATCGACCTGTTCGGGACTGAGATCCGGCAATCGAAACGAATCGATCCAGTAACGCGCGTAACTGTCGAAGGTGGCATCAACAGCACGATCGAGCGCCCGACCTTCAAGTGCAGGGTTTGCTCGGTGCAAATGTCGAGCCACCAGCATTCGGCGTTCTTTCGAAACCGAGGCCGCTACTCGACTCACACCACGCGCACTCACTTCTGCCAAGGGCCGCGGAACTGTTCGACAAAATGCTGCGCCAGCGCGGTAGGCCAAGGTCACCCGATCGAGCGCCATATGCGCGGGCCTATCGCTGACGGCGAGCTTGGAGGTTCTGCCGCCACTGTGACGATGACACCCTCGTTGCCCGCGCGGCACGACGACGCGCAGCACGACGCTGCATAGGTGTAGGCGGACGTTCCTGCGAAGCCTGACCCCATACCTTCACGAACCGCTGTACCGCAGTGACGACGGTAAGGACCAACATGATCCACAACACCGGGATAAGCAGTCCTTGGAACAAAAGTCCGAGGCCGAGCAGAATCACCCGCTCGGCACGTTCCATAACGCCACCTTTGGCATTGAAACCAAGAGCCTCAGCCTTGGCTCGCTCGTAGGAAATAATGAGCGAGGAACCAAGGACGGCCATTGGGAGTAGCGGCATAAGCCCACCATGAGTTTCGGCCAAAAACCAGGCCACACCCATGAGTAAGAACGTGTCCGAAACCCGATCGGCGACAGAATCGAAGAACGCACCGCGAGGACCTGCAGTGCCAGCAGCTTTGGCCACTGCCCCGTCGAGGGCATCGGGCAAACCAGTGAGAACCAAAAGAAGAAGCCCCAGCGAAAGGTGGCCGGTGGCGATGGCCACCGCGGCGAAGGCCGACATGACCACGCCCATAGCGGTAAGGCGATCGGCGGTGAAACCGGCGCGCAGTAACTGCGCCCCAACCGGCTTTAAACCTTTTTCAATATTTGTGCGCCAACGACCGTCGAGCATGGTGAACTCCTCAGAGGGTGACCGTGGCGTCGCCCTTCGGCGCCTTCCAACGGTGATCTCGAACGTTCAAACGGTAGCAGGACCCCCTCCTGCCAATATGTACATCTTGAGAAGTAGCGTCCATCCCATGGCAAAACCCGACCATTCCCCCGTCCTACCCCACGATGCGGAGGTAGCAATGCGATCCTGGTCCCGGCGATATCGGCTCGCCCTCCTCCCTATCGACGATGAGGAAACGGCAGCCCGGACCCAAAGCCTCGGCCCCGAGGGTGTGTCGGCTCTCGAGGTTGCCCTCGACTCAGTTCGAACCTGGGTCTTACTCGACCGAGCCCTGCACGAGATTCGATTGAGGGAAACTCCCCTTCTTCATCCCGCCGTTGGCGATCCGGCCATGCGCCATTGGGACACCACCGTGCACGAAACCATCGAAACGGTGCTCGACCAGATGAACGAGGCCGCAAGTGGTTTGGCCGAGACCATTGCGACCACCCCACCTGATGATTGGGCTCGAACGGGCAAAGCCGCCGATGGTGCAACAATCCAATCAATCGACATCATCGCCGACGCCGTTTCGGTAGGTGCTTCGAATCTCCGAAAAATCGAAATGATTCTTTCTTCCCTGCGTTGAAATCAACAATGGTTAACGCTTGCTCACACAGGTGACGTTGAGGAGTTAGGTCTTGCCCGTCAGGACATCGTTCCGCTTCGGTGGAGGTGGTCGGGCCGTCAGGACATCGTTCCGTTGGTGGAGGTGGGGTTGCGTCAGGAGATCGTTCCGGTCAGCGCAGCACGCGGGAGAGT